>Ga0180438_10004801_pt1 | contig 19225 bp, 9 predicted proteins | sample SS_ome_12_FD_132455 | JGI IMG/M metagenome (GOLD analysis project Ga0180438, IMG submission 132455) | Hypersaline lake sediment archaeal communities from the Salton Sea, California, USA - SS_3_D_2 metaG | ecosystem: Environmental > Aquatic > Non-marine Saline and Alkaline > Hypersaline >...
AAGCGCTCCAAGGTGATGAGAATGATTCGACGGTATTGCTTCCACCCAATTGTTTGAACGACGACGGCCTTTTCCTGGACGACCGGACGCCCGAAGATGTGACGAATATCCTAGGACGGCATGTTCAAATACTGAATCATTTTGACGAGTTGTACAACCTGGAGAAAGAGGCCAAGTGTTTAAGCTGAAAATATATCTCGCCCGTATTCTCACAAAGTATCTGGCGCCAGTGGAGACGGGCCATTGTCGGCATGCATCCCATGGGATTAGTAAGGCCCAAGGATTCGATAGTCTCGTCATGGATGGATGCTAGTACCGGGCAAGGCATGAATAAACCCATCGTATCCATCGTCGGCCGGCCCAACGTGGGCAAGTCGACTCTCTTTAACCGGATCATCCGGAGGCGGGAAGCCATCGTCGACGATACCCCGGGTATAACACGTGATCGAAAGACGGCCGATACGGAATGGGAAGGGGTGCCCTTCACGCTGGTGGATACGGGCGGCTATATTCCCAAGAGCCACGATGTTATCGAAACGGGCGTTACCAAGCAGGTACGTCTGGCCATCGAAGAGGCCGATGCTGTCGTGTTCCTCGTCGATGCGACCACGGGCATCACCGACGTCGATGGGCATGTGGCAGATATACTGAGAAAGAGTGACAAGGCGTGTGTCGTGGCCGTGAACAAGGTGGACGGGGCGAACCGAGAACCCGATGCTGCCGAATTCATCCGCCTGGGACTGGGAGAACCTGTGGCTATATCGGCCGTGAGGGGCAGGAACGTGGGGGATCTTTTATCCCGGATCGTCGAAGGACTGGAAAAGACAGAGGGAGAATCTCCGGCCCCTGACGATGACAACATGGTCAAGCTGGCCGTTGTCGGAAAGCCCAATGTTGGGAAATCTACGTTCGTGAATGCGATTCTGGGCGAAGAGAGGCTTCTGGTCACAGAAGTTCCCGGGACGACTCGGGATGCCGTGGATGTCAAAATCCGTTTTAACGACCACGAGCTCGTTCTCATCGACACGGCGGGCATGCGTCGTCGAAGTCGGGTCAAGGAGAGTGTGGAATACTACAGCGTTCTCCGGGCCCACCGCGTCGTCGAGCGATGCCATGTGGCCTGTGTATTCGTCGATGCAGAAGAGGGCCTTACCCAGCAGGACATGCGCGTTCTGGATACGGTGATCAAGGCCCAGAAAGGGGTCATGCTGGTGGTGAACAAGTGGGACCTGGTGAAGGGCGACGCTGAAAAGGTGGAGGCATGGTACGAAGGAATGGATCGCCGAATGAAAGGCATGGCTTTCGTTCCCGTGGTGACCGTCTCGTGTAAAACGGGGCTTCGCGTTCCGAAGATACTAGCGATGGCTTGGCAGATATCCATAGAGAGAAAAAAACGTGTCGCCTCTGCCGCATTGAATAGGTTTCTGGAAGACCTGAATCGTAAATACATGCCGCCGGCCATACGGGGCAAGCGTGTGCGCATTCTATACGGTACCCAGGTAGGTTCCAACCCACCCCGGTTTGCTTTTTTTTCGAACTATCCTCACCATATCCGCGAGAGCTATAAAAGGTTCCTGGAAAACCATATCCGGGAGAGTTTCGGGTTTGAGGGAGTGCCCCTTTCTCTTGTCTTTAAGAAGAAATAATAATGAAGGACAACAGATGAGATCGTCGTTTATTTGTTTTTGCCTAACTCTGTTTCTTAGCATGCATGTTGGATATTCGCAAACGTTTGAACAAAGATTGCAGGAGCAGCAGAACAACGCATCGATTACAGAAATCCAGGCTCTTTATATCCGTGCATTGCGATCGTTCGCGCGGGATCGTCTGCCCGAAGCATACCGGGTACTTCCTGATTTTCCGCTGAAATCAGCCACGGGTTTATGGGCACGTATCCGCCAACATTGGGAGGAATTCAGTCCCCAACAGAGGGCTGTTTTGGAGCCAATGCTCTACCGCCCCAGGCTACAGAAACAGTATATCAGTCCCAGCGGTATGTTCAAAATCCATTACGATACAACGGGCAGCAATGCGGTCTCGCTGGAGGATTACGATTATTCGGGCGTATCCGATTACATCGAAGAGGTGGCCAGCAGTTTTGAATATGCCTATTCGGTGGAGATCGGTCAACTCGATTTAAAAATCCCCCCAGAGGATAAAAGCGATCATGGCCCTGAATGGAACGTATATGTCAAGGATATCAGCGATTACGGATACACGAGTTTTGATTCCGATCCCGACGACCCCGATGCCTGGATCACGTACATCACGATGGACAACGATTATACGCATACGCCAACCGAGGGCCTGGATGGTGTCCGGGTTACCGCGGCCCATGAATTCTTCCACATGATTCAGTTCGGATACAATTTTCGTTACGATGATATTTTCTTGATGGAGGCCGGCGCTACTTGGATGGAGGATGTCGTATACGATTATGTGAACGATTACGTATATTATTTGCCAGCGTATTTTAACCAGACGAACGTCTCTTTTGATAACGCCGATGGATGGCGGGAATACGGGCTTTGCCTCTGGTTTCATTTCCTCGAGACGCGGCTGGGTGGCAGGGATATCGCCCGATTGACATGGGAGCAGATCGTTCAATATCCGGCTGTGCGGGCCACGGACATGGCCCTCAGGCAGTTGGGTCACACGTTTGAAGAAGAACTGGCCCTGTTTTACGGATGGAATTATATGACAGGAACGCGGGCCGATGCTTCACGGTTCTATCCGGAGGGAAATGTATATCCCATGATGGTGCTGGATGATTCGTTTGAATTCGGACAGGACACTTCTTTTATGGCTAGCATACATCCGATGGCGTCCCGATATTTTCATATTGAGACCAGACAGGGCGCATCGTATACAATTATTCCTACCAACGTATACCGGGATTCAGATTTTACGACGGAAACATGTGCTGTAGAGCTCATTCAGGGAGATGAAAATCCCTTTTACACGAGTCTGGGCTACGGGATGCTGACTCGAATCGTCTCGGAGGATGAAATGCCCTGGAGAGGCGTTGCCGTGACTGAGTTCACCGGTCAAGAAACATCCTTTATCCCGTTTGCAGAGGCCGATTCAGGATCGGCAGGATCCATCAGCGGCATAGTCTGGGAGGACGTGAATGCCGATAGAATACGGAACGGGGAAGAGACAGGCATACCCAACGTTTCCATACACTTGATCGAGGCCGGCGCAGACACCACACTGGGAACGTCCGATGACGTCCCTTTTTCCGTTCGAGTGACCAATGAGTCGGGTGCTTTTTCATTCCAGGCCATCTACTCTGGGAAGTACCGTGTCGAATTGGACGAGTCCACGATTCCCGCGGGATACATATCCACTACGGTGAATAATCCTATTGACCTGCGTCTCGATCGGAACGAGCAGTATGAGGGAGCCGATTTTGGCTACCGATCTCTAGACAGTGAGTATCTGCCAGCCGCGATTCCCAACCCATTCGTGGAAGGCGAATACGCTGAATCCAGAGTCCGCATTCCTTTTCGCATCGACGAAGCAGCAGCTGTGCGGATCGTGATTTTCAGTGCGTCGGGCTATACGGTATTGGAAGACAAGATAGATTACACGTCCAGCGGGATACAGATGTATTCCTGGGATTTAATGGACAAAAACCATCATCTGGCACCCAGCGGAGTTTATATTTACGTTGTCACTTCGGGCAACCGCCTTATCCGAAAGGAGAAATTCGCCCTGGTCCGGTAGAAAAACACTTGCTTTTGTGATATAAATTTCTTATAATAAATGCGTTTTGGGGCCGTAGTTCAGTTGGGAGAACGCTTGACTGGCAGTCAAGAGGTCGTCGGTTCGAACCCGATCGGCTCCACGGCTTATAAGGGCCTGTAAAGTCGCTATTTATAAATGCGTTACAGGCCCTTATTTTATCTTCATACACCCCAACAGATTGATCTATTTTAGTATATTTTAGTACTTTTTTGGGCACGTTTTGGGCACGTTTTTTTCTGTACTGTTATCCAGGGGTATGAGTAGTAAGATATAATTAATATTGCTGATGCCTTCTCTGACAATCCTAAATTATCATTTTCTACTTGACATTTTCATAAATAATTCATAAATAAAAATCGTATCTCCTACCGAAACCGATGTGTCCTGTTTGCTGAGTCTTCCTATTTGCGAATAAGGGGGGAGCTATCGCATGGTAGATGAAACCATCTCGCATTACGTGGTCGTAGAGAAGTTAGGCGAAGGCGGGATGGGAGCGGTCTATTTGGCCGAGGATAAAAAGCTCAAACGCAAAGCCGTCCTGAAATTTCTCCACCCCAATGTAACTTCAGATAAGAATGCCCTGGAGCGCTTTGAGAGAGAGGCTCAGGCTGCGGCAGCTCTCAACCATCCAAATATAGTAACGATCTACGAGATAGATCAGTATGAAGGGCAGACGTTCATCGCTATGGAATATATGGATGGGCACTCGTTGCGGGAGGAGATCAGTAAGGGCCCGATGGAGATCAACCGAATCGTAGAGATTGCCCGGCAGTTATGCGAGGGACTCGGAGAAGCCCACGGTAAGCATATCATCCATAGGGACATCAAGCCAGCCAATGTTTTTCTAACAAGTCAAGGCGTGGTTAAAATCCTCGATTTTGGTCTTGCCAAGTTAGCGGGACACACGAAGCTCACCAAGAGCGGTACCACATTCGGGACCGTCGCATACATGTCACCGGAACAGACACGTGGTACTGACATTGATCATCGTACAGACATCTGGTCTTTGGGTGTCGTGTTGTACGAGATGGCGACAGGACGATTGCCATTCAAAGGCGAATACGAGCAGGCAGTAGTGTATTCGATCCTGCATCTAGAGCCGGAACCGATGAAAAACATTCAACCAGATGTTTTGGAAGGCATGCAAACGATTGTTGATAAAGCCCTCTGCAAAGATGTTGCTACCCGTTATCAAACTGCCGATGATTTGCATGCGGATCTGGTAGGATTAAAACAAGGAATTTCCCCTATTCCAGCAAGACGTCCTCTGAAGAAAAGAATCTTCAGCAGAAAAGGTATTCTTGCTGGAGCTGCACTACTTGTCTTGATAGCTATCACAGGATTTCTTTTTAAATATTTTTTAAAAACGGATTTTGATATTGCCGGCCCTTCGATAAAAGGTACACCCTCCATCTCCATCATGAATTTTACACATATTTCTCCGGATGAAGAGAGCAAAGGACTCTCGAAGGCTCTTCGCTCATGGTTGAACACCACTTTCTATCATGTGCGTGAGCTAACCGTTTATGATATTCAGTCTGAGGATACGGATCTGAAACGATTTAAGAATATGGCTGAAGATTTAGGTGTAAATACGATTCTTACGGGTGAAATCGCTAAACTGGGAGATGCCTTCCGCGTTGATTTCAAATTAATCGACATAAAGAAAGACAGCTTACTATATGCCGGATTTGTGAAGGAGTCGGATAAGGAGGAACTGGTCTATCAAATCGCTGCAGACGTGATTAAAAAGATAATCTATGATTTCCCAGATGAGGGCTTGCTCCGATTGAGCGACTTTACGACCTCGTCGTTTGATGCATATCGTTACTATCTCGAAAGCATGACGTACTCTCATAGTTATCATTGGGAATCCGCCATCGAATGCCTTCAAAAAGCATTGAGTTACGATTCGACATTTGCCATGGCTTATTGTGAAATGGGTCGTATGTGTGCAGTCTCAGGAAGGAGTTGGGAAGAAACGGATCGATTGTTCCAAAAGGCTTTAAGACATTCAGTCAATGTTTCCGAGCGTGAGCAATTAATCATTAAAACGCTCGTTTATGCATTTTCTGAAGGGGGGCAGAAATACAGGTATTACTTAAGCGAATTGGGGAAAAAATATCCGTTTGCTTTTGCAGTAGCTGCTCTTGTGGCGGAAGAATATCAGACCGATAGAAAATGGGAAGAATGTATTCGGTATAATAAAAAATGGGCTGAACTCACGAACACTTTCCAACCTTATTACCTAATCATGCTTGGATTTTATGAGCTGGGCAAATTGGATAGTGCCCAGGTGTATACTGAGAAAGTCATTCGACGTTTTCCTAATCATCCAGTCGGTTTTCTCTATCGATTCAGGCTTAATTTACTGGAGGGCAACTATGAACAAGCCATTCTGGATGTCAAAAAAATTTTTAAGAAACGTAATGACGTTGAAAATTATTTTATTGGATTGACGCATTTTTTTGCTGATCGATTGGATAGTGCTCGTTTCTACTTACAAAAAAGCAGTCTTTCTCAGTCATATGTATTGACCGGTGGATATTCAAGGGCCTCGGATTTGATGCGTGATGAAACACAATTAAAAAATCCAAGAACGATATTTGACAAACTTGTTTTGTCTGATCTGGCGGGTGATAAAGAAAGGGCACGTGGGTTATGTGAAGAATTGCTGAGTATGGGCTATTTCGAAAGTTATATTCCTCAATTCAAACATCCCATAAGCATCGCTAGAAATTTCGTGTATCTTCGAATTCCGACAGCTTATTTTGAGGGAAAGATGGATGAGGCACTTCAACTATGTCAACAGTTAGAAGACATCATCAAGAAACATGAATTGGGTAAGCAATATCTACTTCAATCTACATTCTGGCGAGCCCATATCATGTTCCATTTGAACCGTTTTGAAGAAGCTGCCGAATATTACGACACACTTCTCCAAGAAGAAGATAGGAAATCGTTTTTCCGTTATCGTTTTGCCAAATGCCTTTATGATTTGGAAAAATATGCTGAGGCAAAGAATATATTGCTCAATTTACAGAAAGTTGATGATGTTTGGCCTATGCCTACTGATATTATGTATGATTGGGAAAAAATTGGATTTTATTATTATTATCCTAGAATATATTATCTACTCGGCCTAGTGAATGAAGAATTGGGTGAAAAAGAGGAAGCCATGGAAGCCTACCGGAAGTTTCTTGATATCTGGAAAGAAGCCGATGAAGATTTACCCGAACTCATCGATGCAAAAGAGCGATTGGAAAGGTTAAACGGGCAAAGCGTCTAATCGCACACAGCATCCATCTTTTATTGATTCATATTTTGTAACATATAAATCATATATAATGATGCGAGAATTGACCAAAAAGTTTTTTCTGTAAGGTATTGTAATTCTTGATTTAGAATTTGTGAACAGTATGGTTTAAAGCCGGGATGTTGTTTGTTTTTATTTTTACGAGAGGGGATTGAGATGAGACGAATGAACTGGATATTGTTTCTTGCGTTATTCACTATCTATTCCACTCAAGCGTTTTCAACGAGACTTAATATTAAAGGAGTGGTCGTTGAGGCAGAAACTGGCAACCCATTACAGGGCGCCGATGTTTTGGTGAAAGGGACATTTGCCGGAGTTGCAACAGATATGAGTGGAAGATTCTCTTTTTTCTTCGACACAGATCAAGAATTCACATTGGTTGTAAGGTACATGGGTTACAAGACTCAGGAGCGACGGCTGTCTCTATCTGATGATTTAACAAATCTTCGTTTCGAAATGGTTGTGGATGTTTTTCGTGGAGAAGAAATCGTCGTCACCGGAATTGCTTCCCGACGCGAGAAATCAGTAGCAGAAGTGGCTGTTTCCAGGATTGATGCCACCGAATTGACGGAGTCGAATTCATATCAGGAAATCTCGCAACTCATGGCGGGTAAAATTGCAGGCGTGAATATTAAACCGGCTTCTGGTAATATCGGAGGCGGTATTCGATTCACGATGCGTTCCGGTGGCGGATTGAACGGCGATGAACAGCCGGTCATTTATTTAGATGGTGTGAGGATGAATAACTCAGAATTCGAAGGCTTTTGGTATGGGGGGCAGGGAACATCTACATTAGCGGATTTGAATCCCGAAGACATTGAAAAAATCGAAGTACTAAAGGGCCCTGCAGGGGCTGCCTCGTACGGTACCAGCGGTTCCAACGGTGTGATTCTCATTACAACAAAGAGAGGGGCCTTTATACCTGGCAAACCTAAAGGTGTCTCCGTAACCTACAAAATGGTGACCGGTTATAACACCCAATCTCGTTTATATACCGAAGAGGACTTTCTGACCTATAAGGATGCCAATGCCATATTCCGGGACGGCAGAGTTCTGCAGCACAGCCTGAGCTTTTCCGGCGGAATGGGATTAATGAAGTACTACGTCGGCTTAGATCGCCGGTCTGAATATGGGATTATTCCCCAAAATGCTATGGACCGTTACACCGTTAAAGCCAATTTTGATGTTTTACCCAGTGATAAATTGCTAATCAACGTGAGTACGAGCTACTCATTGAATGACATTGCACGACCGGTTAATGATAATGAAAATGGATTTTTAATGAATGTGACCAGTTTACCTCAGCCTTATGTATATGCCGATAGCATTGCTCTGGTAAGTATCGAAAATTTGGTGAAGTCCAATCGTCTTATAGGCTCCTTACAGGCACAGTATAAGCCATATGAAAATTTAGGATTCAGATTCAGTTTGGGTATTGACGATGGCAATATTCGCAATGACTATACGCAACCTGCTCATATTGAATATTATAAGTATCAGAGAGGCGGTCGATTAATTGGATATGAGCAAACCACTCAACTGAACTTCAGCATTGATGGCCGTTATTCCTATTCGTTCTTCAGTGACTTAAATATCACTTCAATCATCGGGACCCAACTATTTGATAGAAGAAATAAAATTTTTTGGGGTGGCAGAGAAGATTTTCCTACTGAATTGATCCCAGCGATTGATACGGGTGAAAAGTACATACACCTTCGTGAATTTTCTTCCAATTCCCGCGAAGCTGGCATTTTCACCGAGCATTTAGCATCGTATCGAGATCAATACTACTTATCATTCATGTTAAGAAAAGATTATGCCAGCACCATCGGAGAAAAGGCACCGAGTATTTTTTACCCCAGAGTGAGTTTTGCGTTGCGATTCGACAAGTATTCCTTCTTCCCCAAGCTGTTCGATCTCATGAAATTTCGAATCGCTTATGGAGAATCGGGTGTCTTGCCAGAATTGACCGATGGTATCCCGTTATTATGGAGATCCATGAGATCTGGCTACGGTGTAGGTGCAGCTCCTGCAAGCATTGGCAATGAGAATATAAAACCTGAGCGGCTGAAAGAATTTGAGATAGGTATTGAGGCCGAATTCTTCCAAAAATATGCTATCGATTTCACATACTACATCCAAAGATCCAGCGATTCCATCATGGAATTTTACAATGCGCCATCCACGGGAAAAATTGCCACTCCCGTTCCGTTCAATATCGGCAAAATCGAAGGGTGGGGTGTTGAATCGCTGCTGAGAGCGAAATTATTCGGAGGAAATGATATTCAATGTGACTTGAGTCTTACGAATAATTATCAGAATAATGAGGTCAAAGACATGGGCGGGGCTCAGCCGATCTATGGTTGGATAAATGCCAATGTGATAAAGGAAGGTCTACCAAAACATGCGTTCTATATGTTAAAAGTCGAGGGGGCCCTCTTTAATGAAGACGGCTCATACAAGGGTCCTGATGTTACGGACGACAGAGTTTATTTAGGAACCCCGGTTCCTACGTATACAGGATCGTTATTATTAACCCTTCATTTTTTGAACAATTTTAAATTATCGGTATTCTCCGACTGGGCCACCGGCCATTCGATTCTGAATTTGTCAGAACAGTGGGCGATCTATACTGGAAACACTAGCGGTATGGGTGCCAACAATAAAAAATACCGTGAGCTTGAGGATATGTTGGGTATTCGAGAATGGTACGATACGATTGATCCTTTACCCATTGGCTCAAACGAGTACAGGAAAGCTGCCGATGAATTTGCAAAGATGGATTACAATTATGATTCCAATTTCATTGAGGATGCTGATTTTTTTAAAATCCGAGAAGTCAGCTTGAGTTACAGTTTTCAAGACTTATTACCAAAATTTTACATGTCTCCACTTATCTCTGATCTTGTGATTGGATTAACGGCAAGAAATCTATGGACCACGACAAAATACAGCGGCGCCGACGTGGAATTGTCAACACAGGGTTCCCGTGCTTTAGCCAGAGGTATTGATTTTGCCACACTCATGCATCCCCGAGTCTATACGTTTTGGCTCCGAATTGCTTTATAGGGTGGGAGGACACATCATGGAAAAGAAATTATTCTTGATTTGTCTGCTTAGTTTCTTGATCATTATCGCATCTTGCGAAGATTATGTAACATCGGTCGATCCTCCGATTGATCAAATAGCAGACAAACAGCTGGATAGTGAGAGTCAAATCGATTTTTTAGTGAAAGGCGTTCAGGCATCATTTGCTGTTGCCTATTGTCGAGTCGGTTTTATCGCCGATTTGCTCTCCGATGAGATGTTTTTTGATATCAATTTACCCCATGCCACGTTTCCGGCTTATGCGGCGATCGATGAAGGTGTTATAAGTTTAGATAATTGGTCGATTGAGCTTCCTTTTGAACGCTTGGGAGAGTTTCGGTTTGTAGCGGATGATCTGGTTCGAAGGACGGGATTCATTGTATTCACTGATGAGAACAAGAAAAATGAAGCCTTATTCAACGGATATTTTTTTAGCGGAATCGCTCGTTATCTATATGCGGCTTATTTTGGACTGACTGAAAACGCGGGAGGGGGTGTGATAGATAACGGGCCATTCATTCCTTCAGAGGAAATGTATGATTTAGCCATCGAAAAATTACAGGTGTCACTGTCATATACCGAAGATGATTACTTGATTCGTGTCATCAATTCTTTAATGGCGAGGATTTTTTTGTTCATGGATGATTATCAGAGTGCCAGACAATATGGTCAAAACGGAATGCAGGAAGGTGATTCGCCGTATCAAGCCTTGTATACTATTGGAAATGTGAATTATTATTACTACTATGCCGGAAGATTCCGAACTCAGAATGCCGTCGATTTTCGGTTTCATGATTACATACTCGCAGATTCGACGGAAAGTAATCGCATACTTATCGAGTCAATTATAGGCACGAATGAGCAAACCTATTATCGGCAGGCAAAATATCTTACTGAAGAATCCCCCATTACATTGATCAGCTGGCAAGAAAATGAATTGATGCTGGCGGAACTGGATTTACGAGAAGGGAATGACACAAACGCCCTGGATCGGGTGAACAGAGTACGGGCATCTCAAGGAATAGGCCCTTTAGATTCGATGACTATGGAGGATTTGATCGATGAGCGGGATAAAGAAATGTTCGTCACAGGAATACGCTTAATCGACCAGAGACGTTTTGATGATGAGTATAATACATGGCATCTGGGCCCGAATACATGGCGCTACTTACCGATTCCAGAGAGTGAAAGAAGCGCGAATCCGAATTTTTAACAGTGTATTGGATTCCCCTCCCGAGGAGGCTCGACCTCTGGGAAAACGGCTCCTCATAACCTAGAATTTGATCGGAGATATGAATGATGATAGGGAAAATCGTATCCCACTATAAAATCCTTGAAAAGATTGGTAGTGGGGGTATGGGTGTGGTCTACAAAGCTCAGGATTTGAAGTTGGATCGCTTCGTGGCCCTTAAGTTTTTCCCACCATATGTAGGAGCCGAGGGAAAGGATAAGCAACGCTTTTTCCATGAGGCCAAGGCTGCCGCGGCTCTTGAACACAATAATATATGTAATGTATACGAGGTCGACGAAACAGAGGATGGTCAACGGTTTATCGTCATGGCTTATTACGAAGGCGAGACACTAAAGCAGAAAATCGAGCAAGGGCCACTGAATCTCGAAGAAACGCTTGATATTGTCCTACAGGTATCCGAAGGACTCCACAAAGCCCATGAGAAGGGAATCGTACACCGGGATGTCAAGCCCGCGAATATATTCGTCACGAATGAAGGTGTGGTTAAAATCCTCGATTTTGGTCTTGCCAAGTTAGCGGGACACACAAAGCTCACCAAGAGCGGTACTACATTTGGGACTGTGGTTTATATGTCACCGGAGCAGACACGTGGTGTTGACATCGATCATCGTACAGACATCTGGTCCTTGGGTGTCGTGTTGTACGAGATGATAACAGGACAACTACCCTTCAAGGGTGAGTATGAGCAGGCAGTTATTTATTCGATTCTCAATGAAGAGCCGGAACCGTTAAAGCATTATGGGATTGATGCATCTGAAGACTACCAAAAAATCGTTACAAAAGCATTATCCAAAAATTTAGAGGAGCGCTATCAGACTGTCAGTGAATTCATATCGGATTTATTCCATTATTCTGGGATAACGAGGGGCCGTCGTATCCCCAAAGTATTTTTTGCCAGAACAAAACGGAGAAGAATGGCATTATTCGTCGCCATCGCTTTATTGATCTTGCTTTTAAGTATCGTCGGATATTTCATTAAACAGTCATATCAAGACAGATTGCCTATCCTCCATCATAAGGATTTATATACCCAACGTGTCGTTTCAGAGGAAGGCGAGAATCTCGGTAAAATCTCACCCGAGGGTAATTACATTGCATACCGAAACACGAAATCTGCAATCATCAAATTAAAAGAGAGGAATACAGGGATAACCAGAGAAATTGCCAAAAACGCGGCATATCCCAATTGGAGCCTTGACAATACGAAAATCGCTTACGGTCAGATAGATTCTGCTGGTCAACATATTGTAATCAGTGATATTTCAGGAATCGTCATGAGTCGTATACCGTCAGAACACATGCCCTGGTTTCTTAACTGGTCACCCGATGGATCCAGATTCGTCTATCTGATAGAGGGGAGTTATCTTATTATCAGAAATATCGATGGTAGAATTGAACATAAAGTACATCTGGATGGAATGTATACCTGGCCTACGTTCAGTCCCGATTCCAGAAAAATTGTACTCATTGACGGAGAATTGGCAAAGTTTGGTGTTTTTCGATTGCTGGATGTTAACACAGGTATTATCTCTGATACATTGAAAGGAGCTGTACCTTATGTTGGAATGGCTTGGTGGGGTGGTATGGCATGGAGTCCTGACGGAAGATGTCTCATTTATGTGGGTCAAGATGAAAGAGAAAATTTAGAGTTGTTTGCCTTGCCGACGAATCCGAACACCTTTTCGGCGGAGGGTACACCGATTCAAATTACCCATTTAGGTGGCGAGGGTATACCAGGTTGGCCTGGTATTACGAATGATGGAAAACAAGTCAATTATTCAAGAAATATAGATAACTGGGATATTTATGTCATGTCATTCAATACAGAATCCGTCACCTTCACGGGAGACAGATTGCCTGTGGCGACCGATCGTGAATACGATGGTGAACCATCATGGATGCCCGATGGAAAAGGAGTACTGTTTGTTTCAAATCGGGATGGTCAGCCGGATGTATACCGTTACCATTTCGAGACAGAAGAAACGGTCCGCTTAACAGTTAGTGAAGCAAAGGAAAGGTACCCGCAATTCTCACCCGATGGGCAGAGGATCAGTTTTTATTCCGATAGTGCTATCTGGAGCATACCGGCACAAGGTATACGCATGCGATCTCAAGCGATAACGCCAACCTACCTGAAGCTCCTAGGATATTACACCTGGGCTCCTGATGGAAATAGTATTTATGCAACAATCAGAGACAGTTCCGATACGCGTTATTCTATTCTTATTCAAATTGACTTGGAAGATTCAACTTATAGAGAGATTTTATGTGATCTCTTTCGACCTGAATTTTCTTTTTCTCCTGATGGACAGCAATTGGTTGTCTCAGGCCTTTTAAGCCAAATTAAAGACGGAATAATTCACGAGAAGATATATCTATATACCATTGAAAATGGAGAATTGCGTGAATTATTAACTCAACGTTATATGTCTTCTAATAGTCGCCTTTTATTGACGAACGATGGAAAATATCTTTTTCTAGACAGATACGATCATTCTAAAAATGTTTGGACTGTTGAATTAATGTCCATAAGCGGTAATTTGTCTAAAAAAGTTATTTTAGACTCAAATCTCAAAGAACGTTTCTTTATACAAGATATTGATCCATCAGGACGTAAAATTCTTGTCACAACGCGATCTTCAGCAGCAGATATTTTTGTTGTAGGTGTTTCAACGGAAGAATAGCTGATTTTCTTTACAAACAAGTCCGAAATTACGTTGAAAGAATTTGTACTATCATTAAGAAATACGTACTTGGTTTTTAGCGGTAACAGTAATGAATCAAAAAGCTATACTGAGTCGAGTTTAGGATAGACTACAAAAAAGACTTATGTAATATCTCACTATTTCTAAATAAACTCACTGTACCCCTGGGCATGCAAATCCTTTATACTTAATAAAACATATATTCATAATTATTTGTAAAACATGAACTTCAATTGAACGTGTCGATTTTATTTCCTACGTGGGGCAAGTTTTGGGTATTTCCCCATCGTCGATAGAGGATTAAGTATATGGAAACGAGACAGATAATTTATCGGAAGTAAATGACTTTTAGTCAAGATGCCGTCGGTTCGAACTCCATCGGCGTCACTGATCATAAGGGTGTGTAAAGTTGAAAGTGATCAAGTGTCATAGCCTTTGTTTCTATATATACATACCAATAGATTGGTCTGTTTTAGTCTTTTTTCGTAAAATTTTCTTGACTTTTATTCAAAAATGTAGTATATAGGATATCAATAATCCAGATAAAAATAATCATTCATCGACAAACAAAATATATGAAACAGGGAGAGCACTTATAGGTTAGGTTCTTAGTGCAAAAAATGTAAATCCCAGCAAATCGGGAAACGCGATGCCCCGGGTCTAAAGTAGGCTGTTTTCCTCTGGGGAGAGGCGAGCAGCAAGCTTTAGGCGAAAAGAGAATTGTGGGCTTACTATTAGAGCCGGGCTTTAAAGGTGGAGTGTTTTTACTTTTAAAGGTTCGGTTTTTTTATTAGCGGATTGGTCTAAAGTAATTTATTGGAACATTAATTTGGAGGTGGGTGATGAGATTTCAAAATCGTATTTACGTGTTAATTATTTTTTTTGTATATGTAAATACTTTTTACCTTAATTGTAATAAATCTAATGAGATAAAAATCGGGGCAATTTTACCACTTACTGGTCAGTCAGGTGAATATGGACAATGGATTAAAAATGCATTAGAAATGGGTAGAGAAGAGATAAATAGCAGAGGTGGTATTAATGGAAATGATCTTATTATTATTTATGAAGATGATCAAGCGGAACCGAAACAAGCTGTTAATGCAATGAATAAATTAGCAATTGCAAATAAAGTTCCAATTGTTTTTGGTTCTTGGGCATCATCTTCAGTTCTTGCGCAAGCACCGATTGCAGAAAGTACCAAAACACCGGTTTTAGCTGAAGCTCAATCACCTAAGATTAGAGATGCGGGTGATTACATCTTTAGGATTCAACCAGATTCTCGTTATTATCTAAAAATATTAGTACCTTATGTATATAAAAATATGAATATTAGAAGATTAGCAATATTGTATGTAAATAATGATTATGGTTTAGATCAGGCAAATGTGTTCAAGAAATCATTTGAAGATATGGGAGGACAAGTTTTATATTCTGAGGCTTTTAACCAAGGTTCGATTGATTTTAGAACTCAATTATTGGAAATCAAGAACTTAAAACCACAAGGAATCTTTATACCTGCATATGCAGAAGCTGGATATATAATCAAACAAGCTTCGGAATTAGGTGTGGAAACAAAATTCATTGGTAGTGCACCTTTAGAAAATCCTGAAGTATTGCTAATAGCTGGCTGGAGTGCAGAAGGTGCTATCTACCCACATCATTTTGATCCTGAATCTCCAGACACTCTGGCTCAAGATTTCAAACGTCGATATGAGGAAAGATATAACCAACAATTGGAAGGTTATGCTGCATTAGCTTATGATGCAATATATATTATTGCAAAAGTACTTCAACAATGTGGTACAGATAAAGAATGTATTAAAAATACCTTATATAACATTAGGGATTTTTGCGGAGTAACAGGAAGTACATCATTTGACGAACACGGAGATGTTATTAAACCAATAGTAATAAGATCAATCGTAAATGGTAAATTCATTACTATTTGGAGGGAGGGTGATATTTGAAATGGAAACTTATGGATATACTTCAACAGAAGTTATGGAAGAATATGTAAGAAGAAAAACAATAACAAAAAGAAATACCATTATCTTTTCATGCATATTATTGTTATCGACTATTTCTACCGTTATGTTGATTTGTTTTAAGATATTATATATTGATACTAAATTTATTATCTTATTTATAATACAGATTATAGGTTATTGTATTGCCCTTTATGGTGCCACAAGAGCTGTAAAGGCGGAAAATCAGTCATTAGAAACACAACTTCAGTTAGCCGATATTGGATTATTGTCGACGCAGTCGAGGGAGAATTTTTATATTATTTTTGAAGAACATTTAGTACGATGTTTAAGGGAACATGATTATAACGCAAAACCTGCTAATATTTTTCTTCTTCTATCAACCCCAGCATATGGATATGCTGTTGTTGGTATGGATAAATTCGGACTTTATGAGGAAGCAATAAAAGCCCTACACCAGGAATGTAAAGTTCAAGCGATTTTTTTTAGCCCAGATGCTCATTTTCATTATTGGTGCAATTTATTAATGTGGTGTTTATTAAGGAAAGAAGGCTTAAAATTTGCAATTGGATTTATGAAAAAAATTATAATAATAGTAGATCATGTCGTAAAACATAATTGGGAAGTTTGGCTTACAAGGGGTACAACAGTTAGATTATTTGCAATAGATAATATAATAAGTAAAAAAGCATATCTATTATTAGTGGACCAATTTAGAATTCCACAAGACCAGTTTGAAACAGGTTTCAAATCACGTAGCATTCCAATACTTGTAACTCAGATTAATGAATATATAATTGGTAAAAATAATTATTTTGACCGAATAAAAGAATGTCCATATACACTAGATAAAAAATCTTTAAAGCCCATAGCTAATCAAGCAGATGCAGATTTAATAAAAAAATTATCATGGGATTATGTATTAGGTCGTACAATGCAAGGACAATTTGCTAGTTTCAAGTGTTTCAGTGATGAAGTCGATTTATACCTTACAAAGTTAAGACATAGGAGTGGCGAGATATCATTTGATAATAATAAAAAAGATGAAATATTAGCTATTTCGAATTACTCTGATGAAGATATCGTAATTATTTTATTAAAAATAATTATAAGTTATTTCTCGTACATTCTTGAAGATGAGCATCAAAGAATATTCTTTACTAATATACAAATTACTAGAATTAAATTTTGTATAAATAAGCTAAATGAATTACTACCAGAATTGGATATTTTTAATATTAATAAATATTTAATAAATGAAGAATCTAATAAACTTAAAAAAGGCTTAAGATTTTTGGAAACTATTAAACAGAATCAAATAAATAGTAAAGAAATGTCAGCACATATTAAATTCTATAACAAATTAGACACGATAATTAATAAATTAAAATATTGCCTTTTTTCATTAATTTGCAGTGGCTTTGGCGAATCACAATATGCTAAAAGCATTTCAACAAAGTCTGATTAATATTGGTAAAACAATTTGTTAACTCAGATAATCATAAATAGTATAATTGCTGGATCACTTTATTCGATGATCGGTTTATTCTTCGGAGTGATTTATAAAACCACCCGCTTCTTCCATTTCGCCCACGCCGTTGTCTTTACTTCAGGTGCCTATTTTACGTATCTTTTCCATAAACTCTTCGGGTTTCCTATATTCATAGCCATTCCCATAGCCGTGGCGCTGGCGGCGCTGCTGGGGTGTGGGATGGAGGCAGGGGTGTACAGACCTCTCCGCAGGAGGGAAGCTTCGCCTATGGTGCTGCTGCTGGCGTCGTTGGGTATGTACATTGTTCTGCAGAATACCATCTCCATGGTATTCGGGGATGACACCAAGTCCATCCGATCGGGTGTGGTGAGGGAGGGGCTGCCCATTTTTGGCGCGCGGATTACGCCCATTCAGATTGTCATTATCTGCACGAGCATCGTGCTGGTGGTTCTGGTGGCGCTGTGGCTCAAGAAGAGTAGGATGGGCAAGGCCATGCGGGCCGTGGCCAACGATGCGGAGCTGGCTCAGATTTCGGGCATTGACTCGGATCGGGTGATTCTGTGGACATTCGGCGTGGGATCGGCCCTGGCCGGTGTGGCAGGCATCCTGGTGGCTCTGGACGTGGACATGACACCCACCATGGGCATGAATGCCTTGATGATGGGTGTGGTGGCCGTGATCATCGGAGGTGTAGGGTCGATTCCGGGTGTGGCTATGGGCGCACTGCTTCTGGGTCTGGCCCAGCACTTGGGTGTGTGGAAGATCAGTTCCCAGTGGCAGGACGCCATTGCGTTTATCATCCTTTTCGTGTTCCTGCTGTTCAGACCCCAGGGATTCCTGGGCCGCAAAGTCAAGAAGGTGGAGGTTTGATGACATACCTCCTGCATATCCTGATTCTCATCGGCATATACATCATCCTGACGACCTCCCTGAACCTGCTGGCCGGGTACACGGGCATCCTATCGATTGCCCATGCCGCGTTTTACGGTGTGGGTGCGTATGTGGCAGCCTTGATGGCCCTGAGACTGCACACGCCGTTTCTGGTTAATCTGATTTTGGCCGTAATCGCATCCGCACTCCTGGGCGTGCTCGTGGGTTTTCCTTCCCTGCGCATCAAGGACGACTATTTCATCATTGCCACGTTCGCGTTTCAGGTGATTGTATTCAGTGTCCTGAACAACTGGGTGCGTTTCACGGGCGGCCCGATGGGTCTGCCGGGAATCCCCCAGCCTGTGATCATTTTGAGGATATCATCCCACGGACCGTTTCTGCTGTTGACATCCGCACTGGCGATCCTTTGCTTTTACCTGTGCCGGAGGATTGTCCGCTCGCCGTTCGGGCGTGTTCTGAAAGCGATTCGGGAAGATGAGGTGTTTACGCAATCCCTGGGTAAAGATGTCTCCTCCTTTAAAGTGAAAATCTTCATGGTCAGCGCGGGCATGGCTGCCATTGCCGGCGTGCTCTATGCAACCTATATCAGTTATATCGATCCCACCAGCTTCACGGTGATGGAGTCGATTTTTATCATCTCCATTGTCATCATCGGCGGGGCAGGCAACCTGTGGGGATCGGTACTGGGAGCATTCGTCCTGATTTCATTACCCGAACTCTTACGCTTCGTGGGACTGCCCAATT
>Ga0180438_10004802_pt1 | contig 19223 bp, 29 predicted proteins | sample SS_ome_12_FD_132455 | JGI IMG/M metagenome (GOLD analysis project Ga0180438, IMG submission 132455) | Hypersaline lake sediment archaeal communities from the Salton Sea, California, USA - SS_3_D_2 metaG | ecosystem: Environmental > Aquatic > Non-marine Saline and Alkaline > Hypersaline >...
CCCGGCACCGTCGGCCGCATCAACGGCGTCCTGGTTCACGCCGTCCTCCTTGATGCCCGTCTTGCTCTCGGCCTCCTCCAGGCTGACCTCCGTCTCCTGCGCCTGCTCGGCCTGCTCGTCTGGCTTCTCTTCCGGAGCCTTGGTGGGTTCGTCGCTCATCGTATTCTCCTAGCTGATAATAGTACCGCCCGAGCCCGCCGCGGCTCCCGCCGCCGTCTCGAACGTGTGTTGGTAGTTCCCGAGGTCGGTGACCCCGGCGAAGCTGTAGCCGCTGGACGTCGTCACGCCCGTGAGCGTGAACGTCCGCGTCTTGATGTTGATGACGCTGTGGGCTATCACCGCGTCGAACGTCGTTACCGACAGGCTGTAGTCCACGAGCCCCACCTTGATGTAGCGCGGGGCCTTGCTGTCCTCGTTGCGGTAGACCGGCGCCGCCGCCTGGTTCATCGAGAACGTCCAGTCCCTGACGTCGGTGTTGCCGCTGTACCAGTACCCGAGCGGCTCGTCGTCCCGGATGAAGTCGTTCGCCACCGAGATGGACGACTGCGGCTCGCTGGCCGAGACGAAGCTCAGCGACGCCGTGACCAGGCCGCCCGGCGCGCCCGCCAGGCTGATCGACGTCAGGTAGCAGTCCGCCATCTCCTCGGCGTCCTCGCCGTCGTTGATGCCCACGTCGAACTGGTAGCGCCTGGCCAGCAGCGTGCCGGTCGTCAGCACGTTCAGGAACCTGTCCGTCACGTCCAGCGACAGCTCGCCCGCGTAGACCTCCGTCCCGTCCGCGTGCAGGATGCGCGAGCGCGACACCTGCGACGGCGGGATGGACCACGGCTCCAAGTACGCCGGGGTCTCGGCGGTCGTGAAACCGCCCGACGTGATGAGCACCTGCTGCCCGGCGACCTCCGCCGAACCGCCGTAGCCCAGTCGTTTGCTGTCTAGCGTCATTTACGCTACCCGTGAACCCTTTTTCAGATTGTCGCAAGCCCACAGAGGCTGAAGGTTGGTGTGATGAAAGCACTTCTTCCGCTCCTCAGCGTTCGTCATGTCAAAAGCAGCGCACGGCACAATATGGTCAATATGCCAATCACCGTAATTGTCCCAACTCATACCTTCCTCGAATTGCAACTCAAGATGCCTTTTCAACTCATCAACGGAACACCCCAAAAGCTCCAAGGTGCTCCTTGACTTGGCAATCCCGTGCAGCGCCTTATTGACTCTTCTTCTGAGATTACAAGTTATCCGAAAGTCAATATCAGTTGCGTACTTTTCCCGCTTCCACTTCGCAACCCTCTTGTTTATTCGACGGCGATTGCCCGATGCCCAGTCTTTCTTGTATTGTGAGATTTTTTCTTTGTTTTTCTCATAGTACTCAGCTTTTTGAGCCGCAAGCCGCTTTTGGTTCTTCTCCCTGTAGCTCCTCTGGCAATCTGCAATCTGGTCCTTGTTCTCTTCTCTGTAACGCCTGTTCGCCTCGGCTATCTGCTCCTTGTGTGAATCCCTATACTCCTTGGCCTCTTCCTTGTGGTCGGCGTAATACTGGCGCCCCTTGCGCCTCACCTCTTCTCGATTGGCGTCCCTGTACCTTTTTACCCGTGCCGCATGCTTGTCTTTCGTACGCTCGTAATACTCCTTCTCCAACCTGTTCCTGCACTCCTTACAGGCAGCACGCAGGCCGTCTTGGCTGCGTTTTTCACGACCAAACGCAGCCACGGGAAGCTCTCGCTTGCACTTGTTACAGGTTTTCACATCTACCGCCATAAATCACAAAGGTATCCTCTGGCCCCTGCTTGGGCGCGTCCGGCCGCCACGGCCGGCAATCTTTGTCACGGGCGCGTTCTTCTGGCGCGTCTGGCGCCGCACGGCCTCGTTCTCGTGTCCGACCATCAACCTCAGCATGACGAACTTCCTGTACGGCATGCCGGCCAGCTCGTCCTCCTTGATGCCGAACTTCTCCCACTGGCTGCTCATCGTGCAGTACAGCCTGACGGCCTCGCACGCGTCGCTGACGCCGCGGCTGTGCTTCCCGAACAGGACGGACGCCTGCCGGGCAATCTGCTCCTCCTCGTCCTTGCTCACGTCGCAGCGGGCCCAGAAACCGTCCAGAAACGCCTCGACGAGGGGTGCCGGGACCTTGCCCACCCTGGCGTAGCAGTCGGGCGTCAGCCACCCGTTCTCGCGCTCCACGGGCACGTCCAGCGTCCAACCGAGGAGGGTGCGCTTCAACATCAGGCGCCGCACCTCGTTGAAGTCCACCTCGAACTGGGTCTTGCCGTCCTCCCGCTCGGTCTCGTGCCTGCAGGCCTGCTCGATGAGGATGTGGTCGCCGAACGTCATCGTACTGAAGACCGCCTTCTCCTCACACTCGCCCTCGGAATGGGGGAGACACAACGGCCCCTCCCAACGCACGCGCACGCGCACCGGGACCTGGCCCGGGTTCTCCATAAGCTCCGCCTCGCGGCGTGCAAGCTCCTCAACCGCCAAACTCATATCGCTCGTTCATCTCGTCAATCAAGTGCTTCAGGATGTTCGTCTGCAACCGCTTCACGGCCGCCCAGGACTCGTCCGTCAGGACCCCGTTCTGGTGGTGCAGCTGGAGGCGCGGGTTGCCCCTGCCGAACGTCCAGCTCACCATGAACCGCTGAACCTTCAACCGGTTCAGAACGTCGTGGTCTATCATGTGAACCCGGCGCACCTGGTCGTACTTCGTCGCCAGCTTCCTCATCTCGACCATCTCGTCGTACTCCCACATGCGGAAGACGGCCTCCTCGGTCACCTCGGCCTCGTCAGGCTCGACCACGACCCACCACTTGTCCTCCTCCGAACGGTGCCGCAGAGGCACCTTGACGGTGAAAGTCGACTCGCGGGTCACCTCGTAGTCGCCGGGCTCCATGAGGACGACGTCGTGCCGCGGCTCCTGCTGCTGGCCCCTGGGCCTCGGCGCTCCGGGCTTCGGCTTAATCGTGGGCATGGCCTACCTCCAAAAAGAGAGCACAGAACAGACTGGTAGGCCCCCCTCGCCGGGGGCGTACGGGTCTCGCCCTGTGCTCATACATAATATCATCTCGTTAATAATCTCAGGCTTGCGCCTGCTTTCCCCATTGGGGGAATATAAAGGTTTCCTACGCAACCAGGGTGTACGCCGCGTACTCCAGGGACACCGGCGTTATTGCGTCCTGCCCCTGGAGGCTGTCGGTGTCCGTGGTCTGCTCCAGGTCCTCCAGCTTAATCTGCTCGCCACCCATGGTCACGTACAGGGTGCCCAGCGTCTCGGGCGAGGCGAAAGTCGCCGTGTCCACGAACATGTAGTCACCCGTGAACGTCACCGTCATCGGCCCGACCCCGACATACTTCGGCTCCTGCACCGTGCTGTTGTTCTCGCAGCCGAAGAACTTGACGACCTCCTGGCTGAAGTCCAGCGTCCAGGTCGTCATCTCCACCAGCGAGCCGTCTATCTCGACGAACGTCTTCCAGAACGGAATCGGCACGACGTTCCCGTAGTCCGAGTTGAGCGGGTCCGGAAACTGCATCCCAGTCGCCCCGGAGCACCAGCCCTGGACGCCGGTCTTGTTGTTGACATAGTCGCCTCCCCGCGCGTAGGAGTCCCTCTCCATGGCCACGAAGCCCACGGAGGCCGTCAGGGCGGCCCCTTCGGCGGCCGACAGGCTGATGTTGTTCCAGTAGCAGTGGTTAAACCGCTGCTCGTTTCCCTCGCGCGTCTGATAGTGCGCCCTGGCGCCCTTCTGGCGGTCGAATATCCACGCCTTGAGCTGGTTGGTCAGGAAGTCCTCGTGGACGTCCATGTCCATGCTTCCGTCCCACACGACCCAGTCGTAGTTGCGGGGCAGGCCGATGCCCGTCTCGCTGACCGGGGTCTTTATCTTGCCGCCGTAGCCCGAGCTCGACTCAATCCGCTGCCTGGCCTTGGGAACGGCGCCACCGGTGCCCAGGGCGACATCCTCGACGGCGTCGACCCTGAGCGTCACGTATCCTTCGTATCCGACGGCCATTCATGCTACCCAATGCTTCTCAGCAGGTCGCGTATTTCCTTCTTGGAGACGCCCCAGTCCTCCATGGCCTCCAGGACTCCCTTCGTCGTCCTTTCACGGTCGATGGCTTCCAGGAGGTCCTCGGCCTCACCCTTGGAGAACATGTCGTAGGCCCAGTCACCGACCGCGTCGCGCAGGTCGTCGACCGCCGACGAAGACACGCTCCTGGCCTGCCTCCCCTCCTTCGCGACGGGGAAGGCCTTGGGCTTGACCCTCAGCCGGTTCCCGGTCTGACGGCCCTTGGCGACCTTCTTGACGTACTTCTGGATGTCGCGCCTGACGTCGGCCGGGATGTCGATTCCCAGCTTCTGCTCGACCTTGTCCAGCTGCCTGTCCACGACGTCGGAAATCTTGGACGCGCCCTTCACAAGCCTGATGATTTCGTCGACCTTTGACGGCCAGGCGTGCGACGGGGACGATACGTTGCCAGGGGTCCAGTTCGGCTCGACAAGGAGGCTTTCGCCATCAAACGGGCGCCGGAAGTGCGAAAACAACCGGAACGACCACGAATTCAGGGCGCCGGTCAGCGGAATGTTCACCGCCAAGGAGCGCCCGGGCGCCCAGAAGAAGCTCTTGTTCTTCTCCAGCTTCTTCTCCAGCTTGTCAACCGCGTCGCGCCAACGCCTTTCGACCTCGTCCTCGAACTCCTTGGACCACGGGACCGGCTGGTCGGGGAAGCCCCCGACCAGCTCCTTGGCAATCCTCAGCAGCTCCTGCGCCGCGCCTTCCATGGCGACCCCCTTACGGATTGACGAAGTTGCCGTCGCTGTCCGACATGATCATCGGAGGCATGGTCACAGTGCCGTTGCAGCGTCCGCCGAGGCCCTTGATGGAGAAGCCGCGGTTGGTGACGGAGCCCTGGTCCGTGATGCTGTAGTCGTCCGACTCGATGACGACGGCCGGCAGCTCGATGTAGACCGTGGGGTCCGAGCCGCGCGCGATCCCGATGCGGAACCACGTGTTCTGCGCGTACATGTACGGCGTCGTCAGCGTACCACTCTGGTCCGGCCCGAAGATGGGGTCGAAGACCCCGTCCTCGTTGTACAGCACGAGGTTGCCCGTCACGTCGATGGGGCCCTGGAGGAGCGCCGTCGGCAGGCGGGTGCCGTTGCACGTGTACAGGACCACGTGGTTCTGGGTCAGGTCGACCGACCACTCCACGGTCTCCAGCCCCTCCTGCGGGGCCGCGCCGCCCGTGAACGGGCTGCTGTAGGTGCCGCGCAGGAGCTGGGCGTCCGTGCGCCAGTACGGGATGGGGTTGACGTTGCTGCCGTCGGGGTTCAGCGGGTTGGTGTTGTCGAACACCGTGCAGTCGCCGGTGATGACGCCGGTCTTCTGGTTGATGTACGAGAAGTCGCTGAACGTCCCGGCGCCCGTGGGCGTGTCCTCCAGGCGGTCCAGCGCGATGACGCCCGCCGACACGGTCACGAAGCTGCCCTCGGACGTGCTGAAGCCCGCGCTCGTGTTCCACGCGCCGTTGAGGTCGTAGTTCGCGTTGTAGGCCCCGGTGGTCCGGTACTGGTACACGCGGGCACCGTCGGGGGAGATGTCCACCGACCGCGGATAGGCGCGGTCGTTGATGATCCAGTCCCCCATCAGGTCCCAGATGTCGTCGCCGCCCTGGAGCTCGAAATCAACCGAGCCTTCGAAGCGGATTGCGTTGTCCGCATAGTGCGCCGTCGTGGCCGCGTTGTACCAGCCGGCGCCCCACACGGAGGTCGAGTAGATGGGCTCCAACACCAGGTTGACACTCGCACCCGTCGCCAGGATGACGAGCGGACCCGTGGCCGGGCCGCCAGTGTAGAACTTCACAAATCCTTGATAGCCCATTCCCATGGCTGGGTCCTCCTTGTTGGTTTACAGTGCTATCTGTCGTTCTTTGAGATTGTTCACGGTCACCGTGTCGCCCAACGTCCCGTAACTGCTCGCGGGAATGAACGAAACGCCAATCATGTCCAGAAAACGGTTGCCCGACGCGCCCACCGGAATCTCCGTGCCCGGGGGGCTGCTCGCCGGAACCGAGACGTCTATCGTCGTGGGCAGGTTGTTGACGTCCTTCACCGACAGGCGCAGGTCGAGCTGGTTGGCCCCCATGGTGGCGACCACCACCTTGAGCTGCGTCGCGGCGAAATCGCTGCCCTTGGCCCTGCTGGTCGACGCGCCCGTCCCGTAGTTCACCCCGTCGGTGAACTGGAGCCCCGGGCCCGCCACGACCTTCACGGTGCCGAAAACGTCGTCCGTCTCCGAAAAGACGTTGTTCGCCAGCAGGTAGCGGTTCTTGACGGCGAAATAGAGCTTGTTGAACCACCAGCTGTAGCGGACGTTGTGGTCCGTCGCATAGCCGTCCCAGCCTCCGGCCTGGAGGGGGACGTTCGACGAGTTCCTGATGTTGAAGTGGACCATCATGGCGTTGATGACGTTGGCCAGCCTCGTGCCGCTCCTGACCGCGGGGTCCACCTCCACGTCCTGGTCCACGATCTCGTACGGCTGCACCGTCGGAAGCTCCACGTCCGGGTCGTCCGTGTCCGTCACCCGGTCGAAATACCAGCCCCCTCCCTCCTGGCCGGCCGTGTCGAACGCCTGCTGCAGGATGTTGTACTGCTGGGCCGCCCTGTCGGCGATTCCCAGCAGCGTCGTCTTGTCGATTAGGGGCATTACTCAACCGTCTCCACAAGATAGTCTCCGGCCTGGTCGATGGCCTTCTCCACGCCTTTCCTCGCCGCCTTCGCCGCCGCCGCGAGCTGCCTGGCGAGGAGCTCGACGTCGACCGCGACGTCCTCTCGCGCCTCGGGGCCGACGGGATGGACCTTGAGCTGCTTCTCCAACAGCTCCACCGCCGACCTCATGAGGGCCGAGTCCTTCGCGGTCTTCTTCAAGGTCGACGTGACCCCCTCCCGCGTGTATGGCCTGATGAGTCCTCTTGGCGACTTTCTCAGCGGCATCGGCTATGACCTCTAGTTTTTCGCTCCAAAGCTCCAGGCTGCTCAGAAGCTCCTCCAGCTTCAACTCGCCCTCGACCTCGTCGTTCCGGTGGTCGATAAGGCTGATTGCCTCGCGCTGGGCCTTCCAGACGTCCTCGGCGTCGGCAAGCGCGCCCCTGAGCAGGCGTCCGAGCTTGGCCTTCGCCACGCGCGCCATGACCTGCTCATACCTCTTCTGGTCCATAATCAGTCTCTACGATGGCGACCCCGCCGCTCAGGCGGGGCCGGCGCGCCTCTCAAAAAGCTCTAATATAAAAGAATTGTCGCATCAGGCCGGCACCACGACCGGCCTCAGAATGGTCGGCTGGTCGCTCTCGCCCACCTCGAACTTGAACTGCGGATACGGCTCATGCACCAGGGCGAACCAGCTAAACTCCGCCGTCCGGATGGTCCCCTCGTGCACGGCGTTGTACGTGACGTCCTCCACGAGGCTGTCCGTGATGACGTTCGACACCAAGCCGCCGACCGGGTCCCACCTAGTCTCGTTGAGGATGGTCAGCTGGAGGTTCTCCGGACTCGTCAGGACCGCCACGACGGCCCGGGCCAGCGTGCCGATGTACTCCACGTGCAGCTTCTCGTTGTCCGTCCGCGTGGTCAAGGTCATCTGGAAGCTGTACCGGGGCCGCTGCGCCCGCACCGTCGCCCACTGGTTGGCCCCGGTGGTCGGCTCAATCTCCAGGGCCGGGTAGGCGTCGACGACCAGCGTGTTGCGCATCCCCTTGTAGACGCAAAGCTGGCGGTTCGGCTGGTAGGCCTGCACGACGGCGTTCAACTGGACCGAGTTCCGCTCCAGCAGCGCGATGACGGTGTCGATGATGTTAGAAACGTTGGTGTACATTCAGCCACTTCGCCGAGCCCTCTTCCTGAGCTCCTCCAGGTAACGCTTCTCGGTGATGGGCTCGGCCTCCCGGTGGAAGCGCTCGAAATCATAGAGCCTCTTAAACCTGCGGCCCACCAGCACCATCAGAATCTCGTTCCTGACGAGCTTGGCGGGATTGTCCTCGAACATGAAGTGCATGACCTTGCCGGCCGCCTTCCTGCCCATGCCTGCCGTCCTCCCTATCGCCTTCTTCCACGCGCGGTCGTAAAGGGCGCGCATCTTCCTGTTCGCCTCGTCCACCACGGCCTGCTCCTCGTCCGTCAGGACCGTCCTGCCCTCAATCTTGGCGTTGTCCTCAATCTCACGGGCCTCCTCGTAGTAGCCGTGGCCCACGTCCTTGGCGACGAGGACGGGCTTCAAGTGAACCTGGAGCTCGCCGACGTGCCCGTTCGGGTAGACGACGTTCATCAGGATATCCCGGTAGCCGACGTCGGTCGGGTTGGCGAAACGGTCCTTCGGCTTGCGGGCCAGCTTCATGCCGCTCTTCCGAAGCTCCGCAAGGACCTCGGGAATCTCGTCGATGGAGTCCACCGCGATGCTGGCCCGGACCACGTCGGTCAACTGGCTCCAGTCGCCGCCCATGTCCGCGTTCACCTTCTGGGTCGCGCGGTCCTCGCCCTTCAGCGGCGCCAGCAGCAGCAGGCGCCCGGGCTTCTTGAACTCCTCGACGTCGTATTCGGTGTTCCTCAGGCCCAGCTCCTTGTCCATGCCGCTCCCGCGGTCGAGCCAGTCGAGCATCTCCTCCTGCGCCTCCTCGGCCTGCTCGTACAGCTCCTCCTTGGTCTCGACGCTCTGAAACGCCTTCTCGGGAAGGGACTTCTCAACGGGCTCGAAAAAGCCGCCGGCAGGCACCGCGTCCTGGCCCACGTCGACCTGGCCCGTCTCCTTCTTGGCCTTTTCCTGCTCGCTCCTCTGGGCTTCCTCGCGGTGCGACATTTCGATGAGCGGCACGATGACCTGGTTGATAAACTGCTCAACCTTCATGTTCGGCCTGATTGCCCGGTCGATGCCGAAGTTCTTGAGACGCTTCTTCCTCTTGCTGCGAAGCGTCATCAGCCCCCGGGACAGCGCCGACGGGCTGACGGTCATCCTGGCTTCGACAGGCTTCGCGCCGGCCAGCTGCTGAAGGATGCCGACCAGCTGCTCCACGGTGGTGAACGGGCGAATCGGCCGCCTGACGCCGAGCGCCTTGAGCGTCTTGGTCTTGTTGCGCCATATCATCCGCAGGCCCCTGCGCAGCGACTTCAGCCTCTGCGCGAAGCTCTCGTCATCCTCCTCGGCGGCGACGTCGCCGGCCAGCCTCAGCAGCCTGCGCGCGGCCGTCCTCCTCGGACCCCCGTCCCCCGGCTCCCTGGTCCAGACCCTCACGCCGGCCCGGCCACCCTCGCTCACGGCCCTCGTCTCCAGGGCCTTGGCTATGGCGTCCTTCTCGTCATGGTCGCCCAGGCCGATGAGCATCGTCATCCGGCCCGGCTCGTCGCGGCGATGGACGAAAGTCCTCATCTCCTCGTTGTTCCTGATGCGGTAGAGGTAGCCCTCGACCCTGGCGGCCACGCCGTCGCGCTTGCGCGGGTCGTCGTCGTCGACCACCACCACCACCTCCGACGTCAGGTCGGCGGCGGCGTCCACCAGCTTGGCTGCCAGGCCCCTCATCGTCAGAACCCCCTCGCGGCCGACTTGAGCACCTTCACCGCAACCGACAGCCTCGTCTTCGCGTCCATGACGGCGCTCCACGCCGCGTGGAACTCCTGGTCGGTGTCCGGGTCGTAGTCCTCCTCGCGCCAGGCGTCCTCGGCGTCGAGGATTTCCTCCATGAGGCCCTCCAGCTCCTTGTAGGCCTTCTTCGTTGAGTCGATGGCCTTCTCCGTGCTCCTCTTCGCGCTTGCCCCGGTCAGTTCCCGGGCCACCTTAACGAGCTCCCTCGCCACCTGCTCTCTCTTCATCGTCAATCTCCTCATGTTAGAAATTCGCCTCGGGCAGGTCCGGCGGCTGCATGGACGGCGGCACCGTCCTGCTCAGGTTCGACTTCAGCTCCTGGCCCCACAGCCGGTGGTTGAAGCGGACGATGGCGTGCGTCTGCCTCCTGGAGTCGTCGACGTACGCCTGGCCCTGGTCGGTGATGTTCTGGCTCAGGTTCTGGAACTCGTTGATCAGCAGCAGGCCGGCCGTCCAGTAGATGGCCAGGCGGCGCACCGCGCCGGGGAACACCCGCTTTGTCGTGCCGTCCGGCTGCACCTGGTTCATGGCGCGCAGCGGGACGTGGTACAGATCGCCCACGATGTCGTCGATGTCCCTGTCCACCATCTCCTGGTAGAAGTTGACGAGCTCCATGGTCACCTTGGCCAGCTTGCCCTCGGCGATGTCGAGCACGCGCAGGACGTTCTGCACGTTCTTCCACGAGCCCGAGTAGTACTCCTCGCCCGTCGTCGCTGACGTGTCATTGGCCATCTGTCAGCCTCCTTGGTTCCCTCAGCCCGACGACTCCCTCCGCGATGCGGATGACGTCCGCGTCGGGCAGCTTCTCCCGGAGCCTGCGGGCGACCAGGTCGCCGTCGGCGCCACAGCGGACCACGACGTCGTAGTCGGCACAGCCCTCCTGGTGGGAGCCATCCGTGACCACCGCGCCGCTCATGACCCTGGCAACCTCCTGGCGGACCACCACCAGAACCGAGGCGCTGGCCAGCATGCGCCCGATGTCCTGAAGCTCCGAAAATACGTCCATTCAGACCTCCATCCATTCCTTCAAGTCGTCCGCGACGGCGTCCGCGGTCTTCCTGGCGTTGTTCGTCGTCTTGCGGCTGGACGGGTCGGGCCCGCGCCTAACGCCGCTGGGGTGGATGCCCACGACGCCGCCGTACGCCACGCCGCCCGGATGAATCCAGACGTCGATGACCGCGCCGTTCTTGAAACGCAGCCAAATCTGCCGCACGGCCCGCTGGCTGCCCGTGCCCTTGTAGCCCTGGCGGAAGCTCCTGATGCCCAGCTCGCCCTTCTTCTTGCGCAGGAGGGCCGCCACCTCCTTGGTGTAGGCCTCGGCTTTATCCAGGTCCGCGAATGCCACGTGCGCCCCGCGGCCCCGAGTCGCCTCTTTGGGGCTGTCGTAGATGCGAACCCACTTGTACTTCGGGAGCCCGTGCTGAGCAATCTCGGCGGCCGTGCGCTTCGTCCTCCAGACGGATAGCGATTCGCCATCTTGGCTCAGGGCATGGGTCCCAGCGTCATTGACCACGCCGAAAGCGCCGCCCTTGGACTCGAAACCCTCAACGCCGCGCCTGGTGCGCCAGAACTTGTTGGCGAGGTTGGCCGGCTTTCCGGTATTGGCTGCCGCCAGGAGGGCCCTGGCCAGCCTCAGCAGCCTGCGCGCTATCGCCTTCCTGTCCATGGCGCCCTCCTCAAGCGAGAACCTCGACGTCGGCCCCCTTGACGCCGTTCATCTTGAAGAGCTTGAACACCCTGTCAATCGCCGCCTCGGGGTCGTTACGGTACGGCTCCGAGCCGGTGCGCAGGTCCTGCGACCCGGACGGGAGCATCGTGAAGGTGACCCGGTGCTTCTCGAAAATGAGGGAGGCGTAGGGCCCCTCCGGCGGCCGAACCGCCTTCTTCTCCTTCTTCTTCTTCAAGAAGTCCGGCTTCTTGTCATCGTCCTTCTTGTCGTCATCCTTCTTGTCGCCGCCCTTGTCTTTCTTCTTCTTTTCGCAGTTGTCCCGCATGGGGCCGGCGGGGAGCTTCTCGCAGCCGGCGCGCCTGTCGCGCAAGGACATCAGGCCCGCGACGACGACCTCCTCGTCCTCGTCCTCTTCCTCGTCCTCGTCCTCGTCCATGGGGCACTCGCCGGTCCCTCCCATCGGGCCCGTGCCGTCCGGGACCCCGGGGACCACGCCCGCGACGACCACCTCCTCGTCCTCTTCCTCGTCATCCTCGTCGAACGGGCATTCTCCCGTGCCGCGCATCGGGCCCGTGCCGTCGGGGACGCCGGGTCCGAGGGCGGTTCCGGCCTTCTTCCCGTCCTTGCCGCTCTCATCGGCGGAGTTCCAGCCCTTGTCGACCTCCTCGAAGAAGTCGTCCTTCTTGTCGTCCGGAATCTCGGCCGGGCTCTTCACGTTCCACTTCTTGAGCTTCTTGTCGAAGTACTTCCGGTACTCCTCGCCGCGCCCGGCGAACCTCGCCGTCACGCTCTCGGCAATCCGTTCGTAGTCCATCGTCCTTCTCCTGATTAGTACCGACCATATTGTTGTTGATAGAATTCCTCGTCGGCGGCGAGGCTCTCGAACTCGCGCCACGCCTCCTTGGCCTGCTTGCCCACCATGATTTTCTTAGTGCGCGGCCAGTACAGCACCTCATCACCCTTGTTGAAAGAAGTGCCGTCCACGGCAACGCCGGGATACTTCGCCCGAATCCAGCGGGGGTCGTTGCTGTAGGTCCGGTAAGGGCGGTAGCCGCCAAGAATCTCCTTCGCCAACTTCAACAGCCTACGGGCCATTTTCTCGCGGTCCATCGTCGTCTCCTCAGTCGCTGTAGATGATGTAGAAAAGGTCCACCGCCGCCGTGTCGGCCTGCGCCCTGGGAGCCGTCGTCCCAAGCCGGCAGACGCACTGCTCGCCCGGCTTCAACTTCAGGAACGGCGTGAAGCTGCCGACCCCAATCTCGACGAAGTTGGTGTCGTCCAGGTTCTGGAACACCGCCCAGCCCGGGGTCGTCACGTCGCCCAGGGCAAGCGCCTCGTCCGCCGCGAAGCCGATGTTCTGCACGTTGCGGATGAGCAGGGCGCTGCTCTGGTCGGCGCTCTGCGAGTTGCTGGCGTAGCTGTCGCTCAGGTCACCGTTGCTCAGCAACGTCTGAAACTGATACGTGATTTCCGAAGCCATTGGTCACCTCAATACCATCTGTTCGGCCTGTAGCCTCTCAGCCGCCCCGTCAGGAACGGGATGCCATGGGGCCCGTAACCTGCGCCGAGCCCGCGAATCGAGTTGTAGTAGATGGCCGTCGGCGGGCTCAGGTAGTTGCCGGTCTTGAACTTCTCGTTCTGCATGGCGTTGTCCGCACGCTGCTCGGCGTTCTGCTTGAGCGTCTCCAGCTGGCCGGCGACGTCGCCCCCTCCGCCTCCGTACACGTCCGTCGGACCGACGGCGAACACGAGCCGGTACTTCCACAGGTCGTAGTCGAGCAGCAGCTTCTCCATGCACATGGCGAACACCAGGTCCGTCACCACGCCCTCCCAGGCGGTCGGCATCGTGTCGATGGTGTAGCTCGTCGGCGGCCCCACGGCCGTCATGTTGACGATGCTCACCGCCGCCATGTACATGCCCTCCAGGACCGGCGCCGGAAAGTAGTCCCAGCTGTAGTTCACCTCGACCGTGTCGCGGGGCCTGTCGTCGGCCCCCACGTCCACGGCGCCGACTCGGAAAGTGCCGTACTCGTAATCGACGTCGGTGACGGACGGGCACGGCTTCCCGTTCTTCCTGGCCTTCACCGGCGCCGCCTCCAGCCAGTTGCCGAAGTTGACGTGCCAGGTCACGCCGTCACAGTCCAGGGTCGCCTGCTCGTCGTAGAAGCATATCTGCCGAAACGACATCAGGCGGGGCGTCAGCAGGTCGTCAATCAGGTGATTGAACTTGGCGCTGCTCGCCACCCCAGTCGGGATGTAAGTTCCAGGGAACGTGCTCAATTTGATTTCCCCCCTGAGCGCTTTCTCTTCTGCTCGGCCTTCCTCTTGGCGGTTTCACACGCGCCACGACGACGGCCTTGGTTGCAACCATGCCGGCCATGCGTCATTGTCGTTGTGCCCGGAAACACGGCCATTCGTCAGCTCTCCAGCTCGTCCGCCAGTTCCATCAGGACGTCGTGGTCGTCCTTCTTGCCCGTTATCGCCACCTCCCTCATGAACCCAATCTCGCCGCCGCCGGCCGACAGGTGCGTGTGCGGGTTCGGGGAAAACCGCACCTCCTCAACGCGGCCTCCGTACTCCTTCTCGATGAGGTCCATCATCTTGTTCATGGACCTTTCCATGCGCTTGTCAATCTTCTCAACGTCCGTCGCCACCATCGGAGGGGCCGCGTAATGCTCAGTCACGCCCACCACGACGGAGGCTCGGCGCCTGGACACCCTGACCTTCGCGTTCGGCGCGAACGGCAACAGCAGCCTCGTCGAGGCGGCCAGCCCCGTCGCCGCGACCGCGATACGCCGGGCGGCCCCAAGGTCCTCGACGGCCCTGTGAAGCTCCCGTCCGACATCCATGCCTCTGCGGCTGCGCTTGGAAATGCCCATGCGCCTCTCCATCTCCGGAGCAATGACCTCATTTAAAAGGTTCTCGTCAAGCATCGCCTCCTTGTAAAGGTCGTAATCGATGCCTATGTAGACGTAGGCCCCCTCGGGGCCCAGCCTTCCAACCCCCACCTTAAACCCGGACGCCCGGGGTTTTTCGCTGACGAAGCCCTCGTCCATCATTACATCAACGAGCTCCTTGACCGCGCTTCGGCCGATGGACTTCAGCTTGCCCTTGTCGCGGCCGTAGTCGTCAACATCGGCGAACAGGGTTATTTCCCTGCCGCTGCCGCTGATGCCGTACACATCCACTCCCGCTCTTTTGTTCCTGTTCATCAGCCTACCTCACGTTCAAGTCGGCGACCCCGTCGTCCGACACCTTTTTGACCTTCCACTTCGGGGAGTACCTGCCGCGCAGGTACTCCGCAATCTTCTCGGCCTGGTCCCTGCTCGCCCTCACCTTCAGCTTGAAGCTCGTCACGAAGCCGGAGCCGCGGTACCTGCCGAGGCTCAGCTTGGCGTCCAGGACCTGCACGCCCTTTCCCTTGAGGTCGCGGACGACCTCGGCCTGCAGCTTGCCGGCGGCCTCCTTCTCCCACTTCGTCTTGAGCCCCTTCGCCTTTTCGCGAAGGTCGTAGAAGGCCTGCTCGAACAAGGTGGAAGGCCGGCTCTTGGCCATCACCTCCCGCACCGCCCGGCGCGCCGCTTTTGAAAAATCTCTTGAGTCCATCGTCCTTCAACCTCTACAGGGGCTCAAGTATAAAAGAAAAATGGGACGGCCAAAAGGCCGCCCCACCAAGGAGACAAGCGATGGTCGCTCACCTGCACATTACGTGTAAACCATCGACTTCAAGTTCCGCAGGTTGTCGACGAAAGGCCTCACCTTGACCGTCGCGTGGCCGCCGAAGTACGACGCCTTCAGCCTGCCGATGTCGGCCCCGGGAACCTTGAACACGAAGACCAGCTTGCGATTCCCGTCGTTGCCGGTCTCCTCCTCCGTCGTCACCAGCTCAAGCTCTATGGAGCACAGGTAGGCCGCGAAGTAAATGTCGCTCGTCCTGTAGAGCGTCTGCTTCTTCAATGACACGTCAGCCTCCCTATTTCTCAACCTCGCGGACATCGCCGTCGCCATAGTCGTGCGCGACGGTCCGGACCGGCCCGTCGCCATGCTCCTTCCGCATGCGCCGTCCGGCTCGCTCGTTCCGCTCCGTCATCTCCTTGTTGAACCTGCCTTTCTTCGACGGCCAGCCGCCGCCCTTCAGGACGAAGTTGCAGCTCGTGAAGGCGCGCTTCGCCTTCGAGCCGCACTCGGGGCACGGGGCCTCCTTCTCGGCCCTCCCAAGGGGGAAGTCCCTCTCGAAGACCGCCCCGCAGTCCTTGCACCGGTAGTCATAGAGCACGTCAACCCTCCTTCGTCACCACCGGCATCTTCCTGGCCTTCCTGGGCGCCGGCGTCTCCTGGGCCTCGCCGCCCTCAAGCTGCGCCAGGCGGGCCTTCAAGGTCGCGATCTCGGAATCCTTGTCAATCTCGCCGGAAGGGGCCGAAACCGACCCCAGGTTCTCGGACACCTCCTCCGCCAGGCCCTCCGAAGGGGCGTCGGCGGGCATCGGGGTGACCTCGTCAATCTCGGCCTGGTCCAGGTCCACGCCCATCTCCTCGGCGACGCGCTGCCGATTCATGTCGACCTCCTTCTTGCGGGCCTCGGCCGCGGCCCTGACCTCCTCGGGGGTCTCCTCGGCGCGCCGCCCGCCCACGGGGAGCCCCGCGTTCAGCGCGGCCGACCTGCTGCCGCCGGCGCTGCCCAGGCTGTCGTCCCTGACGACGGGCATCTCGGCCTTCCTGGCGCTCATCAGGCGCACGCGCTCGGCCCGGGCCGACAAGTCGGAGTCCTTGGCCCGCCTCAGCTCGGCAAGGCGCTCCTCGACGGACTGGTCGCCCTTGACGACGGGAAGGTCCTCGCTGCGCGCCTTGTTGCGGGCGGCCTCGTCGGCCTCCCGCTTGCGCCTGGACACCTGCGTGTGGCGGATGTCGATGACATCGTGGGAGTCCTCGTCAGACTGGACGACGGGCATGCCCTCGCCGTTGGGGACGCGGGCGGGCACCGCCGGCTCGGGCTCGTCCAAGTCGCCGCGGATGGCCGCCAGGGCCTCGTCGCTGTACTGGACAATCCAGGGCTCGTCGGGATTCTTGAAGGCCTGGCGCTTGAGAATCTCGACGTCCCGCACGTCGTCGAACCGGCGCCCCTCAACGGTGAGCTTGCGGTTCTCGGGGTCGGACTGGATGACCGCCCCCCGTCCGAAGGTTTCCTTCAGGTAGCCGAGGTGCATGCTGCGGGTGAGGATGTACGACTCCATTGCTGGGGTCTCCTTGGTTTAATGTTGCCTAATAGTACCAGCACCCACTGTGGGCGCTGCGGGGGTCAAATCTCTCTGAAATCGTTAACGCCGAGCACCTCTCCTCAAACGGGCTTCGTCTTGTCCCTGTTGTCCCATGCCTGATACAATTCGTTCCTGGCGCTGGCCAGGTGCCTCGACGCCCTCTTCAGGTTGGTCTGGGCCGTCCTGCCGGCCAGGGCGTCGTACCAGACCGCCTCGTCCTCGACGAACCCCTGGACATTCGAGATGGCGTCAATGTTCTCCTGGAATTCCCTCGCCGCGGAGCCGGCCTGCTTGCGCCGCTCCTTGACCGGCTTGGAGCCCTGTGGCTCGACCTCCTCGGCCTCCTCGACCTCGGTGTCGCCCTCCGCCATCAATGCCCCGGCGAGCCTCAGCAACCTCTTCGCGAAAAACTTCTTCTCATCAGTCGTCATGCTCGGATTCCTACTGCCTTGAACGCCGGAGGAACCTCCTCGTGGAAGATGGCCCACAAGGGGTCTCGGTCTCCGTCGTAGTTAAAGTCCAGCTGCGCCCTCACGACGAACAACAGGCCGCCGCGGGAGCTGCTGAGGATGACGTCGTCGGCGGAATTGACCTGGTATGAAACAGGGCCGGTGAAGGCCGGAATGTCCTCAAGCGCCCGGGCCACCTGCTTGACGGCCTTGTCCACCTTCCGGCGAAACTCGGCCGCGTTCGGCCTGGCCGCCTTGGCCGCCATGTCCGGCTGGGCCTGCACCACCGTCATCGTTGCCTTCTTCGCGCTCCGCACCTGATAGTCCACCTTGGCCGTCCGCACGCCGGCAGCCAGGTCGCCGGCGATGCGGACCAGCTCGGCCGCTATCTTTACCCTGTTCATGTCGTACCTTCTTCCCGGCTCCGGGGGCCTCGGCCCCCGGGCCGTTGGTTCCTTACGGGATGGTGACGAGCGAGCCGCCAACGCCGCCGAAGTTGGTGCCGGTGCCGTAGCGCCGGTTGCCGGTGGCCGCGATGAGCGTGTCGACGTAGCCCGCCTCGGCGTCCGTCAGCGGAATCTCGTCAAGGTCCCGGCCGACCGCCACCAGCAGCTCCACGAGGACGTAGGTCGGCTGCTGGTCGATGTCGCACACGTAGTTGGTCGTGGAGGTGACGGCCTTCTTGTTGTAAGTCGTCGCCAGCCACGGGCGCGTCCCCGTCGCCAACATCGGGTTCCAGAACTGCTTGAGGAAGGTCCTCAGCGTTCCCAGTTCGCCGCCGAGCGGCTCCGTGATGCGCATGTTGCGCCCGATGTTCTGCGCCCACCTGGCGTACTGCCACCAGCTCTTGGTTGAACTTCCTGCCATTTTGGCTTCTCCTGGTTTCCGCTTTTTCGCCCTTAAAGGTTGATACAAACGGCAACCTTAACACCGTCCGGACTCCATTATCCGTGGTGCCGACCTTATGGGCTCAGGTCAGTATGAAATCTACTTCAGGCTCTTGAGCTTCTTTATGGCCGCATCAATCATGACAGGCATAAAATCTGGTACCCACAGCTCTGCATCGGGATTCAGTCGCTCGTCATCTGTGTATTTTGTGGACTTCTTTAGGAGGTCACTGTGAATAGCAAGAGCGGCCTTCTCTCCTGCCTGAACAAGGACCTTTTTGAGCAACGAACTCATTGCCGCCTCTTGATTGCGTGCCGTCAGCTCCTTGGCCAGCCGAACCAACTCTCTTGCTACTGCTTCTCTATTCATCTCGCCGAGTCCTCCAGCAGGTCCAGGTACTGTTCGATGCTCTTGAGCTTCTTCCGGGCCTGCGGGGCGAACCTGGCCGCCGCCCTGGCGTCCTTCGTCTGGCCGACCTTGCGGACGAGCCCGAGAAGGTCCTCGACGGCCTCCTCGGCGAAGTCCTGGTAGTCGTCGGTCCAATGGTCCGACGTCAACAACCTCGCAACCGTGACGAGCTCCCGGGCCACCTTCTGCCTGTTGTCCATGTCCGAACTCCTCGCACTCGCGTTTCGGCGAATCCACTTGTAGCCCCTCGGGAGGATGTAGAGAATGCCGCGCTCGGCCTCGCCGAGGCGCTGCCTCATGACCTCGCGGGCGCCGTCCCTGGGAAGGTAGCCGCCGCTGAGCTGGACCCCGGCGTCGCCGGCGTCCGCCAGCTTGAAAAGCACGTACCTGACCTGGTCCTCCAGCGGAGCCGTGTATATGCTGCTCATCCTTGCGTGTGAAATCGGGTTTAGAATCTTGTAACGGCCGTTCTGGTAGGCGACCCAGATGGGGTCGGAATACATGTCCCTCTCCCTCAGTTTCGCCATGAAGCGACTGTCGGGCTCCTCGACTTCCTCTCCCAGTCGGTGAGAGAATGCCTTGGCAATCGTCTCGCCAAGCTCTCGCGGATGCGTTGAACGGAAACCGCCATCGACAATGTGCCAGCCTTGACGGCCGCCATGCTCAATCAGAATCTTATCGGCGCCAACCAGCCCCTTCGCTATCCGGACCGGCTCCCTGGCAATGCGTTCTCTCTTCATCCCTGAGCCACCTTCATCAGGGCGTCGACCAGGTCCTCGACGGTGCCGGTCCCCTTGATGGCGCCGATTCCGTACTGGCCCAGCTTCCGCCTCTTCTTCGAACCCAGCCTGCCAAGCACCTTCTTAAGGCTCCGCAGCTTTTCGATGAAGCGGGGGTCATCCTCGTCCTCGTCTTCCTGCGCCGCGATGGCCTC
>Ga0180438_10004803_pt1 | contig 19221 bp, 13 predicted proteins | sample SS_ome_12_FD_132455 | JGI IMG/M metagenome (GOLD analysis project Ga0180438, IMG submission 132455) | Hypersaline lake sediment archaeal communities from the Salton Sea, California, USA - SS_3_D_2 metaG | ecosystem: Environmental > Aquatic > Non-marine Saline and Alkaline > Hypersaline >...
GGACTCCAGGACCACCTCCTTCATGACCTCCACGGCCAACGGGGTCTCTGCCGTGCGCTCTGGCTCAAGAATGATGGCGGCTCTCTCCTCCATCTTGCCTTCCCGATCCGCTGTCTCCATGACTTTCTCAACTGCCAGCGGGGCCTCTGCCGTGCGCTCCGGCTCCATGACGGGGGCTCTCTCCTCCATCTTGCCTTCCCGATCCGCCGTCTCCACAGCTTTCTCAACTGCCAGCGGGAGCTCTGCCGCGTCCCCCGGCTCCGGGACGGCCGCTCGCTCCATGCCACCTTCGAGCTCTACTGTCTCCACGACTTCCTCAACTGCCGGCAGCTCTGCCGCGGGCTCCGCGGAGTCGCCTCGCGGAGCCTCTGCTTCCACGACTACCGTTTCCAGGACGATCTTCTGGGGAGCGAAGGACGCTGGGGCATCGTAGCCTCGCGGCCCTGTCAGGACGTCACCCACTACGACGACCAAGAGCAGCGCGGCCACTACTGCGGTGGCTCCCTGGAGATAGAACGAGAGAGAGCGGAGCCCTCGTGGGCGTGCTACGGTGCGCCCCACATCTGCTTCTGACAGGGTGAAGGCCCGGGGCAGGCCCACGCGCGGTGTGGCCTGCAGCAGGCTCGTCGTGTAGCGCAGCGTCTCCAGTTGGCCAGCACAATGCGCACAGGCGCGCAGATGCCGCTCCACCTGAGCACGCTGCCGTGGCTTCAGTTGCCCGTCCAGGTAGGCGGAGAGGAGCTCATCAGTGATATGGTGTTCTCCCCGTTTCTGTGCGCGTCCGTACATCCAGTTGCATCCTGCCTATGTTTGCTGTCTCGCACTCTGTAGACGATAGCGAGAGGGCAAAAGTTCCTGTTGCTGCAACAGAAAGTCACGCAGCTTGGCCCGCCCGCGGCTCAAGCGTGACTTCACTGTGCCCAGCGAGCAGCCCATTATCTCCGCGATTTCCTGATAGCTCATCCCCTGAACGTCCGAGAGCACGACTGCCGTCCGCTGGTCGACGGGCAATTCGGCGATGCCTGCCTGAATCACCTGGCCAAGTTCCTGTCGCAGTGTCCGCTCTTCGGGTCCAGCGTGGCCATTGGCCAATTGCCAGGCATGTTCCGGGGCTACGGCCAGATCGTCCAGAGACTCGGCGTGCCGCCGCTTGCGGGCCCGCAGGGCATCGTAACAGGTGTTGGTGACGATGCGCAGCAGCCAGGCCTTGAACGAGCCCCCCCGATAGCCGCGCAGCGCCCGATAGGCCTTGAGAAAGCCGTCCTGGGTGGCGTCGGCGGCCGCGTCGCCATCGCCCATGATCCGGTAGGCCACGTTGAAGGCCAGACCCTGGTACTCCATCACGAGTTGATTGAAGGCTGGCAGCTCGCCGCGCTGTGCAGCAGCTACCAGTGCTTGCTCATCCATCTCGCCCTAACGTTGACGTGTTGGGTCCGGGTCCCCTGAATCCACTGTTTGTTGGGGGCGGAGTCAGGGGAGTCGCTCTGTCGGCAACTGCCAGGCGAGGCAGTCGCCACGTCGCTCTGGGGACCGATTGTGCCCGCAGGCCCGCCCGTCGTGGGAGAACCCCGTAGGTGGGCCTGGATTTGACTAATGTGCTGATTTCGGCTAGACTCCACAGCGCGCCGGAGTGGCGGAACTAGGCAGACGCGCGCGACTCAAAATCGTGTGAGGGCAACCTCTTGTGGGTTCGATTCCCACCTCCGGCACTGGGGGAAGAGCGATGGCTCTTCCCCGTTCATTATACCAGCTTTTGCTGCGCGACGTCAAGAAGCAGAGCTGGTTCGCTCTTTTTGGGGGAACTGGTATCACACTGCGGGCCGCATAGAGGCCTCCCGGAGGTGGCACGGGTATCGTCTGCCCTTTCGGGAGATGAGGAGATCATTGCATACACCATTTGGCTTAGCTCACAGACCCTGGTGGGTGGCGCTCTGTCTGCTGTCCATAGTTAGCATTGCCGTCTTGTGGTCAGGATGTGGCCGGAGCGGGCGGTTGGTGGCGCTGTCTCCGGAGGAGAAAGAGACCAGAACGCTGGAGATCGCTGCCGACTTTGCCCAGGACGATGACCTGGGACAGGCCGAAGCGCTCCTTGAGGAGTTGGGAGTCGCCAACGTCACCCAGTGGGTGGTGATGTTGGCTGAGCGCTACATCACGGATGGTGCTGGCGAGCTGGCCACCACCCCTCTGGCCCGGCTGGCGGACGCCTTGGGCGGAAGCAGCCAGAAGATTGCGCTCTATCTGAATCCCGCCACGCCCGTTCCCACGGCGACGGCGACGTCGGAGCCCACACCGACGCCTCAGCCCACGCCGACGGTCACACCCGTTCCGCCCTCGCCCACTGCGGACGTCCCCACAGCGCCGCCGGTTCCTCCGACGGCCACGCCTGAACCACGCACGGCCACGCCCACGACCCAGCCGCAGGTGCTCGTCAAGGCTGGGGGCGTCAATATGCGCTCTGGACCGGGCACGGACTATCCCAGGCTGGGTTCGCTGGAGGGGGGGCAGGAATTCGACATCGTGGCCAGCAACGCGGCCGGTGACTGGTGGCAGATCTGCTGCCTAGCCGGCGATCGGGGATGGGTCTTCGGGGAGCTGGTGGAGGCCTCGGGTCCGATCGCCAGTGTGCCCATCGCGGCCAACATCCCCACGCCGCCGCCCACACCCACTCCCGCTCCGCCCACAGTGACGCCCGAGCCGACGAGGCCGCCGATCGACTTCGTGGTCGCCTCCATCCGGCTGTGGGGTGTGGAGGAGAACGGCGGCCGTTTCGATGGTCCCTCGCTGCATTGTGGCGAGAAACGCCAACTGCGCGTCATCGTGCAAGATGTCAATGGCACACCACTGAACGGAGTGGCCGTGTTTGGCATCTATAGCAAGACAACACAGACTACCGGCGACAAGGGGCCTGGGACCACCCAGTTCGTCCTGGGGGGAGGTGACGATGTGAAGGTGGTACGAGACACGGATGGCCGAGAGGTGACCAGCGAGGTGGCTTCAGGCCTCACGACCGATCCGCGGGCGATCTCGGACGAGCATCTCATGGCGGCGGGTTATTGCCCTGATCCTGGCGCCTGTGCGACGCTGCGCTCAGATCTGGCCTGCTACGCCCACTATTCGTGGGATGTCATCTTCAGGCGCACTTACTAGTGACCGGCGAAGGCCGTGTCACGCTTCGTTAGGTGCCTACCGGTCTCCCGATCAGCGCCCTTGCTCGTCCCCTTCCCCGTTCCCTGCTGGTCTCCCCCCCCCCGTTCACCGCTGGTCAGGAGACCAGCGGGTGTGCGGGACCGACTTCCGCCCGTTTTAGCCGAAACGGGTTATTGACATCCGCACGTGTTAGTGGTAAGATGAGAAGGTGCATGCTGGGCGCGCGTCAGCGCCATCGGCGGCCTGCCAGCATGGGGATCAAACCGGCATCTCCGGAGTGCGCCGCCTGGCACGAGACCGGTGCAAAAGGGTTGCGCTCCCTTTGGAGGACATACCTATCGTGAAGGAAAGCATGGTCGGCAGCGTTCCTCTGTTCGCTGCCCTAACAGAAGAGGAGCAGCAGCACCTGGCGGAACGCATGCGTTTGCAGCGCCACGCTCGGGGACATCTGCTCTTCACCCAGGGCGAAGCGAGCGGAGCACTCTTCCTCGTCAAGTCTGGCTGGGTGAGGCTGAGTGCTGAGGGGTTCGAGGCCTTGGCCAACATGGGACCTGGCAGCTTGGTGGGTGAAGCGGACATGCTCGCGGGTCGTCCACGTACCACCAATGCCGAAGCGACCGTGGACAGCGAAACCTGGATGTTGGCCCACAGTGACCTGGAAGAGCTGGTTGGCGACTATCCGGGTGTGGGCATCAAGATAAGCCGTGCCCTGGGCGGCAAGGTGGTGCAGCTCGCCGGCTACCTGTCCCAACGATTGCGGGCCGTCCCTGGCTTCCAGGAGCTGGGTGATGATATCCTGAAGGCTCTGGCCAGTCGCTTGCAGCCACGGGAGATGGATCGCGATGGCCTGATTTTCCAAAGCGGCGATCCCGGCGAGGCGCTCTACCTGTTGGAGAGTGGCCGGGTGCGGGTGCTGACGGAGCTGGAAGCAGCCGAGGTGGATTATGTCGAGCTTACCGAGGGAGCGGCCCTCGGCGAGATGCCTCTGCTGACCGGCAAGCCTCATGTTCAGGCGGCCAGCGCTGCTGGGGAAGTCCTTTTGTGGGTCCTGCCCAAGGAGGACTTCGACGAGCTATGTGGCGCCTATCCCGCGATCCGCAGAGCCTTGAGCCGGGAGCTGCGGGCGAATCTCTGTCCTGAAGATCGCGCCACGGCTGTGCAGCGACTGCAGGCCACGCCGCTCTTCAGCGATCTGCCCGAGGAGGCGCTGAGCGCCATAGCCAGGCGCCTGCTCTTGCAGCACGCCCCGGCTGGCGAGCCCATCTTCGAGATAGGCGAGCCAGGCGATGCGCTCTACCTGGTGGAGTCGGGGCGGGTGGAGTTGGCCACGGGGGGACCACGGGGGGCTGAACCGGTCGCTCACCTGGACTCCGGTGGCTTCTTCGGCGAGATGGCCCTTCTGACAGGCAAGACGCGCTCTGTCGCGGCCCGAGCCTTGCAGGATAGCAACCTGTGGGTACTCTACCGCGCCGATTTCGATGACCTCATGGTCCAGCACCCGGCCATCAGCCTGAGCCTGAACCGCAGTCTGGCCCAGCAGTTGGCGGATGCGGACCGGCATCACATGGACCAGCACCTGCGGCGCCTTAGCCTGCTGGCGGGCATGTCCAGCGACCAGATCGAGGAAGTGGCCGGGCAATTGCGTCCGGTGCGCTACCGTGCTGGCGAAGTGATTTACGAGCAGGGCAGCGCGGGCACTGCACTGTATCTTATCGAACGGGGTGAGGTGCGCCTGGTCAAGCAGACCGATGGCGCCGACCTCACCCTGGCTCACTTGACCGAAGGGGATTTCTTCGGCGAGATGGAGCTGTTGAACGATAGCCCACGGGCTTCGACTGTCGAGGTGGTAAGCGACGTTGATCTGTGGGTGCTCCCGGATGAAGACTTCGAGGCGCTGCTGCTCCGCTATCCTAGTCTGTCCATCAACCTCAGTCGCGTCATCAGTCGCCGCCTGAACCAGGCCGACCAGAAGCTGACCCGCTCCATGCGGGGACTGCAAGCGTCAGAAGCGTTGCAGCGCGTCGAAACGAGGCCTCTGCATGGCCGCGCCGCGGCTCCCAGGTTGCGTCGAGGTGCGCCTGCGGCTGCACCTGTGGCCGTGACACGGCGTGCTGTTCGCCGGACGCGGAGACGGGTGCGTCGAGTCGCCCCCGCAGGCCTCCTGGGAGCACTCCAGGGGTTGAGCCTGGCTGCCGAGCAGGCAGCGGTGTGGTTCAGCGGCCGCACGGTAGGGGCCAAGCTTCGTTTAGCTGCTGTGGCCCTGCTGCTGGTCTGGCTCCTGGGCATTGCCGCTCCGGTGGCTGTGATCCGCTCGCTTCGCTCCAGTGGCCGGGTGCAGGCGAATCAGGTGGTGAACTTCGTGTCCATGCAGGCGACCAGGCCTGATCTGCGCCGGTCACAGGAGGTCCAGGTGCTGGCCATGGCTGCAAAGGCACCGGCCCAACGGCCTACCTACACGCCGCTGCCCACAGAGACGTCTATCCCGACCGATACGCCAACACCCACGGATACACCAACGCTCACGCCGACGCCGACGGACACGCCAACGCCGACGCCAACGCCGACCGATACGCCGATTCCCACGGCGACGCCGGTACCGCCGACGCCCACGCCAGTGCCACCAACGGCCACCCCGCAGCCCCAGATCGTGGCCGCGGCGGTGGCCGAGCCCGAGCCTGCTGTGGCGGCCATCCAGTGGGACGGCCGATTGGATCAGTTGGGGGTGGGGTTGCAGCAGGCGGCTGTTCAGCCGGGACAGACCTACTGGCGGCTGGTGGAGGGACGCTGGGAGGACGAGGAAGAGGCCCAGGGCAAGCACAATATCTATGTCGACGCTCTGGACGAGAACGGCGAACGCATCATCGGACAGCCGGTGGTCGTGGCCTGGGGCGATGGCAAGGATGTCAAGCCCACGGAGAACAAGCCGAAGCCGGAGTACAGCTTCAACTTCAACATGTATGCCGTCATCGGTTCGTACAACGTCTACCTCGAGGGCATGCCCAGCGACAGGATAGTCGGAGCAGGCATGGGTGACCTGTCTCGACCCACGTGGAAGATCCACACCTGCTTCTACTTCACCTTCCAGCGAGCTGTGCGCTAGGTCCGGAAGTCCGTCAGCGATTTGACGAGGGACGGGGCTAGAAGCCTCGTCCCTCTTATGTTGTGGAGCATTGCCGCGCACGGTTGGGCGCTGGATGGCAAGCTGGTCCATTGGCCGTGAGTTCTCCGGTGATGAACATGTCCCCCGTGTGAGGGATAGTATAAGGGATAGCATAAGGGAGAGTATGAGCAAGAAGAGAGAAGCACCAATTGAGAAGGTCCGCATCATCGGGGTTTTTGCGCACGTGGACGCGGGCAAGACCACCACGTCGGAAGCCATTCTATACTACGCGGGGCGCACGCACCGGTTGGGCAGTGTGGACGCGGGGGACACGCAACTGGACTGGATGGAACAAGAGCGGGAGCGAGGTATCACCATCACCGCGGCAGCCACCGCCCTACACTGGCATGGACACCGCATCAATCTGATCGATACCCCCGGCCATATCGACTTCTCCGCCGAGGTAGTGCGCTCCATACGCGTCATCGATGGTGCTGTGGTCATCCTCTGCGCCGTGGGAGGTGTGGAACCCCAGACCGAGGCGGTGTGGATGCATGCCGACAGCGAGAACCTGCCGCGAATCGTGTTTATCAACAAGCTGGACCGGGTGGGCTCCGACTACCTGCGCGTCGTGAGCGAGGTACGCGAGCAGCTCACGCCTAATGCGGTGCTTCTACAATTGCCCATTGGCAGCGAGGCCTCCTTCAGCGGTGTCGTGGATCTCCTAACCGAGGAGGCGCTGATCTGGCCCAGCGGCGTCGACGACCCTCAAGTGGAGCCCGTTCCCGACTCCATGCGGTCGCAGGTCAGAGCGGCTCGTCAGAAGCTGCTGGACGCAATCTGTGAGACCGACGAGAAGCTGCTGGAGCAGTGTCTGGAAGGCAACGAGCCCGACCTGGCCACCATCCAGGCGGCGCTGAAGCGGGCGACACTGGCTGGCAAGTTGGTACCGGTGCTGTGCGGCGCCTCACGCAACCGCGTTGGCGTGCAACCTCTGCTCGATGCCATCGTCGCCTACTTGCCCGCGCCGGTGGAGATGCCCCCGACACTGGGCGTCGTTCCTGGTGACGAAGAGGAGATCATCGAGCGGCCGGACGACCCGGATGCCCCGCTGTGCGCAGCGGCCTTCAAGATCGTTAGTGATCCCCACGTTGGGCATCTGACCTGGGTGCGTGTCTTCTCCGGCACGCTGCGGTCGGGCGAGACTGTGTACAATCCGAGGGCGGACGTAGAGGAGCGGGTGGGCCGCATCTATCGCATGCATGGCAACAAACGGGAACAGGTGAACCACATGGCGGCCAGCGATGTGGTGGCACTGGTGGGGATCAAGTCGGCCATCACGGGTGATACGCTCTGCGATCCCGCCCATCCTATCATTCTGGAGACCTTCAAGTTTCCCGAGCCTGTGATCGCGGTGGCGCTGACACCTTCTTCTGTCGAGGAGCGGGAAAAGCTGAGCCTGGCCGTGGACCGGCTGAGCGCGGAGGACCCTACACTGGTCAACCGCTTTGATGTAGAGACGGGCGAACTCACCCTGGCTGGAATGGGCGAGCTGCACCTGGAGGTAGCCGTGGATCGGCTGCGCAGGGAGTTCGGCATGCGCCCGCAGGTCAGCGCGCCGCAGGTATCCTATCGGGAGACCATCAGGCGGACGAGCGAAACCGTGGGTCGCTACAAGAGGCAGTCCGGTGGCCGCGGGCACTTCGCCGAAGTGCAACTGCGGGTGGAGCCTCTGAAACGAGGCGCGGGCGTTGTGTTCGAGAATGAGGCGCCTCCGGCGGAGTTGCCCCGCGATTTCATCCGTCCCACGGAAATGGGCGTGCGTGAGGCGCTGGAGAAAGGCGTCATCGCCGGCTATCCGGTGACCGACCTGCGGGTGACGCTGCTGGGCGGCCGCTGGCACGAGGTGGATTCCTCAGCCATGGACTTCGAGATCGCCGGCTCCATGGCGGTGCAGCAGGCCGTGCGCAAGGCACATCCTGCTCTGCTGGAACCGGTCATGTCCATTGACATGAACGTGGGCGAGGAGCACTTAGGCGCTGTCGTGGGCGACCTCAGCCGTCGACGAGGGGTCGTGCGAGAGATGCGAGTGCGCGGCGGCATGCGCAATGTGGAGGGCGATGTGCCCCTGGGCGAAACCTTCGGCTACGCCACCGACCTGCGCAGCATGACCTCGGGCCGCGGCACCTTTGCAATGGAGTTTGGCAGCTACGAGCTGGTGCCCGACGCCATGGCCGAGGAGGTGATCAGGCGGCGCAAGGAAGAGGGCAAACTGCGGACTCGCTAGGCTTGGCAATACCAAGAATGAGGCACGGAGCACCGATGGGCGCGGACCCCTTCGTGTAGTCAAGCTACCGGGGTTTGCGGCTTCTCGCATCCGCTGGCGGTGGGCCGATGGGCGAGCCGGAAGTGCAGGTATCGTCACCGCACAGGCAAAACGGGCGGTTGTGCTTGGCCTGTACATGATTGCCCTCCTGCACTTAGTGGGAGAGCTGAGTCGGGAGCAACGTCGCCCCGGTGTTTGAGAATGTCCACCGGGCTCCATCTTTGAGTTGTGCCGGTGGAGTTCTGGGTCAACTCACGAAGGTCAGCAGCGATCTCCTGAAGGGCTCAGGAATGGCTTGCACCCCTTCTCCCAAAAGGGCTAGCTGAAGGTCAGTACTGGCGTTGGGCGGCTCGATGATGAGATGCGTGCTGTCGTCCAGCAGTCCCAGCCACGAAGCCGGCAAGCGAGTGTAGTCAGCCAAGTGCACGGCCCTAATGTGGTGCCTCAGGGGCTCCACGAACTCCCTCTCATCCAGTTTGTGGGCAATGGCGTGGTGATTGTCAAAGAGAATGCCACTGTTGGGCGGGAAGTCGACCTGTTGGAAACCCTCCACGTTCCACAGGCCTGCTTCGCCCTTCTCGTTCTCCACGAGAAAGGTGCATGAGGGACCGTGCTCGCAAAGTCGCTGTAGGACGTCCTGAAGTAATGCAGGCCCACCGGCCGGTGGCAGCGCGCCTGAGTGAAAGCCGAAGATCTGAAAGCGCAGGTCTCCCATTGCCTCTATCTGCGCGGTGATCTGATCTACCAGCAGATTCTCGTTGCCAGCGAGCGCAAATCCAGGTGGTGGTGAGAAATGCAGGCTCACGATCTCAAAGGGCTGATGGCTCTGCCAGTGCCTGATTACAGAAACGTTCTCCCTGGTCACGTCAGACGGGTAGAGCTCGAATCGCGTGAACCCTGCGTCGAGCAGCGCATGCAACCGCTCTTCAAACGGCCACAGACGCTGACCCGTCTTGGTGGAGATCGCAAGCCTCATCAGCTACACCCTAAGGCCTCTCTGAGAATCCTCAAGCATCTGGTGATCTTGTCTCTCCGCCCATCGGTCTCCAGGATGATGGCGTCTGGGCCGGGGCTCAACTCGTGATGACGGGCCAGCAAGGCAAGACAGTCAAGAACGTCGTCTGATGCTTCCCTCTTGGCCAGAGCAGTGCACAACGAATCATGCACGTGGACCTCTGTAACACGATGGCCGTGCGAACAGAGGAAATCGATGCAACTGCCCCTCAGCCGAAGATGATGGTCGATGTCAAAGCAGATGGAGGTGTTGTTGCCCTCGATCAGCGGGACGTTAAGCCGAAACGGCCACCCATGGACAAGGTTTTCCACACACAGCCGGCGGGAAGAGATACGGCGGACGAGATGCCTGACACTTCTGGTGGCCTGCCGAATAAACGGTTGGTACCTAGCATCGGTCCCCTGCACATCAGCCGGGAGTGATTCATTGGGGCCTGGAAGCCTAGAAGGTGCCGTGTGCACGACATAGGTGTGGGGCCTAAGGGGCATCATGACCTCAGCAGCACGGACCACGCGATCGATGCTCGCCTGCCGTCCAGCCTCATTCAGGTCGGCTAGGTTCACCAGCAGGTAGGGGAAATGGACGGAGAACCGCAGCCGATCCGACCATCGGGCCAGATCCTTGATCGCCTGAGGGCTGTACAGCTCTGGGAACACGAACAGCCCGTCGGTGAGAATCTCCACCTGTCCCACATGCTGGGAGGCCAGGAAGCTAACCTGATCGCCGAGCCACGCAGTGTGAAGTTCTCCGGCCTCTTTGGCTCTGATCAGCGCCCGCAAGCTGCCTGCATTGGCGCCGACGATCATGCCCCAGAGCCAGTCTCAGGGAGAGCGACCCCCAGCGTCGAGGCTAAGAAGGCCACGCTCTGATGCAGGGTGTGAACGACGTCGGCTCCAATGGTGCTGGTGCTGAGCTCCAAGACGACCTGTCCTTGGAAGCCGCTTCGGTCCAGCGCCTGAGAAACCCGAGACCAGTCCACCTCACCAGTGCCGGGCGGCAGGTGTTGACCCAATACTGGATCGTAGTCGCTGGCGTGGATGTGGACGAGCTTGGGAAGGCCGGTGATGAAATCCACCGGGTCAGCCCCGATCTTATGGGCGTGGGTGATGTCGAGAGTGAAGCCCAGGTTGGGGTGGCAGATGGCATCAGCCCACTCCAACATCTGCGGCACGGTGCGAGCAGCTCCCGATTCCGTATGCTCGAGCGCCACCACTGTCCCCTGATCGGCGCACAGGTCGCACAGATAAGCCATGTTCTCACGGGCAACCGCCAGGAACTCCGGCCCCGACATCTTGGCGGAGGGCGAATGGATCACAATGACGATGCTGCCCAAGGCGCCTGCCAACCCAGCAAGGTCACGACATAGCTGCCGCCCGTACTCACGTGCGCTCGGATACGGGTTGAACAGAAAGGCATGTAGGATGAGCGGAAAGTGGATGGACGAGATCGTGAAATCTGGACCACCAACGACCTTGAGTTGAACCGCAAAGCTGGGACGGCACTCAGCCGGAGATTGGGGCATCAGCTCCACGTGCCTGGCCGGCTGCTGGCGCAGGATGGTGAAGATGTCGTCCAGAGGGCGTGGGAAGAGGGCTGCTGTGCTGATTCCGAGGGTGGCTGTTCTTGGCATCGTGGTCTCTCCGGAACGCGCTCAGGTAGGCAAGGTCCCGCTGGGCTGGCACCTTGCCTACCTGGCCGCTATCACGTTGGCATGTCCTCTGTGTAGGCTACTCTGACTTGGCCATCTCCTCCCGCAGGAGCTCGTCGGCTTCGTCGAGCGCTGCTTGGGGTTCCATGGCTCCCAACTCTACCTTCTCCATCGCTTGTGCGAAGAAGACGTCCAGAGAGCCCATCTCCCAGAAATGCGGATAGGTCTCGGCGACCTCTAGCTGCTCGAATCCCGCGCGATATTGGGGAGTCTCCTCAAACAGCTGCTGAATTATCGGCGACTGGAGGTTGGACTTCCGGATGGGAACGTAGCCGGTCTCAACGGTCCACGAGGCGGTGTTCTCTGGAGATACCAGCCACTTGAGGAACTTCCATGTGGCGTCTTCCTTCTCCTTCGTCGAGGGGAAGAGAGCTAGCGCGGCGCCACCTACGGTAGCACCATACTTCTCCTTCTTGGGAAGGAAGGTGGTCTCCCAGTCGAATTGTGCGCCTCCCAGCACCCTGCTGACAGATCCAGTGGAGGAATAGAGGAAACCCATGTGGCCAGCGATGAAGAGATCCCGTGCTTCTCCGTGCTGGGCGGCGGGCATGATCCCTTCATCGACCAAGCTCTTCCACCAGCTCAGTGCCTGGTATCCGGCCTCGGAGGCGAATGCCGGCTCGGTGGATAGATCGTCCATGATCCGTCCACCGTTCTGGAGGATCAGGGCCTTCAGGATCCAATCCGGGCTGTTGGTGTCGGCTCCCCACACCTTGGGATCGCGGTCTATGCTCTCCACGATCTGCTTAGCCATGGCCTTCAGCTCATCCCAGGTTTCGGGCGGATCTTCGGGATCGAGACCTGCCTCTGCCATCAGGTCCTTGTTGTAGTACAGGACAGGCGTGCTGTTGTTGAAGGGCAGTGATGCGATCTTTCCATCATATTCGTTGTAGGTCCAGAGTACCGGCCAGAAATCTTCCTTGTCCAGTCCATCGGGACCGTCTATGTACTCAAGGATCTTGTAGTTGCCTTCCCGCCCTGTCCAGAGAGGTGCTGCAGGGATCACGCCCCCATTGGGGAGGGTGTCCGAGGCAATGGCGGCGATGACCTTTTGAGCTGTCTCACCGTATCCCCCGCTGTACGTACCTTCCACGGTGATGCCGTCCGGGTTGGTTTCATTGAATTCCGCCAGCATCGCCTCGAAGGCGCTTCCCGATGTCCCGCCCAGAGCATACCAGAACGTGATAGTCACCGGCTCTGGTTCAGGCTCCGTCGGTGCGGGAGCGGGAGCCTCGGCCACGGGTCCTGGAGGCGTGCAACAGGCGAGAAGCAGCGCCAAAGCTAACAGTAAGCCCAGTTTCACCAGATTGCGTTTCATGCTTGCTCTCCTTGTGGAATCAACGGTCCTGTCAACTGCAGACAACGGATCAGCGGTAGTTCAGACATCTGTCAAGAACACATCACCTCCTTCAGCTATCGTCTCCTAAACATACCCCATGCCTAGCCTTTGATCCCCTGCAACGCAATGCCCTCAATGAACTGCCTCTGTGCGGCGAAGAAGAGCGCGATAACGGGAGCGATGGTGATGAGCGCAGCAGCCATCATGTAGTTGTACTGAGCGCCCGACTCTTCCACAAAGAACCGAAGGCCTATCGGCAACGTCCTCATCCTCGTGGAGTTAGTGATGATGAGTGGCCAGAGATAGTCGTCCCAGTGCCCCAAGAAAGTGAACAGAGCAATGGCTCCAAGAGCTGGACGGGACAAAGGGAGCATGATCTGCCAGAGGAACCGCATTCGACTGCAACCATCCATGCGGGCCGCGTCTTCTAGCTCCACGGGAATCGTGGCGAAGAATTGCCGCAAGAAGAACGTGGCAAACACGCTGGCTAGGAACGGGACGGTGAGCGCCTGGTAGGTGTTGATCCACCCCAGCCGGTTCATGATCAGAAACAGGGGTAGCATGGTCACCTGGCCGGGCACCATCATCGTAGAGAGATACAGATAGAAGATGGCATCTCGGCCAGGAAACTGGATACGAGCAAATACGTAGGCCGCCAACGCAGAGGTGACTACCTGGCCACAGGTGATGATCCCTGTGACCATGATGCTGTTGAGATAGAAGCGGCCGAAGGGGACTGTGTTCCAGGCACGCACGAAGTTCTGCCAGAGAAAGTCCGCGGGAATCCAGCGCGGGGGATACATGTAGATCTCGGCCTCACTCTTGAATGCAGTGCTTATCATCCACAAGAATGGTCCGATCATCAATAGGCTGCCGGCAACCAGCACCAGATGGCTGAGGGTGCGGCCGATCCGTCTGCGCGCTGTGACGTTCAACTGTAGCATTCTGGAGACGCTCACTTGTTCAGGTCCTCCTTCCCCAGCCTACTCATAGTGCACCCGTGGCTCAATGAAGCGCCGCTGCAAGACGGTCAGCAGGGTCACGATGGCGAACAGGACGAAGGCAACTGCAGCAGCCCGGCCAAAGTGGTACTCCTGGAACGCCAAGCGGTAGACATGGAACACCAGCACTTCCGTGCTCCCGAGTGGTCCTCCTCGCGGAGTCAGCACATGGATCTGAGAGAAGACCTTGAAGGAGTTGATCACGCTCATAATGAGCACAAAATAGGTGACGGGTGAGAGGAGCGGCCAAACGACGTGGCGGAAGCGCTGCCATCCAGTGGCACCGTCAATCTGGGCAGCCTCGAGGTACACCGTGGGGATGTTCTGCAGTCCGGCCAGGAAGATGACCACATCGTAGCCAAGTCCCTTCCACAGCGCCACCAGGGCCACCGCTGGCATAGCGAGGTCGGGATCGCTGAGCCAGGTCTGCGACGGCAGGCCGAGGAGCTTCAGCACCGAGTTCGCCAAACCCAGATTCGGGTTGTAGATCCAGCGCCAGACGGCGCTCACTGCCACTGTTGATGTGATCACCGGCAAGAAGAAGGCCATGCGATAGAGCGACTGGCCCCGCAGCTTCTGGTTGAGCAATGCGGCGATGCTCAGCGATAGCGCCATATCGAGGGGGATCTTGAGCACCGTGAAGTAAAGCGTGTTTCGGATCACCCGCCACAGGTCGGGCCGCCGCAGGAACTCAATGTAGTTCTCCAGGCCGATGAAGGCGCGGTCCTGTGACAGCAGCTCCCACTTGGTGAAGCTCAGGAGAAAGGCACTCACCACGGGAACTATGACAAAGACCAGCAAGACAATGGCAGAGGGAGCCAGAAAGCCAAGACCTGTCAGTAGGTCCGATCGCTTGAGCGGGTGCCGGATGTACTCTAGAATCCCTGCTGCCGCCCATCGGCGGCGTGTGGGTTCAGGAACAGTGCTCGTAGTCACGAGATGTCGCTCCAGTTGGTGTGGTGATGGTCTCGCTTTCGGCAGCCTCCGTTTACCTCTGTGACGAGCGATCGGCGGACTCCCAGAGCTCCTACACTTAAGCCGACGAGCCCCAGCGGGGCCTGCGCCCGGTCCGACTGCTTCCTTTAGCGAGGGGGATGCAGCCAGAGCTACTGACGAACTGCTGCATCAGCCAGCTGCTGGGCTAGCTGGTCCAAATCCAGCCTGTTGACTCGCTCCACCTGGGCCAGGAGATCCCTGTCCATGACCTCGATGCCCCGCAGCGCACCCCCGATGCCCCCCGCGATGGCCGCCAACGTATCCGTATCGCCCCCCATGTTAATGGCCGTCAGGATGGCAGTCATGGGATCGCCCTTGCTGGCCCAGAACAGCCCCATTGCAGCCGCGATCAACTGGTCGGGCCGCATGTCTACTCCAATGTACTCATAGAGCACGGTGGCGGCTTCGTCTACCCCACCGGTCTCCCGGCAGAGCCTGATGGCCAGTTCGATGCGCTTCTCCAGAAGCGACGTCCATGCCCAGATGCCGTAGTCTCGGCCCTCTCTCGCGCCTTGTTGAGAGGCTTCGATGGTGGAGGCCACCGTGGCACCCTCTCGCATGGCTTCGGCCACGCCACAGGCCACGGCCGCTGCTGCAGAGATAGCTGGCCTTGTGCCATGTGTGGGTATGCTGGCCGCGACAGCATCTCGAAGAGCTCCCTGCAGATGGCCGGCGTTGGCGATGCCAACTGGAGCTACTCGCATCGCCGCTCCTACGGTAGTTCCATCTCTGCCAGCTGTGTTAGGGTCCTCCCCAGCCATCAGGCGGGTCAAGGCTCGCCGGGTGCTGGGGCCCAGATAGGTGCTTTGCAGGGCATCAGTGTCCTCAGCCCAGCTCACAAGAGCCTCTGCCACAGAGTCCGCTGTGAGGGGCAGACCCTGTAGAACGGCTGCCGCTATGCTCAGAGTCTGGCCTGCGTCGTCGGTGACTTCACCCAAGGGTCGGCCGGCATGAGGGTGCCACGCTGGTGGCTCGACCAATCCCTCCACACGACCATAGATATCACGGATCTGTTCAGGGGTCAGGAACTCTGTGGCCCGCCCGAGGGCATCCCCCAACACGACCCCGGCCAGGCACCCGTACGCCTTCGAGTAGATCACCGACTACTCCTCGATGGCCATGACCGTCTTGAGCCCCTTGTAGTTGACCACGTCGAGGAGGGCCCCCTCCAACTCTCCCATCGACACCTGGCGAGTAATGAGGCCATCCAAGTTGAGACGGCCGTTGGCGACTGCCTCCACCGCCCACGAGAAGTGTGCAGGGGCGAATCCGAAAGTTCCGAGCAGGTGAACCTGTTCGTAGTGGAGCCAAGCTACATCCAGGGCAAGCTGCGAGCCTCGGGGCAGGCCAGCGAAGAAGTTGATTGCGCCTCCGCTGCTGACGACTGGAATGGATTGCTCGGCTGCCCGGATGTCGCCCACCGAGACCACTACCTTGTCCACCCCACGGCCACTCGTCAGATGATCAATGCTCTCCGACAGATCCTGACGACGGACGTCAATAACGGATTCCGCCGCCTCCTTACCTCGACGCAACCGCTCCGGACTCATTCCACTGATGATTGGCTTCGCCTGCAGGCTGCGAGCGATCTCCGCCTGCAGGATGCCCATGGGACCGTCTCCGATGATGAGGAGCGAGTCGTCCTTTCCTACTCCCAGCGCCTCCAGACCATGGTAGCAGCAGGCGATGGGTTCGAGCAGGGTTCCCTCAGCGAAGCCGACGTTGTCGGGGAGAAGGTAGACGCCTTTCTCGACCAGCGGCGTGGGCAGCCGCACAAACTCGCAAAAGCCACCGGGATGGAGTGCGGTCTCGTAAAGGTTCTCGCAGTTGGTGTACCTTGCCTTCAGACAGTAATGGCAGTGGCCGCAGGGCACGTAGGGCGCGATGGCGACGCAATCGCCCGCGCTCCAGCTGGAGTCGCTTGGTGCATCCTCAATGATCCCGGTAACCTCGTGTCCGAGGACAGCAGGTGGTTGGATCTTGGGATGGCCGCGCACATAGGTCTTGGCATCTGTGGCGCACACCCCACACGCCTTCACCCGTACCAGAACCTCGCCAGGCGACAGGCTAGGACTGGGGATGCTCTCCAGCCGAAGGATTCCCGGACCATAGTACCTTAGTGCTTCCATGATCTGCTGGTCCTATCCAAGCGGCGCCCTGGCACGTCGCCTGGGATGTTGTGAGTCACTCACCGAGGTGCCACTGATGCCACCAGGGGCTGCGGCCTCGCTGCCAACAGGAGCCATCCGTTCCTTCCTCCGTACATACATACATACACACCTACCTAGCAAGCTCTAGTACCCTGGTTGCTGCCCACTCATCGGTGACAAGAACGTCGATAAGACGTGCCCGGAGCGCTCCTAGCAGAGCATTCTCCTTTCCATGCCCTCCCGCCACCCCGATCACTCGGGGCACCGTCCGTAATTGGGGCGGCTGGATGCCTGCAACGCCTGCAAAGACATCGGGACAGAGCTTCCCGTGGATATCGAAGAACCTCACGCACACGTCTCCCACAGCTCGCATCTCGCGCAGCCGGCGCTGTGTCTCAGCATCCAGGTAATCCGCGAAGAGCATCTGAACAGCAGGCTCGGAGGTCACATTGCCAATGCCAACCAGAGCAACATCTAGTGCACCCCACGCCTCAACCATACGTGTCACGTCGTCAGAGCGCTGTAGGCTGCGCCACGCTTCTGCGTCGTCCAGGATCGCCGGGGTATAGAAGCTCTGCCAGGTTCCACCAAACGCCTCTGCCAGCATGCGAGCCAACTCATGAACCTGAAACGCTGGGGCGATGCCACCCAGTCCCCCGATGAGGGGCACCACGGATATGCGATTGGTGCTGCTGTTCTGAAGAGAGGTCACCATAGCGTGCAGCGTGCGACCCCACCCGATGCCCACCACATCTCCATCGCGCAGAACGCTCTCCAGGTACCATGCGGCTCGCTGGCCTATGCGCCGCCTCACCATCTCAGGTGAGTCCTCCGCCGCCGAGGCTACGGCAGCATCGATCAGGCCAAAGGTCTCGATCAGAGCTTGCTCCAGTCCTGAATACTGGGCGAAGGGATCCGAGATGCGTATCTCAACGATCCCCATGCGACGAGCTCTCTGCAGGATCCTGGACACCTTGGGCCGGGAGATACCCATCTCTCTGGCAATCTCCGCCTGGGTCTCACCATCCTTATAGTACCGGCGCGCCACACGCACCATGAGCTTCAGGTCCTGTCTACTGGCCACTGCCTCCCTCACGATACAGGTAGCTAGTCCACTCTGGTTGCCGCATTCGGGTTTGGTGCCCAGTATTGACGACGCCAGTCATCCAGACCGGCGAAGGTGTCTCGCAAGCGCTCGTACAGCCCCATGTAAATGTCCGCCAACTCTGAGTAGCACGCCGACAGCGAGGCATCGGGAACCCATTCGGTCCTCAGCTTTACCATGGCGTCGGCGGCTGTTCTCATGTCGGAGTGCAAGCCAATGGCCACAGCCGCCCACATCGCGGCGCCGAGAGCTGCCGTCTCCGCCACCTGGAGCTCCAGCACCCTCTTGCCGGTGACATCTGCCTTCAGCTGATTCCAGAACTGACTCCTGGAGCCCCCCCCACACACGCGAAGATCGGTTGCGGTCAGCTCAGTTGAGCTCTCAGCTAGGGTGAGAATGTGCCGCACTGCGAATGCCACTCCCTCGTAGACAGCTCGTGCCATGTGGTTGAGACTGTGCCATTTCCGAAAGCCGACAAACGCACCGCAGGCACGATCGTCCCACACCGGGGCCCGTTCGCCGCTAAGGTAGGGCAGGAACAGCACACCACCAGCGCCTGCTCCGGACTCGTGCGCCGCTTGCTCGAGTATGGACCTGGGGTTATCGACATGATCAAGGCCGAGGATACCCGAGAGCCACTCTATGGCATTGGCTCCCACCTGGGTAGGACCACCAAAGAAAGCCAGGTCGTCAAACAGGGGCATGCTCATGATCCCCGGTGCAGCCGGGCTCGCCCGAGCTACCAGCGCTACGATCTCGGATGTTCCTGCTACATCCACTGCTCGGCCTTCAACCACTCCGCCCGCACCCAGGACATTGCACCAGGCGTCGATGGTGCCGACGACCACGGGGGTATTCACGACCAGCCCGGTAGCGTCCGCAGCTAAGGATGTAAGGTGTCCGACTATATGCTCAGGGACATATGCCGGGGGCATCTTCTCGACCGGAATGGCCAACCGGTGGAAGTACTCCTCGGAGTAATGGCCATCCTGGATGTGTGCCAGACCGTAGGCGCTGATGACGTCCGTGGCCACCTGGGATGTGAACCGCAACGCCAGGAAATCTTTGGGCTGGAGGATCCAACGGCAGATCGACCATTCATCAGGTCGATGGTCCCGCAGCCAGAGGAGTCTGGCCGCGGGAAGTGCCGAGTCGGACGTGAGTGGCAAGCCCGTGAAGTGAACCATCTCATCTACCTGGAACTCACCGGAGATCCAGGTCGCCTCCGACCTGGCTCGGCGGTCCTGCCAGATGAGCGCCCGGCCCAGGGGCTCGCCCTTGGCTGTGACCATTACGTGACCCGGCGTTTGGCCGGTAAGTCCCATGGCGACGAC
>Ga0180438_10004804_pt1 | contig 19220 bp, 18 predicted proteins | sample SS_ome_12_FD_132455 | JGI IMG/M metagenome (GOLD analysis project Ga0180438, IMG submission 132455) | Hypersaline lake sediment archaeal communities from the Salton Sea, California, USA - SS_3_D_2 metaG | ecosystem: Environmental > Aquatic > Non-marine Saline and Alkaline > Hypersaline >...
CCCGACAAGTCGAGATAACTCCTCATAGGATTAGAGGCTACTCCCCCTATGAATAATTATAGTACTCGACGATGAATTGTAAAGGGGACATTTACTCTTGATTCCGCTTAGGAAATATTTGTGACATCATCTAATCGCTCCACAGCACTTTTTAGGTGTTTGGTGGAGAAATGACTGTACCTCATTGTGTTTTGGAGAATTTTTTATCTTGTCCATCTTGATATTCAAATATCATCCCTTATTATAGATTATGCGGATATTGTTAATGTGTCTTCTGCCCGTCTGTTTGATGAGTAATTATCTGGTTAAGATCGAACGAGTCCCAAAGCAAGCGTTGTATGATCTGAAGGAAATGGGGCTTATCCCGGTGGATTTTTTTGAGAACAGTATCATAGCACTGAGTGATGACCCTGGCATCGCTTATCTAACGACAAATGACCTTGAATACCAGGTCCTTGATACGGAGCCGTATCTTAATCATTATTATATGGCTACCTCTGATAAAGACCTATCATCGTTCGAATTAAGCTCAAACATCGTTATCCTCGATAAAGGGGACGATAACTGGCTGATCAAGATCAGGGATTTAAATGATTTGTACGAGTTGAATAGTCATCCTATAGAGTTGAAACGCGTTTCGCTTAGCGCATTGGCGCAAAGCAACACAGAAACCCGTAGTTATGTCCTGACGCGCGATACATTGATCCAGCAAATGGTCGATGCGGTCGTGTATGACACGATAATAAATAATGTAAGAAACCTGCAGGATTTCCAGACCCGGTATTCAACCACTGACAGTGCATGGGCATGTGCATACTGGCTGATGGATCGGTTTACCTCCTATGGATATGATTCGGTATACTTTGACACATTTTTGATCGAGTTTGCCCCGAATGTTGTCGCCGTAAAAAGGGGTATGGTATACCCGGAACGCAATTACGTGATCGGTTGTGGCCATTTTGATTGTACCTCCGAGATGCCAACAGTGTTCGCTCCCGGAGCAGATGACAACGCAAGCGGAACTGCCGCGGTCATTGAAATGGCCCGTGTCCTGAGTGGTTACCTGTTCGAATATACGATCTACCTGATAGCATTCTGTGGCGAGGAACAGGGTCTTCTTGGGAGTGAGTATTTTGCTGAGCAGGCTTACATGAATAATGATACGATCATCGGGGTGGTGAATCTCGATATGTTCGCTTATTCGACCCCGGACCGTGACACCTTTACGATAATAAATGACACAACGTATATCAGTAATTTATGGCTGGCTAATACCTTCTCGGCTTGTGCTGATACCTACACGACTCTTAAGAAGAGGGTATGGACCGGGCGGCGGCCATATTCAGACCACGCCTCATTCAACCGGTATGGTTACCATGCTATCCAGGGAAGGGAAAACGTATACGTTTCAAATCCATATTATCATACTACAGGTGATTCGATCGGTTGTGGATACAATGCAGATACCATGTGCTTTCAGGGTATAAGGGCATCTCTGGCAACCGTTGCCACGCTTGCTATCCCCTATGAGCAGACGAGCGTTACCGAAGCTCCGGCGCAGGAGCAACGCGGTCAATTGACAGTCCAGGTCGCGCCATCAATACTGTCTTCAGGTAGTCTGGTGAAGGTGAGCGGTTATCTACCAGGATCGGAAAAAGCGGTCATATCGTTTCACAATGTAATTGGGCAGTGCATTAGCGAACATGCGATTGATACCCCTGGCATGGGGTACTTTGCATTGGAACTGCCGTGTGATCTACCCTCTGGTGTATACATCGTGTCACTAAGAGCGGGTGCGAAAGCAGACCAGAAAAAAATAATAGTCTGTCCGTGAACGATCAAAAGACCATCTAAGACATAACAATTTACTCAATCGATCTCGAATAAATCCTTTGCTTGCCGGGGCAGGAATACTTTGTCTGCATTCAGCGAATAGACAACCAGTCCTTCGAGCGGAAGGGTGCCTTTTTCCGTGATCATAAGGTTCTTGAAGAAGGGGAAAACGGCTTTTTTACCTTCTTTTTCAACCACAAGCTGACCATTGCTTACACCAACTCCAGCTGTATCAATCAAGATATCCGCACCTTTGAACAGGATCTCTGCATCGGCAAAGAGCCGTTCAGTAAGATCCTCAAGGTTAAAACCCATGGTACGAGCGCATATCCGGGCGATGTCCGTGTTGTCGATGGTTTGCGGCACCTCATCACAGCCATAACTGAACATGGGGACATCATTGCCTGTATGGTCAAAAGTTGTCCAGCCAATGCCCGCGCGACTGCTTATGATCGGGCCGAAAATAGTCCTTAAATTGCAGTACTGGGTATCAGCGAGTTCCGTGGTTATTCGGGTTAATTCTTCGGTGGTTGCGTCCGTGATGCCAAGGTGTTCTGAAAGAATAGCGCGTATCGCCTTTTTGTCGGGATTAGATCGATCGATCTTTGCCTCAATGAGCCTAGCAACACCATCGGCGGTAAGTGAAGCTGCGGCGATAACGCGGCTCATGTCATCCGGGTGGAACATGTAAGTGTCCATGTTGCAATGTCCAAGCGACATGCCACCATTGTCATGGTCGGGAAACATCAGGATCAAGGTCTGTTGCTCGGGGCGGGATCGTGCGAAATCCAGGGCAACCTGCACGGCGTGATCGAATGCGAGGTAATCGGTTATCGTCCCAACTGGATCATTGTCATGGCTTGACCAGTCAATTTGGCTTCCTTCGACCATAAGAAAGAAACCGTAGGGATCTTTGCTCAATATGTCGATGGCTGTTTGTGTCATTTCTGCCAATGACGGTTCATGAGGGGCGAATTGCTTACGGTCTATATCATGGACCATGTGATTGTGTGCAAACATGCCCCATAGTTTTTGGGTGGCTGGGGAGAGAGCTTTAAATTGGTCTTTAACCGTCACGATCGCATATCCCCTAGCATTCAAAACTTCATAAAAGTTTTCACCATCGTGACGTTTTCCTTTCGCTGTACTGCCCGGGATCTTTATATTTTCATCGAACAGATATTGGAATCCTCCGGCCAGCAATACATCAAGGCCTTGATACACCATCTGCTCCATGATGATATTATCATCATACCGTGAATGCCAGTGACTTGCATATGCGGCCGGTGTAGCATGACTGGCGCGACAGGTCGAAACAAGACCAACCGCCTTACCGGAAAGACGTGCACCTTCGAGCACGGTTGCCACGGGACGCCATCGCGCTGTGCTGGGTAACTCCGATGCGGACGGCAGAAGAAGCGAATCAGGTTGTATCGATACACAGCGCGCTTTGCCCGATGCTTCCCAGGTCTTATGACCGGTTGCAAAGGCTGTTGCTGATGCGGCGGAACCTGTGATCATGGAATTTGCCGAAAACGTATGGACCAGGCTAACATCCATGGAATCCTGCGCCAGTGGTGTCCCTTTGCACCAGCGTGTGATCGTCATATGCGGAATACCACACCCATCAGGTATCAGTACGATCACATTATGATAGTGAAGTATTTCTTCCTGGGCTCCAAGAATCCCAGTGTTTACCGCTAACAACAACAAACATACAGCAGCTGTCCGTATACCTTCGGTTATTTTTATCATTACTATCCTCTCAATTGGGGTAAAGATATTCATGAAAATTGAACATCGATATTCATCTTGGTTCGATCCTGGGGATGGATCCGTGCCTTGAACTTTTTCCCGATCGTTTTCTTAAATTTATGGATAACTTCGGTCGGCAGAGCAAGTTCTTTGGCAAATGAATAGGGATCGCTATCAGGTCGCTCAACCTCATAGTGAATTTCAACGATGGGATTAAAATCTTTGCTTTTACCAGTGTCAATAATATCCACGATCTTAACATATCCGTCAATACCTTCGCTTTTCATGAGATATTCATCAGTCACACTATAATCTTCACCGTAAACTGGTTTTTCCTCCTGAATATCTGGAACCGATGACGCCTGCCAATCGATCGCGATCTTCATGGGATCCTCCGGATGAATTTTTACCGGTATCACTGCTCCGGGTTGGAATTGTGGCACTGAAGCCCTCGGGATGACCGTATCAAGACTTACCGAATATGGTGGTTTATTTCCATCATGTACTTCCAGCTGAAGTTTGAGGTAGGGTTGATTATTGATCGTTACAGTGCCACCTTCACTGTTCTCGCCGATACTCTGGATGACTGCGGCAGCAGGACGACCCTGCTGCAGGATCTTCCGGGAGGCTCTTCCCGTGAAAGCAAGGAATGGCTTGATGAACATTTTGCCAGTTAAGAAGAGGATAACTGCCACCGGGATGAGCATGAGAACTGTCATGAGGATACCGTCCCAGGTTTTATCACCGGTGAGGTGTTCTACCTGGATACCAAAAGCAGCAAGTAAAGGTATCAACAAATATGAAAAGCCCGCAATGAATATGAACAGCATTCCTTTGTTGAATTTTCTCATGTATGCTCCTTTATTTCTGATGAAAACCTGGTACTCTACGCAAAGTATACTATGATAGTTGAAATGAGAAATGAGTCAATGATAGAATCGGCTTTCACCAGGATCCCGGTATAAGAATAAACCTATTGTTCTGCGGAATGTCCTAATTCAAAGGAGGTTATGTGAAACATATAATGAAATTATCTCTGATCATGATGGTCATGTTCTTGGTGCCGTATGGGCTGTTTGGTCAATGCGGTAATAAGTGCGGTGGTGATTGCATGGCCGAAAAAGCCGAAACCTTTGTTAAATCTGTCCCGGACAATATGCTGTATTTGTTATCTGCCCAAGATCTGGCAATGGCACTTGAAAAAGGTGAGGATTTGATAGTTCTCGATATCCGACCGCCCGATCACTATAATGGCGGTCATATTAAAGGATCGTTGCATATTCCATTGATCATGTTGATGGATAAAATGGACAAGATCCCGCAGGATAAGAAAATAGCGGTGGTATGTGCCCTGGATACCAATTCGGCATTTGCCGTGGCAATCCTGCAGATGTACGGGTTCGATGCATGGATCGTAGAAGGTGGTGTACCTGGATGGGTGCGCTTGGGTAAGACTCTGTCTAAATAAAAACTTCCTATTGAGAAGCCGCAGGGTCTCCTGCGGCTTCTGATTTCACAATGTTTTCACGTTAAAACTATATATAATATAATACTAAAGGAGGTGTTATGGTATACAGGTATATCCACCGGAGATTTCCTGTTGGGCTACTCATTTGTCTGGGTATATTAGGATTGGCCGTTGCATCGATGGACAGAACGACATCCGATATCAACGGTATTTTCTTTGAGTTTTTCAGAGAATATGTCGAACTGAAACCCGAAACAGGTACAAAACTCGCACTACCCGCAGAATGGGGGATTTTATTGGATCATAGTAATCTGGATGACGTATCGGATGCAGGCGATGATCGATTGTATGCTCTCTTTGAGAAATACCGTGATCTTCTGAACCCGTTTGATAAGACCAATCTATCCCAATCAGAACAGGCGATACGGGCGACATTACTCTGGTATTTCAATGATAAGCTCGAAGCGAAGAAATTCCGTTATCATGTCTATATATTGAATCCGATGTTCAGTTTCCATAATCAGCTAACAACATTGTTGACTGAACAGCATGCGATTGAAAATATCACCGACGCAAAAGATTATATCGAACGTCTTGAGCAATATACCACAAGGGTCGAGCAGTTGATCGCACAGATAGAAATACGAAAGAAAAAAAGGATGCTTGCTCCTCGTTTTGTAGTGAGAACCTTTGCCGCAGAACTCGATTCGTTCACCGCTGTGCCGGCACCGGAGAACATACTGTTCCTTTCATTCGTGCGTAAATTACAGGATATCAAGGATCTCGATGAGGAAGAGCTGCAGCAGTTAAAACAAGATGCCCAGAGTGCTATCGAAACAAAGGTATATCCTGCCTACAATAAAATGGTGCAGTATATCGATGAGATAATATTCTTCACCGATGAAAAAGCTGGTGTCTGGAAATTGCCGGATGGTAAAAAGTACTATGAATACTGTTTAAGGCATCATACAACCACAGATCTGCTCCCGGAAGAGATCCATGCAATAGGTTTGATTGAAGTGGAGCGTATACAGCAGGAGATAAAAAAACTGTACCGGCAATTGGGGATCAATAGTGACAGGGCATATTCAGAAATGACCGCTGATTACCTGCAGCGGTATTACCGGGAGCCGTACAAGTATCCAGCTGGAAAGGAGGGTGCACAACAAGCGCTAAAGGATTACCAGGCAATAGTCGATGAGATGTATAAATTGTTACCATCAATGTTTGCATCATTACCGGAAAGAAAAGTGCGTGTCGAGCGCGTACCCGCTTATAAGGAAAGAACAGCAGGCACTTTTTATCAACCGGCATCTTTTGATCCCGCTAGTGAAGGGATCTTCTATGCAAATCTCTCATACCAGCATTTTAAACCAGGGATGAAAACCCTTACCTATCATGAAGCAATACCAGGGCATCATCTGCAATTCGCCCTGGAAACAGAATCGGCTAAATACCATGCAGTTAAAAGCTTGTTTTTCTTTACCGGGTATGCAGAAGGCTGGGCTTTGTATGCCGAAAAACTAGCGGGAGAATACGAATTGTATGTGGATATTCACGAAAAGATCGGGAATTTACGATCCGAGCTCTTCCGGGCGGTTCGTCTTGTCGTTGACACGGGGATCCACTGGAAAAAATGGACACGCAAGCAGGCATATGAATATATGCAGGACAATACCGGCTGGGCAGGTTATGGCGAGATCGATCGATATATAACCTGGCCCGGTCAAGCCTGTGCTTATAAGATCGGTGAACTGACCATCCTGGCATTACGGGATATAACAAAAAAACATCTTGGTGACGCCTTTGATATCAAGGCATTTCATGATGTAATATTGGAGTATGGATCCGTACCGCTCAATATCCTCGAGGAACTGGTCGAGGAGTATATCGATACTAGGAAGTAGGAAGCATAAAAGACCGTAAAGCGTAAAGCGTAGGGCGAGGGAAAAGGCAGTACTTACTGGGAACTAGGAAGTATTCCAAGAATCAAAGCTAAAGGACGGCAGACGCTAAGCGCTACCCAGGCCAAGATATCTCGGATTTCGAATTGCGAATTTCGAAACAAAAAAGCCTGCAGGGACAATAATCCGCGATCCGCAATCAGCAATTCGCAATGCCATTTTCTTTTCATGCTTTATTTTGCCTTCTACTGCCCTCTTGCCGCCTATTATGCCATGGGTGCTCAAATGTCTTGTCTTTCCTGAATTTCCATATAGACATGCCGTGCATAAATGTATACCATAAGAGTATGAATATCCTGGTTATCGGAGGGACGCGTTTTATCGGTCCTTATGTCGTGCGTGAATTACATGATGCAGGGAATCATGTGACTGTGTTCCATCGAGGTCGATCAAAAACAGAATTGCCAGAGGGTGTAGAAACCATTACCGGTGACCGGAATCAGTTATCCGATTATCGTGATGCTTTTCGAAAGTCCCGTATCGATGTCGTAATAGATATGATATTGATCACCGAGCATCAAGCTGAATCGCTCGTCAGTACGTTCAAAGGTATCGCGGACCGTATCATCGGTATCAGTAGTCAGGATGTCTATCAGGCTTACGGTATTATGCTGGGAAAAGAAGCGGCAAGTCTGCAGTCAACGCCGCTAACAGAAGACTCTGCACTGCGTAGCAGACTGTACCCGTATCGGGGTGATACCCCCCGTGCCGGGGATGATCCACAGAAAATATTGGATGATTATGACAAGATACCGATCGAGAGGATACTCATGCATACACCTGAAATCGCCGGGACAGTGCTGCGGTTACCTATGGTCTATGGACCGGGAGATTACCAGCATCGGTTGTTTGAGTATCTGAAAAGGATGGATGATCGGCGCCCGGCGATTATTTTGGAAAAAGGTTTAGCAGAATGGAAGTCCTCGTTCGGTTTTGTCGAGAATGTTGCTCATGCCATCTGTTGTGCTGTCAATAACAGGAAAGCAGAAAACTGCACCTATAATATCGCCGACGCAGAAAACATGACACAAGAGGTTTGGGTGCGGAAGATAAAGTCGGTTACCGCATGGAATGGAATGATTGTGGTAATGCCAGGAGAGGTAATTCCGAAGCATCTCAAACCTGGTTTCTGTACAGATCAACATCTCGACGTTTCTACTGAACGTATCCGGTCGGAACTTGGATATAAGGAGATAATCCCGCTCGACAGGGCGCTTATCAGCACGATCGAATGGGAACGCAGAAATCCGCCGGCAAAGGTAGATCCAAGCCAGTATGATTATGATGCTGAGGATCAAATTTTAAAAACCTATGAACGACAGAATACTTAAAGCTTTTGCAGTCGTCCTGGTATGTATCGGAACATTCAGCACCTGCTGTAAAAGCCCCGTAAAAACAGCCCAGGCAACTGAAATCATTGATGTTACACTCGATCCAGGTCAATACATGATGGATATTGATACATCGGTAACCGTGGGGGTGAAGAACGGAGAGTTTACGATTACCCTGGTTGCAGAATATGTGCTATCCGGTGTAGTCGTATGCAAACAGCGTTACCGCGGCGGCTGGGCAGCTGAAATATCCCCTGTGGATCTGACCGTTTGCTGGGGCAAGATCACCGAGGATTATGTGCGCAAGCATATATCCTTTTCACACCGTGGGCGCTGGTATTACTATCGGTATTCCGGGGAATGTCCGGTCAGTAATAAATACATTATCGAACATACCTCGAACAATCATATTGTCCCGGCAACAGAAAATATACGTCTTGCCGTTAACACAATCAAGAAAAATACACCGGTCTTGCTTCATGGATATCTCGTGGATATCATCGGGAAATACAAGAGTGATCCGTACTGGTGGTATACAAGTCGTGTTCGTACAGACACTGGTGCACATTCATGCGAAGTATACTATGTGACCAGCGTGCAGATCGGGAAAGATATCTATCAATAAGTATAAAAACCGCTGAATAATTGAATGACCGACGATTAATAATGTAACAGGTTTGGATATTTGATCTTGATTCTTAGGGTCTAGTTAACCTTCAGTAACAACAGAATCAAGATCATGTTGAATGCTCAAAGCTCGTTCGAGCTCATCTTCGGTTATATGTCCGTATTCAATCATGATCTCGCCGATACGACGCAATGTGGCATTCTTTAATTGTATGAGTCGGGCTTCGCTTACATGTTTTTCATCGGAAGCACCGAGATGAATCAGGATCTGTCCGATCCTTTGATTGCTTGGTCTGTTCGTCATCTCCTCCCCCTGGTGATAATATAAAGGGGGCAATATACCATGCCCCCTTTATGAATATCATCTCCCCGGATTTAGCATACTTCGTGAAATATGCATCATCGTGGATTTATTTCAATACTACTATCTTTTCTATATCACAGATTGCTCCGGCCTCAAGTTTTACAAAATAGACGCCCGCAGGTACATTACGGCCAACCTCATCGCATGATGTCCATATCGCAGTGTATCTGCCAGGACTTTGCTCTTGAGCAATAATGGTTTTGACGCATCGACCGGTTATATCATGTATTGACAGGGATACTTTCATTGGAGATCCGATCGTGTATGAAATCGTCAATTCTTTTGAGCAGGGATTAGGGAAGGCTGAAGACAATTCAATGAACCGGGGCTGGTCATCCTGCGGTCGTTCCTCGATACCCACGACACCGACACCCAAAAAGCGCATGATCGAATCAAGTAGCGCAGCACGGGTACTCGGGGGAGTTGCATCGACCAAACAGCCGAGCTGGAAACAAGAACCCACGGTCCGGTAGGTACTCGCATCATTCGCAACTGCGACATGATACCCGTTGTCGGTATCGTCAAAGATGACAAATCCGGTACCAGTTGCATTCACGTAGTCATTGTATTCGGTCCCTTCCTGGGTGTAGGTAAATGACATACCATTCGTGAAGGTTCCTGATTGTCCGGCCAACGGACCCAATGCATTGTAGTAATACATCAAACCATCGATGCCGAAGATGGGCCCGAAATCATGACCGCCAAAATACACGGGATCGATGTACCAGGTATTTCCTTCCATGTACACACGTCCGCCCTGTTGCAGGAAAGTCTCGATCTCGGTTGCTTCAGAAGATCCAGATGTGATAATATACTCATTAGGATAGACGCCCAGGGATACAAGCACGGCCTGGTAGATGTTGAGATCCGCAGCAAGCGCAGTACTGTAGTCACCCGAGTAACCGAGCGCCTGGAGGGTCGTATGCATAAACTGTCCCTGGGTCGGGGTGGGATCAGGATTCCACAGGAAGTAATGTTTTTTCCCGATGTAGATTGTTGTCTCGATCGTATCAACAAAACCACCGTCAACCGCGATGATCTGGCAGGCAGCTGCATGTCCTTCTGGAGCGGATGCGCTTGCTGTGACGGTATAACGATCACCGGTATTCTCTTTTGTACTATCGATGGGGAGACTACCGAAATAACCGTTGTTATCGTTGATAGTTATGTACGGGTCACTGCTTTGCAGTGTCGTATTAAGTGAAGTGAAATCCACTCCTCCAATATTCTTTATGGTTGCAGTTAGATCAGCCGTCTCGCCAGGATCAAGAAATCCGTTATTATTGCCACCGGTATCATACACAAGGGTACCCAGGAATGATAGAAATGGATCAGTCCCGTTGTATTCCAGGGATACATTATCGGCGAAGACCTTCGCCAATTCGGTGGCACCTCAGCAATCATAGCATGTATCATAGAGGGCAACCTGGATCTGTGCGATCTGGGCGGGATTCACCCCTGACAGGTTAGTTAATTCAGTATCTATATTGAATGCATATGAATGCCAGAGTGAATCTGTGACCGGGATTATGTGACGGGTGGAGGTATTGTTCCATGGATTCTGGGTGCTGCGCATACATATCATTGTTTCGCCGAGGATCGAGCTTGACGCATTCAAGTAGAAGATCCGCACCGCAGCGCCACACCATGCAGTGGCATGGTTGTCATACGCCCACATCTTCGCATCGCAGGAAAATTCCAGATCGGTGGTAGGGATATCGACCGTTTGAAACAGTTTCGCGTATCCCGAGCCATCACCTTTTTCCGCACGTGCTTCATAATCGCTGTCTGGATGATATGAGATCGATCGGTCGATGTACACATATGTACCACCGCTTGCCTGCTGCCACCCGGTGGCCAGGACCTGTTCGAAATCACCGTTGGTTAGCAGTACACTTGCACTGCCAATGCATACAATGGTAAGGCTTAAAACAACATATTTCATGGTCTCTCCTTTTTTTACTGACCTTTATGAGGGTTAGTATTTTACTAGCTTTCCCTATCATAGTAGCCAGGTCCATATCACGTTACCTTCTTTGATCTCTTAAGGAATTTGGATTCAAGATATTGCCAATCATGAGCCTGCTCCCAGAGGTTATGGAATAGTAATGATCCTGCCTCGGCCAGCCCGGGATGATCGATAACGACCATAGTGAGTGCTGATGCTGCGTCTCTTGAATTTGCCAGCGCCATTAGCACGTATCGTTTGTCAAAGATGTACATTTTGATCGGCAAGTGTTCAATGACGCGGGAGCGTTCGCCCCTTTTTGCCACGGATTTTATATGTTGCAGACGTTCGACCATTTCTACTTGATCAGGAAACTCATAAAGCACCCGGATGATCACACCTTTTTTCAGAATATCGTATTCCGCATTCTCCTGCTCGATGAGTTTTTTCCTGGTTGGTTTATGTGCAAATGGGGGTTTTACGAATCCGAGCAGTTCTTTCTTCGTATTCCTCACGAGGTTGACATACCGTTCATGGATCGATGGTCGATCATGAATTATCTCGATATATTCCAGGTTCTCCACTTTCTTCATGCCGCGATTATATATGGGATCGATCATTTTCGTGACATTTGCGGCGATCTCTTGTTGGTTATGGAGTTGGGCCTCAAGTGGTTTGACCAGATTGTCAAGCGCACGTTTTGGTTCAACCGCCTGGTATTTCTTTTTTCGGCCCATCTGTTTTTCCAGGCACAGGCCACGCAACATCATCTTTTGGGTGACCTCGTATACTTTTGTGCGGGGGACATTGGTCAATTCGTGGATCTCAAGCGCACTGAGTTCTCGACGTTCAAGTAAAGCCCGGTAGATCTTTGCTTCAGTTTCTGAAACGCCTAGTTTCTGCATTAATGCGTTGTAGTCTTGATCATTGACGTATTGATTCATTTGTTATCCTTGTTTATGGTAACAAAATAAATGTAATCATAATTGTGCTCTTGTCAAGCCTGGTATGTGCCTGGATTTTTGGATAAGGATCTATAAGATGCTGTCAGGGGTTACCGCCAGAGATCGTCCCATACTTCCTTGAATGTCTTTACATAACCGCTGGTCAGCACGCCGATGATCGCGGCATCGAGCACAGTTCCGACAATACAACCGGTGATCGCTGCAGTCTGTTTATTGGACCGCGTTGTCGCCTTGTATCCTTCGACGTAGCCTAAAACATACTGGGGATCTTTTCCGATCGGAACATCTGCTGGAACATCACCACTGTGGCGGGCTTGTGTCCACACCAGACAGCCACCGATCCCACAGGTCAAAAAAGCACAGCCAAAACCTTTGATCGCCCATACGACCTGCGATGCATCACGTCCGGCTTTTTTCCCATCCTGGAGACCAAGGCTGTATTTTGTTTCTTCGTCCTGTTCGATCCGATAATAGATTTGGGCGTTTAAGATGTTACAGAGAAAAACCAGTACGATGATAGGATTGATGAATCGGAGTGTTTGCTCCATGGGAAAGTATATGGTAATTCCATTGCAGTGTCAAGAATGGTTTATGGTGTACTTATGTCGCTTGGATTACAGGTATTGATTATCAGCTCTCAAGTGCAGAGAGCATATTGCGTTGCGTGTCCAGTGCTTTTTCAAGGTCGTGATTGGTTATATGACCTAATTCGATCATTATCTCACCGATCTTTTTATCGGGATCCGCCAGTTGTACCCGTCTTGCTTCAAGTACCTGACCGTGTGTGATGATATTCATTTGGATAAGTATCTGACCTACTTTACGATAAATTGAGCTTATTTTGGCTCTCCGGTAGGTTCACACATGAGTTATGTATTTGCTCCTTCTCAGGAAGCCGTAGACCTGGGAATCCTTTGCCTCTTCCCATAGAAAATCGAACAGGATATGGAACGTTGAAGCAAGTGTTTTGTGGGTCACCATGATCATAGTAAGAGGTTGTGTTTCGGTTGATGGATTGTCGAGTGCCATAAGAACGTACGTGTGGTCGAAAACATATGCCTTGATCGGCAACTGCTCCAGGATACGCGCATGGCATCCGCTTTTAATGAGCTGTTCAATGCGTATTGCTTCTGCATCCATGAAACGCTTATCCGCAAGTTCAAAAAGCATCCGTACATCGACTCCTTTTTTAAGGATATCGAATAACGCATTCATTTGCAGTCTGATGCGGTATGTCATATTCATATGTGCGGCAGGGGGTTTAGCAAAAGCGATCATTGATGTGCGAGTTGCATTCACGAGATCGATATAGCGTTCATGTATTGCTTTCATATCTTTCATGATCTCAATGTTATCGGAAAGTTCGGTTCTCTGCATGCCCTGTTCATATAAAGGCATCAAAACTGTGTCGATCTCCTTGACTACGGTCCGTTTTAATTGAAGTGCGTGTTCCTGTTCATGTAACATTTCCGCAAGCGCTCGTTTTGGCTCAATTGCCTGGAATTTCTTCGTACGCCCGATGCGTTTTTCAATACATAGTCCCCGGAGGATCATTTGCTGTGTGATCTCATAGACTTTAGTTCTGGGTACATCGGTTATCTCCTGGATCTCGATCGCAGAAAGCTCACGCTTACGCAGGAGAGCAAGATATATCCTTGCCTGTGCATCAGGGATTCCCAGGCGCATCATTTTGTCCATGAGTTCTTTTTGTTTCATGATCCAGGCTTCTCTTCTGCTCGATTGGTTTGTTTGATCCCCGCCCTAATGTGATAAAGCCGCACAGCAAAAAACATTCTATTTGTTATCCTTTTAAAAGGTAACATTGAAGTAATTTTACAAATAAATCGTGTGTTGTCAAGGACTAATATTAATAAGTTCAAATATTGTGAGATAATACAGTCTTTAAAGTGGTAACTTGATAGGTTGTTGCTTACAAGCTATTAGGACCTTCGTAACAATATATGTGTTCGCTTTCTTCGTAGAATACCACGCCGCTTCCATCATCCCATTCCACCCGAACCCAGTAGTATCCCTCAAATACATCGCCGGACAATGCACTCAGTTCAGTACCCACTTGTTCGGCAATGCTGCTTTCAAATGAATGGTCTTCCTGTTGTTCAAGCTGCTCATTATTACCGGTGCTATCAGTGCTCCACCATTCAATGGAGACCGCGATTGGAGTTGTACTTTCAAGCAATTTGCCCTCGAAAATACAGGTGAGCAATGTTATGTTTTTTCCCCCGATCGGCTGATCAATGAACCGAATATCGAGTTCTGAACTCGATGTACAGACCAGGATGCTCAGACTGATGGCACATAAAAGCGTGTACAGTGATATTCTCATATATTATCCAATATATTATAATGGAAGGAAAAAGATTGTCAACAGAATGTCCTTTTATGGTTCATCATGCCAGGTCATTGCTTCAAGGTAGTGACGTAGATGTCCGGCAGTTTTAAACTTGCGGGTGATCAGAGTGCGTTTTAGTCCGCAACAGATCTCTTTGATCTCGGCACGCTGCTTTGCATAAAATTTTGCCCCGCCGATCGCATCATAGAAGAGGCGTATTAAATCACACACGTCATCGCGTATATTCATTGCACTGGGTGCACCCCAGTCGTAAATATCAACAAGTTTAACATGGAATGATAGACCCGAACGCTTGATAATGATATTATCATCATGGAGATCACCATGGTATTCCCGCACCCGGTGGATCTCCTCCACGCCAGCTGCTAAAGCGTGGAGCAGATGGAGTCCCTCAAATGCATGCAGGTGTTTCCCCGGTTGCTTTTTCAAGAATGTGCCGAGCAATTCACCTTCAACATATTCTGATACGAGGAATGTAATGGGTGTTTTACGAAAAACCATATGTTCTTGTGTAAGGTATTGGATCACGATCGGGCAATGGTGGAGTTTGTGGAGTTTTTTTGCATAGAACTGGATTGCGCGGTTACGTATATTGCGCTGGGGAAAAAAGAATTTGGCGGCGCGTTCTATGCCGATCGCCCGTTCCCTGACCTTGTAAACCTCTCCTTCCCAGCCGCTCCCGAGGAGCGATACGATCTCATATTTATTGACCAGGGTGCGGCCAGGCTGGAAATCGAAACTGCTTATCATGTTGGCAATTATAGTGATGATTTACCGGGTGTCAACGATAGGGGTATGTTGACTCATACTCTCGAGGCGGTATAATGAGGGACATGGAGTTGGAGAAATTGTATTCGCGATATCGAACGATCATACATGATTTCAGCGGATTCATGGACTCCATTAGGCGACCCCTGCCGCGTTCGTTTCGGATTAATACCTTAAAAGGCACGAACGATGAAATACGGCAACTGCTAAAGGATGTAAAGTCAGAGCAGTTGCCGTTCTATCCTGAGGCATACCGTCTCGGGGAGAAGGTGAAGGTGGGTAATCATATTGCCCATAACCTCGGGTTTATATATGTTCAGGAAGTATCTTCTATGATGCCGGTATTGGTCCTTGCTCCCCAGCCCGGCGAAGTTATCCTGGATCTTTGTGCCGCACCAGGTTCAAAAACTACACAGATCGCCCAGTTTATGCAAAACACCGGGCTGTTGGTGGCAAATGAGATCAACCGCAAACGGGCACAGGGACTCGTCCATAATCTAAAACGCTGCGGTGTATTAAATGAGGCTGTTATCAGTATCAAAGGACAGAAACTCGATCGCATTTTGAATAATTATTTTGACCGTGTGTTGATCGATGCGCCATGCAGTGCTGAAGGAACGATTCGAAAATCAAAGGCAGTTCTCTTCCACTGGGGTGAACGCAATATCGCAAAAATGTCACGGATCCAAAAGGGTTTGATCGTAAGCGGTTTTAGAGCGCTGTGCCCCGGTGGAACATTAGTATATTCAACCTGTACGATCGCCCCGGAGGAGAACGAAGCGGTTATCGCCTATCTCCTGGAGAAATTTCCCGAGGCTGAAGTTATGCCGGTTTCGATCAGGCATTTTAAAGTGCAAGATGCGATCACTAAATGGAATGGTGTATCATTTGACGAGCGGGTGAGGAATTGTGTGCGTATACTACCGCAGGATAACGATACGGCACCTTTTTTTATCGCCAAGATCACAAAAAGGGGAGTTATAAAACACCGTGTTGAATATAAGGGAAAGATCGAAACCAAGAACCCGGCGATCATGCTTTTTGCAGAGCAGTATGGCGTCTCAATCGACAAGTTCAAAGAGCATTCATTTTTGCAGGACAAGGACATGTCGTTCATTACCACTCCGGAAGTCTATTCATTTCGGGAGCTACGGGCTTGGAGAAAGGGTCTGGAGATCGGCAAGATCTACAATAGGAACTTGAAACCGGATAATGATTTCACTCAATTGTTCGGGCGGACTGCCAATAGAAATGTACTCGACCTCAAGGAATTTCAGTTGAAAAAGTACCTGAGGGGGGATATCTTGAAGCTTGGGTATAATACAAATATTAAACAGGAATTTGTGATAATGGCGTATAAGAACCTGCCCGTTGGTATCGGACGATACAACGGTAAGGAACTCAGGTCCGCAGTAAAACGCGATCGAAGGACACCATAACACCGGCAGTGCGAAAAACTACTAACAATACTGGATTGACTAACCATACATTATTAATATACTAAGCGCATGATCGATCTTACACATATTCGAAACATCGGGCTGGCCGCGCATATTGATGCGGGAAAAACCACGACAACCGAGCGGGTCCTGTACTACACAGGTAAAATCCGTCGTATGGGTGAGGTCGATGATGGTTCAGCGACGATGGATTGGATGCAGCAGGAACGTGAGCGCGGCATAACAATTACCTCAGCAGCAACCACATCTTACTGGAAAAAACACCGGATCAATATTATCGATACGCCGGGGCATGTTGATTTCACGGTCGAGGTTGAGCGATCCATGAAAGTGCTGGATGGATTGATCGCAATATTCTGCGCCGTAGGGGGAGTGCAGCCGCAAACCGAAACAATATGGCATCAAGCTGACCGGTACCGTGTACCGCGCCTGGGTTTTATCAATAAGATGGATCGTGTCGGTGCTGATTTTTTCCGTGTCCTGAAACAGATGCAGGATAAAATTTCTCTTCCGCCACTCGTCCTTCAGATCCCCATCACTGCGCAAGATCAATTCCTGGGTTTGATCGATCTGATAGAGAAAAAAGCAGTGTACTGGGAGCAGGAGTCACAGGGTAAGGTATTCCGTGTCGAGGAAATACCCGATGAGTACCGGGAACTGGTCGATGAGTACCGTACGAAACTTATTGAAACGGTTGTCGAATGTGATGAGGGACTATTCGACCAGTATATTGCGAAAAAGGATATTCCGGTTGATGCTTTGAAAAATGTGATCCGTCGGGAAACACTCGCCCTGCGCATATTTCCTGTTTTCTGCGGATCAGCACTGAAATACAAAGGTGTACAGAAATTAATGGATGCAGTTATCGATTATCTCCCATCACCTGCTGATCTCCCACCCATTAAGGCGTTCAATCCCAAGACCAACAAGGAAGAAATGCGTGCCCAGACCATCGAGGCGCCGTTTTCAGCATACCTGTTCAAGGCTCAGACCGATCCGCATCTTGGTTTGTTATATTATATCCGGGTATATTCTGGCGAGGTTAAGCCTAAGGATAAGGTTCTGGTATATCCGCCCAAGCGCATTGATCGGGTCGGCAGATTGCTGCTCATGCATGCGAATAAACGGGAGGAAACCGGTTCGTTGAGCGCCGGTGAGATCGGCGTTATAACCGGATTGAGGGAATGCAAGACCGGCTACACGATATGCTCGACAAAACACCCGATCTCGTTTGAGGCAATGAAATTCCCCGAACCTGTGATATTCGTATCGCTTGAACCAAAGACCAAAATGGATGATGCAAAACTCGACAGCACGCTCCAGCAACTCCAGATCGAGGATCCGACCTTCAAGGTGAGGACTGATGAGGAAACCTCACAGCGCATTGTGTCTGGTATGGGCGAATTGCACCTTGAGATCATCGTTGATCGGTTGAAACGTGAATTTGGTGTTGAATGCCATGTGAGTAATCCGCAGGTTTCATACCGCGAAACAATTACCGAGCAGGCAAAAGCTGAAGCTCGATTTATCCGTCAGACAGGTGGGAGGGGACAGTATGGTGTGGTGACACTGTGTATCAAACCGGGTAAACGAGGATCAGGGATCATGGTTATAAACAAGATAAAAGAGGGCGTTATCCCTCGTGAATTCGTCGTCCCGATCGAGCGTGGCATTCGCGAACAATGTGATGTCGGAGTATTTTTCGGGTATCCGGTAATCGATGTCACGGTCGAAATCCTCGATGGTGCATATCATCCAATCGATTCATCAGAACTTTCATTCAAGATCGCCGGGCAGATGGCATTACGGGATGCTTTTATGAAAGGTCAGCCGATACTTCTTGAACCGATCATGTCACTGGAAATAATTGTCCCGGAAGAATACCTTGGAGAAGTTATTAATGATCTGAACGCCCGAAAAGGTAAGATCGCGAATATTGAGGCGAATAAGAAAGAAAAGATCATTACCTCAAGTCTTGCACTATCCAGATCATTTGGTTACGCTACAGATCTACGGTCTGTAACACAAGGGCATGGAATCCATACGATGCAATTCTCACATTATGCACCGAAAGAAGAGAAACCGCGGACCAATACCGCAGACTGAATGCCATAGGCAGTAGGCCGAAGTATTTAACCGCAGACCTGATACGCTACGGTCTTAAATACTAAAGACAAAGCACGAAATGCTAACAATACCGAAATTCGAATTTTCCAAAGTTCAAAGCATTGATTGCCCTGGAATATGGTACTGTCAATAACTGTGTGTAAATTTGATTAGAAGATTGCATAATGATGATCCTCCCATTTTTTATTGTATTTAGCAAATAAAGCATACAGGATACGATTACAACTTTCAGTATTAGC
>Ga0180438_10004805_pt1 | contig 19219 bp, 17 predicted proteins | sample SS_ome_12_FD_132455 | JGI IMG/M metagenome (GOLD analysis project Ga0180438, IMG submission 132455) | Hypersaline lake sediment archaeal communities from the Salton Sea, California, USA - SS_3_D_2 metaG | ecosystem: Environmental > Aquatic > Non-marine Saline and Alkaline > Hypersaline >...
CCTTGGGTTTCTTGAGCTTGGTCCGGGAGATGGAACAGAATATCCGGGGACACCGGGAGTACGACAAGCGCTACCGTCTGGGAACCACCATGCTGATGCAGGACCTCAACGGCATCGGAATCCTGCCCACCAATCATTTCCAGGAGGGGGTGTGCGATTACGTGGACGCCATCTCCGGGCAGGCCCTGGCCGAGCGTTATAAGGTCAAGAACAAGGCGTGCTTCAACTGCAGCCTGCACTGCTCGCGCTATTACCTAGCCCGGGGATGGGAAGCGGAAGGCCCTGAATTCGAGACCTTGTGCAGCTTCACGTCCCGGCTCGGATGCCGCGACCTGGCATTTGCGCTGGAGATGAATGCCAAGCTCAATCAAGCTGGCCTGGATTCCATCTCCACCGCCGAGGTGCTGGGTTGGATCATGGAATGCCAGGAAAAGGGATTGGTCAAGCCGCAGGACCTGGACGGGCTGGAGCTTGGATGGGGGGATACATCGGCGATCCGTGATACGGTAGACAAGATAATCCACCGCCGTGGAGTGGGGGACCGATTGGCTCAAGGGGCGACCCGGCTTGCGCGGAATTTCGGGGAAGAGGCCCGAAGACTGGTGATGCAGGTCAAGGGCCTGGACATCATCTGCGGCGATCCCCGGGGGATCAAGGCGTATGGGTTGACCTATGCCATCGCCTCGCGGGGTGCGGATCACCTGCGGGCCGAGCCCTATTTCGAGCTGACGGAACTGCGTGAGCAGGCCCGGACGCGCTTCGGGACCGAGAAGGCGGCCATGCGCCTGGAAGAAGAGGGCAAGGCGCAGCTCGTGACCTATTCGGAAAAGATCGCCCTGCTCACAGATTGTTTGACCATGTGCAAGAATATCGGCCTGTGTATGGATATCCTCGACCTGGAGCAGTCGGCCGCCTTGCTCAAGACCGGGACCGGATTGGACTATACGGCGGATGATCTGGAGAAAGCCTTGGGGGATGCCATCCAGCGTGACCGCAGGCTCAACCGGCGGTTCGGCGTGCGCCGGGAGCATGACACGCTCCCGGAACGATTCCGTTTAGAGCCGTTGTTGCGCGGTCCTACCAAGGGATCGACGGTGGATATCGATCGCATGGTTCAGGAATACTATCGGCTGCACGGATGGGAGGAAGAGTAGTTGCTCCTGGGGCCGGGATGCGAGCTTTATGTCCGCTGCCGGATCCCTGGGTTGAAAACCTGAAGCGGCGATGAAAGAGGGACCACAGAGCCACAATAGTCTTCCCGAACGTGAGACCTTCGCCACCCGCTTCGGGCTCCTTATGACCATGATCGGTGCGGCGGTGGGCCTGGGAGCGGTGTGGCGATTCCCCTACATGGCGGGCCGATTCGGAGGCGCGGCCTTTGTGTTGTTTTATCTGGCAGTCATGGTCTTCATCGGAATTCCGGCGCTGATGGCCGAATGGACCTTGGGGAGGCATACCGGACGCGGGACGCTGGGGGCCTTTCAAAGAGGAGGCTTTCCGGGAGGGAAAATCGTGGGGGGGTTCCTTTTCGTGGTGGTTTTTTTTGCCACCGGTTATTACTCCAATGCGGTGGGTTGGGTGGTTTTCCACGCCCTGGGCGAGGCGGCCAAGTCCGTGGGCATACGCCTCGACGCCGGCGCCATCCTGCCGCCCGCCGCCGGATACAACGCCCTTTCCATGGTCCTCCAGCTTTCGATGACCGCCTTGGTCATCATCGCCTGCGGATTGGTCTTGGTCAAGGGGCTGAGAAAGGGGATCGAACGGGCCAGCAAGATCATCGTTCCGGCGCTTTTTGGCATCCTGATCGTCCTAATCCTTCGCTCCCTGACTCTTCAGGGGGCGGGGCAGGGAGTCAAGTGGTATATCGGAAGCTTCCGATTCCATGATCTCACGCCGGGAAACATGGCTGCGGCCCTGGGGATGGCCTTCTTCTCCTTGTCCCTGGGCGGGACCTTCATGGTGATTTACGGGTCCTACTTGGACCGGAAGGCTTTCATCCCCCGCAACGCTGTCTTCACCGGGATCAGTGCCTCTCTGGCCGGTATCTTGGCCGGATTCGCAATTTTTCCCGCTGTCTTCGCCTTTGGATTGGAACCCGCCTCCGGGCCGGGATTGATCTTCACCACCCTTCCCCGTACATTCGACCAAATGCCGGTGGGCTGGCTGTTTGGATTTCTGTTTTTCGTTGGGCTGTTTGGCGCGGCTTTTCTGTCCGATGTGGCCGCTTTCGAAGTGTTGGTGGGGGGATTGATCGACAACACCCGCCTCGAGCGGAAAAAGGCGGTGATTTTGGCCTGTGCGGTGGTGTTTGTGCTGTCGGTGCCGCCCATGATCAACTACCGGATATTCATCCCGTGGGATCTGACCTTCGGCTCCGGCATGCAGGCCCTGGGATCGCTGCTGGCGGTCGTGACCGCGGTCTGGTGCATCCGGAGGACTGCAGTGCTTGAGGAACTCTCCGTCGGCGGCCGAAGGTCGTTTCCCCGCTGGCTCTTCTGGTGGCTGCGGCTTGCGGTCCCGGTGGCGATCCTGATCGTGGGAATCAACTGGCTATTTTGAGCTAAAATGAATGATATCAGTAATTTATATCAGCCGGAGCATATATGTATTGATATTTACTTTAAAGCTCGGTATGTTTAAACCCAGCTGAAGCGGCATGGAAACGATAGCCTGCAAAAACCGCGCAGAATGGCGAGCCTGGCTCGAAAGATGCCATGGCCGCAAAGCGGAAATCTGGCTGATCTTCCAAAAGAAGCACACCGGGAAGCCTACCGTCAAGTACAACGAAGCCGTCGAGGAGGCGCTGTGTTTCGGATGGATAGACAGCATCATCAAGCGCATTGATGAAGAAAGGTATGCCCAGAAATTCACGCCTCGTAGGACATCATCCAAATGGTCGCGGACGAATATCGCACGAGCAAAGAAAATGATGGAAACAGGCAGGATGACCGAAGCTGGAATCAAGAAGTTTAAGCCTGTCTTGGAGGGAAAGATCGAGCCCGAGGAGAAAAGGCCGAGGATCAAGGACCTTCCCATACCGCCGTCTTTTGAGAAGGCTTTGAAAGAGCATCCTCAGGCCCGCGATTATTTTGAAGGCCTGGCTGAGAGTCAAAGAAGGCCTTTTCTCCTTTGGATCAGCCTGGCCAAAAAAGAAGAAACCCGGACCCGCCGCATCCAGGAGTCCATTCAACTGCTGCGGCAGGGAAAAAAATTGGGATTGAAGTGATATCCAGATGAAGCTCGAATTCGGGGATTATATGATCCGGAACTGGCGGCCGGAAGATGCACCGGCCCTGGTCAAATATGCCGACAACCGCAAGATCTGGATGAACCTGAGGGATGCCTTCCCGCACCCCTACCGCCCCGCCGATGCCGAGATGTTCATCGCCCGAGTGATGAAGCAGGAACCCAGGACGATCTTCGCCGTCGCATCCAAGACGGAAGCGATCGGCAGCATCGGTTTGGGTTTGGGAATTGATGTCCACCGCTTTTCGGCCGAGCTGGGATATTGGCTGGCGGAACCGTTCTGGAATAAGGGAATCATGACCCAAGCGATCAAGGCGTTTTCGGATGCCGCCTTTCAAGCCTTCAATCTCCATCGCATCTATGCCGAGCCTTATGCCGGCAATCCGGCCTCGGCGCGCGTCCTGGAGAAAGCCGGGTTTGTCTTCGAGGGAACCATGCGGGCGCATGCCTTCAAGGACGGCAGAGTCGTGGACATGCACCTGTACGCCAAAATCCGGCCGGGTATTTGCGTATAGACGCTGGAAGCTCCCGTTTCCGGCTGAATTCCGGCTCCGTTCTTTGCATCATCTTGTGTTATCGAAAGTGATTTCGCCTGCCGCCGACGGCATAGGCTGTTTCCGAGATCTGAGATCCGAAATCCCGTTTTGACTTCAAAGGCCGCTTGTGGAATAATTTGGCGGGTCGATCCCCATGCCGGATGATTCATCTTCCCACCCGCCTCAGATTTTCGTCCCGCTCTCTTCCCGGGATCGGGAATCCGAGCTGTCGGCTCTCTCGCGGGTAGAGAACCGGCCCCCGCTGCGTCGATTCTGGGGCAGACTGAAGCTAAGCGGGCCGGGATTTATGGATTCGGCCCTGACTCTGGGGGCCGGCACCTTGACCGCCGCCATGCTCTCGGGAGCCGTTTTTGGATACCGCACCATGTGGCTGCTGTGGGTCTCGATGGGCCTGGGGCTCTTCATGATGGCAGCCATGGCCCGTTTCACCTGCCGCGGTGGATTTCGGGTCATCCGGGTCCAGAATCAATTCCATGGCTGGATCGTGGGATCTTTGCTGACCGCCCTGGTGGGCACGGCCGCCGTGGCCGTCATATTCAACTACGGCCAGTACAGCCTAGGAACGCATCTGATCGAGTCGCTGACTCCTCTGCTCGGTTTTCGCTTTCCCCGGCAGTGGAACTGGATTTTGTTCATGGCCGTCACCTCCTGGCTGATTCTATCCTACGGACGCCGCGGCAGGCGCGGGATATTTGCGGTGGAGACCTTCATGAAGCTCAGCATCGGGCTCATGCTGGCCTGTTTCGGCGCCTGTCTGATCCTGGTCGGCGTCGATTGGAGGGCGCTGGTGCGCGGGCTGTTCGTGCCCTGGCTGCCCCGAGGGGTAGAGGGCCTGGATCTGTTCGTGGCGTCTTCGGCTGCGGCCATCGGGGTCATGGACTGGATCTTTTTCCATTATGCGGGGTTGACGAGAGGGTGGAGCCGGCGGCATGAACGGCAGGCCCGGTTCGACATCGTCGTCGGACTTCTCGTGCCCTTTCTGCTGATCAACTATCTGGTGATGGCGGTGTTTGCCGGCACTCTGAACCGGCTGGGCCTGCATCCGGAGACGGCACCGGAGCTCGCCAAAGCCCTGATGCCGCTCCTGGGACCGACCTGGTCTCAAGTGCTGTTCTACATCGGATTCCTGGCGGTTCCTGTTACCACGACTGTGGGGATGAGCTTGGCCTGCGCCATGGCCGTGCATGAGGCCTTCGGCTGGCCGGCTGATGTCCGGTCCCTGCGCTGGAAAGTCACGGCCTTGCTGCCGCAAATCGGTTTCCTGGCGGTGTGGTATCCGAGGCCGGTTTGGCTGGTGATCGGCATCGGGGCATTTCTATCGCTCACCAACAATGTGGTGGGTTGGTCCATGTTTTTGCTTCTCAATGACAAGCGGGTACTGGGTCGGGACCGGAGCCGCAGTTATCTCTGGAATCTCGGGATTCTGCTGCAGATTACCCTGCTCAATGCCATCGCCATCGTGTATATCTTCAATCGACTGGGCTGGTGGTCACCATGATCGATCTGGATCGGAAACGGGGGATCTGGAACCTCAGGGTCTGGGGCCTGATCCTCAACTTCGGCGCTAATGCGTTGGCATTGTACGGAGCTGCCGGGTTGGTCCGGGATGGATCACGCCTGTTCTGGCTCGTACTCGGCTGTTTGGTGTCACTCATATGTGTCCTGGTGTTGGCCGTGCCTGGTGCTCCCGGCCGGGAGGAGGAGTCCTGAAATCGCTTCGATGATGAGGAGGAAGATCCCATGACCGAGCATACCGGAAGCCGATTAAATGCGGAATCCGTCCGCCAAGTAGAGCTGGCGCTCCGCCGCCTCGCGCTGCTCCATCACGCGTTTTCCGAAACCTTGGTCCGTGAACTCGGCGATAAGGCGGGAGAGGAACTGATCCGTGAAGCCGTGGCCGCCTACGGCCGCCGGATCGGCAAGGAGGCGGCGGTCCGGGCGCGCGGTCTGGGCAGATCGCTAGAGCCCGAGAATTTTGTAGACGATCTCCCTTCCGATGCCTGGCGGGTTGAGACCGTGCAGGTGGAGGGCGAGGATCGTGTCCGTGTCCATCACTGTCCTTTGGCGGCCGAATGGCTCCGATGGGGCGACCCTGCTTTAGCCCGGCTGTACTGCGGCGTCGATCAAGCCAAAATCAAGGCTTTCAATCCTGAATATGAATACGTCCACGTCAAAAATCTGTTGGATGGCGATCCCTACTGTGAGCTGGCGGTGCGGAGGATCGCGCAGGGAGACGGGGATGTTCCGGCCGATGAGGAGGGAAAAGGGATAGGGGGTAGGAGCCCCGATGGGGCGGGCGATGAATATGAGCCCGGGGGTGTCAAATGGTTGGGCGGCACGTACTCCCGGCGGGATCTCATGCAGATGGATTCGGCCTGTCTGAGGGCGCTTTTCCGAGAGCGGGTGCACCACACCATTGAGGTGAAAATCTATCCCATCCTGCGGGGGGAGAAAGCGGTCCCATCCGGATTCGGCCGTCAGCCGCGTTTGATCTTGGATGTATGGCGGGAACGGGGATTCGCCGAAGATGAGGCGGATATTGAGTGGGGAAAGCGGCACATCGAGCTGGCAGAGAAGCTTAGTGGCGGAGATTCGATAAGCCTGGAGAAATCTCCGCCGCAGGCGTTTAGCTCCACGGAGATGAACGCGGTTACGAAGCTTCTCCAGGAGCGTCGGTCGGTGCGGGATTGGGTTTCTGGAAAACAGATCCCGGATGAACTAATCGAACAGATACTGGAAGCCGGGCGTGCCGCCCCCAACGCCTGCAACCTGGAAGTGGTCCGATTTGTCATGATTCGGGACGAGGAGGAGGCGCGGATGGTCTGGAGCGACATCTCCACCCCCATGGATCGCTGTGTGTTGATCGTGGTTTGTTATGATACGCGCATCTACCGCATTGTCGGGCATGACCGTCTGGTGCCGCACAACCAGCTTCTGGACTGTGCGGCTGCCGCAGACCATATGTGTCTCATGGCCCATGCTCTGGGTTTGGGTGCCGTATGGCTGACTCGAACGCGGAGGACCGGTGCGGAATTCAAGCGGCGATTCGGACTCCCGGATCATATCGAACCGGCCCTGCACATTGCCGTAGGCTGGCCGGCCTCGGGAACCATAAAGAGCTCCCGAATGCCGCTCGACCACATGAGGATCAGGCGAACATCGGATTGATGTTTTAGCGCTCTATTTTAGCGCTCCGACTTGTCTAAAAAAAATGAAAATAAATAAATTTATAAATTTATAAAAGCCGCCTGCTTTGGCCTTCGCGTGCGATCCATGTCATTCAAAGCGGACCTTGCGCGGGTCCGCTGCCCGGTGGTCGTGCAGGTAGGCGCCTGTGCCGTTTTCGATCACCTCCGTATAGCGCGGGACAGAGGTGACCACGACCGCTCGCTCCGGATGATCCTCGGTCCAAAGCTCCATTATCTGCAGGATGGCCGAACAGTGGCGTCCCACCCGAACGTCTATGGGCCAGCCGTTTTCGTCGATCCTCTCGAATAGAAGTCCGTGCTGTCCGGCCTTAACCACAAATTCGTCTTTGCCTTCCAGCAGCAGACGTCTGTCGGTCCGTCCACGAGTGGCGTCCAGCATGGGCTCCGGCGCTTCCAATAGGAGTGAAATGGCATCGGTGTGATCGCCGATCTCCCTGTGAGAGAGGCCGCGCAGTTCGTAAGGAGAGTTTTCCATGCCTATGTCGAATCCCTCCAGTCCGGAGATCAGCATGGATGCCATGGCAGCCAGGTCCTGGCCTCTGTTGTGGGCCACGATGGTGCTGATGACCGGGTATTGGAGCTCGGCTTCATGCAGGTCGATGACGACATCGATCTTCTCCTGCTTGATGAGCTGAGTCATGGCGAAGCAAGTCTTTTCTGTAAGCGTTCCGTCGGCCCGGCCCGGCCAGGTGCGGTTGAGGTTGCGGATATCCACATAGGCCAGTTCCTGCCGGCTGGGATAATGGATATAGACTTCCGGATCCGGCCACTGGTCCAGAGGATTCGACCATCGGTCACCCATGCGGAAGGTCCGCTCGCCCCAGGGCGTCACAATGGAGTAGTCCGTTGGATAAGCTCCCCCCAGCCGCGTGACAGTGGTTGCGCTGCGGTTGGCCGATAGGATTACGAACAGGCGTCCCTTCTCAAGCACCGCGTTTTCGGTGAAAATCCAGGCCGCCAGACGCCCGGCGGGCTCTTCCGGATGGGTCCCTCCGAGGATCAGGAAGGCACCCCCGGGTTGCTCGCCTTCCAGGATGTAGACGTTGGCGTCGTTGATGCTCCCCTGGAAGCCCGCGTAATATTCGCTGAGCTTGCTGACCCGGGTTATGCCTGCCCCCAGCACCACCGGTTCCCTGAGATTCCGGTGGTAATGAAAGCTTATCCCCGCGAACAGCATGACGGCCGCTCCCGCGAGCAGAAATCCTGCTTTGCGTACAATGGGATCGGTCAAGCGCATAGTTTTTCCCTCACTTCAGGCGCAGCAGCCGCAGGACGAACGGCATCAGGATGATGACATAGAGTAACTCATCCTGCCATTTTTTGCTCTTGAGCAAGTTCCAAATCATCAACACGGCCACATAGGCGATCAAAACATAATATAGGACGGTGATGACCATCAGATGCCGGCCTCCTTAATCTGAATTTGTCGTATTCGGCCGGCGATTTTACTCCCGGGACGGCTATCTCCCGGGATGCGGTAAATCGCCCGCCTGAATTTGTGGCTGGAATTCCTGGACAGGTCTTCGCTCATGGAATTCACTTTTGCTTATCGCATGTCTTCGCTCGACTCATAACTCATCCGAGTCGCTATGGCAATCGCCGCTACTTTGCGATTTCGCGCCTAAATTGTGTTGCATTAATAATCATAACAACGTCAAAAATGACAGGTTTTTACTGAATATGACCATGAGCGTCCCGACCAGGATGATCAACACGGCAGGAATGATGCAGTGGCGCAGCATGCGCACGTATGGCTCTTCCATCTCTACCATGTCCTTCGTCAGGCGGCCGATGATGGCGGTGGGGGGGAGACCGTCTCCCAACGGCCAGATGACACTCATGCCGGCCAGGGCGACGATGGGATTGAGGCCGATGGTGTTGAAAAGCAACACCAGCGGAACCCCCAGGACCGGTGCCGCCCCCCACATCAGCACGGCCTCAGACACGGGCAGAACCACGGACAGCGTGAGAAACACCGTCGTCAGCGGCAGGGTGACGATGGTGATGGCGATCAATCCGCGGACTCCGGTCAAGGTCATGATCTGTACCAGGATCCCCACGCAGGTGAGGGTTCCGATCAACGGCAGCAGCTGATGGAGGGTGTCGCGTGATATTTTCAAGAAATTGATCGGAATCGGAGCGAGAATGAACGTCACGGCCGCCGCCGCCATAAACATCATGGGCAACCCGATGATGGGGAGCGAATGGGGCCCTATCCGCCCGGCTATGACCAGGGCGAAAAATACCAGAAAGGGCAGCAGGACACGCATCCAGTTCATCTTATCCGGAGCCTTGGGCAGCTCCGCAAGGGATTTTTCCAGGTCCACCGGGCGGCTCTTCCATCCCAGGATGAATATGGTGAGCAGAGCCAGCACTACACAAGGGACCAGAAGGGGAAGGAAAAAACCGACATAGGGCATATTGACCCCGGCGGCTGTCAGCATGGCCCATAGGCTGACGGGAGGGGCTGCGGCGCTCAAGCCGGCCACGAGAAATATGATGGCGGCTGCTTTGGGTTTGGCGATGCCCATGTAATGGAGTACGACCGCGATCATGCCTCCGGTGATGAGCACCGTCACGCTGCCGGCTCCGGTTAGGGCCCCAGGAATGAGCAGCAACAGGGTGATGAGTACGAACAGAATGGATTTTCTCCTGTGGAAACGCTTTAGGATTCCTCGGACCACGTAGGCCACGCCACCTGATTCCTTGAGCAGGTTCATGAATAGGGTTGCGGTCACGAAAATCAGAATGATGTCCAGGTAGGTGAAGGCGCCTTCCACGATGTGGCGGGCCGGGATGCCGGCTCCACCGGCTAGGGCTCCGGCGATGGCCGCAAAAAAAAGCGCCAGTTCGGTCGAGATCCGGAACAGCCTGACCAGGATATAGGCCGCTACCATAACCGCCAGGATAATCTGGGTGGATGTGGTCATGCTCATAGGATTACTGCGATTAATGTATTGTAAGTGAGAGGGAAAATCAACCGCTAACGTCGTTAGCGTCGTTTGTGGATGCTGATGTTGGAGATGGCGTGGTAGTATTGCACCGCATCCCTGCTTTGATAAATGGTCTTCTCGACCAGGAGGGTCCCCAGCGGATAATGCGTCCAGCGGTAGAGAGAGGTATCCAATTTCGATCCGGTGATAGAGGATAGCTCCCTAGCTCCTTCCTCGACTTCGGGAAGGCCGAGGGCCCTTAAGATCCGGTTGAGCGAGGATGGATCATTGATATGCAGGTATTTCCCGTCGGAATCCAGCACGACGGAGAGCTTCGGCTTGGGATCCTCGAAATAGTAGGTGGTGATATGCTGGTAAGTTCCGGCGTCGGGCACGACGTAGTAATTGAGCTCCTTGAGGCGCTGCGGGAAAATCATGTCGCGCAAGTCGCCGAGACTCATCCGGTGAGAGTCGTTTTGGTTGATGAAGATCATCACCAGCAGAAAAAACAAGAATAGTACTATGCCGCGGAAAAAATTCCGCCGGTCGTTTTTGAGGAAGATCCTAGCCAGCCACAGGGAGGATAGGAAGAGCAGCACACCGATGACGCGGGCTAGGGTGAGAAAATCCAGAGCTCTTTCCATCCCTTTCTCTCGGGAATTAATGTATTCACTATATTTAGTCAAGCAATGCCCGGTTTTATTGGAGAGAAGATGCGGCCCGCCGTGGCTACGGTACTATTGGCCGTAGATCTTCTTCACCACTTCGAGCAGTTCGAGGTTCTTGGTGACGGTCAACATGGGCAGGTTTTTCTGCTTGGCGATGTTTGTGAAGCGACCGTCTGAATCTCCGTCCTGGTTGATGATCAAAAGGTCCGAATTCGGGGCCACAGCGTCGATGCTGAGTTCGTCGGTGTTGTCGCCCGGGGCTGCACCCTGCGCGCGGCGCTTCATCCCCTCGATGTGGGCGCCGATAATGGTGATACCCTGATCCTGGGAGGCTTGGATGAGCTTTGCGGTACGGTCCAGTTCGTCGTCGATGGAAATGCCGGCGGCACCCATGCCTTTTAGGCTGGCTCCCATGACGATGATGATGGACTTAAAGGGGCGGCCGGCATCCGCCGCCGTCTTGAGATCGTCTGGGGTGGCTCCCATGATCAATTCATAAGCAGGAGACTCGTGCTCGAGTTTGGCCCGCATGAATATGGCCTTCAGCATGTTGGCGCCGGGACTTTGACCGCAGGAAGTGATGAGCACGGGAAGCTGGGCCTGGGGTGCTTGCTCCTGGGCTGACGAAAGGAGCCATCCTCCGCCGATAAGGAAGAACGCCGAAACAACGATGATCCTTCGGGATATACTTTTCATCTTTCTCTCCTCGGGCTGAGATAGCTATCTCTATCCTATAAAAATCCGCTCATCCCGTCAACTTACAACCCTGGGGGACATCCCCCAAGGTACCACCCCAGTTGATTGGAATGAATGAATCAGGAGTGGCGCGATGAAAAGGAGCAGCGGTTGCGCTGTGAGGAAAGTTCCTGCTTCAGTAGGGTGGCACCTTGGGGGATGTCCCCCAGCGGGAAGGGTTTTATTTCTTCACGGAGTCTACATATAATGAAAACAAGGAGAGTCCAATGCTGAAACGATATGCCCGACTCCTTGCTTGGGGATGCCTACCGGTGTTAGCTTGGATGGGAAACGCTCGCCTCTTCTGCCAAAATCATCTCGATCAAAAGCCGGAGATTGTCTCACTTCTAGGCCGGAAACTTTACGCACGGCCTGCCACCGGCGAACGTCTGGCAAAACTGGAGGAAGAGCTCAAGCAAGCCGCCTTGGCCCTGGAGTCTAATCCCAATGATGCAGAACGAATCATCCTCTATGGGCGCCGTCTGGCCTACCTGTGGCGGTATAACGAAGCCATCGATGTGTACTTGCAGGGCATAACTAGCTTCCCTGATAACGCCATGCTCTACCGCCACCGCGGACATCGATACATCTCGATCCGACGCTTCGAGCAGGCGGTGACCGACCTGACTCGCGCTTCCGCACTCAACCCGGATGACTTCGACATCTGGTACCACCTGGGATTGGCCCATTATCTCCGCGGTGAATTCGAATCCGCACTTCGAGCCTACCGGGCCTGCCGCAGGACGGCCCAGGACGATGACTCTATAGTCGCCGTATCACATTGGCTGTACATGACGCTCAGGCGCCTTCAGCGGGAAACCGAGGCGCAGAAGATCCTGGAGGAAATCAACGCCGGAATGAATGTAGAGGAGAATCAATCCTATCACGAGCTTCTGCTTTTCTATAAGGGCGCGCGTTCGAGCCGTGAGATACTTACCCTGATAGAGGCCTCGGACCTGGACTTGGCCACCTTGGGATATGGCGTCGGCAATTGGTATCTCTACAACGGTGACCGAGAAAAAGCGGAAGCCATGTTTAAAAGGATCGTGGAAGTTGCATACTGGCCCGCTTTCGGATTCATTGCCGCCGAGGTTGAGCTGTATCGGATGCAGCAGGGTACATGACTTGCGGTTGATTTAGCCTTGGGTCGGATTCCATCTCTGGGGGGATCTTTAGCTGATCAGACAGGGATCGGGATGCCGTAGGGGCCGTCTCTCAGCACCGCCACTGATGGCATACGCCCCAGCCTTTCCGTGAGCTTATCGACCGCGAAACCGACAGCCCCCGTGATCAACGCTTCCAAATCCCGGGCACTCTGCATAATCGTGCGGGCATCGGTTCCCGGCAGCCAATCGAAATCCGCGCCGTCGATGTCCAAGGTGGCGTAGATCAAGTTTTTCGGTGGTATCACCCGGAAAAGACGGGCCCACATCTGAGCTTCCCATTGATCCGGAACGAATGTCCATTCCGGGTCTAGGATGGCCTCAAGATAGTTGTCGGGCCCCATCTCTCCCAGCAGGCGCATCATGGCCTTGTAATTGGCCCCTCCGATAGGATCGGTGTCCGGATGAAATCCCCCCAGCACACACATGCCGCCCGGCTCCAGCACCGGAATGCAGGCCAATGCCCCTTTGGCCGCTTGATAGTGGTTGATCCCTACGAATCCGGCATGGCTGACGACCAGATCGTATCGCCGATCCACCGGGATCCCGGCGTATGTCTGGAGTTCTTCCACCGCTGCGTTATGAGCCTTTTCCAGGTCGCCTACAAAGACTCCGGTCAAGCGGTAGGATGAATCCAAGGTGACATTGACAATCAGATCGCAGCCGGCCATACGCGCCACCCTGAGTGCCTCGGAATGGACCGGATTGCCCTCCAGGACCAGATCGGCTGCTCGCGGTGAGGCAAGGATGGGGCCGCCGTGCAGGATGTGTATCGATCGCTCTGCCAGCAGTCCCGGGCAGATGGATTTTCTGCCTCCCGAGGCTCCGGCCATAAAATGACTTTCCACCAGACCGGTCAGGATCTTGATATCGCTGGAATCATACCAGCGGTTGATGAAAATGTCCCCCCCCACACCCGTGCGTCCGATGCAGATCAACTCGTCGGACCGGCAGCAGTCGTGATTATGGATCGGTATGCCCAGAGCGAAGATCCGGGGGTCGAGGAAACGCCTCAGCGCAGACTCGCTCATGCCGTGGTGGGTGCCGGTTGCGACCAGTAATCGGATGCGTTTCGGGGGAAGCCCGGCATCGATAATCTCTTGGAGCACGGGAAAGAGGATGCCGGATTCGCCGGTGTAGGGGACGGGACGCGTGTCATCGGATATGACCACCACCGCGGTGGCGTCGGGCTTGACGGATAACCGGGAGCGAACCAGCTCGATCAAGGGGGGCATGCCGATCGGCGCCTTGAGAGCCTCTCGGATCGCCTCTCCCGGCCTTGCCAGCGGCTCGACCTTTCCCATGCTTAGGATATGGGCTTGCTCAGGAAGCCGAACCGGAATCCGGCAGCGGCCGAAATCAAAAATCGTTTGCTGGGAAAATATCATACCTGACCAGATGATGGGTTCAGGATACCCGAAAGATCTCCTGCGAAAGCGGCGTGCAGGACGGGAGCCATGTACGTGTCCACCGATTCCGCGGACAGTGGAATCGGCATGTTATTGAGCTTCATGGCGAGCTGGGGATTTTTTGCGGCATCCAGGGCCCGCTGGATGTGTTCCTGCGTCATCCCCGAAACTTCCTGGAGAGTGGTGGGGAAGCCCAGCCTGCTGCTGAAAGCCATGAGCCCGAATGCCACCGCTTCCCCCAACCTGCGCCCGGAGAGAGATGCGTCGCTGGTTTCGATCAGACCGGCGCGGCGCAGCAATTCCGCCAGCTTCCCCAATTGTCTCTGAATGGCCGGAGCGAAAAAAACCGTGTAGTAGGGATTCATGATGGAGCAGGCCCGGCCGTGACTGAGGATATCAACCAAAGAAAAGCTTGTCAGATGCCCGCCGTTGGTGCCGCCCACCATGACCGCATAGCCGCCCAGGTCGGCAGCCAGGCCCAGTGCCTCCCGAGCTTCGAGGTCATACGGATCGTCCACCGCTCGTTCCAAATATGACAGGATGAGCTCGATTCCCGAGAGGGCGATATCTTCGATTTGCAGGAGCGCCGCCGCCGGGGCGCCGTAGTAGACCTCCAGACAATGGGACAGGCCGTCGAAGGCTCCGTCCAGGGTGAAGTCCGCGGACATGGAAGTGGTTAAGCGGTAATCGAAAAGGCTGCGGGGTGGTATGATGGCGTCGTCCACGATGAGTTTCTTCTGATTCGCCTGCAGATCGGTGATATTGGAGTATTTGGTGAGATGAGCCGAGGACCCCGATGCGGTCTGGACTGGGAGACAGGGACGCGGTGTCTTATTGAGCTGATGCTGTCGTTCCGTTACCTTGCCGGTGCCGAAGTAATCCTCGAAGTCGCCTCCCAAGTCAGCCAATACCGACGCAGCCTTGGCCGCATCGATGCCCGATCCTCCCGATGCGACCAGCACCAGATCCGGATCCGTGCTGAGGATAGCCTCCTGCATGCGGATCACGTCTTCTCGGGGCGTGTTGGGCCGTGCCGAGGCCGTCTTATCGACCGGTGAAACGTGTGCCGCTTCGAGTGAGCCAACCAGAGTCTGATAGCTTTCCGGATCACGGAGGTCCAGGCTGGTGACGAGCAAGGCCCTGCGACCGAAAGGAGCGGCCAGCTCTCCCACACGATCCAGGCAGCCTAATCCGTAAACATAGTTGGGGCCCTTGAAGGTGTCGATGAGGCGGCGGGCGTGGGATTTGAGGGAATTCATATGTCGATTCATCACTTTTAATCTTGGCTCAATATAGCATATTTGCCGTCCGGGTAAAACCGGTCGAGAAAAGCTGTCAGGATAGCGCCGCAGTTTTATAGGAAAAAATAGGGACACCCCAGAAAATAGGGACAGTCCCCATTTCCCCATTTCCTCGAAAAAATGGGGACTGTCCCTATTTTCTGTCTCTATTTTCCCTGAGTTAACCTAAAAGCTCTGGTGCTCGGTGCGGCGGATGATCTCGTTCTGGAGGTCTTCGCCCAGATCGCAGAAATAGTCGCTGTACCCGGCTACCCGCACGATCAGATCGCGGTATTGCTCGGGATGCTGCTGGGCCTCACGCAGGGTGTCGGCGGTGACGACATTCATCTGGATGTGGTGTCCGTCCATGCTGAAGTAGGAGCGCACCAGATGCACAACGTTGTCGATTCCCTCCTCGTCCTCCATCAGCTGCGGATTGAATTTCTGATTTAGCAGTGTCCCTCCGGTGCGGACGTGGTCGATCTTGGCCGCTGAATTGATCACCGACGTGGGTCCTTTGCGATCCGAACCTTGGACGGGAGAGATGCCTTCCGAGAGCGGCTGGTGGGCCTTGCGCCCATCGGCCGAAGCACCCAGCATGCGACCGAAATAGACATGCACGGTGGTCGGCAGCAGGTTGACGCGATAGCGACCGCCCTTGGTGTTGGGGCGCCCGTTGACCGCATCATAATAGATCTCGAAAACCGAACGCATCACATCATCGGCATAGTCGTCGTCATTGCCGTATTTAGGGGTTTTGTTCAGGAAGCGCTGGCGCAGGGGCTCGCGCCCTTCGTAATCAGAGGCCAAAGCCTCGAGCAGCTCCTCCATGGACACATGCTTTTGGTCGAACACGTTGTATTTGATGGAGACCAGCGTATCGGAGATCGATCCCAGCCCGACACCCTGGATGTAAGTGGTGTTGTAGCGGGGGCCGCCGTCGTGGTAGTCCTTGCCGTTGGCGATACAGTCATCGACCAGCAGCGACAAAAATGGCGCCGGAATGTATTCCGCATACAGGCGCTCGATGATGCTGTTGCCCTCGATTTTGATGTCCACGAAATGGCGGACCTGTCGGCGGAAGACTTCCATGAGCCGGTCGAAAGACTCGAACTCCAGGGGATCGCCGGTCTCGATTCCGATCTTCTTGCCGGTCAGCGGGTCCACCCCGTTGTTAAGGGTGATCTCCAGCACCTTGGGAAGGTTGAAATATCCGGTGAGCGTATAGTTCTCCTTGCCGAAGGCCCCGGACTCCACACACCCGCTGGCCCCGCCGTTGCGTGCGTCCACTACGGATTTACCCTGGCGGATGAGCTCCTGCACGATGGCATCGGTGTTGAATATGGAAGGCTGTCCGAATCCGGTCTTGACGATCTTGAGGGCTCTTTTCAGGAAGCGGTCGGGATTCTTCTTGCTGATCTGGACCATGGAAGAGGGCTGCAGGATGCGCATCTCTTCGATGACATCCAGGATGATGTACGAGAGATCGTTGACCCCATCCGATCCGTCGGGCTTGACACCGCCGGTGTTGATGAGTGCGAAGTCGGTATAGGTGCCGCTCTCCTCGGCCGTCACTCCGACCTTGGGGGGAGCGGGCTGATTGTTGAACTTGACCCAAAAGGCCTGCAGCAGCTCACGGGCGAGTTCCTCGGTAAGGGTGCCTTCTTCCAGATCCCGGGTGTAAAAAGGATACAGGTGCTGGTCCAGGCGTCCCGGGTTGAAGGCGTCCCAGCCGTTGAGCTCGGTGATGACACCCAGGTGGACGAACCAGTAGTACTGGAGGGCTTCCCAGAAGTTGCGCGGGGCATGGGCCGGCACCCAGGCGCACGTCTCGGCGATCTTTTCCAGCTCCGCCTTTCGCTGCGGATCCTTTTCCTGTGCAGCCATAGCACGCGCCTTTTCGCTGTGCCGCTCGCCGAACCGGATGAGGGCATCGGCGGTGATGTCCATGGCCTTGAGCTCCTCCCTTTTGGCCCAAGCCTCAGGATCATTGAGAAAATCCAGCTTTTCGATACTCAGGCGGATATCCGCCTTCAAGTCCAGCATGCCCTTGCGGTAGATGACATCACCCAGTACGGTATGCCCGGGCGCCCTTTGCTCCATGAACTCGGTATATACGCCGGCTGCGAAAGCCTCCTTCCATGCGTCGGGCACATGGGCGAAAATGAGATCTCGGATAGAGCGGCCCTTCCAAAAGGGGATGACCTCCTTCTCGTAGAGCGCAATGGCTTCGTCATCCACGGCATAGGAGGTTTTCTCGCGGGAATTCAGGATCTCGAGGTCCTGCCGGCTGTGGACGGTGATCTCCGGATAGGTAGGGGTGGCCCGCGGTGCATCTCCCCGCTCGCCCACGATCAGCTCACCCTCATTGAAGACGATGGTCTTATGCTCCATCAAGTATTGGAACGCCTTGGCTCTCTGAACCGGAGTGGACAGGCCTTTGGCTTCTTCGCTCCGGTAGAAATCGGTCAGCAGGCGTGCGCGTTCCACAGAGATGGACGGTTTCGTTTCCAGACTTTGTTCTCTTAGCTTACGGATTCTTTGGTTCATGTTATCCTCCGATTTTGACCCTGAAACCGTGCTGCTGCAAAGCCGCTTTTATGCCGGCGATAGCGCCTTCTGTGGGCGGTTTCGCATCGAATCTCAGGTATGGTAGGTTCAAATTGGAATATTTTTGGCTCCCCATGCTGTGGTAGGGAAGCAGGCTGATGTCTTGGATTCCCGGCAGTTCCGTGAGGAAGGCGGCCACCTGCCGTACATGGGCGTCGTCATCGTTGACACCGGTCACCAGGGGGATGCGGATGTGGATCCGGCTGTCGGTGTCCGCCAGGCGACGCAGATTATCCAGGATGACCGAGTTGGAGACTCCGGTCATCTCGCGATGTTTATCCGGATCCATGTGCTTGAGGTCATAGAAGAACAGATCGACCCTATCGCGGATACGCTCCAGAAGGGCGAAGGGGGCATGGCCGGAGGTATCCACCACGGTATGCAGGTCGATTTTTTTGCACGCGGTCAGCAGGGCATCCAGAAACTCGGGCTGTTGGAGGGGTTCCCCTCCGGAAAAGGTGACTCCGCCTCCGGATCGTTCATAGAAAATCCGGTCCTGGTTCACCTCTTGCATGACCTCGGTGACGGTCATGGTCTTTCCCACCATTTCCAAAGCTCCGGTGGGGCAGATCTCGGCGCAACGGGCTTGCGCCCGGCATTTTTTCCGGTCGACCTGAATGGTTTTGCCCTCGGCCTTGCTGAGGGCATTTTCCGGGCAGCTCGAGAGACAGAGGCGGCATTCTTCCAGGCAGCGCTTGGGCTTGACGATGAGCTCTTTTTCCGGAGAAATCCCCTCTGGATTGTGACACCACCAGCAACGCAAGGGGCAGCCTTTGAAGAACAGGGTGGTCCGGATGCCGGGCCCGTCGTGGACGGCGTAGTGTTTAATGTCGAACAGCATACCCGAGACCATATTCAATTCTCCTCCAAGGGAGACGCCAAGTCTCTCTCTGATGTCTAATATATCAGATATTAGGTGATTTGGCAAGAGTTTTTCCCAATTTTTTTCATTTTTTTTGCTGTATCTTTGATATACCATATCCCGTCAAGAACCTCAAGCTCTCCCCAGGGCGTCAAAAAATATATGCATCACATCATCAGAGTAGATTTCCAAAACCGTGTTGCACGGTTGATCTTTTGACTCGGTTTGGATAGTCATCCGTTCCAGCCATACAATCCAACCACAGATTGACATGCCCCGTCGGTTAATTTTATATTGATGTACATCATGATAAAGACAGGATTCGGTGCCGCGGAAGGGGCATCCCCTTCGGCGACCCAGCATCGACCTTGAAGGGAGGATGAATGCAGCAAAGAAATTTAGCCTCATGGGGCCTGATCGGGCTGTTAAGTGTTGTTCTATGGCTTCCTCAGTGCCGGACTCAACCGGAAGAGGAGGCGACTTTATCACAAGGAAAGGTGAAAATGGACATATTCAAAGAAGAATTCGGCCGGCTTCCCGACGGGAC
>Ga0180438_10004806_pt1 | contig 19218 bp, 28 predicted proteins | sample SS_ome_12_FD_132455 | JGI IMG/M metagenome (GOLD analysis project Ga0180438, IMG submission 132455) | Hypersaline lake sediment archaeal communities from the Salton Sea, California, USA - SS_3_D_2 metaG | ecosystem: Environmental > Aquatic > Non-marine Saline and Alkaline > Hypersaline >...
TGCTTGCGTGTTTCCATACCCCGCACACACCACCACCGTAGAATCTGGGATGTGTCGATCGGATGAGAGCTTGTACCCCAGAAGCCTGTCTTTGTTGGTTACTTCTACCCCCGTAGAGCCGTAGTACCAACTCCACAGGCGACTTTGCGCTCCTATCACGAAGGCGATGGGCGTCATCCCCTTGGAGCAAATCTTATCTAGCATTCCCGCCAGCACCGTAGATGCCGCCATACCCGGGGGGTAGAAGTGCTCTTCCATCGGGGCATTGCGGATGACGTGGTAGGGCTGAACGTGCTCGAAGTCTACGTGGAGGTTGCTCTCCTCTTCCTGCGTGACGTAACGACGGTAGGTAACCTGCCCCTGGGCATTGATGGTTACGCTCTGTACTCGAGGCATCTTCAAGATCTCGGACAGAGCATGGAGGAATCCCTCCACCCCCGCATTGCGGGGAACTTCAACCGTCTTTTTTACCTCCTCGTACTCCATCAGAACTGATCGGCGTCCGCCTCCGAGTCCTCTAGCTCCAACAGCCGGTTGAAGAAGCGGATTACGAGTGAGGACATGTTGGTGTTCTTGCGCATGCAGTACTCCTGCATCTGCTTCTTTAGCTCCTCGGGTATTCGGAGTTGTAGTCTAGCCTTCTCGGACATGTTCGATAGCTCGGAGGTACTCCTCCAGGCCAGGGATTCCAGGGAACTCGTTGACGAGAGCTTGTATCACGGCTTCATGCATCTTCGCCAACGAGGAGTCGTCCAACACCTCTCGTACGAACATGGCACCTATCTTCTCCTGAATCTTGTCCTTGACCGCCTTGTTCATTCCAATGAACGTGGGGAGCCACATGTAGTTGAGCTCGACGACACCGTCGCCAACGTCGTGTACCAGCCGCATTCCTCCTCCTCTACTGTTCGATCCTCGGATTACCCTCCTCGATGAAGAAGAGGATGTCGCTCTCTCGTATGATCGTCTGATCGTCCCCCAACAGATGAACGACGCTTTTGCCTTGCCTGGTCTGATTGATCACGGTGAAGAAGGCAATGCGATCTCCTGGTTTGGATTCACTGGGCCTGTAGTCCTCACCGACGAACAACCTACCGGGGCCGGAGCGGATGACCGTACCCGTACGCACCGGGTTGTCGTATGTGAGATGTATCCCCCCCGCCGACGTCCTGTCTGGCAGGGGGTCCATCTTCACCAGAACGAAATCATTCAGGGGGCGCAGATTCACCCTGCCACCTCATCAGCAATCACGTCCACCTCATCCTTCATCGGCAGGGGCTCTCGCTCCTTGGAGGTCGTGAGATTCAGCTGGGACAGAATGGCCTGACGGAGATCGTCCTTGACGGGCTTGAGCTGAGAAGCCCACTCTTCGGCGTTTGGGGGTTGGTAGACCGCGTTCCCGGCGACGAACCAGATCTCGTTGTGCCCTTGACCCCGTTCATCGAACCACTGCACACCCACCATCTGCATGGGGACGGCGTGCGTGATGCTCATGGGGCTGCCGGTCAACTCCTCGTCGATCAGCTGATTCCTGGGGATCATGACCCCTTCAGTGCTTACGGGCATTTTCAACCAGTCCTTTCCTCGAGCTCATGGGCTCGCTTCTTCAATTCCTCGTGCCCAATCCACGGGCCTTCGGTGTTCCACCCGCGGGGCAGGTAGTACTTCTCGAACACTTGAGACAACAGAGACCACACATTGACCGTGGCCCACTGAGTGAACGCTACGCGCTCGGCGAACGTGGCTCCCTCGGGAGCATCATCGATCAGGTTGATACGCAGCCAGTCGTTAGGCTTCCTGTCCCCCCTATCGATCCGCCACCCGTGTCTCTCTCCGTAAGCCAGCTTCTTCCACTCCCCAGTCTCTGGATCCTGCACGGTACCGCTGCGAATCCTGATGAAGATGTCCTCCCCAAACTCCTCCGCGGCTTTGGAGATACTAGCGTTCTTCTGCTTCATGAAGTTCGAGTACCTGCTTTGCATGGACTGCTCAGGGTTGTGCATCATCACGCGCAGGGCACCCAGGGGGTCGGTATTGAGGACGTGCAGCATCGACGACGATAGCTCCATAGGCAGAACATCGTCTCTTTCGGTACGCTGCATGATGACCTTCACCACACAGTCGTATTCGTTCACGAACTCGTGCATGCGCGCAACGATCTTCTTGAAGCTCCAGTTGATGAAAGGCTCTCGGTGCGCATCCTCCTCCTCGTACTTCAGTACTACCTTGCCGTCGAACCCGTACTCACCGTCGTCGTTCTTGAGCCTACGCCGTCTGTAATAGACGGTCATCACGTAGTTCTTAGTCACCAACGCGTTCATCCCTCACTCCTTCTGAATACTTATGTGGTCGGCGAATACGGTAGATGGTAACGCCAGCACCACCACACGTCAGGTAGATGACCGTGTCATCCTCAAGCGTGATCGTCTCCAATGTGCTCCTAGCAGTACCCTCAATCCCCCGAAGAGCAACGTGCTTGATCCTCTTCTCGGTGAATAGAGCGCGGACTACCTTGGGGGAGCAATCTAGTTCTTCCGGCAAACCCATACCCTGAAATGCCGCATAGGCTTCCATGACGGTGAGCTCTTTGAACAGGACACCCAAAGAAGCCTTAGGGGTGACGGCCTCCCCCACCAGGATGTTCCACATACTGCACCGCGGGCATACTAGCCCTCCCTTCCAGGACTCGTCCGCCCCGAACATTTGCTCGAACTCCTCCCGAGAACCACTCGTTCGGACCCCGAATCCGCAGTCGTTGCACAGTACGTACATCAGAACGAAGCCACTCCATCCTCGTCGGTTTCACCATCCCCTACGATCTCACCGGGATCGACGTCGTTACCTCTACTGGTTGGTATTGGGTTACCTTGCTCGTCGGCTTGTATCTTCGGTCCTCCCACTATCGGTGGACTCGGATGTGCATCACCCCACTGAACCTGTCCTACTGGCTGTGGGGGAGGGCTGGTGTAGTCCGAGACCGTACCCAGAACCTTCGCCCAATCATCTTCGGTAAACTCGTCCATGATGCGATTCATGGTCGCGTAAACTTGAGATAGCGGAAGAACCGGAGGGACGTTCACGGCTCTCATGGCCTGTTTGACGTGCGGAGGTAGCGCATTGTCTGCGAGCTTCCCCCAATCCACGGGCCTCTCCACTAACTCATCGGGAGGTTCTTCTTCACCCTCGGGCTCGTCAGTAGGCGGGGGAGGAGGCGCTACAGCCTTCTCGTAGAAAACCGCACTGTGATCTTTGGGTGCTTCCTCCTCCTGCGCTTCCTCCATCTGCAGCAGGTTGGTAAGTACATCGTCGTCCACCCTGGCCCTGACCTCATCTCCTGTCGGAAGCAGGAACACCAAGTAGTTCTCGGAGGTATCGTTCTTGAGGTCGTGGTCCGTTTGGATCTTGGTCAGCTCGGCTAGCACCATCTTCAATCTCCCGGTTTCGGGGGCATGCCATTGAACGCCGCCTCCCGTTGCGCGTCTTGATCTCTCACCTTGGCCCGGATTCTCTCCTTGGCCTTATCCGAAGCTCCTTCAGCCCCCAACATGGCCAGGATGTTCACTCCGCGAGACGCCGTCTCCATGCCACGCACTAAAACGCAGCGGGCTTGCACCGGAGGTAAGTGTTTGTTCGGTGGGGGGCGCGTCTGATACGCCATGCATTCGGCGGAGCACGGACGTTGTGCATCGAGGAAGCAGTACAATACGTCGTCCTCTTTGAGATCTTCGTCCTCATGGCCCTCGTTCATCTCTCCGACGAACTGCTGCATGTCCTCTTCACGCGTCGTCACTAGTCTCCTCCTCGTCCCTCTGCTCTATGATCGCTTTCATCGAAGCCTGTGCCACAGCATTGATGTAGGGCAGCACCACACTCGTATCGATGAGCACCGCCCCCTTTTCATCCTTCTCGGCTTTAACGAATCCCCACCTGACCAGAAAAGTGACCAACTTCTTAGCAAAGTCACCCGTAAAGATCTTGCGGAAGTCGTTGTGCAGCGCCAACCCTATCCCCTCCCGAGATCCGTACATGTGATCGAAGGGCATCGCCGCCATGTCCTCCTGCCTTCCACGCCACCCACAAGCGCGACACTTCGCCTCTCCGCCTACCAGTGGTGAGTAATCCAAGGAGGAAGACCCGCACTTGGGACACAAGTAAGCTACGTCACTCATTTGTTCAACACCCTTCCGAGTTGAGAGTACAACTTGCTGGTTCTGCCTTTCTTCACTTCTCTGATCCTGTTCACCAACTTGCTCTTTGTCGGTTTGGGCATCGGTTGCGGCGTAACCTTGATCGGACCCTTCGATACCTCGTGCCGAAGAGCCTCCAGAATCTTGTCCTTCTTGCGCTTCTTCTTGGCCTCGAGAGACGGAAATGCTCTATGCATGTAGTCCTCGAACGCCTCGATACCTTTCTCGTGATCTACCTGCAGCTGAGCCAAAGCCCGGAACTTGGCGTGTTCGATGTCTTCTAGGCGATCAAGCACCATGATCAGTACCCACTCCTGAGGTGTGCCGCTTGGGGGTGGTGCTTTGATGGTCCGAAGCAGAATCTGCGCTCGGTACCACCCCTCAGGAGTACTCAGCCATTTTTTAGGTCTTCGGCCTTGAACAGCCTCCTTACTCTCATCTCGAACCAGGAGTAGTGAATACCAAGCGAAGCCAACATGTGGATCGGCTTCTTCACCATCCACCTGTACTTCTTCCAGAAGAGCTCTTCACTGAAGTCGCCCTTCCCGTCGTATATGGATGGCAACGCCAGGTTGTTGATCTTGCTGGTGCCCGCAGTAGTCGTCATGAGAGCGTACTTGTCGAGCAGGTAGCTCTCAGTCACCTCGGTGGAATCGCTCTCCTGCGTGAGCATCTGCTTGAGTCGAATCTCGACGTCTCCAGTCATGCTCTCGAAAGTAGGCTCGAACTTCCCAGGAACGACGGGCACCTTCTGCTGTACGGAATTGCGCATGAGCAGATCATCCAGAGACATGGAGACACATCGCTTCTCCACCATCTCCCGCTGATCGGGGTGGCGTAGGATGTCCTTGATCATCTCTCGACGAAGCATCTCCAAATCGAGGGTGTCTAGATCTTTGAGCTGCTCCTCGGCCTTCTTCCGCGCGTTCTCATCCTCACTGAGAACGGAAGGAGCAGGGGGCCTACCCGCTTCGGCAGCAGCCCCAGCTGGCCCCCTCCGTGCCATCTCATCCGCCTCCTCGTCGGTCTTGGGAATGCTGTCGGGAGTCCTCAGTCCCTCTCCTGGAGATGGTTGAGGGGTACGCCCCATGGACTCTGAGACTCTCCGCATGTCCTCCAAGACCTCCTGACTCGGCCTGCGACCCATGTTCTGCCGAAAGTCACTTGGGGGAACACCAACGTTGGCCTGCAACGCCTGCGGAGGAATATGCACACCTTTGCGGATGACCCCATACTTCAGCGCCATGTGCGGTTGGTGCTGAGCCAACATGCTCCCGGCCCCATGGTGGAAGTTCTCATCCTTCTGGGCGTCCGGATGAAGAGTGTCAGCGGGCATGATACCGAGCTGTGCAGGCGTTCGCTGTACGGGTGTCTGCTGTACAGGATGCGTCATTGGAGCCCCGCCAGCCTGAATGATCGATCCCGACTGGTGGTGCTGCGCCATGGCGTGCTGCATCGCTTTGTGATCCCCCTCAGCGTGCGTTTGCACCGCTTGAGAAGCCATGGTTTGGTTCTCTTGATGCGGGTGCTCCAGCGCCGGCATGGGGGGTGGGGGACCTCCAGCTACCTGGTCCGTGTACTTCGGAAGACCCCCTTTGCCCCTCCTAGCCGCTACACCAACCGCATGGCCAATGGCCTTTGGATCGGTAACGGACGGGTGGACGTAGGGGACCTGCCCATCAGCAATAGCCTGCTGCGCCTGTAGGAGCCGCTGGTGCGCATCCAGGTCTACGGTTCCGCGTTTCTTGCTCTGCGCCATGTATCTCCGTCAGGTGTACAGCGTACACCCATTGTTGGTGCTAAAGGAATAGCTGTCAACTCATTTGTTGAAGGAGCACGCCAAGTACCTCGGTGAGGTTCGTACTTGGGTGCGCCTGATGTATTTCTGCCATCACCACGTTCTTGGAGTGGGGACGGGGGGACCAACAGGGCCCCGGGGTAGTTCTGACCAGCAAGAAGGCTGGTCCTACGAGCTGCTGTTCAGATGCTCCTTGTAGGCGGAGCAGGGCAGGAGTGTGTTGCCAGTAGAGCGTGCGGATTCGCAAGACTCTGCCGCGCACGTGTTGTGGCTCCACTATCTCGAACGAGCTGCTCTTCAGTTCGTCGATCTCCGCGATCAGCTTGTTTCCGAAGGCGAGGATTCGTCCTCCGCCTGAGGGATCTTCCACAAGCCAGTTGGCTGCGTGGTACTGGTAGAAGTGGGCACGCTCGTCACTATCATGTTCTTGCGTCTGCACCTAGGGCACCTTCCGTACATATCGCTGTTGGGATCGTTGTAGACACGATCTCCCACCTTGGGTTTCATGTTGGCCTTCATCACGACTTCTCCTGTCCAATCACAGGAGCCGCACTCGACCTGAACTATTACTTCGAGCGGATGTCTAAAGATGGTCGTTGCCATAGAGTCTCTTTTTCTACTCGGATCTCTTTGATGACCAAGTACGGCACAGCCAATGCCGAGGCGTGGATGTTGACCAGACACAGTGAGGGCATTTCGGTTGGTATCCTCCCCGATGGGGGGAGTACACCACGTAGTACTTCCAGCCCCATGTCTGGGAACGTGTAGATGGAACCGTTAATGGTCTCTATCTCTACGGAGATCAGGTCGCTACTAGCCAAACCCAACCCCACCTTGCTGGGATCGGCACCGTAAGTGAAGCTCATAGGAAGTAGTCCTCCTTCAGTGTCCATCCCGCGATCCCCGCCGGGTCGGTGGTGACCATGACGCTCAGTGGATTCTTTGCTCGTTGCTGAATCAACAGGTCGACGTCGGCCTCGGCGATGGCACGAGTGGTTTGTTCGATGGACGCCTGCAATTCGGGAGGCCAGGTTTCGGGCCATCTGGTACCCGCTGGAAGGGGCTCATTGAGTTCTTGCCACCGGACCAGAAGGAAGTGACGCGTGATCCCATTGTTGGTCTCGACCCTCTTCAGGAATGCTTCGAGATCACGCGCCTTGTCCGAATCGTCCTCAGTTCCTCGGCGAGCCAAGGCAACCAGCGATTCGTACTCAGGTAGACTCAACGTCAGTTCGATAGCCATGTGCCGAGCATACCACCTTCCTATACTGGGTCTTCGATTGTTGTATCAACCCCGCCTTTAAGGCGCCTTGAGGTCTTTGAGCATCATGTCACCACGGAGCTTCAGGTACTCGACGTCCTGATCGTTCTTGATGACGTAGTCGAACTCCTCGTCGGGTACGTCGAGAAGGTCGATCTCGCTCTGATGGCTGAGGTCTACACCCTCGGGTAGCTCCTTCACTTTCCGTCTGACCCGAACCACCTTGCCCCCGTTGGCCTGAATGTACTGCATCTCGTTCTTGAAGCGCATGTCGGAGCATCCCACGCCGCTAGGACCCGTGGTCATCCTGTTGAGTACGCCCGTCTCTGGAGCGTAGGAATGCTTACACTCCCACACAAGCCTCGCATTCGCGATGAAGGTTCGGCACCAGATGTCCTTGTCGATGACACGGGCTACCTCAGTACCGATCTGTTGACACGCGTGACGCGCACTGAGCAGCACCCCGGGGGCCACCTCTACCTCTTCGTTCCTTTTCTCACTCGGTCCCCACAAGTGCTCATAGGTGAACTTGGGCCACCAGCGCTTGGCGGTTCTCTTGATTTCGTCCGCCAGTGCAACGTTCATGTAGCCGTAGTGCCCACACAGATGATTCATCAGCGTGTTTTTACCGCTGCTCATCATGCAGCGGTTCTTCTTCTTGTCTTCACAGATCCCTGTGATTCCAATGATCATGACTCCTCCTCTTTCGTCATTTCGTACAGCTTCTGAGCCAACAAGCGCTCGGCTACGTGTGCCGCGGAGACACCGAACAGACCGGTACGCTTCAACTTGATCAAGAGATCGTACATGGGTGCCGGCATGCACACCTGTACCCTCTTCACATCTACACCCTCATCGGGCTGCTTTCGCAGCACGGCGGTCAGGCTTTCCATCTGCTGCTGTAGCAGGCGCTCTATCTTCTGCCTACTCTTGAGGCGTTCATATACAGATCGAACAGTGCTCTGGTCCTTACCAAACGCCGATCCGACCTCTGGAAGGCTCATGCCCTTCACTTCCCGACACAGCCAATACGCTATGCCTCGAGCTCTAGCGAGAGTCTTACCCCTTCGCGACCCCTTGAGGTCGTAGGGTGTGACCTCGAAGTAATCCGTAACTGCTAGTACGACGTCGCGTACGTGCTTCGGGTATAGTTCTTCAATACTCATGTCCAGAATAGAAACCGGTGAGATACACGAGCAGCTCAAAGAAGAAGCTCGTGAGGGTATGCCCGCCTTGTACCGAAGATGGGCAAAGCAGAAGAAGATTCAGCCGTTCTGTATCGTATGGCCTACGAAGGAGGTGTACCACGACCGTCAGATCAAGATGACGCCCTTCCCACTGGCCATGCCAACCAGCAGACGGCAGTGGAACGCCTTCATACGTAAAGCCGTAAAGGCGACGATGGCCTACGCCTTACTGCTAGTAGAACAGCAAGAGCAGGCCATCGTCATTTCTCTAGAGGACATTCACGGTCCCTGCCGTTGGAAGATCCCCATCGTCGACCGCGTCAACGTTCAGATCTTGGGCAAGCCCAAAGAAGAAGACGGAGTCGGCGAGCTCGGCATCCTGCAGCCCCTCAGCTTCGAGGAGCCCCAGGAAGACTAGCAAGGCCGGGAGGAAGGCCCTTGAGGGGCGGAGCGGGCGGCGCATCCTCCACTGGTTTGGACTCCTCTGCCTTCTTCAGCGCTCCGTTGGTCTTCACCGCCTCCCTTACCGGCGCAACCCCACGAAGCTCACGAAGCTCACGGGTGACACTCAGCATGGTGTCACGGATCAGGTTCAAACCCTCACCGATATCCATGTTGGGATCTAGGCTCTTGACGGTCTTGAACTGCTCCAACAACATGCCCGCAGTCGCTGCCTCCCGATGGATGTCGGAGAGCTTCGAGCCCCTCTTGACATCCCCTGAACCGGTTGGTTGTTCGGTGCTCGCCTTCTTGACAACGCGAGTCTGTTCCCGCTCGGGCTTCTTGACTCGAGCCTTCTTAGCAGGAACGTCTCTCTTGACGATCTCCTTCTTCTTCTTCTTGACCTTTGCAGGCTTGCTCGGAGCGGCGCTCTCCCCAAAGTGCTTGTTGGCCAAGCTCCTGGCCTTCTCCTTGTCGTCCTCGGTCATGCCCGAGCACTTTCCGATGGCCCTTCGAGCTCCCGTGATGTTCTTGTACTCGTTGGCGTAGAGCTTCTCTTTGAACGATCCCAGATCAGCCTTGTTATAACCCATTGCTGTTCAACTCCTCTAGTAGCAGCTGGTATTGCTTGTTGCCTTCTTCTTCTGCGCGCCGTAGCGCATCGATCAACTCACTCAGCCGATTACGCGGTAAGCGCAACGGCTTTTGCTTTCCTACCACGAGCCGCAGGCCGATGACCGTACGATCGGGGTATTCGGTTCGGGCAAGAGATACTTTACCCGAGTGCCGTTCATCCCCCTCCAAGAAGGGGAACTCAGCGACAACAGTATTCTTCATAGATCCTCCTTCTGCTGAGATCAAGAGGAAAGTAGCTACTCGTTGTTCTTGTACCGGCTAAGAGCCGATTCTTTCACTACAAAAAAAGAAGGCCGGTGATGAGCCGGCCTTCAGGGGGGAGGGAGGAGGATCTCGATCAAGCTGTGGGGTCGTACTCGTAGATGTACGCGTAGTCGTTGCTGCCATCAGCCGCAGTTGCGGGAGAGACGGTGCCGTTAGGGGCACCCGTTGCTGCGTCGGCGTAGGTTCCTGCCAGCGCATCGGCTGCCTTGACGGTGCCGGCTTCGTTCTCGTAGGTAACGACGGGGGCGCCGGCACGGCTCTTCAGCTTCTTGGAGAAGCCGATGAGTGCGCCGAAACCGATCTGAATTGCCCCACCCGTACCGCTCTGTGCCGGGATGTCGACCTGAGTCACTGATGCGAATGCCTTGGCACCCACATCCGTGGCTCCGCCACCGTCGGTCAGAGTAACGGTCTCGGTGAGTGTTGCGCCATTGATGTCGAGGCCCGTGATGACCACGTCCACCGCGTCGATGTCGGCATGAGTACTCGTAGTAATGGTGATGTTGCGGGGCGGAGACATGGTCCCAGTCCCGACGGCACCGTCGAGATCGGTGCCTGAGAAACTCTGTGCTGCTGCAGCCGAGGCAAACGACGCCTTGATGGCATCCACATCTGCTGCTGCGGGGTCGGTGAACTCCTCGACGGTGAGAGCAACCACATCGGCCAGAACGAGACTCACGTCGCGCCGGAGGTCGCCTACCTCACCAGGAAGTCCACTCTTACCAGCTTGGGTCTTCGCCGGGTTGACGCCCTGCTGGTCACTGAAAAGTCCGGATCCTGCCATGATCTACTCCTGGTTCTTCCTGCTTGATCTTGGGGTACTACGTCATTCTCTCGCCGATTCGGGCATAAGAAAAGTGCCCCTCAACTAGGAGTAGACATGAGAGTAGAACTGACTGCAGAAGAGCTGAGTACCCTGACCAGTGCGCTCGACAGCCACATGTATTGGCAGCTGAGTGAATCCGCTTACCGTCGGGACGGGGGAGTCGTAGAACCAGGGAGTGACGATCGGGAGGTCGCTGAAGAGATCGCACGCGCCCAGAAGTTGCACGACAAGTTGTACGCCAAGATTCCGTGTAAGATCGTAAAGAACCACACGTATCAGGTGAAGTGCCACTCCATCGACGAGTGTGGCGACCTCGTCGAAGACACGGAGGGCGCCATCGAGTTCGACGCTCCCACAGATCTCGTCATCGTTCAAGGCAGCCCGCTAGAAGTGCTCAAACACGACAACGGCCGCCGTGTATGCCTCCAGGTCAACGTGCACCAGATCCGAGATTCGGAAGGCTTTGCCTACGGGGACTTTTCCATAATAGAGCTTCCGAGGGATGGTCTTCACCTCGTGGTATTTCTCCACGCCGACGACGACCTGTGGTACAAACAGGAGTGGCTAATAACTCTAAAGGAGTGATAAGAGGAGTCACCGTTTACATCCCCGCCAGTCAGACCGAACTGGCGGGGATGCACCTCTCCATCCTCAATTACATCCGGGTTTGTAACGATGAAGAAGAGATCGATCTCAGGCAGTACGTACAACTCGTTCTTGCCGAGTACATCACCCGACACGCTAAGACCATACGGAAAGACTTCGTCGCCTGCCTCGCAGATGCGTACAAAGGTTGGCTCTGTAGCGGAGTTGCCGACCCTACCTTCCTTAGAGCCATTGCCCACGCTACCGGTCACGAAGTTTCCGAGTTTCGAAGATCTGGTATCACAGGAGATTCAGAGATCAAACGAGCAGCAAGACGACGGCTTATTCGCCCAGCTGGTAGGAGACCCCGCTATCCTCTACAGGGAGTATCTGGACAGTCCAGAGAACTTCGACGAGGAAACCGTAAAGCTGCTGACAGAGCTGATGAGCAGACAGAAGACCCTGGAAGAGCTCTCCAAGCAGGAGAAGGAACTGCTGAACCAAGCTACGATTCAGTTCGCTCAGGGATCGCCCAAGCCGTCCTCCTCGCCCAAACCATCTGTGAAACAGTCGCCGATACAAGACGAGGAGGAAGAGGAAGTACCCTACCCGAAGAGCCTACCGACTCTGAACGCACCGATAGACGTACCGGAGAGCATCCCAAAGACGGAGTGGTGGAAAAACCTCAGCCGTAAACCGGGGCCCCGTACTCGTTAGTGAACTTGGCAGGCGCCATCCCCGTACCCCACTTGGGCGTAGGCTGTACGTCGGAAGCAAGGTAGTCGCTGAGTCGCCGGCCGATCGCACCCATGGCACTGCCGGCGCTAGAAAGCGTCTTCCCCACTCCTCGACCAACACCCCCCACGATGTTGAGAGCTCCTCGCCCCATCTGCTTGACGCCCGCTCCTGCTTGCTCGGCCTCGGTCATCATAGACTGGGGTGCACCGTACCCGGGAGGCGGGGATACCGGCTGGGGCGGCGAGAACGCCTGCTGGTACGCCTCCTTGGCTGCAGCATGCTTCGCCATGTTCTTGCCTACCTCCGCTGCGACAGAGGCTGTTACGGCCATCTCAGGCATCTCCCCAGGCATGGAGTCAGCAGGCATGCTGCCGTAGTCCCCGGCTCCGGGAGGTAGAGGCATTGCTCCCCCTTGTAACATCATCAATGGATGCAGCGCATAAGGACGCGTCATCATTGCCCTAACGTATCGAGAGCGCTGAGTTCCAGGCCCACCGAACAGCTCTTGTGTCTCTGCCATCTGCATCGTCTCCAGGTGCCGGAACTTCTCGTTCAGAGCAGCGGCCTGCACCCGCATGTGATCAACGCGCTGTTGCTTAGCCGCATGAACCAGCATACGCGCGTAGTCCCCCCTGGACATCTGCCGCAGCTCAGGCCCAAAGATCGTATCGGCAGCGCGCTTCTCTAGGTTGCGTAGGTACACCTCGTCGGTGCCGTACGCCTCGAGTAGATCAGGACGAGGGCCCTCCACCAGGCCCCCTTATCCGAACAGCCAGACCCAGGCTTTGAAGTCGACGGAGTAGACCAGGTCCATGGCGGTGATGCCTGTACTGGGATCTGGACTTCCATACGACAAGAAACCACCAGGAGACAACTCCCAGTTGTCGGTGCCGCTGTTGACGTTGATGTTGATCGGCTGCGCTGCCGGACTGGTATCGGCATCCATGGCGATCATGATGGCCTTGGCGCCTACTGCGGGCATGGAGCCGAAGTCCACCGTCTGCGTCCCACTACCACTCAACTCGAACCGGTAGCACGCCTTGTGGTCGTACGTCACGGAGAACGTAATGGGAACCGGGCAGTTGGGCTGCCCGGTGTACGGCGGAGTCGTGAAGCTTACGTCAGCTTGCAAGGTGAAGGACATCCATCACTCCTTACGCGGCGGTGTTGGGAATCCCGAGGAAGTCCTGACTGAGTGAAGCCCCACCAGCGTTCTGGTCAGTGGTACTGATCAAGCTCAGCTGGCTGATGTTCACCGGAACCATTCGCTCGAACTGAACACCGACGTTCTCCTGAAGAAGAACACCCTGAGCATCCGTAGTGATCGAATGGTTGGGGATGACGCACGCCTCGAAGTAGCCAGCGCCCAGAGCCTCCTGATTGATGTCCCGAATGTACATCAACAGACCGATCGGCTGCGTGAACAAGTCTGACGCCAGGTTGACGTAGATGTTCTCGTAGCCAGGAGCGATGATCACATCATGCTGATTCGGATTGGCGTCGCTGACATTGTTGGGCCACATCGGAGGTACCGTGGTCGTACCGATGATGTCCTCGTAGTAGGCGTACAGCATCCGGAGCAGAGACGCTCCGTGGTAGTACACCCGACCCAGAGCCAACTGACCAACAGTCCGACCACCGATAAAGTAGGACCGCTCCGAACCGAGCTCGAAGATCCTCGAGAACTGCCGGTTGTGGCTAAGGTTGAAGTTCTGCAACACGCCGATAGGCAGAACGATCTGATTGGCGTTCTGATTGTTCCCATCGGAGATCGCATTCGCAAATGCCGTCATGCCCCCAATGTTCGCCAAACGGGGAGGCCCGGCTGCGATCATCAGAAATCCAGCATTCACATACCGACCGTCGACCAAACCCGACTGTACGTAGTTGGTGTAGGGTGCCCAGTCTGAGAAGTTGCCTGCCAATGTTCTACTCCTATACTAGCCCTTCACGAAGGACCCGCCTAATGATCATTGCTGTCTTGCCGCCCAGAGCACGCTCGACCACTGGGAGGAGCTCGTAGCCCCTCCCAGTATACGTCTATCAGCGCTGCGCATGAGTTTCATCTAACACTCAGACGAGTAAAGTGAGCTTCAGGTAGTTACAAGGAATCGGGACATCGAGGGTACTGTCTATCAGTACAGTATCACGGTTGTCCTCGTCCTGGATGATGTTGTCCAAAGTCATTCCAATGAGGACTCCGGTTTCTACCAGGAAGCCGCCCAACCCCTGCACCGTAGTGCCGAGACTGTCCAGGAATCCCTGAGTGATGTTGAACTTGCCGATGAAGTTGCGGAGGCTGCGCCGCATGAACTTGGCGGTGAAGTCCACCACCTTGGTCACGCTATCAGTCCGCGTCTCGATGCTGGTGAGATCGGTGGTGAGCGCCATACGGCTGAAGATCGGACCGCCCGTACTCTCCTGAATGTAGATGTAGATGCCGCCGCCGGCCATCACATCCAGCTGCCGCTCTCCGAAGGTATCGTTCGACCCCACCGGACGGGTGAAACCAGTGACCGGGAAGTTGGTGAACGACTGCTGCGGAGGCTGCTGCGCCATCATGCCCACCGACGCGGCATTCATGTAGAAGCCGTTGATGAACTGCTCGACGCCGCTGATGGTAGCTCCACACTGATCTGGGAAGGTCATCCAGAACCGACGATGACCGTAGGACGCCCCGAGCTCATTCATGGTCTCGGCGATGGCGTCGTTGTCAGGAGTACCAGCAACGGTCTCCAACGCCGCACCGCGAACCTTGATCGAGAAGACCTCGCCCACCAGCGGGGTGGGCAACGTCGCCTCGGAGTAGTAGTCGTCGTCGTTCTCACCAGAGGCAAACTCGCCAGCCGTAGTGCGAACGGTGACCCGCGAGCCGCTGATGCTCTTGATGCTGTACTTCTTGTCGTCGGTGGCGATGTCGAGGTACAACCCCTCAGTCACCGCAATGGTGCCAGTAGGAGTGATGCCCGCGTTCTGTACCAAAGCGGCCAGATTGGCAACCTTGGTGTCGAACGTGGTGGTGTTGATCCCATCACCCTGCGTACCACTGGCAACCAGTGCGTCCAGCGCCGTAGCGGGGGTCTCAGGATTGAACATGACGACGCGCTCGCCACGATTCTCTGGCTCGCTCATGGTCGTCACGTGGGTGAGGAACACCTGTGCCACGGTCAGATCGTGAGTGAGCGGGGCCAACCCGTAGACCTCGAATGCCTCCAAGTACTCGACCGCTCTCGTCCACGCCTCGAGCGTGCCGAACGGCATGTCCGCACTGATGGCGTCCACACCCAACCCGGTGACCTGCACACCTGGCGCATTGAGCAACGCAAAGTACAAGCCCAGACCCAGTGGATTGTCCACAGTGATGGGCTCCAGAGCCGTCTCCAGCGTCGTAGTGTCGTCGAAGCGCAGCAGCCCGGGGTTGTCGGCCAAGGCCGTCACGTCTCCGCGCAGAGCAGTGTACGACACGTACAGTGTCACTGCAGAGCTAATGGGAGCTCCAGTGGTATCGCGAAGCAGGTTGTGCTTCACGCTCACGTTGCCATTCAGGTCCACGACCAGATCAGGAATCGGCCTGGTGGTCGACGCTGCATCAGTCAGGTTCTTGGCAATGATATACCAGTACTGCCCCACGTCACTGCTGATGCCGACGTACCGATCGATCTTCAGCCTGTCGGCTGCACCGCCGGGGGCCACCTGAGTGATGATGCCGTAGAACACACCGTCCACGTACAAGTAGTCACCCACCGCCGGCGGGTATGCAGTTCCATACACCTTAGCGCCGGCCACGATGGTCGGAGTACCACCGGGATCGATCTCTGCCAGAGCCGTACCACCCACGACTTCGATCATGGACTGCTTGCCCTTGTCGTTATGCGTCAGGAGCAATGCGCCTCCCGAGTCGGAGGCAGTGATCTTACCGCCAGCCGCAGGGGCCGTCACGGCATTGATCTGATCGACGATGTTGGCGATGAGCAGTGCGCTCGAGAAGGTGATGGTCTGCGGAGGACCGCCGTCACTCAGGATGATGGTATTGCCATCGGTCACCGCCGTTGCGGCCGCCGAACCGGTCAGCGTCGCCACCGCACCCGCAACGGTGAAGTCCTCACCGTTGAAGTCGATGATGCTGGTAACGGCGTCACCGTTGCCATCATCCACGGCTTCGATGCTCTCACCATTGTCAGTCAGAGCGACGAAGGTAAGCGGGCCACCATTACCCGACAGCAAGGTGCCGTCAGTGATGGCGATGGAGCTCGAGTACCCACCGGTACCGCTGGTGATACGCAGCGTATTGCTGTCATCCGTTGCAGTAGCACCACTAAGAGCCGCATCTACCTCGGCTACGAACGCCGTGGCGCTGGCAGGAGTACCGATGGTGACAGTCTGCGAACTACCGCCATCGACTGAAAGAACCAGAGTCAGCCCAGTAACGTCACCCGGATAGGTCAAACCACTGATGTCCGTAGAGGTGACCACGGTTGCCGAGACATTGACCCTACCGTTATTCAAAAAGGACTCGTCGGTCTTGGCCTCCTGAACATCAGTGCTGTTGCCCGTGGCCAAGAACACTCGGATGCTGTCGCTTTCGATGGTCAGCTCATCCAAGTTCCCGCGGGGATCGGGCATCGCTTGGGGCGGGATGTCCAGACTGTACTGGCTATACGAGCTGAAGCCGGTGTAGGTCTTACCGACACCAACCCCGAAGGCAGTAGCGACAGCCGAGTCAGTGGTAGAGCCGATCAGGATGCTCTGGAAGTCACCGGTACCGACGGTACGAACCTGGAACTGGGTAGTACCGACCGCCTCCGCGAGTGCCGAAGTCAGACCAACCGCAGTGAATCGGGCATTGATCTGACTAACGACCGTAGCAGGCGTCAAGCCACTTCCAGCGGCATCGGAGAAAGTGACCTCCACCACGACGCCATTGTTCACCGACAACGCCAGCTTCAACCCGTCCAATCCCGTGTACTTCACGGGGCTACCCGTCGCCGCCTTGGCGATGAAGAAGGCAGGAAGGTTGATGAGAGCATCACCATTGAAGATCTGGCCGCCAGTTGCGTCGGTCTCGAACAACTCGACCACCTGCTTGCAAACACCAACCACGCAAGGAACTAGCGTGGGGGTGATCACGGTGGGGCTGGTGGTACGGAACTGCTGAATTACCTGGACGCCGGGGCGCGGAAGACTGTCCGCCATGAATTGCGCTCCTTTCTAGGACCTACTACGTGTCGATTGTTCCACGGAGAGTTCATCTATGGGAACTCCCACTTGCGGTTTGTTCCTAGGATCGTACGGCCGGACCTTTCTCACTACTACGGTCCGCGCAGGATCGAAGGGATGGGGAATCTTGGGCAACTCGTCCTCACCACGATTCCCGAAGAACGCCGGTGGACGCTCTTCTTGAACGTTCACCGGATACTCGTGTGACGACGCTGCTGGACCCTCGTTACGTGGTTGATACAACGTAGTATTCAACCGTGTCTCGATTCCTCGTACTATCTGCTTCCCCAGGGGGGTAAACTCTGACGTGCGATGGAACTGATACGGAACGCTCACCTGTACACAGATGAATTCGTCGCCCTTTCCATCGGCAACGATGCTACCAGCAGGTGTAGGAGATCCAATCTGGGGGTGCCTACCAGTATCGAACAAACCGGCTTTGAGCAAGTAGTCTCGAAGAAGCCAGATGTACTCGGCTACTATCCAAGCAATGTTCTCTGCTTCTATCGATACGCGAGAACAACAATTGATGATCATCGTACCCGGTACGAGAACACCCTTGGTCTTACGATCGATGTCGAGTCGATACTCGACCATGTCATCCAAACCGAATCCGTAGAACTGCATGGGTCCACGGGTGATGCAGATGAGCGGACGCTTGGCGACGATCTCTTCCTTTACAGGAGCCTCGTCACGGATGACGATCTCGGTAGTATCCTCATCCTCTTCCCAGTGGTAACAACCGGGGGGAGCGTAGTGAAACAACCCCTGGCAAAACCCCACGAAGAGGTTTCTGAGCTGCGTCAGCGGCGTATACTTGAAACTGCCAGCGAATCTAGGCTGAGACAGTGTCTCCGGTACTTTCGGCGACATTTTGGCTCTCCTTCCTCTTCGCTAGCCACTTCTTGATCCTACCCCGCATCTTCTCCTGGCCCAAGGACAATGCAGCCCCTGCTCCCATTCCAGCTATCGGAACACCGATGCGTAGAGCGGGGGCAATATCGCCAGCGCCAGCAGCATGAGACAGGCGGTTCGCACCCTCTGCCGCCAAGTACCCAGTAGCTAGACCAGCTCCAAGGCCCAAAGCGCCCTTGCCCGCGGTCCAAGCCGGGTGCTCCAATTTGGCTTCAGGTTCTGGCTGAGCCTGAGCAATCTCGGTCTCTTGCGAAATCTTCACCAGCTCGTCGATCATCCCACGCATCATCACTGAGTTCATTGTTTGATCTCCGGATAGTAGTCTGGGTAGAGCTGGTAGATTCCTGGGAAGTCTAGATCATCCTCGCCAGAAATGTCCTGAGGGTTGGTGTAGTTTCTGTTCGGGTTGAAGAAGACATCCTCGATCTGACGCTCGAGGTCAAGCGGAACGACGTACTCGATGTCGGAAGAGGGGATGAGGTGTAGTTGTATTTCCTGAGTAACTGGCGCTCTGCCTTGTTGTGTAGTAGAACGCGTCCTCACCTTCCACCTGAGGTTCTCGGGTTCGATGATCAGATCATCCGGCTTGACCGGTGGAAAGAACCCCATTCGGGCAGTAGTACTGGTCTGCTGAACCCTGCCTACGTTGGTAGGCTGCTCGTTGGATGGGGAGGGATCGAAGTTGACCCACACCTCCATCGGGCGATGATACCCCCGAACGAACCCAGTATCGTAACAAGTCCGACACCCAGATCTGGTTCTCTTCTTCAGCCTATCGTTCCAGCAGTCGCCACAGCGCTGCCCCATGGTGCGTACTGGAAGTACCCAGCACCGCCGACCAATGAACTCACGCATAAGGAGATTGATGTGCTTGCGAAGCTCAGTCGCCACAAGATCGGGCTCAGGTCCCTTCGAGAAGGGGCCGAAGTCCGTCGTCGTTCCTGAAGCCTTGTGTTTTACTCGTACCAGATAGTGGTACTGCCGATATAGGTGGGAGCCCTTGATGGTGTTGTCGACGAAGATGTACTGATCTTCCATCTCCGGCGACACGGCATCGAAGGGCCCTGCTGCAGCTTCACTTCGGAGGATCTGAAACGTGAAGTCGTACACGTCCTCGGTCGTGTCGGCTATCTCCCAGGTTACCTGGTTGTAGTCGACGGACA
>Ga0180438_10004807_pt1 | contig 19218 bp, 13 predicted proteins | sample SS_ome_12_FD_132455 | JGI IMG/M metagenome (GOLD analysis project Ga0180438, IMG submission 132455) | Hypersaline lake sediment archaeal communities from the Salton Sea, California, USA - SS_3_D_2 metaG | ecosystem: Environmental > Aquatic > Non-marine Saline and Alkaline > Hypersaline >...
TAAACCAGAGAATTTCAAGGTTTATTCTGCAGATGAGTTTGCAACGCTTCCAAAAGAGATAACCGATAATGCAGTTGCTGTGAAAAGATATAGTGATGCACTTATACTTGAATCCGGTGGAACCAATAAACTCGGTCTTGATCCGAACAGTACTGTTGAAATAGGCGCTGCCAAATGCGCTGAATACCTTCTTAATATGACTCCTGAACAGATGAATGAGCAGATATGGAATCCTGTCAAGGAGCTTATGGTTAAACAATGGGACAAGAAAAATCCGGGAACTACCCCAAAGCCTTCTGATCTGGCAAAGGCAAATCAACAAGCTGCTGACGAGTTGGCCAAACAGCTGCAGCCCATAGCAGATATGTTCAAGAAAGAAGCCGAGGAAGCAAAATTCATAATCACAGGAGAGGAAGCCTTTAGTTCTGAGGACTTTTCCGCGCCCACGATGGAAAGTCCGCCTCCCGGTTTACTTAAGGAGGAAAAGCCGATTATTAAATCTGCCAAGCCTATGGAAACAGAAGATGTCTATGAAGTTATGACGAAACCAGCAGAGACCTCAATTCCTGAAACAGTCAAAAAACAGGCAGTTGAAGTTCCTGAAGCAGATGCAGTCAAGCTTCTTGAAAGCAACATAGAACTTAATGCCGCACTGCAGGGCGCTAAAGAAGGCGAGGTTGCAAAATTCGTTGATATCTTCGCTGAAATGGATTCTGCGCAAAGAACGGCATTGGTTGAATATTCAAAAACAAATGAAGGGCTTGACCATGTTTACGGAGTTGTACGCGATGTCAACATGCTTATTGAAAATGCTGATGCAATTTCACAGGCGTATGGTGTGCCCAAGGAGGAAATTTTAAAGGCATATAGTGACGGCATGGGAGAGATATTGTATCCTGAGTATGATGCAAGAACTGCTGTTCTCGAAAAACTTATTCCTGGAATATCAGAGACTATAAAATTTGACCAGGCGTCAAAGAGCATATTATTTGATATTCTTCCAAAATCACAGGAGGTATTGGGGGGAAAGATAACCGGCTTTATAGATTTTGAAGGTGCTACCGGAGCAAAAGAGATAACCGTAACTACTGCAACAGGCGAGCAGAAGAAATACTATCTTAAGCTGGAAGATGTTGCGCCTGAAAAACAAGGCGGAATTATAATGGGTGAATCAGGCTCCATAACCCCTGATGTGGTTCTTGACGGTTCATACCTTACATTCAAGCGAACCCCTGACGGCAAACGCTACAGGACTTCGGACAAATATTACATAAGCGAGAACATCCTTGATTCTGCGGATATCACTGCCGGCTGTTCAGTGTTAAAACTGCTTGAGCCGGAAAATGCCGAATTGAGGAAATATGCACAGGAACATATTAGCGAAGTAAAAAAACTGTATGGAAAGGATTTTGCAGCAGCACTTGCCACCGGAACAGTTGACAGGCATTGGATGAATGTCTGGTTCCTGAAATCCGAAAGCAAGGGTTATACTTTTGGGAATATAGACCTTGACGGTGCTGCCTATTATGCAATTGAGCTTACCAATGACGGCAAACCTGTTCTTGGAATGAGCACTACAAATCCTTCTGATAAGGTATTGAGGGCGTTTATGGAGATTGAAATGCCTGAAGTAGCCAAGATGTCTCCGGAACAACGCGACAAAGCCTTTAGTAAATACAAAAAAGAATTCTTTGCTGAAGGCAGCCCGTTTATGGAAGGGGTTCTGGAATGGGCTGCCGAGCACCAGAATAATGCAGAATACAAAAATGCAATCATAAAACAATTCAGTGAATATGAGGGGGAAGTCGGCATAGCGCATGGCTTGCTGGCTGATGAGGAAGCCGCACTTATGAGGGGAGAGCCTGTTCTTGTTGAGAAATTTGCAGGTGAAAACGGCTCTTTCTTTATTAACAGTGAAAATGCAAGAGTAAAATTCATTCCTGAAGCATACAGGCTTATTTCAGATGAGCCGATAGCAGGCATCAGCGCATTGGTGGAAGATACTCCTTATCACATAAGCCCGCTTGAGCCTGGAAAAACTGCTGAAACAACAATAACAATAAATGGTAAAGACTTCAAGGTAGAGCCTGCTGAAGGAGAAATTCCCGAAGGTGCAATAGTTGCCAAGAGAATAGGCGAAAATATTATCACAGAACAGAAGAATGCTCCGGAATATCTCGAATCCTTAGGAATAAATACTTTGAAAACAGGAGCAATAGGCTGTTTTGAAGCTTACATGAATCTTTCAAAAGAAGAATGGATCGGACTTATGCAGCAGGCTGAAAAGATAGAAGACCCGATTGCTGCCCTTGCAGACCTGTTTTAATCTTCATAAGCTCCGCTTTTTAATTTAGACAAATTATATTTTTTGCGCATGCCGATATCATGGACAATGAACGACTTCTTTTCCCTTTTCGGTATTTTTTCTACGGCTTTTAAAGTATCTTTCAGTGCAGCTTTGAATTCATCCCATCCTCCTTTGTTTTCATGCATGGAAAAAACAGTAGACTTCACAGCTATTTTTCTTGAAGTATCTATAAATGAAATATAAGTGTGGCTTCCGCTTTCCTGTATCACCATTCCATATCCGACGTCAATATCTATGGACTTTTTCCCGATCTCTCCGAAAAATGCCCTCATCATTTCTACAACTTTGGAGTCTTTTTTATCATAAAAAATAAAGTACCCTTCTCCTTTTCTGACAAGTAGCTCTTCAGGCATGGCAAGCATTTTTTCAAGCTCATCATCTATTTTACCTACATATCTCTCAAGCATTTCCTTTATGTTTTTTGCTGAAACAAACCTTGGCGGTTCGGTCAAATCAGGTTTTATTTTTTTGATGTCATCCACCCCCGCATCCGTTTTGGATATTTTTGAGTATTCTTTTATTCTAATATTGTATTTTTTTGCGAGATTCTTCAACCCATTTTCACCTGTAATGAGTTCATATCTTTCCTTTATCCTCTCATCTTTCCCTTCCCTGCACTGTTCCCATGCCATAACAAGCAAATCCGCTACTGCAGGGCTTTTTATTATTGATGTGAATGCTTCCATATCATTTTCATCGCCGACTTTTTCAAGTCTTTCAATGAAATCTTTCAATATATTTCCAAGATAGTGCAATGAATAAGCCACTCTCTTTGCTTTTGCTTTGTCAGGAAACCTGCCGTTGTTTTCTGCGACATATAGTGCATTGTTTGCGGTTTTTCCGATTTCTATCACTGCATTTCTGATTAGCCTGAAATCTTCGATTATTATTTCTCTTCTTTCGCTTATCTGCTCATTTCCGCTTTTGGAAAATCTATTGGGGAAGGGAATAACATTGTCCTTTATTCCGCGTCTTTTTCCGCTTTCGGTGCTGCTTCTTGATGCCATGATTATCATTCCCCAACTAATATTAAAAATCAGACGCTGTTGGCCTCATCATCGATCAGAGGTTGTTCATATCATCATTACCTTATATTAGAGCAAACCCGATATTTAATCCTTTGTTTTTGGACAAAGGAAAAGATAGGCTTTAAATTCTCTCATAATACTATATTATTAGTGGTGAAAATGGCAATCTCTCCTTTTGAAGAAAGGTACCGGACAGAAATGAATGATATATTCGAAGACTCCAAGAAATATAGGAAATGGATGGAAGTAGAATATGCACTGGCAAAGGCGCACGCATCCATGGGCAATATTCCGAAAGATGCACCTGAGAAGATAAAGAATGCTATTGACAAGGTTAAGCCTGGGAGAATAACCGAAATTGAAGCAGAAATACATCATGACCTGATGGCAATGGTCCGGGCGCTTTCAGAACAGGCAGGCGATGCGGGAAAATACGTTCATCTCGGAGCAACAAGCTATGATATAGAGGATACTGCAACCGCGCTTATGTTTATTGAGGCAATCGATATTCTCGAGGGCCACCTGAAAGAGCTTAAGGATATTCTGAAAAAGCTTGCAAAAGAGCATAAAAAAACAGTCTGTATAGGACGAACCCACGGCCAGCACGCAACCCCTACCACCTACGGATTGAAGTTTGCAATCTATTACCAGGAGCTTAAGAGGAATCTTGACAGGCTGGAAGAGGCAAAAGAGATTATTTCTGTCGGAAAAATGTCAGGAGCAACCGGAACAATGGCCACTTTTGAAGGAAAAGGGATGAAAATGCAGGAGCTTGTGATGAGAGAGCTGGGCCTGGAGCCTGCAAAAACATCAAACCAGGTTATCCAGCGTGACAGACATGCGGAAGTGATGTGCACTCTTGGAATTACTGCAGGACTGCTTGAGAAAATAGCAAAAGAGCTCAGGAACCTGCAGAGAAGCGAAATACTCGAGTTATCAGAGTCATTCGGGAAGAAGCAGGTCGGCTCCTCAACAATGCCCCACAAAAGAAACCCCCACAAAAGCGAGAGAGTCTGCAGTCTCGCGAGGGTGGTAAGAGCCAATGTCCAGGTGGCTTTGGAAAATATTCCTCTGGAGCACGAAAGAGATTTGACCAACAGCGCAAATGAGCGGGTTATTTTCCCGGAAAGCTTCATCGCAACCGATTATATGACAAAGCAGATGACTGCGATATTGTCTAATCTTGAATTCTTCCCTGAAAACATAAAGAAGAACCTCGAACTCTCTAAGGGGCTGATAATGGCCGAGAGACTGATGATTGAGCTTACGAAGAAGGGAATGGGAAGGCAGGATGCCCACGAGCTCGTACGAACGATGGCACAGGAGGCTTTCAGGTCGGGCAGGCATCTCCGCGATGTGGTTTTAGAGAAAAAAGCGGTAAGCGAGAAGGAAGCTGATGAGATATTCAACCCAGAAACATACATAGGAGAAGCGGAAAAAATCGTTGAGAACGCGTTGAAGGATTAGTTTTTAAATAACACCTTCTCTATACACAACTGAGGGATCCTAATGGTACAGCTTACTGGAGCGAAGATGTATATTTTTGGTTCAATGGGAATAGGCATAATCGGAGCTATTTTTGCACTTATAGGCGCAGCTGCAAATCCTGTCCTGTCTCTGATAGGCGGCCTTCTTGCAGGTGCGGGAGCGCTTGGAGGCATTCTTTTCTGGAAATACGGATATATTATGATTCCGCTGATAACACAGAGAACAAAGACAATCATGCTTACAGAAGGAGGATTTGAAGTTCCTCCAGAGCAGGATGTTATCCTCAAGGCTGCCAACGGGGTATTTTATGCATCTGCGTTCCTTGGGTTAAAAATCTATGAATCCGCCACGGAAAAGGCAATGGAGGAGAACATAGCGTATAACCAATACTTCGAAAGGGCGATTTCCAACCTGAAATACGTTACGAAGATATCATACATGCTTTACGTTGAAGACATAGGCGAAAAGAGGAAAACGATAGAAACGAAGAGAGCAGAGGCGCAGCTTCGTCTTTCCAGGGAAAGGGAGAAGCCGGAGCCGGATGTACTTAAGATAGACAAATACGAGAGGGAAGTTGCCCACTGGGATGGACAGCTTAACAAGCTGATAAAAGGAGTCAAACCGATGGGCGTTATCGCTTATGCTATGACGACTGCTTCCGGAATAAGCAAGGAAGCGGCAATTGCAGGTGCTAGAACACAGGCAAAAGAGCTCAGAACAGTTCTTGCAAACGCACTTAATGTCGAAGTCATACAGCTTCAGGCCGATGAAATGCTGAAGTGTTTCGAATGGGAGAGATTCTACCCCATATCACCCCAGGAGCTTGAGGAGAGCGTGGTGTAATGGCTATAGGCGGCAGAATAACATTATGTAAAATATCAAACAAAGAAATTTCCAGAAGGGATATTTTGGTACATCCTCCAGAGCCTCCGCTGGACATTCTGTTCGCAGATCCGCTTAATGGAATATATGTCGGAAGAACAAGGATATTCAATGCACCTTTTTACTGGACGTATAAGAATGTTGCAAACCCGCACGTGGCTGTTGTCGGTATTTCAGGTTCTGGTAAGAGTTATTTTGTAAAGACGTTCCTTCTCAGGGCCTCGTATGTATGGAATTCGAATGGCCTGATAATCGATTGGGCAGGAGAGTACAAGGACTGGGTGAAGGAAGCGAACGGAAAAGTGCTTTCACTCGGTAAGGGCTCCTATCTTAATCTGCTTGATTTGGGCGGAATGAAGCCTTATGACAGAATAAAACAGGTGATGAGAACACTTGAATTGCTTACCGATATCAATGATTATCCGGAACAAAGGAGACTTTCCGAACAGGCTTTGGAAAAGGCATATATAGAAGCCAAATTCCAGATGGATGCAAGAGAACAGAAAGATGAGCTTGGAAGGGGGTTGAATCCGCCCACACTGAAGGATGTTGTAAGGATTCTTGAAGAGCAGGCTACAACAGGAACGTATGAATTTCCCGCAGAGCTTGAAAACGCTATTTACAGGTTAAGAAAATTCACGAAAACAGGAGAGGATTATTTCGCACAGCAGAGTACCATTAAGCTTGAAGAACTGATAACGACAGGGCTTGTTGACCTGGATTTGTCCGGCCTGCCCGATGAAAGGTTCAGGGCGCTTGCCGCTTTGACGATACTTCAGTTCATCAAGGAAAAGATGAGGCTTACCGGTTATGCGACTGCAAAAGGTGTCAGGCTATTCATAGTTCTTGACGAGGCCTGGAAGATTGCGAAGGAAGACAACAGCGATGCGGTCATGATTGTGAGAGAGGGACGAAAATACAATTTCGGAATGATTATTGCATCGCAGAATCCTACTGATATCAGCGAGACTATCTTCTCAAATGCAGGAACGACATTCATATTCAAAATCAAGTTTGAAAGGTTTTTGGACTATATGCAGGGGTCGCTCAACTTCAGCACTTACATGCGCAATGAGATAAGCAGGCTGAGCGTCGGTGAATGTGCAGTCAACATGGCACTCACCACTTCGGTTCCCTACCCCTCAACATTCCTTATGAACAAAGTTGAGGGTGAAGAGCCCACCAAGGAGTACTTCCTTGATTTGGGCGATGTTCTTACAGATAAACAAAGGAGGGATGTTTCCGTGGCAAGAAGTGTGTCATTTTTGAAGGATGACTTCAGAAGAAAATTGAGGCAATATGGAGTAGCTGATGACAAGATTGAGGACCTTACGAAGTCCTTTGACAGCAGCAACAGGCGTATGGATGTGATATCTTTCGTGATGAATCTTGAAAGATACGGTGTTGCAAGAAGAAACATAAGCGACTTCCTGAAGGATGCAGGAATAGATGATGCAACGATAATCAACATCTTCGCCAAGGTGGACCTTAAGAAGGGCGGCGGTACAAGCGGCATGATAAGCCAGGTTATTCTGGAGGAGTAGAGAATGAAGGTCTGCATAGAGTGTGAAAAAAACGTCGAAGGCATGAAGGCTGTCAGGATAAAGGAGGACAACATAATCATCGCAATAAGAAAAATAAAAAGAGCCCTCGGCGCAGCAAAGGAAAACGAGCTTTATGTCTGCGAAGAGCATCTGAAAAAACACATCGAACGAAGGCAGTCCTTCCAGAAGGCGCTGATACTTTTCGGAGTTGCGGCTGTCCTTATATTCGTTCTCGGGCTGATTTCAATGTTTTTTTCAGGTAACTTCAACATAGTGGGATTCATTGCCGCAGTCATAATATCAATATTCCTGATTCTTTTTGCGATAGTGTTCAAGTACACTCCGGATGTCGAATCCGCGAATCTGACTTTTATACCTGTTACGGGTGAAAAACCTGCAGAAAAATCCGCACCTGCAGAAAAACCTGCAAAAAGGAAAACAAAAAAGAGGTGATTATGTGGGAGGAAAAAAACCTGTTGAAAGCGTAATCAAAAAACCCACTGTTGACGGTTTTAAGTTAAAAGGGGAGCTTAAAGGGGATTTCAAGAAGATGATCGAGGTTCTTCGCACGATAACTTTTATTGAGATTGCGCAGGAGAAATCAGCCATCAACATAGCATATGTCGAAAGCAAGGACATAAACAAAAACCCGTACTTGTTTTCCATACTCAAGATAAAGGAGGATGAAATCGAGGTATTATATTCGGTTACTCCTGAGATAAGCCCGACCAAAAGAAGGGTTGATGTTATAAGATACCTGCTTAACATCCTAAGCCTTGTTGATGAGGAATATTCTGTAGACAACAAGATTCTATATCAGCTTCTTGAGGATTCGATGAAGAAGGTTATAGATTCCGTAAGTGTGGAATACTCCAGGCTGTTTACGGAACGTGATGCGCTCAAGAAAGACATATCGGACTACAAAAAAAAGGTTGAAAGGCTTACTGAGCAGAATGATGTTTTGAGCAGCCAGAATTATGAGATAAAAACCGAAAACGACGAATTGAGGCTGAGGCTTCAGAAGCTTGAGAGCATGTCCGATGAAACCCTTAGGACAAAGATACAGGAATGGATTGTCGAGCACAGCGGTTCAATCAACGTATCGGAGTTCTCAAGGATGTATTCAACTCCGGAAACAAAAGTGGAGGAGATACTTAATCAGCTGGTCAGCGAGGGTTATCTTGAAGTTGTTGGTTGAGTCTTATGGCAATGAAAAAAATCAGGATACAAAAAAGAACATACCGTCTCGACGTTAAAAGGAAATATCAGAACGTCAGGCATTACAGGGTCAAGACCAAACCCCCAGTTGAAAAAATAAAGGAATCCATCAGGAAGCTTTTTGCCAAAAAGGAAACAAAAAAATATGCAACAAGGAAAAAGACGATTGCGCATGAAAAAAAGCCCGGTTTCAACTTTCTTCTTGCAGGAGGAGCAATAGGTTTGGGCCTGATTCTTATATTTGCAGTATGGGCATTTCTTACAATACAGGCTCTTCCGGCAACAATCCCGGAAGACCTTTCTGTGCTTGAAAAACTTAATATAGACAATAGTATTTACGGCGGGAACGTGATTACTGCAGGCGACAGATATGACGGAACATATCTTGCTTCTGTTTTTATGGACTACAAAGCCGACAATCTCAACAGCTATGAAGTTGAGCTTACCACTTATGACAAGAAAATTCCTTCGGAAATTTTTGTTTTGAGAAGTGAAAGAAATTCCGCAAGCAATTATGCCGGCTTTATCCGCACTTTAAGGTCCATATTTTCTGAAAAAAATATTGTAATCAATGAAATAGCAATAGAAGAACTGGAAACCATGCCGAGCGGAGCAGTGGTAATAGTGCCTTCGGGTTACATCCCCAAAGAGCTTATAGGCAGCGGAACAACGATAACTCCCGACTCCCTTGCGGATAAGGGGATTGTGGTCATTTATATCGGAAGACCATTCACAAAGATGCTTGATGGAATATCTGTTGTCAATACCCCTTCGGATCTAAGGGAAAATATATTCTTTACGTTTGATGAAAGGGCAACATTGACTCCATCCGATGAAATCTCGCTTTATGACCCGCTATATGCCGTCAATGCGATAGGCGCCTGGTCATCAAGCCTCGAGTATGGCGCCATTAGTGTTTTGACACAAGATGACGGAGCATTCATTTTTATCCCGCAGACGCTTGAGGGCGGATGGAGGGAAAATCCTCTCCAGGCCGACAAGCCTGCGTACAAATATGCTGCAGAAGATGTTGCAAAGATGATACTCGATGTTTCATGGGCTGATTCTGATAGTTCAAGAACCTACCAGTTTTTCTCGAGCGAAACCCCCATGGAGAGCATGTCAGGAAGATTCTACCTTTTTTCAAACCCTTTCAAAGGGACTGAAAAATCAATAATTCTTGATTTTACCGGCTACAGGGAAGTTGCAGGTGAAAATATAACGATTGAAGACAGGAAGATAATCAATGTTGAAAAAGAGGCCCTGGGAAACATATTCATTCCTGAAGGTTATGCAGTTGTTTCAAGCGGCATCTCCGGAAGGGAAGTACGTGTTTATGGTGTTCTTGCAGAGCCTGCACCTGCGCAGGTAAACATGTACCTTGTCATCGATGATGTGGAAGGCAATGAAGTTTACAGAATGTCCAGAGGGCGTGTAAATACGCAGGGTGAAGAGCCCGTTGATGTTCCGGTAAATCTTCCGAAAGGAGAATACACAATGAGCTTTATTGATGATGCGGGTTATACTTATGCATCATCATATCTTATCGTGAGCAGTGTTGATATCGAATTTGTAGCCGAATCAAGGTCCATTTACATATTCTCTCTTACCATGGATGGAGAGCCGATACCGCTTACATCAATAAAAGTTGAAGTTGATGACGGGGAATACGGGACTTATGAATTTTATGATGTTGAAGACAGGGTCAGGATTGATGTTGCTGAAAAGACGGGTGGAAATCCGCTTCCTCCTGGAGACCATACCTTTTCATTTGAAATCGGCGGGCTTGTAGAGGATAAGATAGTTCCGGTCAGCACAAAACTTCCCCCGATATTTGAAAATCCGCTATTCATCGGCTCAATTGTCTTTTCAATCGCAATTGCAATAATCGGTATATTCTTTTCAAGAAAGGAGCAGGTATTCTTTTCAGTGGACATCCCGGACTTCCCGCCTGTTGCGAGGCAGAAGATCCCGATATCCTCCGATGTTATAATGTCGATATTCGAAAAAGTGAACAGCAACTATAAATGGAAGTTCACTCCTTTAAGGCTAAACGAGGTAAAGATAGGATTCAAGGATATTTACTACAAGGGCAAGCCGATTTACATAACCGATTACAATGCGGAATACATACTTGACAAGCTCAAATCAAAAGGAAAAATAAAAGCAGCACTTAATTACTACGCTCCTGCATACTGGGAGGAAAAAAGCAAGAAAAACATGTCTTATCTGGCGCTTATGAGAAAGCTGAGGGATATCTGCATAAACCACGCGATACCATTCACATCTCTTGATATGTCTGAGAATGCTGACAGCGAGATAGACGTTATGGGACAGAAAATGTTCATACATTTCTACGACCGTTCTGCAGACATGCATGATTTGTTTGAGGGTGCCCTTTCAACCGTTTCAAAAGGAATTACGATAATTCTCTTCAGGGATGAATTCGATAAAAGCAGATTCAGGACACTGCTTGATTCCCCTACGCTTGCACAGCTTCTGCTGAAATTCGAGGTCCAGAGCAGTTCGGTTCTTCTGCTGACTACTGTTGATTTGGAAAATATGATAAAAGAGCTTAAGACAATCTAGTCAATCATGCTCATTACAGGCTCTGCATTAAACCCGTATTTCAGAAAACCCGCTTCCATCCTGTTCAGCCATCTGTATTCATTATGCTCTTCCCCTATGAACACCTGGTCGCTTTCGCTTTCTGTGCAATATACCAGATAAACAGAATGTTTCTCGTTTCCGTCTTTTTCATAGACTGCCGAAGTTATTCCCAAAAACTGGAGCGGTCTTCTTATGGCAAGTCCGGTTTCCTCTTTTACTTCTCGGACGGCGCTGTTCTCCGGGTCCTCGCCCCAGTCCACACCGCCTCCTGGAAATTCCCAGAATCCGTCTTTGCGTCTTAGAACAAGCATTCTATCCTTATTTTTAACTACGACATAAACATTGAGCTCCTGAACTTTCAAAAAGCTCACCTCATTGTCCTGATAAAGCTTCTCGTTTGTACGATTCCGAGCTTCTGCATTTTGTCTTCGTCAAGGAACTCCAGGTTCTTTTCACAAATGTCGCATTTGAACTGTTTTTCGAATGCATCATGGAAGTTCACTATCGTCGAGACTCCGCAGAAGGGACATACGTAGAATTCTTCACTAGTGTTCTGACCTTCAGCTTCGAATCTTTTGGTGTGCTCTTCCGCCCATCTGTCCATTTTCTCCTTGTTGAGGTACCAGCTGTACGAATACCAGCCTGTTTCACCGTCTTTATACCTGTTGTACATAACCAGGCCTTCGCTGTGAAGCTTGTTTAATGCGGCTCTGACATCGCTTATCTTTATTTTCAGCTTTTTGGCAATGTCCTCGTCGCTTGAGGATCTCTCGAAATTCCTTATGATCGCTATAGCGTTTTCCCCGCCCAGATTGACGAGCAGCTGCCTTATGAAAGGCCTTGAAAGAATCTCGGCGAGTTTTTCCATATCATCTTTGCTGAGTACGATTACCTCTTCCAGTTTCTTTTCCTTTTTTGTTTTTATCTTCAATGAGCTTTTATTCTGGATAGTCTGTGTTTTCGTGATGGCCTGTTTTTTCGGTTTTTTGTTCACCCTCACGGAAGCAGATTTTACCCTTCTTATGAGTTTTTTTGCCTTTTTGCCTGTTTTTGCAGAAATCTTCCCTCCTTTAGGCTTTAATTTCCTGTTTTTCAGCTTGTTTTTAGGCCTAAGGGGCTTTTTCTTGGGTTTTGGCTTGGTTTTTTTAGATTTTTTCGTCTGAGCGTTATTTTTTTTCTTTTTAGATGACAAATTGACCACCATATACTATTTTGTTTTTTCTAATATTTAAATGTTTGTGTTTTAAGAACAATTATGGACTTGGAAAGTTTTGGTGTTTTTGCTCAACAGGGCTTCCGAGGTGCCTTACGTCGCTGATATTACAGGATTAAAAAATGCGCCCCCACTGGGATTTTCAGCTTGCTGGCAAATCTTGGTCGCCATACCAAAGCTTTTGAACCCAGGTCTAAGGATCCGCAATCCCTTATTCTATCCATTTCAGGAGGCGAAATGCACTGAAAATCCACAAAGGCACTTCGCATCTGGCTGAACTATGGGGGCTGGAGATTTACATAAAGCGCAGTTTTTAAAAACTAATGTTAGATAAATACTTCTTACATTTGGTGATTTTAATGGGAATTAGACCTGCAAGAGCATTCAGAGACCCGGATAAGGTGGCATGGACCAGATATTCCAGGAAGCCTACCAAATCCTACATCAAAACAATGCCGCATGCCGACCTGCATCAGTTCAGAATGGGCGTAAACAAAGACGATTACGACCTTGTAGTTCATCTGGTGTCACAGAAAGCGATAATAGTGAGGGACAACGCCATAGAAAGCGCAAGACAGTCCGCAAACAAATATCTCGAAGGTGCCATAAACGGCGCTTACTACTTCATAGTAAGGACATATCCCCACCATGTGGTAAGGGAAAACAAGATGATTGCAGGAGCCGGTGCCGACCGTCTTCAGAAAGGTATGAGAAGGTCTTTCGGAAGGCCAAGCGACAGGGCGGCAAGATTCGACAAGGGCACCGAGGTATTCACAATCTATACCTACAAGCAGAATATGGAGCATGTGAAGAAGGCATACGAAAGGGCACAGAGAAAACTCTCCGGCACATACAAACTTGTTTCTGCCTGATTTTTGTGGTATTCTGTGTGAGGATATATATTTTTAAACCTATTCCCACCTAATTAGTTATAGGTGATAAAACATGGACGAAGATACCATCCGCACTGATGATGCTCTCATTAGCACAGACGTTGACAAACTTATGCGAATCATATCAGAAAAAAAGAAACTCAGCCTTGGCGAACTTCACAGGCTTTCGGGCATGAAAAGCAAAAATGCACTTGAAACATGGGTAAAAGTTCTTGAAGACGAAGGCTATGTAAGAATGGAATACGGCCTCATGGGAACCTATGTGCGCTGGGTAGGAATGACCTATCATCCTCCATCTCCTGAAAAGACAATTGCGGAAACCAAAATAATGAAGGTTGAAAAGTATGAAGAAGAGCCTTCATTCACTGTAAGCGATGAAGATGAAACAAATGAAGAGTTTACCGTGGAAGACCCGATAGTTGAAACGAAAGAAGACGATGATTTATCACCTGAAGAACTGCTCGAAAGATACGTCAAAAGAAAAAGAACAGTTGATGTCGATGAAGAAGACGAAGATGTAAAGGACAATATCCTGCAGAATATCAATGAAGATGAAAATACTTACGAAGAAAAAGATGAAACCGAAGAACCGGAAGACGAGTTTACTCCGGCAACAATAGCTGAAGAGGAATCAATAGAGCCGGCTGTTTTAGAGGAAAAAGATGAGAAAGAAGAAGTCCACGAAATTGAATCAGATGAAATAACCGAGCCTGAATACTCCGTTGAAGATGAAGAGCCCGAAGAAATCCCGGAAGAGGTCTCAGGACCCAGATCTGTTTATGATGGAGATGTAAAGGACTTGATATCGGCATACATGGAAGAAATAAAAGACGAAAAACAAAAATTAGGCCAGCTGAAAAAGCAGAAAGAAATGTTCTACAAGGATGAGCTTTCTTCTCTTGAAAGAAAGGCGGAAGGCGAGCTCGTTTCATTCATGGATTATGTTCTTAAGCATGAAAACAAGCTTCTTGAGGTAAAGGAGGGAGTTCTTGACCTGCCGGAGAAAATCCAGGATGCGGTAAAACTCCAGGATGAACTTGACAGACTCAGGATTGAAGGAAAGAAGAGCCTGTCAGAAACAAAAAGAAAGGTTTCTGATTTTGTTGAAAATATGAAAAGTTCCGAAAAGCAGGTTAAAGACAGGATTGCAAATCTCCGTTCTTCAGTTGAGGAAAGCGAAAAGAAAGTGGATGCTCTTGAAAGACTCAGCGAATCCGTGGATGGAAGGTCCGAAAAGGTATTATCATCCATGGAAACAATAAGAAACAAGATGACGGAGCTGAACGACAGGATGGTTTCTCTTGAGCAGTATATTTCAGAATCGAAAAACATGAAGACTGAGATTGAGGGCGAGATGGAACAATTAAGGTCGGATATCAAGCAGAAGGAAGACGATATTACAGGAATGGAGACCGAACTTGCGGAAGTGGCAAAGCTTTCCGTATGGGTAAAGGAATATCTGAATGATTACGATTCCAAGATTGCAGAAATTGATGATTACGTAAAGAAGAGCGACCAGGAAATAGCATCACTTAAGGCAGCTGCGGAAGCAAAATACATACGCAAGTACCTTGGCGAACTGGAATCCATCAGCGAAAGGTATTCGGAAAGCCTTGCTCATGCGGTCACCACCGAAAAAGAGCTTGATGATGAAATAGAAAAATCAAAGCATAGAATAGCAGAGATTATCAAAGAAAGCCAGAAGCTGATGAGAAAAGTAGGGGGGGAAGTGGAAAATGCTCCCGATTACGATGCTGTCAAGAAAAAGATAACCACAAAATCAACAAAAATTAAAAAGACTGTTGAAGAGAAATCCAATGAGAAAGACAGCCTTGCAGAAATCATCAAGAAGAAAAAGAGAAAGAAATAGCCTTATTGTTTTTTGAAATATTTTCTAATCTCAAGATAGAAATAGAGAACAAGGCTCAATCCTATTATTATCCCCCAATTTTCCAATGAAAGGGGTTTTACACCGAAAAGTTCATTCAGAAAAGGCACGTACAGTATTGCAATATGGAGGCCTATAGTTAGGATTGTCGCATATACCAGCCATTTGTTTGCAAAGAGCTTCAGCCCCAAAGGCTTTTCAAGAGACCTGCAGCTGAAGGCCTGCGTTTTTTCAACCATCACAACAATTGTGAAAACCATTGTCTGGGCCAAAATTATGTCTTCTGCATATAATGAGGTGAAAATCAACAGGCAGAGGCCGGTCACTATTATCGGATATTCGACAATAAAGGGCTGCATTCCCCTCCACACGCTTTCGCCCTTCTTTCTAGGGGGCCTGTCCATTATGCTTTTATCGATAGGGTCTGCTGCAAGTGCAATTGCCGGAAGGCCATCGGTAACAAGGTTTATCCATAATATCTGTATAGCAATCAAAGGCAGGGGAAGTCCAAGAATAACTGCAATAAATATGACAGCTATCTCAACTATGTTTCCTGATATAAGAAATGCAAGAGTTTTTCTTATATTTTCATATATTCCCCTTCCTTCCTCAACTGCAGATACGATTGTTGCGAAATTATCATCTGTAAGTATAAGGTCAGAGCTTTCCTTTGCCACATCAGTACCGGCAATTCCCATTGCAACTCCGATATCCGATTTCTTAAGTGCCGGTGCGTCATTAACCCCGTCACCGGTCATTGCAACAACGTAGCCCTTTTCAGCGAGCGCATTTACTATCCTTAATTTATGCGCCGGTGAAACTCTCGCAAATATCGAAACAGCATCTATTGCCTTTGAAAACTCTTCATCAGTTATTCTGTCTATTTTTTCTCCAGTCATCACATGCTCGTTTCCTATTCCCAGTTCGCCCGCTATTGTTTTTGCAGTAAGAGGATGATCCCCTGTTATCATGATTACCCTTATTCCGGCAGTTCTGCAAAGGTCCAGTGCAGGCTTGACTTCTTCTCTTGGGCTATCCATCATGCCAACTATGCCAACGAAAATCATATCCTTCTCCATATTCTCAAGGTCGAATTTTACTGTGCCTATCTCCCTATATGCCAAAGCAAGAGTGCGGTATCCTTTTGAAGTAAGAGAATCGTTTGTTTCCATTATCAGTTTTTTGTCTTTTGCAGTGATTTTTCTTATTTTACCGTTCTCGATTATTTTTGTTGATATATCAATAACGCTTTCAGGAGCCCCTTTGATATATGCAAATGTTTTCTTTCCGCTTTTATGAATTGTTGTCATCCTTTTTCTTTCGGAATCAAATGGAAATTCGCCTATTGCCTTGAATTTCTTGGAGAGATCATCTTTCCACATTCCTGCCTTTGCAGCAAGAACAAGGAGAGCACCCTCAGTAGGGTCCCCTATAATCTCCCATCTCTCTTTTTCAGTTTCTTTCAGGTATGTGGAATTACATAAGGCGCCTATGCGCATAAGCATTTCTATTTCATCTAGTTTAGCCTCTTCACCATTATACGTGAATTTCCCCTTCGGCTCATAACCGCTTCCGCTGACCTTTATTATCCTATTGTTTATGAATATTCTCCTTACTGTCATTTCATTTTTTGTAAGTGTTCCCGTCTTGTCTGTGCATATTATATTCGCAGAACCTAAAGTTTCGACCGATTTGAGTTTTCTTACGATAGCATTTTTCTTTGACATTCTCTGCACTCCAAGTGCAAGTGCAATAGTGACAACAGCAGGAAGACCTTCAGGAATTGCTGCAACAGCAAGGCTCACAGCAGTAAGAAACATTGAAAATGGTTCGAAACCGTAAAGAATTCCGATGACGAATATGAAAATACAAAGTGCGATAACACCCATACTCAACTGTTTTCCCAGTTTATCCAGATGCGTTTCAAGGGGCGTTTTTTCAACCTCGACAAACTGCACCATGTCCGCAATTTTTCCTATTTCTGTCTGCATTCCTGTTTTTTCTATGACCGCCCTTCCCCTTCCTGCCACCACTACCGTGCCCATAAAAACCTTGTTTATCTTTTTAGTATCCTTCCTTACCGGAATACTCTCACCGGTAAGCGGAGCCTCGTCCACTGCCATGTCAATACTTTCCAAAACCTTTCCGTCTGCCGGAATGCGGTCTCCGCTTTCAAGAAGGATAACGTCCCCCGGAACGACATCATGAACATCTATCATATTTACTGTTCCGTCCCTTAACACACGGGTTTTCGGGGAAATCAGCTGTTTAAGGGCCTCAAAAGCCTTCTCTGCCTTGTATTCCTGGGCAAATCCGAGAATCCCAAGCATAAGGACTATTGCAAAAATCATTACAGTATCGACAATCTCTCCAAGAAAAGCGGCTACTATGGCAGCTCCTATAAGAAGAAGAATCATAAACTCCTTGAACTGCCTTAGAAACATCTTAAGGACGCTGTCCCTTTTTGCTTCCTGAAGTTCGTTTCTTCCGTATTTTGAAAGTCTTTCGGCAGCTTCTTTTTCAGTAAGCCCTTTAAATTCCATTTTAGTCCTCTGCTGAAGCCTTTTCAAGGTCAACAAGAGTTATGTTGTAAGTAAGGGTTTTTCCGGCAAGTGCGGGGTTCTCATCCAATATTATTGTGTCGTTTGTTACTTCTGTAACCCGTACGTATTTCATATATCCTGTGACAGGGCTTAAGGTGTAATACGTTTTGTTTTCCTTTGCATCCACCATTATGAGATAGGTGAGGTTTTGCGTTGTTGATACGACATTGTGGGAAAAGCCGTTGTATTCAAAGCTGTCTCCCGGCTGAAATACGTACATTATGGTAACTGTCTCATTGTTGAATTCATGTATGAAAACCTTTCCTATATCTGTGGTAAAAACCGTTCCGTTTTTTATGGATATATTCCTCTCTTCAAAATAATCTCTCGGCAGTGTTTCAAATGCGCTTTTGTTGTAGTATCTCTCACGGCTGTAAGATAAGCCTTCATCATATTCTCCATATGCCTCTCCCGGAGGTATGTCAACCGTTATCGTTTCATTTTCTTTCATGCCGACTATGGCTTTTACAAAGCCGTCTATGTAGGGATTCTCCTCCCCAAGAATTATTTTAACTTCCAGGGGTGCGTAGTCCCTGAATGGGGTGTATATCTCATTTTCCCTTGCAACTTCCTCCAGGCTTGTATCAATTATATCGCCGTCAATCCATAGAATGTAATCCACGAATGCAGTATCTCCATAATAAGCAGTGGGCTCTTCCACCGGAGGCTCCGGCTGCAAACATCCAAAAAGAAATATTCCGAACAAAAACATGACAAGCAGTTTTTTCATAATTACACCTCAAATATTTGGGGTCATAGGGATTTGAACCCTAATATGCAGGTTTCTTCGGCTGTTGTTGTCCATAGGACAGATCTGGAGCTTCGGCAATCATTTTCAACTAAAAATTCAGAAAATGACTTCTGCCGTGTTACCTGGTTGCACCATGACCCCATAACAAACTCTGACTAAACATCAGAGAGTATTCTTTTCTTTAGTTGCACATATTTATATTGATTTCTAGCTGAGCGTCGCCTCAATATCTTGGATTTCTTTTATGAATTTTTCAGAATTACAAACGCTGATTTGATATTCCGGAGAGTACTCTTTTCTTTGATATGTATATGTTTTGGAGTCATAGTTGAGGTTTTTAAGGGTAGTGATTATGTCTCTCTTTAGTCTTGAACTGGAGGTATAAAATCTAAGATTTTTATCAGTTATTGAACCATCTGTATGATATAAACCAAGTAATAAAGCTAGCTTCTGATGTTTATCCATTTTCTTAAGGCCTTCAACTCCCACAACTTTGGTCTTTCTTGGTGCTAAGCCATAAAATTTATTCAAAAAATAATAAACAACCTTATTTGAATATTTTAGAAGATAAGATTTCCTTCCATCCTTTCTTCTGATAATTCGTATTGGTTTGTCTAATCCAAAAAGATTTAGGAATGTACTTCTTATCAAGGATAAGACTTCTTTGTCTGCCATTTCAAAGCTAATAAAATACGATTCAAAATACGATTTATTGCCTTCATGGCGAAGAGA
>Ga0180438_10004808_pt1 | contig 19216 bp, 13 predicted proteins | sample SS_ome_12_FD_132455 | JGI IMG/M metagenome (GOLD analysis project Ga0180438, IMG submission 132455) | Hypersaline lake sediment archaeal communities from the Salton Sea, California, USA - SS_3_D_2 metaG | ecosystem: Environmental > Aquatic > Non-marine Saline and Alkaline > Hypersaline >...
CCCTGCCGAGACGTTGACCGTTTGCTGTTGCGAAACAGACTGGTCGGTGGGGTTGTAGGCCTCCAGGCGGTAGGTATAGGTCCCGGCCGGTGCCGGACAGTCGTTGCCATGACCGGTCAGCGGTCCGTCGTCCACGATGGCGGCTCCATCGCGCAGCACGCGGAGATAGGAGGTCCCTCCACCGGCACTCCAGTTGATGTCGACACAGTCGCCCTCGGCGATCTGGTTGGGCACCACCGAGAAGGAGTAGATGACAGGCTGTTCAGGGGCGGCGGTGGGCACGGGCGTGGCCGTGGCTGCACCGACGACGTTGATGTTTTGCTGGGCGCGGCTGGTAGCCCCCCCGATGGCCGTCGCTTCGAGGCTGTAGCTTGCGGGCCCGGCGCGCTCCGGGCAGTGCTGAGTGTTCCCTTGGGCCGGTGCGCCTTCCCACAGGGCATCGCCATTGTACCAGAGCGTGATCTTGTCGAGGTTGCCCTCAACGGCCCAGCGGACCGTTAGACACTGCCCCAGGGTGATCTGGTTCGGTGGATCGACGGTGAAGCGGGTGATATTGGGCGCTTGCGACGAGGCCTCCACATAGATGGTGAGCTTGCGCGTGTCGACCGTGTTGTCCATCTTGACCACCCGCAGGTTGTAGGTGGTATTGACGGGTGGGCACTCGCGCTGGCTCCCCTGGCCGGTTACGCCATGATCCTGCCACCGCTCCCCATCCGCGTAAAAGTAGACCTCCTTGACGTTCTGCACGCTCCAGGAAAAGGTCACACACTCGCCCTGCCGGATGTTGGTGCGGTCGACGGTGAAGCTGATGCCAGCCACAGGGGTCTGCGTGGGCGCGACCGTGGGCGTGGGACCAGGAACGGTCCTGACGTTAACCTTCAAGCGTTCGCCAAAGGCCTGGTTCTTGGCATTGTGCATCTGCCAAATGCCCTGGTGGTCACCCGGCTTTAGCGGGGCCACCATAGCAACCTGGAAGTCATAGGTCTCGCCCGGCGCTACCTGGCGGGTGACGGCTACCGCTTGCCCGCCCATGCGTTGCCCGCTGGCAAAGTCGAGACGGTAGTTGGTGTCCCAGGTGCAGGTACCCGAGTTCCTGACCTGCCAGCCCTTGGTAAAGGTCTGGCCCGGCTGCATCTCGCCACCCTGGGTCAGATGTTGCACAAAGGCCATGGCATCTACACAGGACGGGGCCGGTCCCGGCGTGCGGGTCGCCACGGGTGCGCTGGTAGCTGCCGGTTGGGCGGTCGGGGTCGGCGTAGGAAGTATCTGCTCCGGTTCGAGGTTCAGGTACCGCTTCGCCAGTTCGGCCATAAGGCCCTCATTGCTCAGCTCGGTCAGTACCTGGTCTATTTCGGCCTTGAGCGACGTGGCCCCGATGGGCAGGGCGATGGCAAAGCGCTGCTGGTTGAGACCTCGCCCAACCAGCTTGAAATCGCCGGCCGTCGTCGCCACTTCGGCCGGCTGGGCATCCAAAAGCACTAGGTCCAGCCGCTGCTGACCCAGGTCCCGGACGGCATCTTCGGCCCTCTGGTAGGCAAGCAGGTTGCCGGCCGGCATCTGGCCGGTGTCCACCAACGTCTGTTGTACCCAGGATTGGTAGACCGTGTCCCGCTGGACACCCAGCTTGTAGGCAGCCAGGTCAGCAACCGTTCCGATGCTCGCATTCGAGTCCGCGCGAGCCAGGATCGCGTCTTCGCCGACAAAGTAAACGTTGGAGAAATTCACGACGGCCTCGCGATCGGGGGTGACAGAGATGGCAGCGATGGCCGCGTCGATCTGCTCGACCTGCAATGCGGCGCTGAGGCCATCGAAGGCAATGTCGCGGTACTCGACCTGGATACCCAGACGGCGGCCGATCTCGTCCATCAGCGCGATGTCAAAGCCGTCGATCTGTCCCTCCCCGACATAGGACTCAAAGGGCGGGTAATCGACTGAGGTGCCGACGACGATCTTGCCCGCGGCCTGGATGCGGTCCCATGTTTCGTCAACTGCCGTACCCGTGTCCGGGGTATTGGATGGGACGGCGGGCGCTTCTGTCATCTCGACCACAGCCGTGGGCGTTGCCTCACCGGGAAGGCCACGGACCAACAGGATGGCTGCGATGGCACAAACGCCGATGGCGATCAACGCGACCAGGGCCAAAACGACGATCTGAGTTGCTTTCATAAGTAACCTCCGTGTTCTGAGTTCTCCAGAATAGTTTCTGATACGAAATTGCCCCCGGGGCCGCCCCCGGGGACGGGGGCTCGAGCGAGTCTCGCACCGAGTACTAGAGTATCCGTGCTCAACTACCCGAGCTCACATGGGTCGTCTGCTTGGGGATACGCGGGATGAGCCAAGACAGGAAAGCATCCTGGCTACGGCTCTGCAAGGTCACCTTGCCCGGCCCTTTCAGTTCCACGACGAGCCCTTCCCCGCTGAACAGGGTGCTCTTCCAACCGGCGACCTTTTTCACCTTGAAGCCGATCTGCTCCTCAAAGGTGACCAGGTGCCCCGAGTCGACGACATACTCCTGTCCTGCTTCCAACTCCATGGGATGGATCGCTCCATAGCTGGACACGATCAGCGTGCCGGTGCCCCGCACCCGGAGCATGATCAGCCCTTCGCTGCCAAAAAAGGTCTTGGCCCCGCTCCACTTGGTGTCAACCTCGATGCCCGCCGACGAGGCGAGGTACGAGCCTGACTGGACCAGGAGGCTTTCGTCGTGCATCTCGATGACAGAGACATCGCCCGGCAGAGCGGGCGCCAGGGCGATTGTGTCTCCCTCTACGGAACCGGTATAGGTGTTGAGGAAGAAACTCTCCTGGCCAAACATCGAGCGGCTCAACGACTTGAGAAAGCCGCCGGAGGCCTGGGTCTCCATCTCCAGCGTGGGCGACATAGCGACCATGGCGCCCGCCTCGACCTGGATCTGCTCATCCCGCTCGAGGCTGACCATGGCCAGTGAGTAGGACGGACGATATCGAACTTCAACTTGCATGGCAATTCTCCTTTTCGTTTCCTGTTATCCCTTAGACCGCTTCCGCTGTTTCGCTCTGCACCTGTTGCAGGGCTTGCTTCAGGTCTGCCTGCAGCTTGTCCACCTTTTCGTTGGTTGCCTGCAAGCCCTTCTCCCACTCAAACTGCAATCGCTCCAGATCTCGTTCGGCTGCAGTCTGGAGTTGAGCGCGCAGCTCTGCACCGCTCTTCGGCGCAAACATCAGAGCCGCAACTGCCCCAACTGCTGCGCCCAGCATGAAGAAGACCATCTCTTTCATTTTGATTCACCTCCGTCAGATTGTTTGCTGTATAACGTTCCAATATGTCGATTCTATGGTTCTGCCCCGGGGCTCGGTATTTGACTTTGCCCAGGGTCCAGCCCAGCCCGCGGATGTTCCGCTGGTAGCGTAAGTGACGATCCGCTTCTTGGCATCTTGCCCGGCTGTCATGTTGCTACTCTCCTGAGAGATCTTGTGCGTCCCCGGGACTGGCACGATGGAACCTGGCCACGACGTCGCCGAGCTGCCGGATAGAAGCATCCCGGCGGAGCGCGGCGTCTGCCCCCGCCGCCAGGGCGCGGCGCACCTGGCCACTGGTCGCGGCCAGGACGAGGGAACGGGTCCGCAGCCCCTCTTGCTCGAGCTGCTGGAGGAATACCTGCACATCTTCCAGGGGCAGATTGGAGTCGATCACGACCAGGTCGACCTGTCTGGCGCGCACCATCTGCAGGGCGGACAGGCAGCCAGCCACCGTGCCGATGACCTTCACCGAAGGAAGCGATTCGAGCGTAGCCCTCAGTGATTGCTCGGCGACACCTGGCACAGAGGCAAGGACGGTTGCCAGGTGCGCTGTCCCTGGCACAGCTTCCGTGCCCCTGTTTTCAGGCCGGGGCCTGGCTGATTGTGTTATGTTCATCCGCAGGCCTCTCTTCCATGTCCAATAGTCTAGCATAACAGCGCTCCGATCCACATCGAGGATCCCGGGGGATTCTACCCAGAAAAGGCCGGTTGTGATCGGGTCTGTCTCCATCGCGAAGGACAAAAAAATACAGCAGGGCAGCAATTCTGTCTTGCCACCCTGCCTCCCCGCCTACCTGTTTCTTGTGAAAAGGTTGACGATGACCAGCAAGACCACCGCGCCAATCAGGGCCACGACAAAGCCCACCAGCGACGTCGGGCTGAGGGCAAAGCCAAGGTCCAGACCCCCGCCAGCGATGAGGCTGTAGCCCAAGCCCCCGAGAAAGGCGCCGATAATGCCGACGATGATGTTCATCAGGCAGCCCTGCTGCTGGTTACGACCAGTGATGATGCTGGCCAGCCAGCCGGCGATGCCGCCAAAAACGATCCATCCCAATAGGTTCAACATGTTTCCCCCCCCGTGATACGATGTAGGTTCTACGACCTAGCCAAGGGCAATGCCCAGGAGCCCGAGCAGGAAGGCAATCAGCCAGGCCACGACTGCCATGGCAATGGCGGCGATGATCGCGCCCACAAAGCCATCGACCTCCAGGTCGGCCAGGAACCGGTCACTGATCAGCAAGACGACGGCTGCAATGACCAGGGACACGATGGCGCCAATGAGCCCTCCGGCAATTGAGATGCCCAACAGGCCGAGCAACCAGGTGATGATCCAACTGACGACGGCAATCATGATGGCCGCCAGGATGGCACCGCCAAATCCCTTGACCCGCAGGCCCAGGTTGAGCTTGCTGACCACCCAGATGATCACCGCGTTCAACACTACGCCAATTACGATTCCGATAATGATCCCCAACATGTTTGTTTCTCCTCTCTCTAACTAGATTTGATTGGATTACGGATGGCAGACCGCGCTCGAGTCTGCTCTATCTTAGCCGCTTGAAATAGTGTAGCACATTTTCCCGCCAGCCGCATCGAGAATTTGGATGAACTTTCCCAAAGAAAAAGATGCCTGCTAAGAGGCATCTTCTCATCCGAATTATTGAGTGGAGAGGGGCAGCAGGCCCAGCAGGGGGATGATAGCCAGCGCGCCCAGGAGAACGATGCCTGCGCTGGCCAGGATGCGCTTGAGTAGAGATTTGATGCCCGGTCCGGCCCCGGTCGTGGACGGTGCGTATTTCGCATTCTTCTTGTTTTCAAGAAGCCGGATACAGATGGACATCTCGTTGCGGATAGGGCATGCTGATGCCCGCTTCGTCGAAGCGCAGTACCATCTGTTCCAGCACGTCACTGCGCACCTGGCCGAAATCCTCTGTGCTCGCCCAGGGCCATACCGCCAAATTCACGCTGCTGTCGGCCAGTTCCAGCACATGAACGGTTGGCGCAGGATCGGACAACACCAGCGGGTGGGAGGTCATGATGTCCATGAGGATGTCGCGGGCGACGCCGATGTTGTCGTCGTAGCCGATGGCTGCCACCAGGTCTACCCGGCGCAGATCATTGGCTGAGTAGTTCTTGATGTTGTCGCTGATGACCGCTGAATTGGGCACGATCACCCGCACATTGTCAGCCGTGTTCAAGATGGTGTTAAAGATGCTGACTTCTTCGACCGATCCACTGGTTCCGGCGACTTCCACAAAATCATTGGTGCGATAGGGCTTGAACAGCAGGATCATGACGCCAGCGGCAAAGTTGGCCAGCGAGTCTTTCAGTGCCAGGCCGATGGCCACACCGGCAGACGCCAACAGCGCGGTCAAGCTGGTGGTGTGGATGCCGGCCGCGTTCAAGGCGGCGATGATCACTGCCACCATCAGGCCCACATAGATCAGCGTCCGCAGGAAGCGAATGACCATGTCGTCCATATGCGCCCGTTCCATCGAACGGGACGCGTAGCGGGTGATCACCCTGGCCAGCCAGCGGCCGACGAACAGGATGAGAATGCCCACCAGGATGCCAAGAATCACCGAGATGATGGGGCGATTCGCCCAGTCCAGTGCAAGCTCAAAGTTTTCCATAGGTCCTCCTCATGATGGTTTCCCTATCAGTTCGTCCTGCGGTACTGCCGCCGCATGACCAGCAAAACCAGTCCATATGACAAAACCGACAGCCCAATCAGCGAGACCCATACACCCCACGGAACCGCGTTACCCTTCAACAACAGCGCTTGAAAGCCGTCGATGGCATGGGTCATGGGTAGCATAGCGCCCAGTATCCATGCAGGCCAACTGAAGCCCGTGAGGGGCAGGAAGAACCCTGTGAAAAAGATGGACAGTAACAGGAGAAGCATTGTAAGCTGGATGGCCTGGCTATCGGTTTGGGACACAGCCGAGATCAGGAAACCGATGCCCACGGAAGCCGTCGCCAGCAGGATCAACAAAACCAGGTGTTGCACCGCGTGCACTGGCAGGGGTACTTTCAAGAGAGCCAGAAGCACGGTCAGGATGGCACCAGCCACGGTGACGTACAGGATGTAAGCCACCGACTTGCCAGCTAGGATCTGGGAAAACCTGAGCGGGGACACCCGGAACATCTCGTAGGACCCCATCTGCCGCTCCCGGACCAAACCCAGTGATCCCAGGGTGATGGCAAGCTGCTGGACCAGCAGGGCCAGGACCGCAGGCGTATAAAAGATGACCAAGCTGTAGGGCGATCCCCTGAGGTTGCTATAGGTCTCCCGGACAGGGGAGACGATATTCTCCGCCGGAACAGCGACAAAGTCGTCGACCGTTCCCTGCAGCGTCTCGATCTCGTCGACGGTGCTCGAAAGCCGCTCCATGCGGCTTGCCAGTTCCCCGCTGTTGAGAACCTGTTCGAACTCGTCCAGATCATCTATCAGGATCTCGGTATCCCTGTGTATCCGGCTCAGCTCTGGCGCCAGGTTGGCCTGGGCTTCGCTGATGGGTGGCAGGAATTCCAGTAACGACACGAGAGAAGAACGTAGCTCCCTGGCCGCCTCCGCAGTGCTATCGATGTCCCCGGCGTCAAAGCTTTGCTTCAACTGCCTGAACTGGCTTGCGGCGTCCTCCAGGGACGCTGCAGCCTCACGCGCCTTGTCCTGTGCCACCTGGGCTTGCCGGGTGAGCAGTTGGCGATTGATATAATTCAGCTCTCCGTAGGCCAGAGACCGGATCCACGCTTCGGCATTGGGATCGATGGTCCTGGAGATGATTTCGATCTCGGGACGCGTCCCGGCTTCCTGGGGCTCTGCAGTGACATCGGGGATGATCTGCACGACATCTACCGCCCCGCTGTCGAGCATGGCCATGGCTTCTGCTCTATCGGTTGTCACCTTCACCAGGTAGAAATTGGCGCCAATATAGTTCTCGGCCTGGTCCTGGTCGACACCGGGCACGCCGTTCTCCGGCCAGACCAGCACGGTGGCGATAAAGGGGTTGGCACTGCGAAAGGTCGCGCCAAAGGCGGCCAGCACCAGCAGCGGACCCCCGACCAGGCTCAATAGCAGGCGCGGCTGGCGCCGTACATCGTGGAACTCTTTGGCAAGAAAGGCAAAGGCTTTTACTATGGCAGTTCTCATTGGGTCGCCTCCGAGCGCTGTATCAAGCGGACAAAGACTTCGTCGAAGGATGGCAAATAGGGCTCCGCCACCAGGGGGGTAATCCCTTTGTGTTCCTTCAGGGTTGCCAGCAAAACCGGCAGTTCCTGGCCTGCATCCTCGACAAAGACCAAGACCCCGCCAGGTTCGCCGGGCTTGCGTTCCGTGTGCTTCACCTGGGACAGGTCCTCGAAGAACTGCATCACTTCCAACGCCCGGCTGCTATCGACCTCGATGTGGATCACCTCGCCGCCCAGGGCCTGGCGCCGCAAGCCATCCGGCGTATCGATGGTAACCAGGCGGCCTCGACGCATGACAGCCACACGGTCACAGTAGGCAGCCTCGCCCACGTACTGGGTCGTCACCAGCAAGGTTTTGCCCTGATCGCGCAGTTCCCGAAAATTGTCCCAGATCCTGGCCCGCAGGATGGGGTCGATGCCGGCCGTCGGCTCATCGGCAAACAACAGGTCCGGCCCATGCAGCAGTGCACCTGCCAGCATCAAGCGGCGCTGCATGCCACCGGATAGCTGGCGTGCCAGTCGCTTGCGCGCCTCGGCCAGCTCGACGAACGCCAGCAGGTCAGAGATCCTGGCCTTCCGCTCGCCCGATGGCATGCCATAGATGCCGCCCAAAAAGTGCAGGTTCTCTTCTGCACTCAGGTTGGGATACAGCAGGGAATGCTGGGGGATGTAGCCAATGCGCGCCTTGTCGGTGTTTGTGAACTCGAGGGGGCTCTTGTCCAAGACCCGCACCTCACCCGCAGTTGGACCAAAGATTCCGTTCAGCAGGCGGACCGTGGTGGTCTTTCCACAGCCGCTGGGGCCGATCATACCAAGAATTGCACCCTGGGGAAGGGTCAGCGTCAGATCGAACACCCCTGCCCCGCCCCCAAAGTCGAGGCTTGCCTCCTGCAAGACCAGGGCGTCATTCCCTCTTTCCTGACTCGATTCCGTGCTTGTCATCCGATCCACTCTCTCCTCTCCTGGTACGGCTTCACACGACTGATCCGCGCTTTAGCGCTCAAGTCCATGAGCCGCGCCAGAACGGTCAATCCATCAGAAAGACGAGAAACGTCGCCTCGCCTGTGTCCCGCCGGGCGGCGACCAAGAGGCCGGACATAGCTTCGCCATCGCCCAGTGTATACACGGCCAGTTCGGCAACGGCCGTGTCGTCATAGGCGGCCGACAGGGCCTGCCGCGCAGCCTCAGTATTCTCAACGACCTCCAGAATCATGGGCACCGACAGCCTCGCCCCGGCATCGCTGATGCCCTGTAGTTCTGCGACGATGTCGCGAGTGGAATCCGCCGTGCGGGCATAGACCTCTTTCCAAGGCCCCATCCAGGCGTCTTGGCCGTAGCGCTCCCAGAGGTCGCCGACGAAATACCTGTACTGCGCGAGCGCAGCCTGCTCCAGGCGGCCGGCCGTCTCCATCTGTTCGTAGAACACGGCGCTGCCGAATCCCGCCTGGCTCGGCGCGCCATACACCGCCTCCAGATCTGTTACATAAGGGGGCTTGCCGTTCGTCTTTTCCGAATGTGATGCCATTTGTTGTCTCTCCTGTCGTTCGATCGATCGACCAGCCATGGTTTCCAGCAGGCGCTTGGCCTATGTTGTCCGGCACTATGGGGACGACGTTTCCAGCTCTCCAATCAGTTGCATCGTCGCCTCCAGATTGGGGGCGACACGCGCCTGGGTTGCTTGTTCGTAGGCATAGCCAACCGCCAGCAACTGGGGTTCGGATAGGTAGCGACCCACAAAGATCAACCCCTGCGGTGCGCCATCTTCTGTATAGCCGGAGGGTACGGTCAGCGCGGGATATCCAGCCGGTGCGTAGAGCTGCCCGAAATCCACCAACAAGACGTCCAGTTCATACTGCTCGAACAGCTCATCCAGCGCCTCGCGTGCCGCGGCCGGATTGCCCTCCTCCAACGCTTCGTACTCGGAAGCGCTAATGGCCGTATTGAGCGCCCCCTCTAGGTACTCCTGTCCGTAGGGCGCTCGATTCGCCAGATCCTCGTTGTTGAAGGCGACGATCTCCTCCAACGAGGCGAGCGGCGCAGCCGGCCCCAGACCGGCCAGGAAGGCATTGATGGCTTCCTGGAAGCCGTATTCGAGCGCCGGCCCGACATCCACCAAGAAGGGATTGGGAGCCGCAGCCGCGGGGACCTCTACCGTCACAATGCCCGCCTCGTTCAGTTTGCTGATTCGCGCCAGCGTTTCTTCGTTCCCGGCAGCAAACGCTTCTCGAATGTTCTGCTGTTGTTCAGCGTCGGTGATCCCACTATCCTTAAAGTACATGTCGAACGCCTCGTCATTCCATACAAAGACGCCAACACGAACACCGGCCAACGCCTCAGGGGACAGGAACTCGGTAAAGTCCGTACCGGCCAGCTCGCTCGCCTTGGCCGTTTCCGCGTCGTTCTCGTCGACGCCGGTCATGGCGCCCAGCAGCACGGCCACGTCGGTCACGGTACGCCCCATCGGGCCCGGCACATCCTGCCACGGCAGCAGCGGTATGACATAGTCCCGGCTGACTAGGCCGCGGCTGGTCTTGAGCGCCACAACCGAGTTGGCAATCGCCGGCTGGATGATCGACCCCTGGGTTTCCGTGCCCACGCTCACCGTCGCCAGGTCAGCAGCCACTGCGACCGCCGATCCGCTGCTCGAGCCAAGCGTGTCAAAGGGGCCATAGGGGTTGCGGGTCTGCCCGCCGTTGGTGCTAAAGCCATTGGGCATGCACGGGTCCATATAGTTGGCCCACTCGGAAAGGTTGGCCTTGCCCAGGATCACGGCCCCGGCCTCGCGCAACCGGCTGGCCAGGAAGGCGTCCCGGCCCGGGTCCCAGTCCAGCATCGCTGCCGCGCCGGCAGCGGTATGCAGGTCGTCGCCGGTGGCGATGTTGTCCTTGAGCAGCACGGGAATGCCGTGCATCGGGCCGCGCACGTCGCCTGCCGCCCGTTCGTCATCCAGCGCCTGGGCGATCTCCAGGGCCTCAGGATTGAGCTCCAAGACCGAATTGAGTTTGTCGATGTCGTAGCGCTGGATGCGGTCCAGGTAGTAGATCACGAGATCCACCGCCGTGAGGTCACCACCCTCCATCAGCGCCTGCAGTTCGGGGATGGTCTTGCCGCTGACCAGGGATTCCCGCGCAGCAGCTTGCTCTGGCGTGTAAGCCCCCAAGACAGCCGCAAAAGGCGTAAAGTCCCTCTCCAGTTTGCCGGTGTAGGCAGGCTCAGGGCGGGGGAAGGGCAGCTCGACGCCCGGGCAAGCTTCAGCAACAGGTACATCTACAGGCGGAGGTGTCCCGAAGACGATCTCGCCCTCGCCTTCAGCCACAGTGATCACCAGGCCACCGTTCTCAAAGCGCCAGGTGTCGGCGGTATCCAGGATCTCGAGCAGTTGCACGAGCGGTTCTCCACCCGTGCAGGTTATGGCAGAGCTGTCGAGATCAAACGCAATCTGCGCCTGCGGATTGGCGGTGAAGGTTCCCGTCGCTTCGCCACAGTCAAGACTCGATACCGTGGCAGTCCCGTCCTTGGCGAAGGCAAGGACTATTCCGGGTGGGATATCGGCTGTTTCCGAACCTTGCTTGGCCTGCACCCATTGCCATTTCGAGGCATAGATGCCCGGCGCCTGATCAGCAATGGGCAGGAGCGTGACCGGTTGGAATGGCTGTAGGCCGCGACCCTCCAGGATGTTGACGACATTCAGCAAACCATATGCCGAATAGGCAGCCGAGTTGGTGAGACCGGCGACCGTGATCCCCTTTTCGGGATTCGTGTACCACAGAGATTGGAAACCTGCGGTCTGCCCTTCGTGGCCCCAATACCCGTTCCCGTAATCCTGCAGCGCCAACCCGTAGGCCGCGCCGCCCAGAAGAGCCCTCTCGTCGAAGGCCAGCATCTGCTCGAGGGATTCGGCATCGTTGAAGAGCTCACCGGCAGCCAGGGCGCTTCCATAAGCCGCCAGGTCCTCCGCCGTCATGGCCAGGCCGCCGGCTGCCCAGCCCTGCGACACGTTCCAGTTTGTCGTGTTCAGCCGGGTGCCGTCATCCTGCCACCAGTAGCCCTGGGTGGTGATCTCGCCCTCGTGGGGCACGCCCTCGATCAGCACGGCCGTCTCCAGGCCCAGGGGATCGAAGATGCGCGCTTGAAAAAGGTCGGCCAGGGATTGGCCTGTCGCCTTCTCAGCCACCATGCCCAGAAGGATGTAGCCGGTATTGCTATACTTCCAGCCTTCGCCGGGCGGAAAACTAGGCGCGCCGTTGTCGGCGGCGTACTGCACCAGTTCGTCCGGTGTGTATGCCTGCTCCAGCTTGTCGGGATCGGCTGCCGCCTCGCCGATGATCGGATCGCCATAATCCCAGATGCCGGCGGTGTGTTGCGCCATCTGTCGCAACGTGATTTCCTCCCCATTGGGAATCTGTTCCGCCTGTTCGGGAAGCCAGTCGCCCAGCATGTCATCCAGCGAAAGTACCCCTTCCTCCTGGAGCTGCATGAGCACGGCGATGAGGAAGGACTTGCTGTTGCTCCCGATCTCGAGATGGTCGTCCACCTCCATGGGGTTCATATTCTCGAGACTGCTCACGCCAGCCGCGTTGAGGTAGCGACCCTCGGGGGTGTCCACCAACAGGACGAGACCGGGCGCCGCGCCCTCGGGGTCGCCGCCGTCGCTGTAGACCTGCGATTGCAGGAACGCGTCCAATTGCGCAACCATCTGCTCGGTGAGGGCGCCGGCCATCGCGCCCTCACCGTCATCGGCCATGGCAGCCTCGCCAGCCGGGGCAAAGACCATGGTGCCGCCATCGGCAAACAGGTCGATATACAGATTCGCGTCCTCAAAGAAGTAACGAGCGGCGCCGCCCAAGAGCCCCACAAACTGGTCGCTGCGCGAGTCAGGCGGGCAGGCGGCCATCGTCATCGGCCCGATCTCGATCGTGAGGCTGCCGCCGTCGGCCGTGTAGCTGCCGGAGGCGTTGTTGCAGTCGGCCACGATGGCTACTGTGCCGCTTGCACCGAGCGCAGCGCCGGTGCCCCCGTTGAAGGTCAGCAAGTAAGTCTCGGGCGTCTCGACCTCGAACTGCTGCAGCGGGTCGGTGAACGAGACCCATTGCCAGGGGTTCGCCGTCAGCGCGCCCAGATCGGCTGGCTCAGTGGTCGGGGATAGGGCCGTTGCCTCCGTGGTAGGTTCTGCGGTAGGCAGGGCTGTGGCTGGCTCCTCCGTGGGCTCAGCCGTGGCCGCCGGCGGAACCTCGGTGCCCTGGCAGGTGGCGAGCGCCACAACGGTGAAGGCCAATAGTAGCAGAAACATGATTCTCTTCATCGTAAGCTGGACTCCTCTTTCAGTCGATGCGCTGCCGGCCCGTGTCGTAGTTCCCGCTGGGACACGAAGCACGGAGCAACGAGCCTCGTTGGCCCCGGTCACGGGTGTACTGGCGAATCCTCGCCCGCGGTGTATCGCGATCCGGATGGTGTACCATGGCTCATCTCTCCTCTGGGGGCTCAAGCAGGATGTCGTGCGAAGACTGCAGTTCCATGTACAGGCCGGTGAGACGAACGGTATTCGTCGGTGCGTCGAATGTGAATATCGTTCCCATCAGAAAGACCCTTGTTAGTTTCCCTGCTCTTGCGTCTGCAACGAATGCTTTCAGCAAGTCGTCTCGTCCCTCATCATTGGGAACATATACAGGGAACGACTGCCCCGCTTCATCATCCTCTCTGGCTTTCAGGTTGAAACGCCAGGTTGTGGCATCTGGCCCATCACCGCTCCACCAGTCTTCCAGTATCTCTTTCGCACTTTCATCGCCATACAGGTTGGCGTGGTCGACAAAGCCCCATATCCTGACTTCCTGGCCCTCTATGTCGCGAATCTTTTCGTCCCTGGCAAAGCCGTTCACGCTGATGGATGATGCAGGCTCATAGCCACCAATTTGCCCGTTGCATCCGGCCAGGAACGTGGCAACGACAAGTATGATAACAACACCAAGGCGTTTATTCATCCTGCTTCCACCACCTCGATTCCATGCTGGCAGGGCACCCACGCTACTCGACTGCCCCCAACGCCTGCAGAAACTCCTCACCAAACAAGCCCACCAGGCAGGCGGCAGGCATCGCCTGCCGCCCTCTGCCTCGTTGGGAATCAGATCCGTGCCAACTGCCAACTCATTACGGGTTGACCAACTCGAACAGTAGTGAACCGCCGTCGTCCAACATGATCGACAACCGGCCGTTCTCAAAGCGCCACGTATCCGCCGAGTCCAGGAGGCCAAGTAGCTGCGCTGCCGGCTCACCGCTGTCACAAGTGATGCCCGAGGCATCCAGGTCGAAGTCGATCTGCCACGACGGGTCGACGGCAAAGGTCCCAGGGGCCTCACCACAGGCGTCGCTCTTAACCTTGGCCGATCCATCTTTGAACAGCAGCAAGATCGTACCGGGCGCGACGTCGGTGACGTCCGATTCGTCTGCCATCTGCACCCAATCCCAGTGGGACGCCACGGCCTCGCCAAGGATGCCTTGTTGGTCATCGCCAATCGGCAGCAGGGTCAAAGGGACAAGTGGCTTTGCTCCCTCCCCACCAAGGATGTTGAGTACATTGAGAAGATCGTAGGCACTGTACGTGGCCGAGTTGGTCAAGCCCACAACCATAACCTGCTCGTCCGCATTGGTGTACCAGAGCGTCTGGAAGCCGGCGGTCTGCCCTTCGTGCCCCCAATAGCCGTTGCCAAAGTCGATCAGGCCCAACCCATACGGTGCTCCCACGCTGTATAACGCGCTCCCGTCGAAGGCCAGCATCTGGGCCAGCGAGTCCTCGTCCTGCAACAACTCGCCCGCAGCCAGGGCCTCGCCGTAGGTCGCCAGATCCGCGGCGCTCATGGCCACGGCACCGGCAGCCCAGCCCTGCGACGCGTTCCAGTTCGTGGTGTTGACGACTTCCTCGTCTTCCTCCGTCCACCAGTAGCCCTGGGTGGTGATCTCGCCCTCCTGGGGCACGCCCTCGATCAGGACGGCGGTCTCCAGGCCCAACGGATCAAAGATGCGTTCCTGGTACAACTCGCCCAAGCTCTTTCCGGCGGCCTTTTCGGCGATCATGCCCAGCAAGACGTAGCCGGTGTTGCTGTAGTGCCACTGGCCCTCGCCAGGCGCAGAGTAGGGCTCCCCTTTGTCAGCGGCATACTGCACCAGCTCTTCGGGCCTGTACCCTTTTTCGAGCAGGTCGAGATCGGCGATCCCACCGCCGATAATGTCGTCAGCATAGTCCCACAGGCCGGCGGTGTGCTGGGCCATCTGGCGCAGAGTGATCTGCTCGCCGTTGGGCAGCTGGGCAGCCTGTTCAGGCAGCCAGTCGCTCAGCATGTCGTCCATCGACAGCACGCCTTCTTCCTGCAACTGCATCAGCAGCACGATGGTCATCGACTTGGTATTGCTTCCGATCTCCAGGATGTCATCGGTCTGCATGGGGGTGCCGTCTTCGATGCTGCTCACGCCGGCTGCGTTCAGGTAGCGGCCCTCGAGCGTATCTACCAGCAGCACCAGGCCCGGCGCGGAGCCCTCCGGGTCGCCGCCTTCGGTCCAGACCTGCGATTGCAGGAAGGCGTCCAGTTGGGCGACCAGCTCTGCCGGCAATTCGCCCGCAGACGATAGCGCGCTCTCCACAGCCTCGAACACAAGCCCCAGGGCGCCGCTCTCCGGATCTAGCAGGATCAGCAGCCCGTTGGCGTCGAACTGGAACGAAGTGGCTGCGCCGAGGTACGCCAGGAACTCCGCGCTGAGCGAGCCCTCTTCGCAGGCAGCCGCAGTCGTGGGACCAAGCGTGATCGTGAGGGTCCCATCCTCACCGAGTGTGTACTCCCCGCTCGCCTGGTTGCAGTCCGCCGTGATGGCGATGGTATCATCCTCGCTGAAAGCGACCGTGTATTTCGCCGGATCATCGACAGGGACCTGTTGGGCGCTCCTGTCCAGCACCGCTGTCCACTGCCAGGTACTGCGCTCCAGCATCTCGGCGTTGTGCCGGGCTGCGATCCCGGGCATCGCCGCCAGGGCCGCCTCCATGACCGGGTCCTCGCCTTCTATCTTGGCCTGTTCCGTCTCCAGGGTCACCGGTACCTGGATATCGGGCACCACACCCTTGGCTTCGAGATTGGGTTCGTCCGTCCCAGCAAAGTACGTTCCACCCTTGGTAAACTGGAAGGTGGTGCCGCCCGGCAGCTTGACCCTCTCGATCGGACCACCCGCCCCGGAGCTCGGAAACTGGCCGATCACGGTCGCCCGGCCCAGCACCTGGAGGTGCTGGGTAAAGTACTCGCAAGCGCTGGCGCACCCCTCGTCCACAAGAACTGCCACGGGCCCGGTGTACGCCAGTTCCGGGCGGGGCGCGCTCAGCATATAGTCGACCGCATAGGAGCGCACGTGTTCACCCGTCTCCAGATCATAGGAGTACCAGTCAAAGACATTCGCGGGCATGGGATCGTCCGCCGTGAAAAAGTAGGAAACCATGGTTTCATAGAGCATGAGCCAGCCGCCCGTATTCCCGCGTAGATCGAGGATAGTTCCGCCCGATCCACGGCCCTGCTCAACGGCCAGAGCCTCTTCCAGCACGGCGATCTTGGGGAGCACATAGTCGATGAAGCTGGACCAGCGCACAACCGCATAGTTGCCCATCTGTTCGTAGGTAACGGGGGTCGTGCTTTGCGCTGGCGGACCTGTCGTGCCTCTATCGTAGTCACCGGCGACCATGGTCGCTGTGAGCACTTCAGTTGTATCCGGCAGACGATAGCCGATCGTGACGCTCTGCCCTTCTGCGAAGTTCAGAACGGCTCTCGCTTGCATCACGCGCCGGACCGTTTCCGTGCCAACGCTCTTCAGCAGGGGAATGGTCTCCAACCGCTCGGACGCCGGTTCGCCGTCGATCGATACGATCTCCGTCCCCGGAACCCAGCCCGCTTCAGCCGCCGGCGAATCCTCGCCTACAGCGAGCACGAGGATCTCGTCTCCGACAGCCTCTGCCGGCGTCGATTCGTCGATGGCAGCGAAGGTGCTGGCCCCAACCGAGGCACCAACCTGCTCGAGATAGCGCTTCAGTGGTTCTAAACTCGCCTCTGGATCGTAGTTCGTGGCCGCCACGTGGCTGTCGTGAAGCGACTTGGCCAGCGTGTCGAGCGCCAAAAAGTAGGCGCCGAGATCCTGGTCTGCGTCGGCTTGCTCGATCTGGGGAAGGTACTCGGCGCGGATCTCTTCCCAGTCCAGATTCCGTAGCTCGGTGTAGGCATACCGCTCCGCAAGGACGTCGATCAGCGAATTATAGCTCTCTAGGAGGCCCTGGTCGGCAAAATCAGGGGATACCTGTTCCGCGGCCTCGATGGTGTTGATGGCCACCTCGGGCGAACGATCCAGGGCGACCGTCCCGTCGGCGCCGAGGGTCGCCACCGTGTAGCCGGCGGGTAGGGGTGTGGATGGGTCATCCGGCGTGAACCACTTGCCGTCCGCGCCGGCGCCCGCTGGAAAGCCCTGTTCGGCGTCGGGCGCATAGACCAGGAAGGTACCCTCGGTGATGGCGCCGGTCTGGGAATCCATCAAAATCGAGGTCATACCCGCTGCCTGCTCGAGTTGCTGCAGGTACGAATCATTGATGATGTTCGAGGCGACGGTCAGCGCGTACACCTGGACACCGGCGTCTTTCTGCCCGTCGTTGTCCAGGTCCAGGGTGGCCCCAGTCGGCACGATGGGCAGATTGATGCGAACCTCGGCCGGTAGCGGGAACAGCGGATCGGTGAAAATGCCGAGGATCTGACCCGATTCGGGGACAAAGACCTCCGGCTCGCCGCGGAGGATATTGGTCACATCGATCAGCGCCGCAGTCGGGTTTGGGAACAGGTCGGGTAGAAGAGCAAAGTTACCGGAACCAGCCTCACCCGTGATGACACGGGGGCCGTCGGCGCAGTCTGCGCTCCAGTCCCCTGCGCTGCAGACCAGCGTGACGCCGGCCTCTTGTGCTCCCGCACTCGCCGGATCGGCAGCAGAATCCGCAGCAGCTTCCGCCATTTCTGCTTCGCCTTCAGGCGCAAAGACCATCGTGCCGCCGTCGGCCAACAGGTCAATGTATAACATCGCGTCCTCGAAGAAGTAGCGAGCGGCGCTGCCCAGCAGCGTGACAAACTGGTCGCTGCGCGAGTCAGGCGGGCAGGCGGCCATGGTCATCGGCCCGATCTCGATCGTGAGACTACCGCCGTCAGCGGTGTAGCTGCCGGAGGCATTGTTGCAGTCGGCCACGATGGCTACCGTGCCACTTGCACCGAGCGCAGCGCCGGTGTCCTCGTTGAAGGTCACCACATAGTTCTCGGGACTTTCCACTTCGAACTGCTCGACCGGACTGGTGAACGAGGTCCACAGCCAGGGGTACGACGTCATGTCGCCGGCTGATTCTTGCTCACCGGCCACGGCAAAGGCCATGGTCCCGCCATCGGCGAACAGGTCGATGTACAGGAACCCTTCCTCAAAGAAGTAGCGAGCGGCGCCGCCCAGCAGTTGGACAAACTGATCGCTGCGTGACTCGGGTGGGCAGGCGGCCATGGTCATCGGCCCAACCTCGATCGTGAGGCTGCCACCATCATCGGCGGTGTAGCTGCCGCTGGCGTTGTTGCAGTCGGCTTTGATGCTGACTGTGCTGTCCTCGTTGAAGGTCAGCAGGTAGCGCTCAGGCTCCTCGACCTCGAACTGCTGCAGGGGGTCGGTGAACGAGACCCACTGCCAGGGATTCGCCGCCAGGGCACCCAGGTCGGCCATCTCAGCAGTTGGCGGCGGAGCCGTTGGCTCGGCGGTTGGCTCCACGGCAGGCGCGGCCGTGGTGGTTGGGTCTGCGGCAGGCGCAGCAGTGGCGGTTGGCTGCGCATCATTGCCCCCGCAGGCGGCGAGCAACACAACGATGAACGTGAGCAGCAGCAGTATAGTGATTTTCTTCATACTAGATCGGACTCCTTTGAGTTCCTTAGTCTAGGACTGGTTAATCCTATGGGTCCCCGTCCCCGGGGGCGGATCCGGCCCCGAGACGGGCCCGGGAGCAAATTCGCACCAGAAACCAGTTTAGGACTGGTTAATCCTATGGGTAGCGATCTTGTTGTATGCACTCCACGGGCCGTGAGCCACATAGCTCTACCCCTGTGAGGTAGTTTAGCACATGCTCGGCCAGGCTGCATCGAGAATCTGGATGAATTCTCCCAAAGAAAAAGATGCCTTCTATGAGGCATCTTCTCATCCGAATTGTTGAGATCGGAGGGTCAGGGGAAGGATCCGTCCGCAGGCGCACGCTGCGTGAAGGGTTTAATCTATGGCCGGTGGGGCTGCTGCAAGGTTATCGTCGCGAGAGGTACCTGGTCCCAATCGACCGCCGGCTTGGGGCTTGTGGACGAATTGATTGGCGACTTTGGTGAACTGAGGTTGTGGTACTAGCAAGGGAAGGCGCCGAGCTGTTGCATCAGACCGAGCCCGTCCGACGCGCCCCATATCTCCGCGACCTTGCCATCCTCGATGCGCACCACGCTCACACCTTGGAAGTCGATCGGCTTTCCCGTGGCAGGCACTCCCATCAATTCACCGCTGTGTGTGCCCCTAATGGTCCACTTGGCGGCGACTTTGTCTCCATCAGCGAGCATGAACTGAATTCCGAGCTCAAAGCCCGAAATGCCGCCCTTGATCATATTGACAGTCGCTCTGACACCATCTATGCCGGTAGGCCAACCGGGCGCGGCAGAGTGGATAACCACATCAGGGGCATA
>Ga0180438_10004809_pt1 | contig 19215 bp, 19 predicted proteins | sample SS_ome_12_FD_132455 | JGI IMG/M metagenome (GOLD analysis project Ga0180438, IMG submission 132455) | Hypersaline lake sediment archaeal communities from the Salton Sea, California, USA - SS_3_D_2 metaG | ecosystem: Environmental > Aquatic > Non-marine Saline and Alkaline > Hypersaline >...
GGCGGCATAGTCGAACAGTATTCTCCAGCGCTCCACGCTGTCAGGGTAATAGGTGATGCCCAGCGGGTGGTAGCGCTTTACGCTCTTATACATCTCGTAGATATGGGGGTAGACGTATGTCAGGAACTCATCGATATCCAGGCTGGGTGGACTGGCGTAGAGTTCCCAGAAGACACAGCCGGTGAGGTCGATGCCGTATTCTTTATAGCGTTGGAGGGTGGTCAATACCAACTCGGAGTAGTTTTTCATTTCGTCGACGAAAAAGGTGGGGTACGTGCCTAAGTTCTGGCAGTAGTCCTCGATCTGGCGTTTTTCACGTTCGCTATCGGCCTGCATATAGCGTTGGTAGCATTTAAGGTCTTCCAGTAGTAATTCGGTGGACCGTAGGAAACACCCCAGTGTGAAGGTGGAGGTGATGAACGGGCTGACCATGATGGCAGGCAGTTCCTCTTGGACCTTGCAGAACACCTGAAGTGAGGTTTCGAAGTAGCCTTCGATTTCTGGTGGCTGAATGTTATCCATGTCGTCTGCGATTTTGATGATGTTGTCGGTGTTGGTGGGATAGTTCCATTCCGTGAATTGGAAGGGTACTCCCATTTCGTAAAGACCGGAACCCAGTAATGGTCCCCCCCAGTAGAGCATGGTAAGGGTATCGGCGGGGTAGCGTTTGTAAAGTTTTTTGGTGAGTTCGACGTTCTTATCGACGTCGTGAAGTAAGTCAACCCAACTAACCGAGGGATCCACGAATTGTGGATGGATATTAGCGACCGCCAGGATGGTTGCTATCCGATCAGGGATCTTATTTAAGTTAAACAACAAGATGCGTTCCAGCGGGGTTAATTTCACCCCGAAGCCGCGTAATTTATTCTTGACGGATGCTTTAATGACTAATTTTAACAGTTTCAATAAACCCATAATATTCACCTATTAGTTTTAACAACATACGCTGATTATTCGTCATCAGGAAACTCCCAAGAATAGCATTTCTCTTTCAACTGGGTCACAGCCTGGACAGCTTCTTCAGCGTTATTGCCATAACCATCGGCGCCGATCTCTTTAGCAAACTTGCGGGTGACTGAGGGGCCACCCACTATGATCTTGAATTGATACTCTGTTCGCAGTGGATCTAGGGCCTGAATGGTCTGCTTTAGGGAGAAGTTTGCTGTAGTGTCCAGCCAGGCACTGAGCCCCACAAATACGGGGTGATGCTGTTGAATGGCTTCTATAAATTGATCGGGAGAGATGTCTACACCCAGGTTAACCACGTCATAGCCGGCACCTTCTAGAAACAGTTCGACGATCTTAGGGCCGATGCTATGCACGTCACCCTCTACTGTTCCCATGACGATTGTCTCCCGTTTTGTAGTGAGTCCTTGCGATTTTATTAACGGCTCAATGGAGTTCTTGATGAGTTCGACACAGCGAGCAGCCATCCACAGGTCGGCAATAAACAATTCCCGAGTGGAAAAACGCTGCCCGACGGTGTTCATAGCGTCGCTGACAATGTCAAGGATTCTCAAAGGGTCAATATCTGCATCTAACAACTGAGACAAAAGTTCTTGAATTAAATGTGACTCTCCTTTGATGATCATGTCTCGTAATTGCTCATATAATGTAATGAGTTCGAAGGTGTCACCAGTAAATTTAGTATGGTAGTCGATTGGTGCCCCTTCGTCTTTGGATTTCAAGGGTTTAGAGTCTTCGTGAATGGAAAGAAAAGGTTTCCTCAAATTGACATACCTCCAATTCGTTCAGGGTGGTAAAAAACTGATAGACCTCTAAGAGATCAATATTGACAGGAGCGTATAACTTCCATAAACTGAGGATGGTGATCTTGTTGTTGACTCCCTGTACCAGGTTAGTGATCAGGTCCATAGGATAATCATTCACCAGTTTAGAAGCAATTTTGCCCCTTAACACCTTGTTTTTTTGTTCAGGAGTCATGACCGGGATTTTAATACCGGCTTCCTTCATAAGATCCGATTTTTTTACAAACAGGGGCTTTGAGATTGGCAGTTTCAGACGGTCCTTTAGTTGTTGTACATTATCACAGAGAAGACGCAATTCGTTACGTAAATAGTTTTGGTCGCCTCCAGTGCGTCCCAACAGTTCGTTTGCCAGTTTGGTGGCTTCGTCGGTGGATACATCATCCTCAATGATCAAGATTAGAATATCTTTGGCATCGGCACTCTCAACGATCCGGTTGCGGCGTGTAATCACCATGCGTTCGCCCTGCTTTTCTATGACGTCAACATCGGTCTCGGCTAGCCCCATATGGAACTGTGCCAGAATGATGGGATCCTTTAAAGTTTCTGCTACTTTGCTTTCGGAGCATGTGCCCTCAAAAGCAATATAGGGTCCTGCCATGATGTCGAACTTGAGGAGCAAGATTGTTTTAATGCCACACTCCTGCAACGGATAGGAATTTAAAAACAAGGGTTCACCGATCACAAATCACGCCTCCTTTTCCGTTCTTTGCACTAACTCCAAAAACGCTTCCTTAACATTCTCACCTGTTGCAGCGGAAGTAGGAAAAATGATTTTGGGATCGTTAATTTCAAGATGACTGGCAATCATCTCAGGAGAAAATGTGTTAGGTAAATCTTGTTTGTTAATACAAACTACATATGGTAGACGTAATTCACCTACAATCAACTGGTGTATATTCTTGGCGACTGCTAAGGCTTCTTCATTAGAAGAATCAATAATCAAGAAGGCACCAGTTGCTCCTTTCCACCAGAGTCTCCAGAGAGGTTGATAGCGCTGTTGACCTCCCAGCTCCCAATTAACATAACACTTACCATTGTTCAAGGGCACCTTATAAAATGCAACTCCTGGCGTCGGCATATATATGCCAGAAGAATTTAACTGAGTTTCCTCAATTATACACTCAAGACAAGATCCAAAGGTACTTTTTCCAGCTCCTGCTGGCCCCATTAGTAAAAATTTCAATACTTTTTCTTGCTTACTAGTTACCTTTGTCTTAGATAACTGTGTAATTCCCATTACCAGTTCACCACTGACATTTGATAGCGGTCTATTTAAAGTCCGCGTTTTTGTATGCCAGCTGACGCTTCTTGATTGGAGAATAACATATGCTGAGACTTACATTTTTAAACTGAGATTCAACGAGACGAAATCTAGAAATAAAGACGTTCGTTTGAAGTTTTAAGAAAACAGTACGCTAGTTAAGAACAAAAAATAAAGGAAAACACTTTAGAGAATTTGCATTTAGGTGAGTGTCTATTACAATTATTGGAAATTCAGTCAGAAAAGAAAAAGTTATAAATCTTGTATGCTTGCTCCAAGATGCGAATAGGCGATTCAAAAAATCTCCTTTCTTAAAGAAAAAGAATTCGAAAGGTAAGTCTCTCAATTTGAATAAGCCAATAAAAGGCATATTATTTGATCAGCAACTCATTAACGGTTTCCTTTGGTGAGATATTGTTATGAATGTCCAGATACTTGAAAAGACACCAGATATGTTACGATTTATATTAGAAGATGTAGATGCCTCTTTTGCAAATGCTCTCAGAAGAGTTATGATAGCAGAGGTACCTACTTTAGCCATCGAAGATGTCATAATCATTGAAAATACATCCGCTTTGTATGATGAACTATTTGCTCATAGACTTGGATTAATACCGCTAAAGACTGATCTTGAGTCTTTTGTCTTACCACAGGATTGCGGGTGCGGAGGAACTAATTGTCCGAGATGTTCCGTGACCTTAACTTTAGTCAAAGAGGCAAAAGAAATAGATAATCAAGGTGATAGTGTAATTGTATATTCAGGGGATCTTGTGTCGCAAGACCCTGAGGTTGTTCCAGTAAATGATTTAATACCTATTGTTAAACTGGCAAAAGGTCAACGCACAGAATTAGAAGCAATCGCGCAATTAGGAAAAGGAAAAGTACATGCAAAATGGCAACCAGTGGCGACATGTTCCTACAAATATATACCAATTATTGACCTAAATACACAAGAATGTACAGTATGCGGTGATTGTGTAGAAAGTTGTCCAAAAAGCATTCTTAGAATAGAAGAAGATAGATTAATTATTCAAAACATGTTAGATTGTATTTTATGCAAATTATGTGAGGATACATGTGATTTTAATGCAATAAAAGTACGATGGGACAATAGAATTTTTGCGTTTTCTTTAGAATCTACTGGAGTATTATCTCCTGAAACAATTGTGAAAAAAGCTGTAGAAATACTCCAAGGAAAGGCAGAAGCATTCAAAGAAGAAATCGAAGTAATTCAAGAGGGTGAAAAATCTGAAATCTACAGGTCCAACTAATCCTAATGTGCAATCTATAAGAAGATACTTACGTAGAAGTGCACATAAATGGCATGCTAGCATTTGGAGAGATGTCGACAACTATTTACAAAAGCCTCGTAGAACAAATGTAGAGGTTAATCTTAGTAAAATAAATCGTCTAACGAAGCAGGATGATATAGTAATCGTTCCAGGAAAAGTATTATCATCTGGTAAACTCTTGCATCATGTTACTATTGCAGCTTTAAATTTTTCTCAACATGCAAGAGAAAAAATACTCTCTAGTGGCGGTAAATGCCTTACTCTACAAGAACTAATAAAACAAAATCCAAAGGGATCGAACATTAAGGTCATTACATAATCAAATTGAAAAATAATTTTAATTTATCCTTGTAATTTAACTGAATCTCCTTCGGTGGTCTAAGAATGAATGAATGGGTCATAAACGCAGAAAATAAAATAGTTGGTCGATTATCAAGCTTAGTTGCAAAAAGATTACTACTTGGCGATAAAATTATTATTATAAATGCAGAAAAAGGCATTATTACTGGAGATCCAAAAAGCATATTACGAAAATATAAAGGAAGGTTACAAATAAGGACTGCAACAGCCCCATGGAAAGGACCACTACATCCACGTATGCCTGATAGATTTCTTCGTCGTATAATACGTGGAATGTTACCTTGGGATACACCTCGCGGAAGAACAGCATATAAACGACTAAAAGTGTATATGGGCACACCAAAACATCTTAAGGATGTTCCAATCGAATCTCTCCCTAAGATTGAATGTAAAACTATCAGAAAGAAAGTCTATCTATCTGAAATATGTAAAGAGATTGGATGGTCTCCTTCAAAGAGGGAATAATATGACTAAAGTTATATTAACATCAGGAAAAAAGAAAACGGCGATTGCCCGGGCTATAATCAGACCAGGTAAGGGTAAAATACGAATAAACAAGATTCCTTTAGAACTATTTGAACCAGAGTTATGCAGATGGAAAATTATGGAACCAGTGATACTAGCAGGTACAGAAATTATCAATCAAATTGATATAAACATTGATGTCAGAGGTGGAGGGTTTATGGGGCAGACGGATGCTGTTAGAACCGCCTTAGCAAAAGCCATATCAGAATGGACTGATAAACCCGAAATTAAGCGAAAATTCTTAGAGTATGACCGAATGCTTCTTGTTTCAGATGCCAGAAGGAAAGAACCGAAAAAATTTGGTGGCAGAGGAGCGAGACAGCGCTTCCAAAAATCCTATCGATAAACCTTACTTGAAATCAATATTTGAAATGTTCAAATATTGCACCTAATAAGGAGAAATGTCTAGATAAACAAGATCATTCAGGTAAGAACTGTCTTAATTGAGGCGCCATTTTTCTTGCTGTCTCAAAAGCACTTAATACTTCAGTTGGCTTAAAAGTTCCATCTCCTCCTTTTTGTAATGCACAAAGATTTCCATCTTGAGTAAATGTAAAGGTTATTCGCCCTGTCATTGCAAATTCTTCTTTAAGACACGGATCAACTATCATAGCACCATTCATTTTTGCTACGGTGATAGCAATGGGACGGTCAACTGTAGGGAGGGGAATTGTTTCTTCAAGACATTCAATTTTGTTATCTTTTTTGATTTCTAACTTCGGCATTTTTGCTGTCATAAGAGCAGCCATAGCTGCTAAGGCAGAAGCATCAATGAGATTTCCATCATGATCTAAGGCATAAATGTCAACAAAGACAATCCATACTTTTTCGCCTTCAATAATACACAACTTTTTAGTATCAACAGCATGTGATTGTCTCACACCTCGGTCGACTACTCTTGCTAATTCAATACCTACTTCTGTAGGAGGTCCACTTTCAAAGAAAGGCGAAGCAATTGGTGCAAGTTCTGCACTTACAGTAACAACACCCTCATCGGGCATATCAGGGTATGGAGTACCCATTTCCATTTTAACTCCTACCACAACTCTAGTATTGCCTAAAGTCACATCAGCTGAGCCGTTTGCTTTTTCAATAATATCTGTCTTTATTGTAATTTCCCTAAAATCGTCTAGTGAACGTTCATCAATACGATTGCCCTTGCTTACAAGTTTTTCAATGTAGTTTTGTTCAATTTCAGAAAGAATTTTCTCAGACTTAACCATTTTAATCACCTTCTTCGGAGATATCGTCCTCAGAATCAGTTTCATCGCGAATCACTGCATATTTATTCTGCAATGTTTCTCTTTGCATTTCGTAGATATTTTTACAGCCAGTAATGGCTAAATTCATTGCATCTTCAAACTCTTCGGGTGAAAACGATCCATCCATTTGAAGCAATGTAATCTCTTCTGTTCGAGGGATATATGCTACAGGAAGATCTGCCTCGCCATATTTGTCTTCAGTGTCATTGAGATCTAAAACAAGTGTCCCTTCAATTTTTCCAGCAGCACATCCTGCTACTAAATCTTTTAAAGGTACTCCTGCGTCTGCAAGAGCTAAAGATGCGGCAGTGATGCTAGCACATCGCGTTCCTCCATCCGCCTGTACAACTTCGATATAAATATCTACAGCGGTTCGAGGAAACATAATTGAAAAAATGGCAGGCTCCAATGATTCTCGAATGACCATGGATAGTTCCTGTTCCCTTCTACTTGGGGCAGGACTTTTTCTTTCATTTCAGCAGGCGATTTAAGAAATTACATGCCTTCTACTGAGAAAGATGCCATTCGATAAGTACATCTTACACGAGCTTTATCTGGCAAAGCTAAATGACGCGGGTGTAGTTCTCGTGGACCATATACAGCCGCGAAAATTTTATTTCTTCCTTGCTCTAAATAGGCTGACCCATCAGCCGTTTTAAGTACACCAATCTCCATTTGAATTGGTCTTAATTCATCAAATTTGCGACCATCAGATCGGATACCTTTATCAGATATGAGTTTAAGAGGTGGTACCGACTTTTTATCTTCCATTTCTTTTCCTCCTTTTCATTCTCCTATGATTTCATATTTACTTTCAAACACATTCCAACACTTAAAAAACTGAACGTTTATTTAAAACAGAAAAGGGTTATTCTGTTCAAAATTAGCGACGCTTATTCTCCATATACATCGCATAATTTTTACATACATTTTTTTCTAATATATTGTCATATCTTCCATTTAGAATTTATCGCATCAGTTTTAGGATGTCATCTATTAGGTCAACGTGACTTAAAAGCATTCTTCGACAGCAATATCTTTTTAGATCTAATTCATCTAATACTTCTTTTGGAGAATCGCCTTGTTTTATCTTCTGAGAGAAGGGTATCCACTTATCTCCAATTACTTTTCCACATGTGAAACAACGAATGGGAATGATCATCTTATAACCCCAAAATTTACTGAACGCGTTCTATCTGGAGAATATTGGCATTCTTTTTTAATCTTTTCGTTCCTACGAAATCAGCGAGAAAACCCACCGTTATTAATTTTGAAGGCACTGTTTATATCAAATACGCTTTTTTTCCTCTTGAGCAAGTTTATGAGCTAAACGAAGTGGCTCTGGTAACTTATATCCTTTTAAAGAATGTTTTACTATCTTTATGCAACTATCAATAGTGATTAATTGTCCTGGTGAAATAATTATTGGCTTACAGCCATCTTTTGAAAGAAAAATTGCTCCCACTCGTTTATCTTTATAATATACATAGCAATATGATCCTACATTAACTGGTATTTCAGAAGACATTCCATACAAAAGTTTAGTCGCTATACCAATTGTTGGAATGTTTGCAGCAATACCTATGTGAGATGCGTATCCAAAAAAGAGTGGATGAGCAATCCCGTGACCATTGATCATTAGAATATCTGGATATGTATTAATTCTTTCCAGAAGTGCTAAAGTAGGAGGACCTTCTCTATATGCGAGAAAAGTTGGTATGTAGGGAAAATTAACTTCACATTTTATAGTGTTACGCTCTAAAACTTCCAATGTTTTGAAATTAACTGCGACGTAAGCCACGATGCAATGTGATTCTTGATATGAAAGATCAACTCCTGCTAAAATCTCGGGGATGTCGAATTTGTCTTTTAGAATAATTTTCTTAGCAAGGTACTTCTGTTCTTTTCTAAGAGAATCAAGATCAAGTGAACTACCATCGATCTTTTCAGAGAATCGCTTTAAAAATTCTTCAGAGATATCTCTCTTGGTCTTAAAGTTCACTGAGACACCTCATAACTTTAATGTGAGGTTGCTTACAACAGCATTCCCCTGTTTTGAAATATTATTTTGTTAAACAATTCTTGTTGTGAATCATCATCATACAATTTTTCAAGAAATTATGTTTCCTAAAGTGACTTTCTTTCCAAGAGAATACCAATAAATACAGGACCTCTGATATCGATTTTTTTCCCTTTTGAAGTGATCATTCTCCTTGTTGGTTCTTCTATTGTTAGATTTATATCAACTGCATTTTTAACCATTCTTACTCTTAACATATACTCATTTCTGTCACTCTTTAGTAGATCTTCTATATCTTTTGCTGCTTTTGCAGCTACAGCATCTAAATATCGAATTCCAGTCGACTGACCTTCCTTCTTCAACTTTTCAGTCGGAACCACTCCAATTATATTTCCTTCAGAGACCCAGATTTCATTTAATGCGGCAGGACCTAATAATTTGACATCAGGATCAGGTTCCCAAACATAGATTTGCGTGAGTTGAGATTCAAAATGTTTTTGCCATGCTAATACTTTAGTTGGAGAACTGTCATCCTTATGTTCTTCAGCGACATTTATGATCGCCTTCATCATTTCTTTTCCAAGATCTGTTTCTGGGCTTTCAGTTACTTTAATCCCCTTAAGAAGTTCTTCATCTTTTTGATCAGTTTTAGAGTATAAATAAGGATAAACAAGTTGTCTGATGTCTGTTTCGCCAGTTTCGATCATAACAAAACGTTCCACTCCAAAACCTGCATTAAATACCGGATATTCTATTCCGAAGTTGGCAAGTGCTACGGGTGAATAAAAACCTAAGTCCCCTATTTCAATAACTTCTCCAGTCTTTGGATGTTCAGTAAGAATTTCTGATTCTGTTTGAGGGGCATAATATTTCGATGTAGCTCGTTTTTGTGCAAAGATAACTTCCTGATATCCAAGCTCTTTTAAAAAATCTTCAACAACAATTTTCCCATCTTCTAATGTCATATCTGCCATGATTACAAATGAGATGGTATAACTTGAGTAAAGATGAGTTCTATCTAGTTTCTGCTCTCTTCGGAACTTAGGACCTATACTAAAAAGTTGTAATGGAAGAGGTTGCAAATATTGGATTTTGGCTAGTGCTGGAAACCATAATGCTGTGGTATGACTCCTTAACGTTTGTTTTGTAGGGATTGGCTCAAGTCTTTTCAATTCTGAAAAAATAGAGTCAATCATCTTACTAGCATCATCTTCTTTCACTTCTAACTCAGTAACAATAACTTCAAGCATATTATCGGCTTCAATATTACCAGCCTTGTATTCTCTGAAGATTTTTTGTAATTCAGAAACCTTTTCAAATCCGGGGATAATTTTTTGAATCCTCTCAAGTTTCTCTTTAGAAATTCCTATATCAGGGCGTGGTAATCCTGCTAAATAGAATACACGGTCAAGAATCAGGCGTGCTTCAGGTCCATATTCTCGAAATATAGTTCCCTCATCTACAATAATTGGTAAAACAGTTTCCTTAAAGCCTAGTCTCAGCAATGTTTTTCGTGTTCTTTCAATAAATGTAAACATTGGATGAGGTTTTCCTTGTGGCTTTAAACGTAAAAGTCGTCCTTTTTCTTTTAAAAGGTTTTTAGACATGAGCCAGGCCTTTTCATAATCCCTTTCCATCTCTGTTTTCAATTTTTGCAGATCAAATTTTCCCATTTTGATTCCCATTCTTAATTCTTTCTTACTATAAGGGAACACCTGCTCTATGCTCAATGATGAATGAAAAGTGGAGTTTATATATTTTCTTTATATCTGCAGAATGAAAAAGAAGAGGAAAAAGTGAATTTCTTTGTAGAAAAGAGATTTCTAGGCTCATCCACAAAGAGTACAAAGGTCGAAGTAAATGAATCTTGAAGAACTCGACATCAAAGATTCTACATATAGCCATTTATGGGATTATTTAATCAGGGCAAAGAAAAAAGACCTAACTCAGATACGAGCAACTCCCAGACTTATTGGGAGACCTGATTTTAACATATCAAAGAGATATCGCTTCTTGGCAAATATAAGAGTTGAAAAAATTCAAACTATAGGTGATTTTAGAGTTAAACCAGGAGATGCAATAATAGCTTCTTGGGGGAATGGAGATGCTGATAGTTTCTTAGTAAACAATAAAGATTGTTCTCTTTCATATCCAAAGAGAGACATCTATGGGATTATTATAGACCATGATTCTAACAATTACTATATTTCTTTTTCAGGGAATTTTTTGCCCGAGGAATTACGATGTTGTAACAAAATTAGTTTACGAAAAGCTGATGATCAAATCCTTTTAAGGATTCAGGAGAATATTTTGGAGCGAATTCAGGGTGGAAAAAGCAAGCGTCTACAGAAACTAAGAACAATGCTTGAAGGACAAGCAGTGTTTAATCCAATCTTTCCTGTTGCATTAAAATATACCACCGAAATACTTAACGAATCACAACTGGAAGCTGTTGCAAAATGTCTTAATTTAACGGATGATAATTACTTTTTTTTGATTCATGGACCTCCTGGTACTGGAAAAACTACTACCATTGCAGAATTGGTTACGCAACTCCTTCTCAGTAATAAAAATGTCCTTATCACCTCTCATACCAACGTTGCAGTTGATAATGCTCTGGAAAAACTCATAGATGTCCTGAAAGAAACAACACGTCACGATCTTAGTAAGATAATGCTTCGCTTAGGTATGAATGCTAAGTTGTTACCAGCAATTAGGCCGCTGTTAGGCACGATCAACAATATAAGAGATCTTAAATCATGGAAAGTCGTTGGTTCGACATTAACAAAAGCTGGAATGTATACCTTACGTCGCGATTTTGATTGGGATCACCCTCCCTTCGATTACGTCATCATAGACGAAGCTAGTATGGTGAATATACCCATGACGCTTGTTGGTATGGTGTTTGGTAAGAAATTAATTCTGGTGGGTGACCATCTTCAACTACCACCCATTTTTAATGTCCCCATAAATCAGCGACTTGAAAAATCGCTATTTGAGATGATGATTACTAAGTATCCACATCTTAGCACCTTTTTAGATACCCAATACCGCTCAAATAGACACATTGCTATGTTCCCCAGCCATTTCATCTACCATGATCGATTAAAAACAGCCTATGGCATCGAAAATATCCACCTTGATTACTTTCCTGAAAACAAAGATAATCTAAGTAAAAGTTTATCCGGTCGATATCCTATTGTATGGATCGATACATTCAACTTTAATGGCCAAGGTATCGAATGGAAACTGTTTGGCAATCGCTATTCTGCTTGCAATATATTTGAGACCGCTCTTATTATCAGAATCATGAGAGAATACCAAAAAGCTGGATATTCCCTTACAAAAGATTTGGCGGTGGTAACACCTTTCCGTTTACAGGCCGCACTTATAGGACGATTAATAAAACAGTTGTTTTCAAAACAAATAAATGTCATTAATCTTTGGTCAATTTCCAAATCAAGCACTATAGACGCTTATCAAGGTCGAGAAAACAATATAGTACTTCTCTCTTTAGTAGATGATGGATTAAGTCCTAAAGCAGCAAAAGTCCTGCAAGATAGTCGTAGAATCAATGTTGCTATCACGCGTGCAAAAAGAAAACTTATCATTCTAGCTTCACACAAACTAGCTGAATCAATAAATGTCCCTTTAATTGCAGCCTTGTTCAAGTATACACAACGATATGGTTTTGTTGCAACTAATTTGTCAAATCATTTGTTATCAGAAGAAGTAAATAGAGCAAAAGCAGAGTTAAGCATCATTCTAAATCAAAACAATTAAATTACTTCTTTTAGTTATCAAATAAAGAAGGGTTTCTATTGTTAAGCTAGATAAATAATAATTGCACAATATCTCCATCTTTTAATCCCAATATTTTTCGTAGAAACTCTGGGGCTATGATCTCAACAACATCTTCGCCATAATGACTGCGCTCTGCGCCCAACAATGCCCCCCTGACTTTATTGTTGATCATAGTACGATATACTTTGACTGGTCCATAGGTTCTTTGACCATTAGACCACCCCTCAATTGGGATGTGTGGCACGGTACTAAGATCTTGCTTTGCGTTGATATCAGCTTTAGATCTAAGTCGTAAATTTAATGTTCCAGGATAAGGTGTAAAGCCCAGTTGTTCCTTAAATTGTTTTAAGTAACCTTCCTTTTGGATATAATATGAACCTTCTCCTAATCCCGAAAACACTTCTCCTTCAAGTACTACAGGAGGAAACCGATTAACGAACAAAATACTGAGATTTGAATACACTTTCTGTAATACTTCTCTTCCTTCCTTTGTTATTCGTATTAATTGCCCTTTGGGAACAATTTCTCTGCTTATCCATCCAAATTGCTCTAAATTTCTAAGTTTTCTTGCACTAGTTTGCTGGCTAAATGAAAATATTTCACTAATTCGTACAGATGTCAATTTTATCGTTTTCTCGAGCGCACCCAGTTTCGCGATTTCGAAAAGCATGAAAAATTCCGAGGTTTTTATTTTGTCCACGAATTTCATTTAACTTACCAGCAATATTACCTGTTGAATTAACTGATTAAGTTTCATATTGAAAAGTTCTGCAATTTTGTTACCGGAAATAGCAAGCTATTCTTAACGAACTATGTATTATTTCTTAATAGTTAATCTTTAAGGCAAATCTCTTGAATTTTGAGTTTGAAATTTATTGAAAATGAAAAACGCTGGTTTTTTATATACATTTTTTAATAGCGTGTGAGTTGACGCAATATGCAAAGCGAGAATGAAGATCCATGGTCGAAATTAGATCGTCTTCAAAGTCTTCCTACTTTGTTAACAGATACATTAACAGATACAATGGTTTTTATATTCCGATTGGGTTGGATGGTTGGTGGTTTTGTCTTTGCTATTGGACTCATATGTTACATGTCAGGCATCGATGAAAGGAACGGCAAGAAAATGATATTCGGTGGATTTTTATTGTTTATGCTATTTCTTTACTTGGATACTGGTATCTGGATTAGCCTCTTTGTCTAAAACTCTTCCTCGTTAATAATGAGAGGTACCCTTATTTCATAGTTCACTGATCCCCTTCAAGGAAGCCCGGCCCTTTAGGGTGGGGAGGAATTGAGGGTGTGTTTCACTTGTACTAGGGTCTCTCCTCTTTTAAATATATGTTCTGGAATAGAGGTACGTGGTCTTAAGGCACACCTCTCGTAGAAGTGGAAACGGTTAATGACCTCAGGGGTGATGAGCAGTAAACTGGTAGAGCCCGACTCTAGATGAGGATTACTGGGCTGGGGTCTGGTAAACGCCCCCATGATGTAGCGTGTGATGAGGTTGAAACTCTAGTTGGTGTAGGTAGAGGACTGAAATCAAGTACAGCTACAAGCCTCACTGCTTTAGCGTGAGGTAGTTTACATAAACCATCTCTGACTCATTTTTTTACTTTTTAATTATATTTAGCAAATCCTCGTAGATTTCTTTCTCATTTTCTCGATCTGTCGATCGATATAGTTTTTCAACTATTAACTCAGGCGTGCTCTTAGCTAAATGATTAAATTTTGGTGTTCGCTCAACAATGAGTTCAAGGTTTTCATCTAATCCACTTGCTTCAATACCGTCAATTCTAATAAGATCTTTAATAGTTTGAGATATTTCACCAGCTAAATGACTTACAAAGACTGCACAGCATTTTTCATTTTTATAAAGCATTTCTAATATGCCACCAATAACCTTTGCGCCAGCTCCAGGTTCCGTTATCGATTCAAATTCATCAACTAGAATGAGTTTGCTTTGAGGGCTAAGTATAACCTCTGCAAATCTTTTTAATGTGGATTCAAAAGCCCCTGCACTAAGTATTCCAACAGATTTTGAAAAATAATAGATTTCTTCAAAAACAGACGAGAAAGCAGCACTAGCAGGAACAGGTAGTCCCATTTGTGACAAAATGGCAATTTGACCGATCAACTGAAGTGTACATGACTTACCTCCAGAGTTTGCACCACTTAAAACGGCAATTCGCTGTTGATTAGTCCCTTCTAGAGCAAGAGGTACATCGCCAATAATATAATCAATGGGTATTACTGTTCCTTTACCCTCAAGTTCTTCATTCTTTAGAAATAGGTTTACACCTTTTTGGAAACCAATACCCGTGTTTATTGTATCAATTGTAGGCGATAATAACTGATATTCTTTAGAAAATCTTCCTATAGCAAAGAATAAATCGAAGTCAAGAAGAATCTCTACAATTTGCTGAATAAAGGAGATATGAATTTTGCCTTTGTTAGCCAGTTCTTTTAAAAGTTGATATTTTCGTGCAACCAATTTCTTTCGTATATTATCAATGATTTGTCTTCTCTTTTTTTGATTTATTTCGATGGGATACATCAATTCTCTTGGAAAAAGGTTGTCTAGCCACTCAACTTCTTCATCTTTGAAATCCAATTGATTGCAAAGTTTATCTTCAGCTTCTTGAATAATATCAGTCATTAAATCGCTGATATTATCTTTTAAATAATGTTGGAATTGTTGAGGAGATCCTGTTTCTGAGCCAAAAGCCTTGATTAGGTTAAGAATCTCATTGCCTTCTATAGTTAGAGAACTTTGTGAAAGTTTATCTACAAGTTCTTTATTAATCCAAAGTTCGATATCGGAAACGAGTCCATCAAAATCCCTTAATATAGATCTTAAACGATCCAATTCAGGATCATATTCATCTGCTATTTCACCATTAGGTTTAATATTCTTCATAATATCTTTGATGGTGCTAGTCGATTGAATTTCAACTTGATTTACGATCTCTCTTAATTTATCATTAGATGAACTCAAGAATAATTCAACCAAGTCAAAAGCAGCCAGAATGACATCATGATTAGTAGAATAAAAGAAGAGAGTTTTCTCTGGAAGTAATTCATCTTCAGAAATATTTTTGGAAACTATTTCTACATTTGAGCTTTTATCAAGAAAATCAAGTTCATGCTTGTGAGCGATATAAATGATATAATCATAAGTTTGAATATAGTCCAGATATTCCTGAGGTGAATCCACGAAACTAATATTATATACTTCATTAATTTCGTGCTTAATCAATCGTTCATAGGTTTCTTTATCATCAGTTAAGAGAACACGATCTGTAATTCGAGTTTTATATTCTTGCATTTCAATTGGTTTTAGTCTTGAGAGAAAGCTACAGATTCGACTTATATCTTCTTCCCCAAGTTCCGCTATTAATTCTTTAGCATTTAGAAAGGTCTTTTGACGCTCCTTTATTTTATCAAGGTGAGTAGGTGGTAATGGGAATAAGAGGGCCATTTTATGTCTTGTAAATGATGTATTGGCATATGACCGGATGAGATCTAATATTTGATTATAGATTTTTCTAATGTCCGGCGTTACCAAAACCGTTTCAAGGCTGATACCCTCCAGTAAGGCATAGGCTGACATCACTATAGAGTTAGCCAATCTCGCGCCAAGCAAAGGAATAGAAGTTAAGCGCGCAATATCTGCATTGATGATTGCACGAAGAGCGGCTTCTTCTGATCCAAAATGGTTAAGAAGTTTTTGTTTTAATTTCGGACCAATCTTTGGAATATCATCTAAAGATATTTGTGATATAGATTTATTATTGATCATTCTAAATCACGTTAAAGCAATATATGATTCATTGAAACTACTTTATGACTTATGGATATTACAAACTTAAGTTAGTATTGATTTTCATCTGAAGTTCTAGATTTATTAAAGAAATCGATTTTATCATTACTGAATAAAGAAGGAAAATTCTTGATAAATAATTCTTTAAACATTTTGAATTTTTAATGAAAATTAATAAACATAACCTTTGTTAGACTTTTCTTCCATTATAATTTGACTATTTAGAGAGTAGATCAGTAACACGTTTTGCATAGGCCCTCAATACTCTCACAGAGAGCCCAAGACTTGTTGCCTCACGCCCAGCGCCGATAAGTACAAACTTTCCTGCATCTGTTAAAATTATATAGCCTGATTTTCCTCGTACTATTACTTCAGACAGTTTTTCAAACCCCATTTTGTCAACAGCCATTTCTCCAGTACTTAATATGGCTGCAGATATTGCAGATAAGAGATCAGAGTCCACCTTTCCTGCAGCGAAAAATGCAAGATGTAATCCCTCTTTGGTGATAACAGCAATCGCTTCAAGCTCTGCATAATTTACGACTTCACGTAAAACTTCAGTCAAATCTCGTTGTTTTGTAGGACTAAGTTTAAACACAGGAGCGCCTCCGTATCATAGGAAAGTCTTTTCTTAAATAATACCTATATCTTAGAATCTAAATAGATTTATGTATATTTAGTCTTTCTTATGCAACTCCTAATAAGGATTATTAACAATGTCTTTCAATTTTTATCTTTAAGGTATTTAAGCTGCTTTCATGCCAAAAAATACCAGAAAAGTGCAAAAAAATAAATTTTAGATCCGTCACATATTACATTCGCTAATCTCTGTAGACTATGTAGGTTCTATCTAACGAACTATTTGTTTAATTAAATGAATATTCTTTTTTAAAAATCTTTATAAGATTAAACAAATATTAATAAAAATGAACAGACTTTGAAATGGCGTGATTAAGTCCCTGAAGGAAAATAATTTCTTGGAGGATTTAAATGACTGAATGTATTCTTCAAACATGTCCTGAATGTAGAGGTAAAATAGTACTAAACAGAGGGCTCTATGTTTGTGAAAAATGTGGTCTAGTGGCTGATACCCAGTATGTACCTCAGGACTATATTATATCTATAAGAACAGATAGAAACGAGTTATCAAAACAATATGTTAGCCCAGGCAATAGAATAGATATTATTGATGGAATAGGTAGTTTCATCGGCAATTTTAAGGAAAAAAATACAAGAGATCATCAGGGAAATTTACTTTCAAAAGAGAAAGAACTCTATTTCAGGAAGTTAAACCGAATTTACAATTTTAGAGCACGTATACGTCATAAAGAATCCCAGTACAGAGTATTAAAATCATTAAATCGTGCAGTTACCTTGCTTCATTTATCTGATAAAACAAAACAGAGAGCCGCTTATATTTATCGAAAGAGCCTTAAAAACGCTGACCACAAAGAAGTTTCAACACATCCTGTTTTAATGGTGGCAGCACTTTTCATAGCCATTCGTGAAATGCGAGTACCTATTACACTACAAGAAGTTGTAACTGCATTTAGACAACTAGGTCATAGAATTCCTATTAATAAGGTAATGCGTATTATTGAGATGTTGAAAAAATCCCCAGGAATTGAATTAAAAAGAAGGAAAAGCGAAGATTATATTCCTCGACTTGTTAGCAAGATTGTTAGACACCCTGAGGTCGCACTGCGCATTAAGCGTCGTTTATGGTCTCCTTCAGAGTATCAAACATATCTTATGAAAACGACACACATGCTCTTAGAAAGTATCACTACAGAACAACGCGGCGGTAGACATCCATACATCTTTGCAGCCTCAGTACTTTATGGTGCTGATTTATTGATTGCGAAACAGAGCAAAAGACGATCTGTCCTCACTCAAAAATTATTGGCAAAAATAGCAAATGTCGCCGAATATAGTGTCCGCGATCATTATTGCATTTTATTGAAAAAATATGTCAAAGGTGAACAAGGAATCCCCATAATTATGTAAGGTACTTTCGTTTGGCATATTTGTAAAGGTAATTCAGTCCTGATTGGGAAAATATCTTCTCAATAACCATAACTGTTTTTTTTTCTTTGATAGTTTTTCTTAATTCTGTTGGTGCAGACTTATACACCCATGCGTTATGAATTCCTCTCAATTGTAATCCACGGACTCCTCTTACTTTAAGATTATCAAATTCTAAATAATGGCAGATAGGGCATCCACAACTTTCATTGAGAAATGCTTCTTCATCTAATATTTTATGTGCTGAAGATCGCTTTCTTTTCTTTGTATTAGATGCAATTGCACGAGGTCCTGTATGGTGCAAATGTACACTTCCAAACCGTGCATTATGTAGGTGTGCAGATGTATCCACACTATCGGCACCTAGGAGAAACAAAAGAAAAGCAACAAGATACGAAACGCCAAAGAAATGAATAAAGATGTCGGGATATTTTTTTCTGATAGTGATGAGTAAATCTACTAACCTTTTTCGATCAGAGTACATTAATATCGGCACGAAACTGCCAATTGCGAGAAAAGCTGGATTGTCTAAATTATTTATTTGGTCGATAAGATATTTCTCGTTGTATCCATGGATCACTGGAATGAAATCATTCGGATAATATTCCCTCCAATATTCATTGCTCCTTGAAGTCTTCTCAATATTCTTATCGACTTCATCATTATTCATTTCAGGAGTTAATGGATAATCTAATGGTATAGCGATGTCTGGCTTGCTCGTCTCTTGGATTTGAATAATTGTCTTTCGATCAATTTTTCTTTTGAATCGTTGAATTTGATAGCCACCTGAGTCCATCATTAGTACGCCATTAAAACCTAAAATTTTACGAACACGAGCAAAATCAATTTTTTGGACAGATAGATCATACGCGTTAATCAGTAAGCTTTCAACATTGAAATAGTGCCAAGGTAGAGGGTTTCCCCGATTAAATGAATGTCCAAGAAATATACATGGACTCTGTAACTTTTTTCCATTAACTGATAAAGTTCCAATTCTTGCCCATCCATCCATATCGTGGATTTGAAACTTCACGTTTTTGCGCCTCTCTTACGAATTAACTAAACAAATGGACA
>Ga0180438_10004810_pt1 | contig 19215 bp, 21 predicted proteins | sample SS_ome_12_FD_132455 | JGI IMG/M metagenome (GOLD analysis project Ga0180438, IMG submission 132455) | Hypersaline lake sediment archaeal communities from the Salton Sea, California, USA - SS_3_D_2 metaG | ecosystem: Environmental > Aquatic > Non-marine Saline and Alkaline > Hypersaline >...
ACTGGCGAACAGCGCGCGGGCGGTGTGGCTGTGGCGGCGGTAGCGCCCCTCTTCGTCGAACTCTGCGCCGGCCTCGCGTCGCTCTCCCTCGTCCTGCAGGGCGGTCGCTACGCCCGGCCGCCGGTGTCCCGCATGGGCAACAAGCACGGGTACGCCCTGCCGATCCTGCACGTCATGGGCCTTCGCGCCGGACAGGGCGCCGAGCGCTACCTGTGGTGCGAGCCGGACCCGGGGTGCCGCGCCCTGCTGCACGCCTACACCGACCGCGAGGTCATGCAGGAGGCGGCGAGGATCATCCGGTCGTGGTCGGACGAGGAGCCCCGCGCGCTGTGGGAGCGGCTGCGGGCCGAGGGGGAGATCAGGGTCGGGGAGCCGCGGGAGGTCGCGCGGGAGTCTTGGCTACTCGCGCGGTCGTTCGCCTTCAAGGGCCCGTCGGCTGGATACATGCCGCGCGGCGACGAGGACGGATCGGGCCGATCGGTCAACACGCCGCGCGGCCTCGCACGCAAGTGGCAGACGACCCCCACCCTCCCCGCCTCGGTCGCCTCCGACGCCCGCGACCTTGCCCCCGTTGACCTTCCGCCGGGCACGGTGGCCTACCTAGACCCGCCTTACCTCGGCACCACCGGCTACGCGAGCGATCTCCCCCGCGCCGCCGTCGTCGACCTCGCGCACTGCTGGCACGCCGCAGGCGCCCGCGTCTACATCAGCGAGGCCGAGCCGCTGCCGGAGTTGACCGCCGAGGGGTGGCACGCCGTCGAGATCACCAGCCAGCGCCGAGGGCAGAAGCGGACGTTCAGCAAGCAACAGCGGGAGTGGCTGACGTGCAGCCACCCGCCCGCGTGGACGCCGCCGGTGCAACGGTCGCTGTTCTGACCCCCGCTCCGCGCCCCTGCGCTACGCTGCGCGCATGACCGCCGAGCACACCCCCGCCGATTCTGTCAAGGCCGCAGCCGTCACCGACGACGCGGGAACTCTCCGCGGCTTCGTCCAGACGACGCCGGCCGACGCCGAGCGCCGCGGGTGGATGTTCGCGGAGATCGCCCGGGAGGGCGGGTCCTACTCCGGCGTCACGATGCTTGCTGGCATGCCGGACCTCGATCCGAACCAGCGGCTCACCGCGGACAACTGGCATCGAGGCTTCGGGCAGGTCGCCTACGGCTACGGCCGCACGTCGATGCCGCTCGCCTACGCGCGGACGCACGACGCCGTCGCCCAGGTCAAGCAGCGCGGCATCCTCGACCACATCGAGGGCAGCGACTTCGCGATCGAGCCGGGCGGCCGGGAGGACATTCACCGCGCGCAAGCGGCGTTCGTCGAGGACGTGCTGCTGCGCCGCGTGCTGTCGTACGGCGGGACCGGCCTTGCGGCTGTCGCGCTGCGGATGGCCTCGCTCATGCTTGAGGGCGTGCAGGTCTACGAGGTCGTAACCCCGTTCGACCCCGACTATGTGCTGCACGTCCCCGCCGAGGGCGGCGGCAGCGAGGTCTACCCGATGCCCGGCGGCCGGGGCGCGACCGTGCTCGGGGAGCTGCGCGAGATCTTGCCGGTCTCCATCAGCCGCTACGACAAGGCCGAGGACGGCGGCTGGAACATCACTCAGGAGCCGCCTGCCGGCGACATCAAGCCGGGCGAGATCCCGCGCGTGCAGACCATTCCGTCCCGGCACGTCCTGCACTTGCGTTGGCGCCCAGTGGCCGACGACCCCGCGCCCTACGGCGAACTGCGGCCGCTTGTGTCGCGGCTGACGCTGCTTGACGTGGCTATGCGGATGCTCGCCGTCGCCGTCCGCAAGGGCGCGATGGGTGTCCCGCTCGCCCAGTACACCGGGGGAGGCGAGCCGAACCCGCAGGACGTGGACTATGTCGCGCAGATGTGCAAGCGCTTCACCTCGGGCCCGCACGAGTACCTGATGGCGCCGGACGGCTGGAGCATCACCATGCTGCACCTCCCGACGCTGATCGACGACATCGGGCAGCAGATCAAGGACGCGACAGAGGCCGTGTCCCGGACGCTCGGTATGCGCCATTTGCACGTCGGCGAAGACCACGGCGTCCAGGCGCTGCACGAGTCGGTGTCGGCCGAACACGAGAAGGTGCTGAACGCAATCGTCCGCAAGATCTGCGACGGCTTCAACCGCGACCCCGACGGCGACCCGGCGAAGGGCCGGCGGTCGATCATTCAGTTTCTGATCGAAGCGAACTGGGGGCCCGACTCGGTCGCGCCGGGCGAGCTGCCCAAGCTCGTGCATCGCGGCTTTCGCTCGGTCGACCCCAAGGCGGCGGTCGAGGCGGTCGGCGCGGCGAAGCGCGACGGGCTGCTGGGCGAGTGGACCCCGGCGGACGTGGACGCGATGCGCGGGCAGCTCGCGTTTCTGCCGAGCCGCGACGAGGCCGCGATGTCGGCGGACCTCGACGAAGACCCGGACGACGACGACGACGACGACCCGCCGGAGCCGCCGGAGCCGCCGGAGCCGCCGGAGCCGCCGGAGCCGCCCCAGGATGCGCCGGGCGACCCCGACGCGGGCGAGGACACCCCGGACGACGACGAGGGCGACAGCGAGCCGCTGCAGGCCGCCGAGCGCGGCATGACCGCCCCGGCCGGTGTCCGCTCCGAGCTGCTCCGCGGGCTGAAGTGGCACGAGGAAGGCCACAGCGGCGACGGGCTGCAGCCTGCGACGGTCGCCTGGGCGCGGCGCCTCGCCAACGGGGAGCCGATCTCCGAGGACAAGGCCCGCAAGGGGGCCGCGTGGTTCGCGCGCCACGAGGAGGCCAGCAAGGGCGAGGGCTTCAAGCCCGGGGAGCCCGGCTATCCGAGCCCCGGCCGTGTCGCTTGGGCGCTGTGGGGCGGCAACGCGGGCAAGGCGTGGATGGGCCGCATCGCCGCCCGGCTGGAGACGGCCGAGGAGGGGGGTGGCCTGCCGGCGCTCCCTTTCTCGCTGAGATCCCCGCCCAGGTCGAGCGACAGCTAGCCGCAGCGCTGCGCGGTCGCGTCACCGAGGCGCGGCGGGTGGTTGCGGAGGTGCTGGCTGCCGCGCTGCAGCAGACCGCCGACCCCTTCGTCGTCGCCTCGCTGCTCCGGTCGGCGGCCGGGCGGATCGAGCCGGTGAGCGCCGACGCGCTGGAGCAGTACGGGCGCGACGCGGCGAAGGCAGCGACGACCACGCTCCGGCGGCAACTCCCTGGAAGCAACCGGCCGCTTTCCCCCGGCGCTGCGCCGTTCGGGTCGGTCGACGACCTCGTCACGGCCTTCGCCCGCAACCTTGCGGACGCGATCGCAGTGATCGACAGGAACGTCTTCAACTACGCCGCCGACCGCATCGAGCGCGCCGCTCGCGAGGCGGCCGAGCCGTTGACGCCTGCGCAGATCCGCGCGGCGGTGAGTTCACGCAAGCCCGGCAGCCCCGCGTCGCACTTGCGTCACGACGCCGATTTCGTGGCCGGGGACACGCTCGGCAGCCTGACCTCAGCGATCAACCGGCGGCGCATGCAAGAGACCGGGGTGCGTTACTACGAGTGGCGGTCGCAGCGGGACAGCCGGGTCCGAGACGAGCACTTCGACCTCGACGGGACGCGGTGGCTCGTCGACGGGCCTGGGCACATCACCGAGGGCCACCCGGGGGATCCGCCGAACTGCCGGTGCTACGCCGTGCCGGTGCTGGAGTAGACTCGCGCCGTGCCCGTCAAGCCTCCACGCGACCGACGACCCCGCCGCCCGGAGCCCCGGGTGAACGGCGAGCGCGTGCTCGGGGAGTACAGCGACGACGACGCCGCCTACCTGCTGGCCGAGGCGGGCAAGACGCCGACGACCCGGACCGGCGTGCTCCGGGCGAGGCAAGCCCGCGGGATCAAGCCGTATCGCGACAAGTAGCGCCCGACCGCTAGCGCCAGCCTCACGGGCGCCGGTTTGCCGCGCGTCCTCGCGCTCCCGCACGCTTGGGCCATGTCGTCCCGCGTCCTGACTCACCTGATCGCCTGCGCCGAGGTCGGAGACCGCGCCGCGGATGGCTCGGTGTGGATCGAGCTTGCAGCTGCGGGCCGTATGTACTCGCAGAAGCGCGGGGGCCGGTACGTCGAGGTCGACCGCGAGCACTTGCAGCAGATGGCCGACAACATGGCGGCGTTCCTCGCGGAGCGGTGGGCCGGGTCCAACGAGGACGGCTCCCCCCGGGGCGTGCCGATCCGGCTTGACCTCGCGCACGCCGACGCCGACGAAGACCCCGCCGAGCACGCCGAGTCGCCGAAGTTCCGCGGGCACGTCATGGCGACGAAGCTCGGGGAGCGGGACGGCCGCGCCGTCCTCCTCGGCCGCGTGCAGTGGACCGACGCCGGCAAGGTCGACGCGAAGGCGCTCAGCGTCAGCATCGAGGCGTACCCCGACCGGCAGAGCAAGGCCACCGGCGAGCCCATCGAGGGCTACATGCTCACCGGCGTCGTCCTCACCGACAAGCCCATGGTGCGGGACCTGCGGATCGCAGCTTCCGACCACGAAGACCCCCACACCCCGGAGCCGCGAATGCCGCTGTCCGTCCGAGCGCGTGAGATCCTCGCGCTGTCCGAGTCCCCCGCCGAATCGGCCGTCGAGGCGGCCGTCCTTGCCCTGGCCGAGCGCGCCGAAAAGGCCGAAGGCGAGCGCGACACCCTCAAGGAGCAGGCCGTGCGCCTGTCCGAGGAGCGCGACAGCCTAAAGGCCGAGCTGGACAAGCACGCCGAGGCCGAGGCGCAGCGCCTCGACGATCAGGCGGTGGCCGACGGTCGCATCACCGCGGCCGAGCGCCCGGAGTACCGCAAGGTTCGCGAGTCGGTCGGCCTGGAGCTGGCTGAGAAGCTGTACCCCGCTGGCAAGCACAACGTGGCCGCGAAGTCGACGCACGGCGGCGCGGACGCCAAGCCTCTGACCGCGGTCGATGTCCAGCAGCACATTGCCGACCGCACCGCGGCCCTGGTGGCCGAGGGCAAGAGCGCGAGCGAGGCGATCCGCCTCACGCTCGCCGAGGTCAACGCCAACCCCGCCATGCGCGACCACCTGGGAGCCTGAGCTATGTCCGCCACCCCCTTTGCCCCCATCGTTCGCTCCTTCCCGCACGACGCCGACTTCTCGTCGTCGCAGTGGCTGATCGTCAAGGCCAACGGCGACACCGACCTCGACATCTGCGGCGCCGGTGAGCAGCCCTACGGCGTGCTGACCAGCAACGTGGAGGACGGCTCCACGACCGCGTCCAAGTCCGACGTGCAGATCGGCGGCCAGATCAAGGTCGAGGCCGGCGCCACCGTCGCCCGCGGCGCGGCTGTCATGTCGAACGCCGCCGGCGAGGTGATCACCGGCACCGACGGCAATTGGTGCCTCGGCTACGCCCTGAGCGGCGGCGCCGACGGTGAGCTGATCTCGGTCAACTTCGGCCCGTTCTACCTCGAAACCACCTGATCCCCCTGACTGGAGCCTGAACAATGGCGCTTCCCAACGCTCCCCTTCGGACCAACCCGGCGCTCGCGTCGCTCTCGGTCATGTTCGGCCCGATCGACGCGGACTTCGTGGCCGATCGGATCTTCCGCACCGTCGATGTGTCGACGAAGACCGGCCGCTTTCACGAGTTCCTCGACGGCTTCGCCGAGGCGACCTCGGACAACGACTTCGATCTCGCGCAGGGGCAGGACCGCCCCGACGTGATCAGCAACCGCAGCATCCTGCGGGACGGCTGGCACGTCCGCCCGCGCGGCCGCGGCATCAACAACGACGTGACCTATGCGCAGTTCGCGGCCGGCGAGGGCGTGGACGAGTATCAGGTCAACGCGATGCGACTCCGCAAGCTGACGCAGATCCTGCGCGAGCGGTCGGCGGCGGCGATCGCCTTCGATGCCGCGACCACCTTCGCCAGCTACACCACCGCGGTGCCTGCGGCGTCGAAGTTCGACACGGCGACGGCGAACCCGCAGGAGTACGTCGACGAGATCCGCGAAGACGTGGCCGATGTGTGCGGCATCATGCCGAACTGCGCCACCATCGGCCGGAAGGTGTTTCGCAAGCTCAAGCAGAACGCCGACCTCCGCGACCGCCGCAACGCGGCCGGTGACTCGGTGATGTCCCCTGACGAGGCGATGGTGGCGGCCTACCTCGGCCTCGACCGCGTCTATGTCTGCCGCGCGGTGTCCAACACCGCGGGCGAGGGCCTGACCGCCAGCAAGTCGCCGATCTGGACCGAGACGTCGATGCTGCTGCACTACGAGGCCCCGGCCGAGGTGGCGATGGCGCCGAACTCGACCCTCCTCCGGTTCCGCCTCGCGGGCACCCGCGACGGCGCGCCGAACGTGTACCCGCTCCCCGGCAACTACCAGGAGCGCATGGACATGGTTTGGGTCGAGCAGTTCGCCGCGCCCAAGCCGGAGACGGGCCACCTCCTGACCGCCGTGGTGTCCTGATGAGCGCCGGGCCTCTCTGGCACATCCTCCAGCGGTTCAAGGCGGGGCTGGAGGCCGACACGATCGCGGAGTACACCTCCGCGGCCGGCGTCACCGTTGACGGCCTCACCATCAAGGACGGCGGCATTGCCCGCTTCGCCCCGGTGGCGCTGACCGCCGCGGCCGAGTCGTCGGACACCATCGCGGTGACGATGGCTGGCCCGGCGGTGGCTGCGGCCTACCGGGCGACGGTCGTAACGAACGCGACCGGCCTGCCCGACGCGACCAAGTACACCTTGGCGGAGACGGGCGCCGGGACCGAGATCTCGGCCACCGCTCAGGCGTCGCTCCTGTTCGCCACCTCGGCGGCGGGCGCGGCCGAGATCACCGTGACCGACGTGCTCGGCGGCTCGGACACGAACGTCTATCTCCTGATCGAGCCGATGTCGACGCAGGCCGGCACTCAGGCGGGCGGCGCGGCTCACATCGAGCTGACCTTCGACGCGAGCTGATCCCCCGGAGGCGCCGTGCCCTACCTGTCTACGCTTGCCGACGCGCTTCGGTTCGTCGATGCGACGACGGGGACGCCCGGCGCCTCCTCCCGCCCGACGACGACCGAGGCCACCGTGCTGTGGTCCTCGGCGTTTGTCGAGGTGCAGAGCGACCTCCTGGCCGCGGGGCTGTCGACCACCGTCACCGCTTCGAGCTTCGCGGAGTCCTACGTCCAGCAGATGGAGGCGCTCATGACCGGCGTGCTCGTGCTGCTGTGGCGCGGGACGGATCGAGCGTCGGCCACGGGCGCGGGCTTCATGCAGCTCGTTACCGAGGCCGGAGGCGGCACGAGCCGCGAGGACACCGCGGCCGGCGCGCTGATGGCGCTCTACAAGATCTCGAAGGCGAGGCTTTCGGAAGACGCCTTCCGCTCCCGCATGCTCGCCGCCGGGGCGACGCGGGCGACCGCTGCGCAGTCGGTCGACCTGAAGAGCCACGCCGTCGACTACCGCGACACCCGCATCGACGACAGCCCGCCGCCGGGCGGTGACTGGCCCTATGCGGAGCCGCAGCCCTACTTCGACGGCGACTACCTCTAGGCTGCGGGCATGACCAAGCCCGCGGTCAGCATCGAGATCACCCCCGACGCGACCGAGGTCGCCGGCGCGCTGCTGCGTGGCACGGCGTCCGGCTACGACTTCCGCCCGGCGTTCCGCGCGCTGCGGGGGACGACTCAACGCCACGTCCAGCGTCACTTGGAGACGGAAGGCACGGCTACCGGGCCGCGGTTTGCGCCGCTGTCCCCCCGATACGCGCCGGTGAAGCTGCGCCGGTGGGGGCCGCAGCCGATCCTCACCGCGTCGGGTCGGCTCATGCGAGCGGCTGGGGGCGGGCCAGGGTGGTCGGAGCGGATCACCGCCCGGTCCGCGTCCTTCTCGGTCGACCCGGTCAGCGCGGACGGCTTCCGGTACGCCCGGGCCCACCAGCGCGGCTCGGGGCGGCTTCCGCAGCGGAAGGTGATCCGGCTCGACGATCGGGTGCAGGGTGGGCTCGGCCGTTTGTCGGCGGGGCGCGTGCTGCCTTACGGGACGGTCGTCGCCGGCGCGCTGCAGGCGGTCATTATCGACGCCACGAACAAGGCGCTCGGCAAGGAGCAGCGGGTGGGGCTTCGGGCGCGGCTCCGGGCCCTGTCGCGGGTCAGGACGCGCTAGGCGGTGAGGGGTCACGCGCCCCCGAAACCTAGCGCGCCCACCGAAAGGGGCCGTCGCTAGACTCGGCGCAGCATGGCCGATCACGTCCAGTACCCGCCGATCGAGATCGCGACCGACGCGCTGCTCGCGTTCTTGGACACCGGCGCGACGACCGGCGCCGCCGTGCAGAACTTCAACGCGCACAAGGACGCGCTCGTCTCGGCGCAGGGCTGGGACGCCCTGCCGGACGTGACCTGGCACGCCTACGACGTGACGCTCGGCGCGACGATGGGCCACGGGGACACCGTCGGCGGGGTGTTTTTTGACTCGCTGGAGGCGCAGAACTTCGCCTCGCAGGTGATCGACACCGTGTCGTGTGGAATCGCGCTTGTCGTCAACGGCGCGACCTACAATGGCGGCGTGGCCGTCGTCGGGCAGGCTCTCCGCCGCTATGGCGACTGCCTGCGGACCATGCTCGGCCGCGCCTACCCGATCAACGCGCCGACCCGCCGCGACGCCAACGGCCGCACGCTGAACAACGGCGGCGCCGACTGGTACGGCAAGATCAGCGGCGCGCGGCTCGGCTCGATGGTCCCCGTACCCGATCAGACCGGCCGCCCGATCGGCCTACTCCTGCAACTCTCTGTTTCCGTCGAGGTGACCTGATGCCCGGATCGACCACCAGCACCGGACGCGACGCGCTCTTCGCCGTCGTCGCCGAAACCGCCTTCGGCGACGGCGGCTCGACCGCCTACGCCGCCGCCGACGACTTCGTGGACTGCTCGGGCTGGGCGGTGACGCCGCAGACCCCCGGCGGCCCGCGTGACGACGCCACGGGCTACACGGCGCACCTCGGGGACATCAAGGGCAAGAAGACGGTCGAGTGGACGCTGAGCCCGACCTATCTCAAGCCCAACGACAACGGCACGGACCCCGACTGGCATGTGCTGCTCACGAAGAACGGCTTCACCGGCGGCTCGTGGTCGGCATCGGACGCGGTCGAGGCGGGCAGCACGACCACCACGATCAACGCGACCGGCCACAGTTACTCGGTCGACGACTTCGTGCGGATCAACGGCGAGATTCGCCGCGTCGCCTCGACGAACACCGACGACTTCACCGTGACCCCCGCGCTCACCGCGACGCCGTCGGCCACCGACGCCATCGCCCCGTGCAAGGCGTACTCGATCAACGAGGACCGCGACACGGTGCCCGATTCGGTCGCGCTGTGGCTGTTCGACAACAACCGGGCGGTCCGCATTCGCGGCGCGATGGCGACCTCGATGAGCATCACCGGCAGCGACCCGGCCGGGCTCAAGTTCGGCCTTCAGGGGCAGGCTCGCCGCGCCGATATCATCCCCTCGGCCTTCCTCGACGGCCAGCTCGGCAGCGCGGTAACGAGCGTGGATCTGCTGCCGGGCCACGGAATCCCGTCCGACGTGTCCGCGAGCGACCTGCTGTACCTACAGGTCGACAACGAGGTGCTGAAGGTGCTGTCGATCAGCGGCGACACGCTGACGGTCGACGCTCGCGGGACCTACCTCGGCGGCGGGGCGGCGTCCTCGCACAACGACGGCGCCGAGGTGTACGTCTACCACTACACCCCGAGCACCGCCGGGAACATCGTGGACAGCACTGCGGGCGACGCGATCATCAACGGCTCCCCGGTGAAGTCGGTCACGGCCTGCAGCGCCACGATCGAGCTTGGCGCGGAGCCCTGGGCCAACGAGCACGGCGACGCCTACGAGGTCCACGGGTACAACGTCAACAAGGTCGAGCCGACGATCGCGATGGACGCGCTCGTGCGTCGCGGTGAGGCCCTCGACCTCATGGCCCGCGCGCAGAACCGGACCGCGACGGAAGTCTTCTGGCAGCAGGGCACGGCCGCGGGCGGCGCGGTCGCGCTGTACATGCAGTCGGCCTATCTCGAAGTCCCCGCGCAGTCGGTCGACGCCACCGAGGCGACGGCGACGCTGTCGCTCTCCTTCTCCGGGGTCATGGCGGCCGCCGGCGACTCCCCGATCTTCCTGGTGGTCTCGTGAACCTTCGGCGCACGATCTCGATCCAGGTCCCCGACGGTCCCCGCCTCATCTGCTGGCGCCCGACGCTCGCCGACAAGCTCCGCTTCGGGGAGGCTTCGACCGAGTTCCGCGATCAGCTCGCGGCGGTCGAGGCGATGCCCGAGGGGCCCGAGCGGGACGCGGCCAGCGCGGCGGCGTTCGAGGTCATGCACGACGCCCAGCGCGATTTGTTGGGCTCGTGCCTGCGCCGCGTGGTCGAGGCCGACATCGACGGCGGCAAAGGCGCGACCCACAAGGTCGGCCCGGACAACGTCGCGGAGGTCTACGAGGCGCTCCGGGAGGGCATCGAGGAGGAGCTGCCTCGGGCGGTGACTCGGCTGCTGCAGGCCGGCACGGTGACGGCCGCCGAGGGAAACTGATTCGGGCGCTTGCACACTACCTGCAGGCGCCCGACTGCCAGCCGCTCGACGACACGATCGCGGAGGCGTGGCGCGCGAAGGGATGGGACGGGTGCAAGCTGTGGGCCGCCTGCAAGCAGGGCAAGCAGTGCGACGGGTCGGACCCGGAGTGGCATACGCCGGTCGTCGGCGGTGGCGCTTCGCGCGGTCGGTCGGTGTCGCGCTGCCCGTCGAAGGCGTTCACGCCGGAGATGTGGAGCCTGGCCCGGCTCGTGTCGGCGGTGCGGTCGACCGGAATGCCGATGACCGGGGGCGGCGTGGACACGGCGGACGCTTGGACCGTCGAGGCGTTCGGGCTGCTGTCCGCCGAACTCGACCGGATCAGCGCGAAGCAAGCGGAGAAGCGGGCCGAGGTGATGCGGCAGCGCATGAGGAGCGGCCGTGGCTGACGTAGACATCAACATCAACGCGCAAGCGTCGAAGGCTCGCGCGGAGATCAAGCGACTCGGCTACGAGTTTTTGGGGCTCGACAAAGCCGCCGCCGCGCTGCGCAAGAACCTTGGCGCGGTGGTGGCGGTCGGTATCGGCTCGGCGTTTGTTGCCGGCGCGGTGAAGTCGGTTAACGCTACTCGCAAACTCGGCGACGAGCTGCAGAAGCTCAGCGTGCGGACCGGGGAGACGGTCGAAGATCTCTCGCGCCTGCAGTTGGTCGCGGGCCTGTCCGACGTGGAGTTCGGTCGCCTTGCGCAGACGGCCGCGAGCTTTGCCCGTCGCACGGGCGAGGCGCTGCGCTCCCCCACGTCGGCCACCGCCACGGCCTTCCAGCAACTCGGCCTGGAGGTTCAGAAGAGCGACGGAACGCTCCTGACCTTCCAAGAGGCGCTGATTCAGGTTGCGCAGCGCATGGAAGGGATGGAGGACCCGACGCGGCGCCTGCAAGTTGCGATTGACATTTTCGGCCGCTCGGGCGCTGAGCTGCTGCCGGTACTCGACGCGGGCGCCGAGGGCATCCGCGAGATGATGCAGGAGGCCGACGAGCTCGGCGTCACGATGTCGACGAAGACGGCCGAGGACTCGGCGCGGCTGAACGACGCGCTCGCGAAGTTGTCCGGCATGGTCGGCGGGCTTGGCCGTCGGATCGGTGAGTACCTGATCCCGACGCTCGCGGACCTTGCGGACGCTGCCGTGAGGACGGCAAAGAAGATCCGCGGGACGGTGATCGTCTTCGACAAGGACGGGCTTCGGATCGAGGAGGCGGGCTACCGCGACCGCGAAAAGCTGCTGGAGAAGATCCAGAAGAAGGCCGAGGAGATCGAGAAGTACAAGGCCGAGGTGATCGCCACCGGCTACGAGACTTCGATCGGCGGCGGCTACGACCCCGAGGCCGACCCGTTCCTTCAGAGCCTGATCGCGCAGAACAACGCGCTGCGGGAGCAGGCCGGGCTGATGCCGCAGAAGGCGGGTCCGGGGGTGCCGAACCTCCCGACCATCGAGGACCTTGAGCGGGACCTCGGACTTGCCCCGACGCGGGAGGACCCTGGGCTTGGCGATGAGGGCGGCGCGGGCCGCATCGCCCGGGCCGCGAGCGCTGCGGCGGACCCGCTAGCCGCACTGCGCCGCGAGTTGGACACGCTCGGCCTGACCGCCGAGCAGTTGCTCGCGAAGCGCGTCACCGAGTCGTTGGAGACGCTGCGTGAGGGCCTGGACGAGGGCGAGCTGCGCGTCGAGGACTACAACGCCCGAGTCTCCGAGATCCTCGCGCAGGCCCGCGAGCAGCGCCGCGAGGACCACGAGGAGACGATCGCGCAGATCCACGAGGAGGCGGCCGCGCGCGAGGAGGCCGCCGAGGGCCGGATGGAGTTCGGCCGCGCGGTGGCCGACACCCTGCAGGGGCTTGAATCGCTGGTCACGACGTTTGCGAGCAAGGAGGGCGACGCCCGCACCGCCGAGCAGAAGAAGCAGGCGAAGGCGGGATTCGCAGCGCAGCAGGCGCTCGCAACGGCCATGGCGCTCGTGAACACCTATCTCGCGATCACCAACGCGCTGAGCACGGTGCAGCCGTACCCGGCAGCCATCGCCGCGAGCATCGCCGCAGGCGTGCAGGGCTTCGCGCAGGTCGCCGCGATCACCGCTACGTCGATTCAGGGCGTCGCGGACGCCGGGCTCATGCCGGGCGCGCTGCGGGCCGCCGGGCTGAATCAGCACACCGTGCTAGCCGTCCGCAACGACGAGGCGGTGGTCGACCCACGCGGCACGGCGGCGCTCTCCGACATGCTCGAACTTTCCCGCGACAGCATGGCCCGGGACATGGCCGGGCGCGGAGGCGGCCCGCAGAACATCACGCTGGAGCTTGACGGCCAGGTCCTCGGGTCGATCACCCGGGGCTACCGTATCGCGGACGCCGAGCGCGGGCTCGGCTTCGAGCGGGAGGTGCGCTGATGGCGCTCGTCGGATTTGGACTCGCCAACCTCGCCAAGGCGGCGAACACGAACGTTGGGCGCTGCACGCTCGACGACCGCGGCGCCTTCCTGACCGATCGCGTCGGGGAGCGCAGCAGCGCGCCGCAGGGCGTCGCGGGCTGGTACGACGTGCATGACGGCAACGGGTCCATCTCGATCGACGGGACGCCCTACACGGTCGCGAACGGGCTCTATGACGCCCCGACGCTGGCCTCCCGCATCACGTCGGCGGTGGTGGGTGGTGGCGGCCCCGCTGACTTCGTCTGCGACTTCAACGTTCTCAGCCAGTTCCGCCTGCGCCGCACCGGCGGCACCCCGTTCACGGTCGACTTCAGCGGCCTGTCGAACAGTATCGCGCCGTCGATCGGCTACGCGGACACCAACCTGTCCGGCTCGTCGCTCTACCTCAGCGCCGAGCCGCGGCCGTCCGGGTCGGTGTCGGTGGTCGAGATCGACTTGAACACGCTGTCGCCGTCGGGCAGCAGCCCGGACCCCGGCGGCGTCTTCGTGGTGCTCTACGGGGACGACGACACCGACTTTGCGGACGTGAAGGTGTTCCTCGCCGCGTCGTCGCTCGCGTCCAGCTCGCAGCCTTGGCGGACGCTGGGCGAGACGCTGACGCTTTCCGCTCGCGGCACCCGCACGGACGCCGCTGGGGTGCTGATCAACCCGCTACAAGGCGCGCTGCGGACGACGGGGACGCCTCGCCGATACATGCGGTTTCAGTGGGACCACCCGGACACCTCGACCGTGCATAGCGTCGGGGTGATCTACCTCTGCGACTGGACCCAAGACGACAGCCGCACGGCGCGGGAGATCCCCTACCACATCCCCACGCCGCAGGACGACGGGGCCGACTCGCTCTATCCGTCCGAGGGCCTGAAGCGGTGGTCGGTGCGCCTGCCCTTCGACCGCTGGGGGCCGTCGGCGGCGCCGGTCCTCGACAAGCTGCACAACACCGGCGGCGCTCGGCTCATGGTGTGGGCGCTGCGGGGCGACGAGGTCAAGGCGGGCACCCGCACGCTTGGGGACGAGGCCGACGCGGGCTACGCCTACTTCGGGCGCCTGCTCCTCGGGCCGCGGAGCTATAGCGGCGGCGGCTCCGACTTCGTCAGCGAGGAGCACGAGATCGTGCAGGAGGTCTAGCCGGTGGCGCTCCCCGACCTCGACCTAAGCGGCCCCGGCCTCCCCCGCCTCGCCGTGCTCGCGACCGTCGCCTACCGAGACGCCGACGGCGTCGATCGGGTCGCGCGGTGGATGGGTCCGTCGCGCAAGCACGGCTCGGCGCTCGTCGTAGTCGGCCTGGAGGACAGCAGCCCGACCCCGCGGCAGTACGTTGCGCGCCTGCGTTCCGTCGTCGACGACCTCGACCTCGGCGGCTTGACCAACGCTGTGCAGACGGCTTCCGAGATGTCGCTGGAGGTCGACCTCGGCCACCTCGACGACGAGGCCGGGCTGATGCGAGACGCACAGCTTGGATACTGGAGTGCGCGGGAAGCCCGCGTCTGGGTCGTGCAGCTTGAGGCGGCGGGCGGCTCGCTGCGCGCTACCCGGGCGCGCGAGATCTTTGCCGGGCGCGTGGTCGACAGCGGCCTGGATCGGCTGCGGCTCGGGGAGGGCGCCTCGCTGCGGCTCAAGCTCCGCGACACGCTGCTGCCCGAAGACGAGCGCATTCCGACCACCTATCTGTGGTCGGACGACGAACTCAAGAACGGGCTTGCGCCGTACACCGAAACGGGCGCGGGGTCGTCCGGGGACTACGTCTGGCACCCGGCGGCGAGCAGCGGCGCGGTCGCGGACGCCTACAACAATGGCCCGTTCGGCGGGCGCCACGTCGGCGTCGTCTACGGGCGCATGGACTCGCTCGCATTCCGCTATCAGTTCCGCGCGCCGGTGGTGCTCCGGCCTCTGGCCTTCTACGGGGCGCAGCAGGCCGCTGTCGGCGCGACGCACTACTTTTTTCACGTTTCGCCGCAGTTCGACTGCTTCGTCGAGAACGACAGCGGAAAGGCCGTCTGGTTCGTGCAGACCAGCACAGGCACGATCACCTCGCTGGAGACGCTGTACGGCGGCAACTTGCCGAACGTGAACATCAGGTGCTTCAACAACCGCGACCCCAAGAACGGGCCGGTGGGCACCAACGTTCGCCTGCTCATCAACGACAGCGACGCGCCCGACGGCTCCGGCGGCCTGGGCGGCGGCGGGTTTGCGGGGGTCGACGGCGCGCAGTGCTGGGCGATCTGCTACGGGCCGGGCGGCGGCACGCTCGACACCTCGGCGTCCGACACCACCGCGGGGCTCGCGCTCGGCGGCACGGTCGAGGCGCTGACTCAGGCGGGGCTCGCGGCGATCCGCAACCGGGACGACGAAGTGTTCCGGGACCTCGTCGAACTTGCCGGCTTCGGGGTGATCCTCGACGGCGCCGGGCTGGGTGAGTACGACGCGAACGCCCCGGCAGGCCCGGCGGGAACCGGGCTTTACCGCAAGATCGGGTGCGCGGTCCCGCTTGAGCCCGCCGACGACCCGCCGAAGCTCCGCGAAGTGCTCGGAGAGCTGGCGATGGTCGGCTGCGGCGACTTGATCGTGCGGCACGTCGGCGGCGCGCGGCGGCTGACCCCGATCCGGCGGCGACCGAACAGCGCGCAGGGCGCGGCCGACTACAAAGTCAGGCTCTCCGACTTCTACCAGGGCCGCGACGTGTTCTCTGCGCGACCAGAGGTGCAGCACGACCCCCGCAACGACGGCGGGACGGTCGTGGAGGTGCGCGCCCCGGATCGCAACGTTCCCGGCGTCGCGCTGGGCAGCACGAGCACCACCGCGAGCATTGCCACCAGCATCGACGGGCCGCGCCGCCGTTACGAGGACGCAGCGCACGAGGCCGCGGTCGGTACCCGCATCGTTCGCCGGGTGACGCTCGACCACTGGCGGCCCCAGGAGCCGCCCGCCTGGGTGTCCGGCGACGAGGACCCTGCGTTCAGCGACGCCGCCAAGATGCTCTCGGGCAGCCTGACGCAGCCGCAGCGGTACATCACCGCGACGCTCGGATGGCGCGCGCTGCTGTGGGAACTGGGCGACACCGTGCAGTACGAGGGGATCCCCGGGCTGCACCTAGCGGACGTGGGGCAGATCCGCAAGATCCGACGGGACTACCTGCGGATGTCCGCTACGATCACGAGCGTCCACCTGCCGGACGGGTTTTCCGTTCCGGTGGGCGACGCAGAAGGCGAGGGCTGAGCATGGCGACGATCCAGCGGTGGTACGACGGCAGCGGTAATGAGGTGATGGCGCTGGAGTCCTATGCGGGAGGCTATCGCCTCACCGGCAACGTGATTCAGCCGGGCTCGCTGAACACCTCGCTGACGAACAGCAGCGGCGGCATCGAGATCACGAGCGGCGGGATCCTGCAGGTGGTCGACGGCGGCATCACCCCGCCCCGGATGAGCCCGAAGGCCGGGCAGCCGCTCGTCGGTGATCTGAACGTCACCGGCACCGGCGGCGGCGGCGTGCTCTCGCTCGCCAACCCGTTCGGGGTCGACGTGTACGTCACTCGGATCGTCGTCGTCATCACCGGCGCGTCGTCGTCGGCCTCGACCTCGGATGCCGGGATCGCTGCCGACGGAACCACGAGCGCCGACAACCTGATCGACGGCCTCAACACCGGCGCGGCTGGCGCCTTTGACAACATCGACGACCAGGGTAGCAACGGCTCCAGCACGCGGAAGTGGGGAAGCTCGCAGTTCCTCACGATCTCGCAGGCGTCGGGCACCGTCACCGGCGCGACGGGTCGCTACTGGATCCACTGCGTAGACGCCTCCTGATGCGCGTTGCTCTCGTCGTCGGCCACCGCAACGGGGCGCCCGGTGCCGTCGCCGCCGACGCCATGCGGGAGTACGACTACGTCGACGAGCTGGCGCAGATGCTTGCGGTCCGGCTCGACTGCCACGAGGTTCGCGTTTTCTGGCGCTCCGACGACGACGACGGCCGCAGCGAGCCCGCGCGGATCCGCGCGATGGTCGAGGCGCACGTCAACCCGTGGGCGCCTGACCTCGTGGTGGCGCTGCACGTCAACGCCGCGGAGGACCCCCGCGCGCTGGGCGCCGAGGCGCTGCACCACCCCGGGAGCGAGCGCGGCCAGGAGGCGGCGCGGGTCCTCGCCTCGCTGATGGCGCACGCGGTCGACACCCGCAACCGGGGCGCGAAGCCGCGCGACGGGCTGCCCATCCTTGCCGAGACCACCGCCCCGGCGGTGCTGCTGGAGCCCTTTTTCCTGTCGAACCCCGCCGACCTCGACCGGGGCCGGCGGTTCAAGCCGCTGCTCGCGGACGCGATCGCCTACGGTGCACACGTCCTCGGGGCGCGCTGGGGGGTGTGATGTCCGACGCCGAAGCTCTCTCGATGGTCGCGCTGTGGTGGCCTTGGGTGCAGACCGGGCTAGCCGCGCTCGGTGGCGGCGGCACCCTCGGCGGCGTGCTGTACACCGGCTACCGGATGGTGCGGATTGCCGAGCGCGTCGAGTCGGACGTGCGCAAGATCGACGCGCGCCTGCTGCTTCTCACTCGCATCGCGCTGGAGCACACGCACGACGCGGCCGGGCGGGTCGACCTCCCCGACGATGTGCGGCGCGACATCTTCGCCAACGGGTAACGGCCCGCCTCGCCGCTGTACTCGGAGCCCTGAGCATGGACCAGCTCGACCCCGTCACCATCGCGCTCACCGTCGCGCTGACCGCGCTCGCGCGCCGCTACTCGTCCGGCAAGGTGGAGCGCACCCTCGTCCGGTTGACGCCGCTCGCTGCGGTTTGCATCGCCGTAGGCGTCCGCGCCGCGCTGGACGCTGCGCAGGGCGCCCCCCTTTCGCTGGAGACGGTCCAGCACGCCGTCCAGGCCGGGGCGAACGCTGTGTTCGCGCACTCCGCCTACCGCAGCTTCGTCAAGCAGATTCCCGCCGCCATCGACGACGGCCCCGAGTCCTAGGAGCCCCCATGCCCCTGATCCGATTCAACGTTCCCGGCCTCCGCATCCCCCGCGCCGGCTTCGTCCCGCACCCAGGCCGCAGCGCCGAGGAGATCGCGGAGGACGTGGCCGCCTACCTCTCCGGCGAGGACGAGTCGCGGCTGCAGCACTTCGCGCCGGGCCACCGCTGGCGGGAGTGGGCTCGCGCCTGGGAGTCGGTGATCGCCTACCTGATGCGGGAGCACGCCTACACCGAGCGCCCCAACGAGGGCGAGGCGGCTGACGGCGACGGCGACGGGATGGTGATCGCCTACCGGGTGGCCGACGGCGACGCGCTCGACGCCGCGAACGACGTGGCGGCGATGCTGTCGCGGTCTTTCTGGTCCGACCCCGGCCGCTCGGGGCTCATGGCGGCCCGGCGCACCTACCGGCTCGCCTCCGACCGTGCGGCCCTCGCTCTTGCGGGGCGTCGCTTCGCGGAGGGCGTCGAGGCCATCGCCCCCATCGCCCGGACCCTGATCGGCGTTGCCCTCGGCGTCGACTTGCCCGGGGCGGTGTCGCGCATCGGAGGCAACGGCGACGCGGTCCGGCGCGTGCTTGAGCTGGGGCGCGACGCGCTGGAGGACGACGCGCTCACCCTCGACGACCTCGCCCGGAAGGCGGACGCCCTGCTTCCGGCGCCGGAGCCGGCCGAGGAGGCGCTTTCCGCTCTCCGGGCTGCGCGGGTGTCGCCTGCCGAGCGCGGGCGCCTGAGCGCGGCCCTGCGGGCCGAGGTGGACGAGGGCTAGAGTTCGAGTCGCCATCGCCGCTTGGGGGTACTGCCCGCTGGCGTAGCGCTGCTTCGACCGGGCCGGTTACCCCAGTCGTCGCCCGGTCGAGTCGCTCCGTCCTTGCGGAACCCGGCCTTGCGGTAGATGCAGCCCGTGTGGCGCGTCCGGTCGTGGTACGAGATCAGCGCGGACATTCCACGCGCACGACCGACCTCCGCAGCTCGACGAAGCACTGCCGAGGCAGTGGCGTAGGGCAGTCCGTCGACTAGCACAAGGCGGGTCACTTCGCCCACCGAGCCGTCTTGCGGAAGCGCACGAGCAACGGGACGACCCACCAAGCACACGCCGCCGAGCCGACCGGCGCCGCGGGGGCCGCCGATTCCCGGCGCCGCAGGCCGAACCGCAAGGCAGAACAGGCAGCCCGGCGGCGGCAAGGCCAAGTAGTGCGAATCGCGCAACATCGCGCGGTGCTCGTCGCTGTACGACTCGGGGTCGATGACCCACCCGCGCCACAGTCGAGTCGTAGCCATCACAGCCG
>Ga0180438_10004811_pt1 | contig 19214 bp, 14 predicted proteins | sample SS_ome_12_FD_132455 | JGI IMG/M metagenome (GOLD analysis project Ga0180438, IMG submission 132455) | Hypersaline lake sediment archaeal communities from the Salton Sea, California, USA - SS_3_D_2 metaG | ecosystem: Environmental > Aquatic > Non-marine Saline and Alkaline > Hypersaline >...
ATAGGAACCGCTAACCTGCGATCGGATCCCATATTTGGATGTGAGAGAAAAGGGGGGAATAACAGTGTAGGTGTAGAGGTTCAACTTTACCTCGGTGTTCGTGTCGGCGATCTCCGCCCCCGGCCGCAGGCTGAGGGCATAAGGCACGGGCAGGATTTCCTCGCAGCTCACGACTGTGGTACCGCCCACCAACACCCTCAGCCACAGCCCCTGGCCGTTAAAATGGTCTTGATTCACGCCCAGTTTCACACTGAACAGGCCGTCCTCCACCAGCACGTCGTTCCTGACGACGTCCCATACCTGGGTGGAGCAAGAGCTATTGGAATAGAAGCGAAAAACCATATCCCGCGGGCCGGTCACCGGGCTGCCGCCCTCTGTGAGCCGGCCCTGGTAACTGATGAGGCTGCCCACCATGGCAGCGGCGGAGATGTCCTCTTCCGGCCGGACCTCTCCCTCGGGCTCCGGCCCCTGGCCGGTCACCCCGCCCACGCTCAGAAGCAAAACGAGCAGGGCCATCAGAGTGATGGTAAACGATTTGCGTTTCATCGTAGGATCTCCTTTCATTTGATCATCCCATAGCGTGGGTTGGATAATCTGCTCTTCCTCCTAGCGGTACTGGCGGAGGATGATGGGCAGGAATGTTTTCTCAACCGGACCCTCTGCACTGCCTCCGCCCCAGAAACCGGACCCCAACTGGGTGGTGCCGCTCGTGCCGCTGCCGACCGCCCATTGCCCGATGGTGCCGTCCAGGGAAATGCCGCCAGCCGTCCCGCTTCCGCCTCCGCCGCTGATGACCCACCAGTCTATGCGGGGGGCCTGGGCCAGAACCGTCCTGACGAGGAACAAGCTGACAACCAGCGCACCAAGTATGATCCATTTCCTTGTCTTTGTCATTGTCACCTCCTGTAATGATGATGCATATCATGCTATAATGGTATTATCCGCACCTTTCATCGAACTCCTACCTGACCATCCACATAGAGGCCCGTAGGAAACAAGAGGCGCGGATGATTCTGGAGCGGCACCCTTAGGGTCTTTAGGTAACAGACAAGAGCCTGTCAAAGTCAGGGGCTTGCGTTCTTCAGCACCAGCGGCACGTAGGTGAAATACTCCTCCACCTCGCCCCCGGGCGGCGTGGTGTCGTACTCGTAGGCGCCGATGTCACACGAGGAACCACCATAGCCAGACCCACCCGCGCGCGGACAGCCGCGCTGATCCGTGCTGACGCCAGCCTGGCAGCCGTTGGTGCCATTGGGGATCTGCTCGATGGCCGGGCTGCCGGTTTGCAGGGCGTGGGTATAGGTGGGACCGCCGTTGTCGGCCAGAGCGCCGAGGTTGGGGTCCGAGCCGATGGTGTCGCCTGTCGTGGGTGTGAAGGTGCAGCCGGTGGTGTCCTCTACCAGGTTGTAGCCCTGGGAGGTGAGCGTACCCGAGCAATCAGGGCCCGCCCCCCAGTTGTTGGTGTTGTCGGCGACGATGGTGTTCATAACAACGACCGGGGCGCCGAACTGGAGAATCCCCCCCCCGCCGCCGGCGCCGGTGTTGTTGGCGATGGTGCAATGGCTCAGCGTCAGTGTGGCGGAGCCGGCGGAAGCGACGATGCCGCCTCCACCGTCAGCGGTGTTGCCGCTGACAGTGCTATTGATCAGCGTCATCTCCCTGCCTCTCTTAACGATGCCGCCGCCCGTGCCGGCGTGATTGTCGCTGATGGTACTGTCGGTGATCGTCGCCCCACCCTCATCATGTATGCCCCCGCCGCTGCCACGGGCGCCGCTGGTCCCGCCGCTGCCTCCCTCCCCGGTGCTGTTGGCATGGACGGTGCTATTGTTCAGCGTCAGCATTGTGTTAATATCGTTGTAGATGCCGCCGCCGTTGCCGCCGTAGCCGCCGAAACTGGTGCCAGCGCCGTTGCCGCCGCTGCCGCTGAAGTTGATGCTGACAGTGCTGTCGTTCAGCGTCAGCACGCCAGCGTTGAAGATGCCGCCGCCGTAGCCGCCGAAGCCGCCATAGCTGGCGCTGGCATCGCCGCCATCGCCACTGGCATTCCAGAAGACCGTGCTATTGTTCAGCGTCACGGTGGAGTAAGAGCTATAGATGCCGCCGCCCCTGCCGCCCCTGCCGGCCCCGTTGCCGTTGCCGCCATCGCCGCAGACATTGACCAAGACCGTGCTGTTGTTCAGCGTCAGGGTGGAGTAAGAGGTATAGATGCCGCCGCCATGGCCACCATCGCCGCCGGTGGCCGTGGGGTTGTCGGCGCCAGAGCCGGAGTCGTTGTCGCTGACAATGCTATCGTTCAGCGTCACGGTGGAGTAAGAGCTATAGATGCCGCCCCCGTTGCCGCCGTTGGTAGTGCTGGTGCCAGCCGTGTTGTTTTTGACGTGGCTGTTGTTCAGCGTCAGCACGCCGTAGTTGCGGATGCCGCCGCCATCCATCTCATCAGCGATGCCGGGGGCCCTGCCGTATCTGATCGTCACGTCGTTGATCTCGACGGTGGTAGAATCGTGGACATCCAGCACCCGGTCAATGCCGTTAATGCTACTGGTACCCGCCTGGATGATGGTGATTCCTTGCCCATCCCCGTTGATCGTCAGGTCGTCGCGGATGTCCAGGTCGCCGGTGAGGTTGTACTCTTCGTTCGTACCGGGGATTGTCAGGGTGTAGGTACCGGCGGGGAGGGTGATCGTGTCGGCGAACCAGCCGCCGGCGCAGGCGTCCACAGCCCAATCGGTGTTGGCCGCCACGATGGCCTCGCGCAGCGAGCAATCGCCGTCGTAGTAGAATTCGTCGTCGGTAGTGTTGACGGTAATGGTAGCCGCACGCGCCATAGGGATTGGCCCCAGGTAGAGCGAGGTCAGGGCCAGCACCAGGGCCACTATCCAAAATCTCTTTTCTCTCATTTTGTCCCTCCTTTGCTTTTCATATTTTCTCTCATATCATTTGGGGAACTGAAAGTCATCTGCCTCAAGACGGCCAATACGATTGGCCTGCTACCCGTCAAAAAGCCGCCCGCTCGACTTTCCGAGAGATCTCGCCCAGATTCACAGCGTGACATTCCACAAAGTGCAGTAGCTCGGCAATCGTCTGAAAATAGCAGTTGTCGCCTGAGGCCGCGTGCTGGGTCCAGCCGCGCCAGATAGGCCCGGCATCCCCCTCCTCCCACCAGATACGGAGAACAAAAGAGGCCGTGCGGCTGGCCATTTCACGTTTTGGGTGCATATCCCCTCCCCATTGAGTTGTCAAATAACTGCTCTTGCTCTTGAAGGCAGTATACCATAGCAGTGTCTCTCAAGTGTCTCGATGGAGAGTCGGCGGGGCGAAACCTTGCCGCCATTTTTGGGGCCCAGAAAGCAGGGGCGGCGGTCATAACATTGCAAAAAGCCCCCGGTCCTTTCGACCAGGGGCTTTGGTCTTAAAGCTAACAGCGAGTTACCCTCTCGCAGGTTCCAAAACCTGCGGGAGGGTTTGCTCAGAGGGTCTCTGAAGGGCTGAGATTGCTTCGCTTCGCTGGCAGTGCCACTCCAATGGCATAGGCAGCAACCTGACCCGCCATTTTTCAGACACGCTCCTCAGAGGCGAGCGCCTCGGGTGCGCACGGCGTGGCCCGCCGTGCGCAGGGCAGCCAGGTCGCGCTCGATGGTGCGGGTGCCCACATCCAGTGCTGCCGCCAGATCGGGCACGGTGGGGGCCGCACCCTGCTCGGCGGCCTCGCACAGCAGGCGCAACAACTGGTGATGACGGCGGGCGACCTTGCCGGGAATCTCATCGTCTTCCGGTGTGGCAACGGTCCAGGTCACCTCAACCCATTCATCGCCGCGCAGGGGGCGGCCGGTGGGGGCCTCGGCGCGGGGGAGACAGACCTGGATCTGGCCGGGCGGCAAGCAGGTGGCGGCCTCCGCTTGAAGACGGGCCAGGTCCCCGGCCATCTCCAACTGCTGGAAGGAGGCCCTGGCCTCGTCCAGCATGGTCGCGCTGCGGCGGGCCTGGGCAGCGTCGGCCGAAGGTCCCAGGTAGAGCCCGTAGGCGGCCAGGCTGCGGGCCAATTCGGCCTCGGCGCCGATCTCCCGCAGGATGCAGATGCTCTCCTCAAAGTGGGGCCCTGGCTCTGTCCCAGCTTTCTCGCTGCCGATGTGCGCGGCGACTTGGCCCATCACCCGCTGGGTCAGGCCCAGTGTCCAGGGGTCTTCCATCTCCTGGGCTTCCTGCAAGCCGGCGCGAGCGTGGGCCAGGGCCTCGTCGTTCCGACCCGCTGTCAGGAATAACTGGGCCAAACAGGTGTGGATCTGCGGGACATAGCGCCGTTCGGTGACAGACGCCATACTCAAAGACTGCTCCAACACCTCCTGGGCCTGCTCCAGATCGCCAAAGTGATGGTAGATTCTTCCCAGTCCACACAAAGCTCCACTTTCCGTTGACCGGGCGCCAATTTCCCGGGCGATCCGCACGCAACGCCGGAAGAAAGGGATGGCCTGGGTTGGGAAACCCAGCTCCAGAGTCAGTAACCCTAGATTATCCAGAAGAGCGCCCTCAGCGTGGGTGTCGCCAATGGCGCTGGCGATCTCCAATGCCTCCTGCGTGGCCTTCCTGCTGAGGGCAAACTGCCCCTGATAGTGATAAATCAGGCCCAAATTGCCGAGAGAGTAGGCGATGCCCATCCTGTCGTCCAACTGGCGGCGGATGGTGAGGGCACGCTCCACGAAAGAGCGGGCCCTGGCGTAGGCACCGCTGAACACCAAAGCCCCACCCAGGCGGTTGAGACAGTCAGCCAGGCGTGCGCGATGGCCCGATCCTAATTCCTCGTAGATGGCTGCTGCTTGCTCGTAGAACCCGATGGCCGCCTGAAAATGGCCCGGGTTGCGGGCCGCATTGGCCTTGTTGAACAACCCGGTGGCGATCTCGGATGGCAGTCCGGCCGCCGTGGCCAGGTCCAGAGCCTGCTGGGCAACCGCCGCCGCGCCGCTGAAATCGCCCCGCTGGTATTGGAGATAGCTCAGGTGATTGAGGACGCGGGCCTGGCCAGCTTGATCACCCACCTGCTCCGCAAGATGGTAGGCTGCCTGCAAGTCGGCCTCCGCCTGGTCGAAGCGGCCGGTGTCCAGGCAAATTCGCCCTCGTTCCTGGTAAAGGCTCAGGCCCAAGCTCTCGCTGGCTGGCCGCAGGTGGGCCCAGGCCTCAAGCGCCCGGTCGTAGTAGCCGACCGCTTCAGCACCGGCGTACACGGCCCAGGCCCGTTCGCCGGCCTGGCGGTTGCAATCCAGCGCCTTGTCCCACACTTGCCCCAGGTTAAAGTGATAGGCCAATTGTTCGACCTGCTCCGGGTGTTGCACCTCCAGGGCCCGGCCGGCCTGCTGGTGCAACCTCTCCCGCTGCGCCTCTTCTATTCCCAGGTAAGCCACCTGGCGCACCTTGTCGTGGCTGAAGCGATAGACGGCTGGCTCTTCCACCAGGAACCGCCGCCGGAGCAGTTCACTCACCACCGCCAGAGCGACCTCTCGCTCCAGGTGGCCGGCCCGGGCCAGCAGCGCAAAGCCGAAATCGCGGCCCAGCACCGCCGCCACGTCCAACGCCGCCCGCTCGTTAGCTTCCAATCGGGCCAGCCGCCGGTTGATGACCTGGCACACTCCGGCCGGCAGGGGTAGTTCGGCGTAATCCGCTGTCGCCTCGTCCCAGGGGGTACTCCAATCCCCGTCCTCGTCCCGGTAGAGCAGCCCCTCGTCCTGGAGCGCCCGCAGCGTCTCCAGCACAAAGAGAGGGTTGCCCTCGGTCTCTTGGTACACCCGCCCCTCAAAAAGGGGAGCTCCGGCCGCCAAGCCCAGCCCGCGCCGCACCAGTTCTGCCGTCCCCTCGGCGGTGAGCCGCGCCAACGACAGGCGTTGGTGACTGCCAGCCCGATCCAGGGCCTGCAAAGCCTTCCAGATGGCGGGCTGCTCCCGGGCCTCCTCACCCCGGTAGCTGCCGATGACCAGGACGTGGCTTTCGGTCAACTGGCGGGTCAGATGGGCCAACGCGGACAGGGTGGCCTCGTCGGCCCATTGCAAGTCATCCAGGATCAGCAGGTGGGGCATGATGTGGCCCAGGGCCAGCACGGTCCGAGTCAGCGCTTCCAGCAGACGAGCCCGCTGTTGCTCTGGCCCCAGGTCCACGTGGGGTGGCAGGTCGGGCAGCCACTCCGCCAATTCGGGCTGCACTTGGCTCACCTCCCGCAGCCAGATCCCCTCCACCAGCTCCGCCAACTGGCTGGCTCGCAGCGGCGAGAGCGCCCCGTGCAACGCCTCGCGCAACACGCCGTAGGGCGGCAGTTCCGCCAGTTCCCGGCCCCGACCCCAGCACACCTGAGCCCCGCGCCACTCCGCGTCACGGGCTATCTCTTGCACAAGGCGCGTCTTGCCCACCCCCGCTTCGCCTTCGACCAACACCAGCCCTCCCTGCCCGCCGATGGCTGCCTCCAGGTGGGTCAGTAGTGTCGTCCGTTCCTCCTCCCGCCCCACCAGTGGCAAAAGCTCTGGCTGTTCAAAGATCGGCGCTGGCCTGACCTCCAGCGGCAGATAGGCTGCTTTGACTTCCTTGAGCCGGATCGCGATCTCTTGGGCCAGGGCCACGGTCGTTGCCATCGGTTCGCCCCCCATTTCATCGGCCAGGACCTGGCACAGGGTCTCGTACTGCTCCAGCGCAGCGCGGTCGCGACCCAGCAGGTGATAGAGACGCATCAGTTCCTGGTGGGCGGACTCGCGCAGCGGGTCGGCGGCCACCAACTGTTGGGCGTTTGCCAGCGCTTCCTCATATTCACCTCGTCGCTTGTGGGCCGCGATCAAGGTCTGCAGTGCATCCAGATACAGCTCCCACAATCGCTCTCGCTCCAATAGGGCCCAATCATCGTAGCATTCCTGGAGAAAGTCAGCGCGGTAGAGCGTCACTGCTTCGCTCAGTTCGAGTAGACAAGTAGACAAGGGAGTAGGCAAGGTTCTGGCTTTTTGTGCGCCTGTGTACTTGTGTACTTTCGCCTGGAACTCTTCCACATCGAGCCAGTCATCGGGGAGGAGGTGAAAGGTGACGGCCTCTCGCTCTGCCACCAAGCGGTCGGCGGCAGCGGGTCCGAGGGCGCGCCGAATTTGCCAGAGGGCTTGAGAGAGGGCACGGTGAGCACGGGGGTCGGGGCGGTCAGACCAGAAGGTGCCAGCCAGGGGATCACGGGAGAAGGAGCGACCAGCCTGGGTGACCAGGAAGGCCAGTAGGAAGCGGGCCCCAGGAGAGCGGGGGGGTGCAAGGGGCGTGTCGTCCCATTCCAGTTCAAGCTGTCCGAAGAGGCGGATACGCAAGATGGGCCGGCTGTCGGGGATGGCGTGGAGCCCGTAGCGACGCCGGTTGTCTGAGTGAGTTATCGTCGTCATGGTTTCTTCTCTCCATGCGGTACCATCCCTGGCCGGCCGTGATTTATTTACCACACCACCTGGCCACGCTCGCCACGATGGAAGGCAAGGCATTGGCCAAGTCGTGGGCTCCGAAGGAAGGCACGATGGAGCGCGTGCGCCAGTAGATAAGCCCGGCGATCAGGCCGAAGAGAAATATGACGGGGAACTGTGCTGTTTGAAAGGACAGGTGCGACGCACTTGTAAGCGCGTCGCACCTCGATTGCTATCCCATCTTCTGCCCGCACTGGGGGCAGAACTTGGCGCCGGGTGCCAATTGAGCGCCGCAGTTGGAGCAAAAGCCACCAGCGGCGGCCTCGATTTTCTCCCCACAGTTGCTGCAGAACTTGGCCCCGGTGGGATTCTGGTGACCACACTTGGGGCAGGCCATGGTGGCAGCCGCTGCCGGACCGGCCTGCGTGGGCTGCTGGGCCTGCTGCATCTGTTGGGCCATCATCTGGGCCATGCCCATGCCCATGCCAGCGCCGGCTCCCAATCCCATAGCGCCACCGCCAGCACCAGCGTCCTGCTGGGCCATGTCGCGCATGGACATCGCGAACTGGTACTTTTGCAGCTCGGCCATGTCAATGAGGCCCATCTTGGCCAGGGTCTCGGCCGATTCCTCCTTGGGGTTGAGGTCTTCTACTTTAAAGTCTACCAGCCGCAGGCCCATGCTGTCGAATTCATCCTTGACCTTGGCTTCGACAACGGCGCCCACCTCATCAATCATGGCCGGGAGGTCGAAAGCCGATTTGCCCTTCTGTCCCAGTTCTCCCACCACGTCCTTGAGGGCTGATACGACGTAGGTCCGCAGGGTGTCGTGGATCTCGTCTGTGGTGTAGAGGCCCTGGCGGGCGGCGAATTCGCCCACAAAGAGCTGGGGGTTGGCCACCCGCATCCTGAAGATGCCGTTGGCGATGATCAGGGAGGCCCCCACACCGATGCCTGGGTGGCGGATGGGGACGGGGTTGCGCGTGCCCCAACCCATTTTGGGAAACTCGGTCATGTTGACAAAGTACACCTCGGCTTTGAAAGGCGTCTCGCCGCCAAAAGCCGCACCGATCAACCTCCCCAGCAGGGGGATGTTGGCCGTGGTGATGGTGTGACGGCCGGAATCAAAGGTGTCCAGGGCCTTGCCGTCGCGGACAAAGACGGCGGCCTGCCCCGCCCCCACGATGACCTGCGAGCCCAGACGGAAATCGCCCATGCCCTCCTCGGGCACCCGCCGCACAATGTCTTTGGATCCCATAGAGGGAACCTGAATTACATCAAAAATACGTGCCATTGGTCGTCCTCCTTAGAAAAGATGGTAGGTTACTACTCAGCCCCGTCATTCCGAGCGACCGAAGGGAGTCGAGGAATCTCTTGTCGGAGTCACATTTGCCATTGCAAGTTGAGATTCCTCGATTCGCCACGCTCACTCGGAATGACACATCACAAGGAGCCTGAGTAGTAACGATGGTAGATACTTTCACCTACGCAGCGCCCGTGATGACGTCCTCGCGCCGGGCCCAGGTGTCGTTGAGCTCTCCGGTGAGGGCCACCAGGTCTGCGATGGCCTGAGGCACGCCCTCCTGGGCTATGATGGCGCTGCTCAACTGGGAGATGCTGGCCTCCAGTCGGGGCACGCCCTCCAGCAGGGCGTTGTCAAAGTTGTACAGGGCATCCAGTTCCGCCTCTTTGACCTTCACCGCGTCGAAAAAGCCGGCGTACCCCTGGCTGGCCGTCCTTATCTTGATGAGGAAGGACTCCAGCCTGGTGGAAGCGCGGTCCACATCATCAACAAACTCGATGAGGCCCGAACTGAGCAACTGCAACTTTTGATCGTTCAGTTTGCGTTGCTGCTCCTCGAACTGGCGGACCAGATGGTCGCGCAGCAGCTTGTCGGCCTCGCGGCGCAGCTCCTTCTCTTTGTAGCCCTTGTAGCCTGGCACCTTGGAAACAAAGCTCTCCAGCCCTCCCATAGCGCCCTTTACTCTTTCTAGAAAATCCATTGTCGTTTATCACCTCCTTGATGATTCAGAGCGGTGAGCCTGTGGCTCACAATTGAGACCAGGGTCCAGGGTTATTATAAACTATTTTAGAGGAAAAGGGAAGTGAGCCACCTTTTTGGCCCCATTGCCCCGATGGTTCCCCTGCTTTACAAAGGGCCTGAGCCGTAGTAAAATAGAGTTTGAGAAAGCCTTGCGAAGGTTTTTGGAACCTTCGCAAGGCTCTAAAGGAGCGTGCAATGAAATGGAAATGGTATGGCCTGCTGGGCCTGGTTATTGTGATTTGCGCCGAGGTTTTGCTTTTCTTGGAGGTGGAACTGGTCACCATCTGGTTTACGCCCATCGTCTGGACGGGCTATATTCTTTTTGTGGACAGCCTGGTGCTCAGGCTCAAAGGGGAATCGCTGATCCACGACCGCCTGAAAGAGTTCCTGATGATGCTGTGGCTGTCCATCTTTTTCTGGCTGATGTTCGAGGTCTATAATCTCTTCCTCAAGAACTGGTACTACGTCAACCTGCCGTCCCAGGCCTGGCAGTGCAACCTGGGCTACGGTTGGGCCTTTGCCACCATTTTTCCCGGCATTTTTGAGACGACGGAACTCCTGGAGGCCCTCTTGCCCTTCCATCGCCTCCGCCGGACCCCGTTCCGCTTCTCCGACTTTTGGCTGAGCCTGTCCGCGGTGGTGGGGGTGCTCTTTGTGGTCGTGCCTCCTCTCCTGCCCTATGCTGTCTCCCGCTATCTCTTTGGCTTGGTGTGGCTGGGGTTCTTTTTCCTGGTGGACCCCCTCAACATGCAGTTGGGCGCACCCTCGATTCTGAGGGATTGGGAGGAGGGCCGGCCGGGCCGGACCTGCGCCCTGCTGTTGGGCGGTTTCGTCTGCGGCCTGCTGTGGGAGTTCTGGAACTATTGGGCGCGCACCAAATGGATCTATGCCGTGCCCATCCTGTCCGAGATCAAGCTCTTCGAGATGCCCGTCCTGGGCTTTTTCGGCTTTCCCCCCTTCGCTGTGGAGTGTTACGTCCTTTACCACCTGGCCAGGAAGGTGCTGAGGGGGGAAAGGATGTGGGTGTGAGGGGGCAGCCATGAGCCGAAAAGCCAAGCGAAGCATCACCCTGGCCCTGCTGCTGGCCCTCGTGGGCCTCTTCAGCCTGGTCGGCCGCACCCCGGCCCAGGGTGACTCGCTGACCTTCATGGTGCTGGGGGATACCAGAACCGACCACGCCTCGCATCAGAGCGTCGTGGACAAGATGCTGGAGATGGGTCCTCCACTGTTTTACCTGCACACCGGTGATTTGGTGGAGGACGGCTCGAACAGGTCGCAGTGGGACACGTTCCTCGACATCGAGGGAGACCTCATGGCGGTTGCAACGCTTTATCCATGCCTGGGCAATCACGAAAGGAACCACCCCAACTACTTTGACGTGTTGAACCCCCCAGGCCGCTGGTACTCTTTCGACCGGGGCGAGGCCCACTTTGTCTGCCTGCAGGTGGATGGCTACGGCGATTACGGCTCAGGATCGCCCCAATACGAATGGCTGGTCAGCGACCTGGCGGGCACTTCCAAGCCGTGGAAGTTTGTCTTTTTTCACATCCCGCCCTACAGCTCGGGAGGGCACGGTGGCGACCTCAACGTGCGCCAGGCGCTGGGCCCGCTCTTTGAGCAGTACGGCGTGGCCGTCGTCTTTAACGGCCACGATCACGACTATGAGCGGAGCGTGGCCAAGGGCGTGACCTACATCGTGACCGGTGGCGGGGGGGCGCCTCTGTATCAGAAGGAGCACGACAATCCGGCCAGCGTCCACTTTGCCGGCGTCTACCACTTTGTGCAGGTCACCCTCTCCGGCGACACCCTCTCCGGTGTGGCCATCGCGCCCGATGGGACCGAGTTCGACCCCTTTACCATCGTGTTGGGTGGGGCAGCGCCGACGGCCACCCCGACACGGACGATGACCCCCACGCCTACCGGGACGCCGACGGCTACAGGGACATCCGTAGTGTCGGGTGATACCTTTATCTATCTGCCCCTCATCATGAAGGCGTATAGCGGTCCTTAAACCTGTTGAATGGAATTCAACGGCTGAAGTTGAGAAGGCCCCTCAGGGCCTTGGTCCAGCGCCTGAGGGCGCTTTTCAGCTTCAGACGGGGATTTCAATCCTCGGCTCTTGATACTTTTGGGAAAAAGGGAACGGATGAAAATGGCCACCACGAGAGAAGTCACTGATCGCAGCCTTTGGAACGAAGCTGTGGTTCAACTGCCCCGCAGCCACGTCCTGCAATCCTTCGAGTGGGGCGAGTTCAAGGCCAAATACGGCTGGACGCCGACCCGGCTTCTCTTCGAAGAGGGTGGCCAGGTGCGGGCGGCGGCCTCGGTGTTGTGCCGCCAACTCCCCCGTTTCCCCCTGCGCGTGATGTACGTGCCCAAAGGCCCCCTCCTGGACTATGGCGATGGCCCACTGTTGGACCGCGTCCTGGCCTCCCTGGAGGAGCTGGCCAGGACCCAACGGGCCATCTTTATCAAAGTGGATCCCGACGTGCACCTGGAGGAAGGCCAGGTCATCGAGACGCTGCGGGCTCGCGGCTGGCGTTCCTCCGCTGAGCAGATTCAGTTCCGCAACACCATCCTCATTGACTTGCAGCAGAGCGAAGACGAACTCCTGGCCAGCATGAAGGCCAAGACGCGCTACAACGTCCGGCTGGCGGCGCGGAGGGGGGTGCGGGTGCGCGCGGGCGACCCCGACGACCTGGACCTCTTTTACCAGATGTACGCCGAAACGGGCCGGCGGGACGATTTCATCATCCGCCCTTTTGCCTACTACCAGGACGCCTGGGGCGCTTTCATTGAGGCGGACCTGGCCTGCCTGTTCCTGGCCGAATACGAGGGAGAGCCGTTGGCCGGGCTCATCGCCTTCCGCTTCGGCCAGAGGGCCTGGTACATGTACGGGGCCTCGGTGGACAAGCACCGCAACCTGATGCCCAATCACCTCTTGCAGTGGGAGGCTATACGCTGGGCCAGGGGTGAGGGCTGTACCATCTATGACCTGTGGGGCGCTCCCGACGTTCTGAGCGAAGACGATCCGCTGTGGGGGGTTTACCGGTTCAAGGAGGGCCTGGGCGGGCAGTTTGTGCGTCACATCGGCGCTTATGATTATCCCGTGTCGGGGCTGCTCTATTGGGTCTATACGGTGCTCATGCCCCGGTATCTCGATCTGTTGCGGGCCAGGCATAGGGGGTGGGGGTTTTGAAACACGAAGTAACGAAAGGGCGAAGGGCACGAAGGGGGGAGGGTGGATATTGGGTATTGGATATTGGATGTTGGAAGGGATGGGGGAACGTTCGTGAAATTCGCCTTTTCGTGCTTTGGTTCGAAACCTTTGCGTTTATAAAAGAGGGCGGAGGTGATTTGGGGCTGAAGGTCTTGACCTTGCCGTGTGAATGAAGTATAATATGTATAGTTGGTTAACTACATCCGTCGCTGGAGTGGCTGTCCGAACGAAAGGCAGCCCATAGCAACGCCAGTTAACTTTGAAGTTCCAACTTGCCCCTGATCAATGGCGCTAGCTTTTGCAATGGACGATGCCTTTCGTCCCATGCCGCTGAAAAACGCTACCATGATCAGGGGCATTTGTTTTGAGAGAGTATGCATTTACAACCCAAAGCCCATCGCCCAGGAGAAGCCCATGGCTGGTATCCCCCCTACTATGTACAGCCAATTACGCGAAGCCCTGTTAGACTGTGGCCCGCTGGCAAGTGACGGTCAGTTAAGGGCCGTGTTTGCGCATCCACTGCTAAAACCCTGGCGCAGTAGTGTGCCTCAAGCACCTAACCTGGCGGCTAGAGCTGATGCGGTGATCGCCTTCCTGGTCGAAAAACGGCGTGCTGATACCAAGGAGAACGCGCTTGTTCTCTTATTGCGTGTCTTAGCTGAACGGCTTGATCCGGCCGACGAATGTCACCCGCGCCTGGCCGAGTTGGCCGATGAGCTCGAGCTTGCCCTCAGTGGAGGAGCGCCCACAACCCCATGCCCTGATACCCCAACCGAGCCAACCAAACCCAAACCATCTTCTCGAGTGCCTCGACCTGATACGCCAAAAACAGAGCCACCCCAACCTAGTCCTGAAGAAAGCCAGGAAAAACCACGAGAAGAAGCCGAGAAGAGAGATTTCTTCGTCAGCTACAACCGTGCTGACAAGCAGTGGGCGGAGTGGATCGCATGGCATCTGGAAGAGGCGGGTTATACCACCGTCATCCAAGCCTGGGACTTTCGACCAGGCAGCAACTTTGTCATCGAGATGCAGCGTGCCGCCGAGCAAGCTGGGCGCACCATTGCCGTCTTGTCTCCTGACTACCTGCAGGCCCTCTACACTCAACCTGAATGGGCCGCTGCCTTTGCCCAGGATCCCACAGGCGAAAAGGGCACGCTACTGCCGGTGCGAGTGCGGGTATGTGAGTTGAAGGGTATGCTATCGCAAGTTGTTTATATAGACCTGGTCGGTTTGACAGAACAAGCAGCGAAAGAGACGCTTCTCGCTGGCGTGAAGCAAGGCCGTGTTAAGCCGACCACCGAACCCGGTTTTCCTGGGGTTGTCGAGCGCATCCCATCCGAACAACCAGGCTTTCCTGGAGAGCCTTCTTTGGATCAAGGTCAGAGCTAAAATCGAGATACTGATTATGCCAGGACTACCACCCAACCTATACACTCAATGCCGCACAATCCTCCTGCAATGCCGTGAATTCGAGAGCTACCAGGCTCTTCGCGCGGTCTTTGTCACCGAGCAACTCTTCCCATTCCGCATCGGCCTTCCATCGGCTGACAATCCAGGTGAGCTGGTTGACCGCTGCCTGGAATATCTACTCGACAAGCGCCTGAGCGGTGGCCGTCCGGTGCTGCCCGTTTTTCTGGCAACGCTCCGGGACCGGTATCCACTGGGCGATGCGCTGCGCGACGACCTGCAAGTCCTGTTTGATGCCGTACAGTCCGCCATGACACAACCGGAGCCCCGGCCCGCCCAACTACCTCACCATAGCCAAGTTCTGTTCGACCTTCTCCTCAAGCTCGACTTTGGCGAGCAAGTTCGGTTGGCAAAACAGGTCATCCAGGAGCATCGGGTGGCGGCATTCCTGGTTCACGGTGAACCGGAATTCGGGCAGCAACTCCTGGTCAATCGGCTGTTACGGCTGAGCCCAGGGTGGCAGACGGGGCAGCGGATCAGCATTGACTTGGGCAGCAACGGCGTGGGCAAGAGCATCCACTCCTTGTGGCGGCAGGTCGCTGGCAAGCTCGGTGTCTCAACAAGTATCGCACCGGCCCTCATTGCAGACAAGGTCTGCGAGTGGTGGCAGACTCAGGACGTGATTTTCGTCTTTCACACTGTGGACTATATGCCACCAGTGTTTCTTTCAGCGTGGATTGAGGAGTTCTGGCAACCGCTGGTGGTGGCTGCTCACAACAATCTGCACCGGACCCAGCGCGAGACGCACTTGCTGATGTTCCTCGTTGACTATAGCGGATGCGTCTGCAACTGGAGCGTGGCACTGGCGCGGCAGCCTGACCAACCGGAGTACCCCCGTATTCCCCTGCACCTGCCACCGGCTGATCGGTTCCCGCCGGATGTGCTCGATTTTTGGATTGACATGGCAGCCGAAATGCTGCCTGCTGGTTTAACGGCGCAGACATTGCTGGCAGCGTCCGAAAACGGTATCCCCCAGATCGTCTATCATATCATTTGTGACCACTGCGGTCTCAGTTGGGAAGGAGAATTGGCGAAATGGCTAATCTAGCAACCTCACACCCTTACACCGGCGAGGTGCAACCCAAGCCGGAAGAGTACGGCAAGGATGGACTCTACCCTTACCTGCCATCAAAAGAACTGGTCAAGGCAGTCAACCTGACCGTCTTCTTGGAGAAACGCCCCCTGCTGATCAAAGGCGACCCCGGATCCGGCAAGACGCGCCTGGCCCAGGCGGTGGCCTACGAACTGGGTCTGCCTTATGAACCCTGGTACATCAAGTCTACCGGCCGGGCGCGCGATGGCCTCTACACCTACGACGCCGTGCGCCGCCTGCACGATGCCCAACTGGCCCACCTGGACGAAAGCAGACGGTCCAGAGTAGACGATCCATGGAACTATATCCACCTGGGGCCGCTGGGACGCGCTTTCCAAAACGAGCAGCGCACCGTGGTACTGATTGACGAAATTGACAAGGCCGACATTGACTTTCCGAACGACTTGCTGCTGGAACTCGATGAGCAGCGGTTCTTCATCGAGGAGACTGGGGAGGGAATCAAGGCGCACGAGCCTCCCGTTGTGTTTATCACCAGCAACGATGAAAAGGAACTGCCCGATGCCTTTCTGCGCCGCTGCCTGTTTATCTATATAGAATTTCCCTTGCCCTCTCAGTTAGTCGCCATTGTCAATGCCCACTTCCCAGGCTCGTCGCCAGCATTGGTCAAGGCAGCGGTTGACCGCTTTCTGGAACTACGGCAGCAGATGGAACAGGAAAAGGGCCAAACGGGCAAGAAGGTGAGCACCAGCGAATTGCTGGACTGGTTCGCCGTGCTGCGCCGCCATCCCAAGGACGAGGCACTGGCCGAACTTGAGGGACAGCTTCCCTTCCCGGAAGTATTGCTCAAGAGTTGGGAGGACCATCTGCGCTATTTGCAAGCGTCAAACGCAAAACGTGAAACGTGAAATGAACCCTGGCGAACTGCCCTTGCTAGAATTATTCAACCGCTTGCGAGAACATGGCCTGCAGCTCGGCGTCGAAGAGTATATGGCCGTGCTACGTGCACTACGGGCTGGCTTTGGAGTTAGGGATCGTCGGGCGCTAGAGCAGCTTTGCTGTACGGTGTGGGTCAAGTCGGAGGAAGAAGCTCGTCTATTTCGCCGGCTTTTTGAGCAGATGCTAGCGCAGCCGGTCACTCGCCCCCCCGAGCCATCCCTGCCTGAACCACCGCAGCCTCCACCTGAGACGCCTGTTACGCCATCGCCGGAGGCGCCAGCCCCAGAAGCTGTCCAGCCTGTTCCTTCGCCGCCTGCCCAGAGAACACCCCCCAGTCTCAGGCTAGAGATGGATGAGCCAGCGCAGGTCGTCCAGGCTGTCCGGCGCAGCGCACGCGACGACCTGGAGATAGGGCGTCCACGCTTCAGTCTGCTGACCGAGTACTTTCCAGTGACTCGCCGGCAGATGAAACAAAGTTGGCGCCACCTGCGTCGTCCAGTGCGCGAAGGGCCACCGGAAGAGTTAGATGTGATAGCCACGATAGAGAAGATTGGACGTGAGGGCATCTTGCTTGAACCGGTGATGGTGCCACGTCGCTCGAACCGCGCTGAACTGGCGCTGTTGATTGACCAGGATGGTTCGATGGTCCCCTTTCACGGCCTGTCGCGTCAATTGGCGGAGACAGCCCGGCGCGGTGGGCGTTTGGGGGGGGCTGGCGTCTATTATTTTCACGACTATCCCGACGGCTACTTGTACCGCGATCCGGCCCGGCTGGAAGCCCAGCCGATTCCTGAAGCGTTGGCATCCATCGCTGAAAGGGCAGTGGTACTCATTGTCAGCGACGCAGGAGCCGCACGGGGCAACCTTGACTCAGAGCGCGTCGAACGGACCCGGACATTCATTCAGCAACTCAAGCAGTCCGTGCGCCGTTATGCCTGGCTGAACCCGATGCCCAACACCCGCTGGCCAGGCACCACCGCAGGTAAGATCGCTCGCTTTGTCCCGATGTTTGAGACGAGTCGTCGTGGTCTGGATGCAGCCATCAGCGTACTGCGGGGGCACTATGTTTACTGGGAGAAGATGTATCCATGGATGATGTAATGGTCCCCACCGGGCAACCACGTGGGCGCGAAGCGAGCCACGAAGTCGCCGTTGATCGCGTGGTTGGCTTTGCCCAGCAATTTGGTGAGGCCCACTTGATCCTGGCTTGTCACGCCGCCTTCCCCCTGGCCCTCACCCCCGAGTTGCTCTACCGCTTATGGGCCAACTTTGTCCCCCAAGCACCCTGGACGGCAGTAGCCGATGTGCTCCTCTCACGCCTGTGTCGCGAGGTGGGCTATGAGCTGTACGAGATGGACGTCACTGTTCGCAACCTCTTACTGAAAGAACTGAAGGAGGACGAGCGGTTCGGGCAACGACGCTTGAATGAACTGGCCGATTTTCTGAGAGACTATGTGGCACAGCAGCTTTATAGCGATGATCTCGATGTGCGCGGCTTGGCCCAGGCGCAGCAGTGGACAGCGCTGGCGTACATGCGGCCTGACAAGTTAGCACGCGAACTGGCACTGGCACTTTCAAGGTTAGACTGGGAGAATAGGACAGAGCTGGTTCGAGTGGCGTCATTGGTAGAAACATTTGCGGAGCCGCTGGCCGAATTTGCACCGCTCTTGGCTTACGCTCGGGGTATGGCTAACTTGGCCCGTGGTGACCTGGACGATGAGCGCGACCGTGTACAGGCACAGGTCCAGGCTATCCTCGGTCTGCTGCATACCCTAGACGCGGGCCGGGAGGTGGCTCTCTTTGTGGAGCAGAGACGCCCAAGAGTGACGGTGTCAGCGCGGCTGGGAGAGTTCGGATGGCAGACGCTGACGGTCGGGTTGCTGAATACCATATTCATCGCCCCCGAAGTTCTAGACCTGGCTCCGGTTCAGGCCGTTCGGCTCTACGCTCACGAGTTCGGCCATCTCCTGTTTAGCAAGGATCGCCCCGTGGAGTGTACTATTGACTCGATCGAGCAGGAATACGAGACCGAGAGCCTGGCGGCTCGCGTCTGGGCCGAGATGAATCCTGATGCTTCCCTGGAAGAGTACGAGAAGCAGGCGGGATGGATTCTCGATCAGCCTGTAGAGGCTGCCTATCAGGCCATTCGCCAGTGGGGACCGTATTACGCCACCCTTCCGGAGAAGCAGCCTACCTGGCGCCAGGTTGGGCAGTACTGGCCAGCTGTTGAGTACATTCTCAGGGCAGTCCTGGGAGTGTGATAAGTTGGAGGCATGCGACGTGGCTGAGCTTTACTCATTACGCGGTGGCAAGCAGGTTGGATCGGAGATGAAGGTCTACTATATCCACGGCATCCGCCACTGCGCGGTGGCTTTTGCCGAAACGCCGGAAGAAGCCGTGACCCAGGCCATCGAACGGGGACTGGTGGGCGATTGGGAAGCACCAGAAGCTATCGAAGTGCCCCTGCCAAAGGGCTACCGGATTGTCTACGATCCGCTGGTCGGTTCGATGGAGCAAACCGAATTACCCCTGTCCGTTGATGAGCCAGAGCCTGATAAACTGCACACCATCACCCGGTCTGGCGTCAAAGTCTACCACGATTGGCGGGACAACATCGTCGTGGATGCAGAGGCCCCGCCTCTCGTCTGGAAGGCTGGCCGCTATGTTTTCGGTGCCAATACGGGCGTACTACGCCAACCAAAACTGGCCAGCGAAAACAGCGAGGATGCTCTCTCCTGGAATCTGTTCCGCACCCTGGAGAAGGCGGGGCGGCTGGGTGTGGTCACCCGCGCTCTGGGCCTGGAGGACGACTTTCAGGTCCTCTATTGGTATCGGCCCTGGGACGCCGCCGACCCGCTGCCTGAGATCCGCGAAGCCCAGAACCGCGTCGAATCGTGGGGCAAAATTAGGGGTCGTTTTCAAACCGAGACGGACATCATTCTCAAGGGCCAGCGTTACCTGGTGATGATCGAGAGCAAACTGGGCAAGCCGGGCGCCCGCATCCGGCCCTGGGAACGCACAGGCAGCAAGTCGGTGCCCCCGAGCTACGAAGCGCCGTTGCGCGCCCTGCTGGCCGATATGGGGGATTGGGGGGAGACC
>Ga0180438_10004812_pt1 | contig 19212 bp, 13 predicted proteins | sample SS_ome_12_FD_132455 | JGI IMG/M metagenome (GOLD analysis project Ga0180438, IMG submission 132455) | Hypersaline lake sediment archaeal communities from the Salton Sea, California, USA - SS_3_D_2 metaG | ecosystem: Environmental > Aquatic > Non-marine Saline and Alkaline > Hypersaline >...
TACCACGACACGTCAGCGACGTCGGTGGATCCTGGCATTACCTTACCCTTTCCTAAAGAAGGTAGCACGATGTTGCTTATTGGTTCGTTCAAGACTTTTTCGGCGATGTCTTTCATTTCGGGTGGAATGAACCTTTTATATCCCTCCATTGCGTTTTCTGGTATTGATTTTTTCAGTTCTAACGCAAATTCTAAATCTTTATCATCAAATTGAGGTGCTCTAATCCTTTTCATCTTATCCCGAATGACTCCTCCTACCGTTTCATTGTATCTAGTATTGTAGGTACCGCTTAAAAAGTCGATTTCCAATCTTGTTTCTGTCATTAAAGCAGCGCCTTCGGCAATTTTAATCACGCGCTCATAAATCTCGTCAACCTGGTGTCTTTCTGGGGCACGTACGAAATACCAAACCTCTGCTTCAGCAGGAACCACGTTTGGAGCAACTCCACCTTTAGTAATTACATAATGGAGCCTTGCGTCAGGAATCACGTGTTCGCGCAAATAATTAACTCCGATATTCATTAACTCAACAGCATCAAGAGCACTTCGACCATTTTGGGGGTCGCCCGCAGCGTGCGCTGTTCGACCGAAATATTTAAACACGACCGAATTCATGGCTAAGGCGGACATTTCATTTAGAGCTGTTATGAATCCAGGATGCCAAGTCATCGTAATGTCCACGTCTTCAAAAACTCCTCCTGGCTTGATCATGTATCCCTTGCTATTAAACGTCTCCTCTGCGGGACAGCCGTAGTATCTTATCGTTCCTTTAGCATCGCCCGCGTTGATGGCTTCTTTAACTGCTAATACTCCTCCAAGCGATCCTACTCCAAGAAGATTATGCCCGCAACCATGTCCTGGAGCACCCTCTTTCAAGACTTTTCTTACAGGCGTAGCTTCTTGACTGAGGCCTGGTAACGCATCATACTCTCCCAAAATAGCAATAACAGGCTTTCCGTTTCCATATGAAGCAATAAACGCTGTTGGCATATCCGCAACTCCTTCTTGGATGTTAAATCCGTTATCTTTTAATACTTTAATCAAAAGCTCAGAAGATTTATATTCTTCAAGACCCAACTCCGCAAATTCCCATATTTGGTCGCTCACATCAATTAAGAGATCTTTAATGTTGTTCTTAATCCAATTAGCATATTTTTTTGACATTTTTTCATCTTCAAGTATATTTTCTTATGTATTAGTCTACTTTACCATATAAAAAGTTTTCATGATTTCAAATAATTCAAAGCCGTTAATGCAAAAATTTTCGTCGTTGCGATGAGTTCATCAACATGGATGTACTCATCTTCTGCGTGTACATTGTTTTTATGGGTACCACATCCCATCATGATCGTTTCGATTCCTTTTTCTTGAAACCAATGAGCGTCACTGGCTGATAAAAACATCTTGAATTCCCTTTCTTCTCCAAAAACCGTTCTTACGGCTCCTTTAACAGATTTAGCAAATTTAGTATTTAAATCTGCGATGTACGGTTTGAAAGAAAGGTTAAGTTGTACATTAATATTTAAATCGGGGTCTTCTTTTTTATAGTTCTCAATAAAAGTGTTAATACGGTCTTTCACACTTTCGACATCCTGCTCGGGAATCGTGTTGATGATACATTGCATCACGCATTTATCGGGTACTGCCGATAATTCACCTCCTCCTTTAATTAGCCCGATATTTATTGTGCTTACTTTTGAGGGATGACCTGGAAAGTTAGGATATTTGGATTCGGTTTTTAAAAACTCCTCTTGTAGTTCCATTAAGTAATTCATCACTTTTATCATTTTCTTGACGGCGTTAACCCCCGATTGCTCGTTTCGATACTTTGGAATATCTGGAAAGCCCAATGCGTGTGCTTTCTTGCCAGTAATGACAAAAACTACCATGAGAAATCCTGCTGTAAATGCTGCGGGATAATTTCCTCGACCATCTCCTAACAGACACGCATCACCCTTTACAAGATTTTTATCAAGCAGTAGTTTCACACCTCCAAATCCTCCAGACTCCTCGTCCACCACAGATAGCACTTCTAAGGTTCCTTTGAGCCCTATGCCAGAATCAAGTAGCGCTTTAGTCGCAAAAATCTCGGCTGTAACACAAGCCTTATCGTCACAAGCTCCCCTTCCATACAATCTTCCGTCTATTATCTCAGCACCGAATGGTTCTTGAGTCCATCCGTCGTATCTTGGAACCGTGTCCATGTGTCCATATAAAATTAACGATGGACCTTCGGTATTACTAATGGTACCTACGATATTGTTTCTTTTCTTAATCGTCTTGAGCCCAATTTCGTTCATTTTATTTTCCACGAATTTAGATATCTCCTTGTATTTGCCCGGGGGATTCTCAGAGGGAATTCGTACCATTTGTTTATGAAATTCAATAATTTCTTCCCTCATCGAGTCAATAATCTTGAGAATTTTTTCCTCCAGTTCATTCATGAAAATCAGACAGTATATTTTACTTTTTATTGTTTATTGATTGATAAGTTTGAGCAAAGTACTTATCACTCATGCCAGCAATATAATCACGGGCAATTAATGTTAATTTATTTTCCTTCCTCAAAGGATTGTAATAATGAGTGTACTCCGGATCGTCAATGTATTCAACATGATCCTTGAACACGGGAGCCTCATAATTTCCTTCCTGGAGATCCCTCAATGATGTCTCAAAGATTAACTTGAATTTTTTTCTTACACTATCAAAATACATTAAATTCGAATCATTTTTCTTGAACCTTAAATCCCTTCTAAGGTATATATTATCGTAATTAAATTGCTTTAACTCTTTCAAGGCTTCAAAGATTTTTTCGCTATATCCGATGACTTCCCTTTCTAGACTAAAGTTTAAAAGGTCCATGATTAGAGTATGTATGATTTCTCTATTTGTATCCCCAAGAATTTTTTTACATGTTTCGGGAATGTTCCTTCTTTTGATAAATTTTAACAGTATTGCATCTTCAATATCACGCCCGATGTAGGAGATAGTATCTGCGAATCTCACAGCAATGCCCTCATAAGACATCGGAATTCTCTTAAGCTTGTTTTCGTTAAAACAATCGTTGTATTCCGTTTCGTGGTCTTTCCAAGTTTTTCCATTTTTTATTACAGGTTTTAATGTCTGCTCGTTAATCTCCCCATCATGACATAGAATCCCATCTAACACCTGTAGAGTTAAGTTGAGCCCTTCTGCAGGTTTTTTAGGGAATCTCTTCTCAAGGTGAGATAGCCATCTAACGCTCTGACCGTTGTGGAAATATCTCCCAAAACCATATTCTTTCGTGATGTCGTCTAGAATTTGTTCTCCAAGGTGTCCAAATGGAGAATGCCCTATATCGTGCCCTAAAGCGATTGCCTCTATTAAATCTGTGTTTAATTGTAAAACGCGACCGATTTGCCTGCTGATCCTTGAAACTAAGATCACATGTAGAGACCTGTGGGTGATATTTGCATTATTAATCTCAAAAAAGACCTGTGTCTTATCAATATATCGAGCATAAGCTTTGGAGTGTACTATTCGATCAACATCCCTAAAAAACGCCGGTCTTATGTCCTCATAAATTTTTTCCTCTTCTTCCTCTTTCTTATACCTAATTGCTTCAGAATCGAGGATTCCTCTCTCTCCAACATCAGCATCTCTTTTCAAATATGCCCGTACTTGATTAATCTTTTTTTGGTTCATTTTCTTCCGGAAATTAAGTTTTAATTCATCCAAACTTGATGTCAATAGCTTTATAAGGACATTCTTCTTGGCATTTAAGGCAGAAATTACATTCTCCATGACCCGTGAAGAACTCAAATGGTTCGTCAAGTATGCGAACTTGTTTTGGACAAACTCGCTCACATATTCCACATTCTGCCCTTCCCACGCATTTAACCGGGCTTCTTGATAGCTTTAAGAAAGAATATGGGCTAATTGCGGAAGCAACAGCTCCAAAGGGACATAAATACCTGCAATAAACACGAGGGTACCAAATTGAACCGATTATTACAACAATATAGAAGACAAATATGATTAATCTGAACAAATTAGAAAACAAGGGCATTAGTGTAGCAGATACCCATATTTCGTTCATCACTTCTGGAAAAAATACAAAAATATATTCAGAGAGTGAAAAGTATCCCAACGGTTCCTGAGAAAGGGAACCTAAACTTGCTTTAAATTCTGAATAAAAGTTGATGTCAACGAGTTTTGAGATGCCTAAAGGAACTAATAGGATAATTAAGATGATAACTGGGACGTATTTTATTTTAATCAATTTTTCATGAGTTTCTTTCTTCACTACTCTTTTATTTTTAACAGGTATGGCCGCACATCCGTCTTGAATTGTACCGATAGGACATATCCATCCGCAAAAAAGTCTATTTGTAAACAATAGAACTAAGATTAGAATTGCAATTAATAGAATAGGAAACATCCCTTCTGCAATAGAAAAGAAAATATATTCCAAGATTCCACCTCCGCGTGAAAGAGGGTTCCTCGGTGTATTTAAAACGGGAAGAACCTTGATCAATCCTTCAATTGCTAATAAATTTATTGTAAAAATGACTTCTAAAAGAATGTAATTAATTAAAAAAAACGCAGTAATTTGAATAATTCTTCTTAGTATCGTTGTTGAATGGTCTCTCAATTTAAGTTTTTGAGTTGTTTGAGATATTTTTGACTTTATTTCCATATGTTAAATACCAAATATGAGTTTTGGTAATGACTCTTATGTTTTAATTTCTAAGAGTATCGTTTAAAAGTATAAATTAATTGAGAAAAAAAAAGGTTACCTAATCAAAAAAAGAAAAAAAGTTCGTTTGCGATTTAGAGCGTTATTAACAATACTCTTTGAGGAATTTTAACGATTTTATATGTTCTGGAAATGATTTTTGATAGAGATTCTTTCTAACGCTCAAATAGATACCTAAAACGTGTCCTTCATTATTTATCGTGTAATATCTTGCTCCACAACAATAACACAAGCGATAAAGCCAAGCTTTACAATATACAACCCAATCTTCTTTTTTATTTGCTTTTTTAAGTTTTTCTCCAACTAAGATTTCTAGTAAACCCAAAATCGGTGCTTCATCTTCTTTAACACCTTCTTCAATGTATTTAAAGGAGAGACGCTCTCGCGAAAAATTAAATAACCAGTCTGGTATTCCCGTAATTGGATTTCCTTTTAAATTCAAATTAACGAGCGATTTTAATTCTTTAGTTAGATTTGGAGTAGATGTCAATTTATTTTTTTTTAAATTAAGAGATTCTAATTGAGAAAATGAATAGATAAAGTTTGGAATTTCTTCAAAACCGATTTTTCCTAAATTTAAATGTTTTAATCTTGATAACGAGCGTATTGAAAGTGGGATATCTTCCTTTTTCCATCCTGAAAGGTTTAAGGCTATTACATGGCTATTAGAAATCTTGAACCGAATACCATCACCAAAAAGCGTTTCATCAATAGATGTCATATTTTTTTGATTTAATGTTCCGATCTTTGTATCAAATGCCTCTTCTGTTTCAGCATGTTTAAGCTCTAATTCAAATAAGAATCTCGCTTCCTTAGGAACGACATTATATGTGTTTTTTAGCCTGACATTAATCTCTTCAAGTAAAATGTTAAACTCCTGTTGATCAACATCATTAAGGAGGTCATTCAATGTTTTTAAAACGAATGGAGATTTATCGTGTTGTATAGCCCATTTTAGTGGAATTATGCTCTCTTTATAAAAATTTTGGATTATTTTTTTAGCCGCAGTTAATCTTACAATCCAATTATCATCAGAAATTAAAGAATATTCGTATATTTTATATATTTTATTAGCATTTACATCATTAGTATCAAAATCTAATTTATCAAATAATTCAAGGCATTTCACTCTATCAAGTGCAGAATTAGAATATTCAAAGAGTGAAATTAATTGTTCGAATGCTTCTCTTTTGGGAATTTTCTTTTTAGAATAACTGTTATAAATTTTTTGAGGAGATAATTGATCAATTTGCGTGAGGGGCCTACCTCCAACCTAACCTTATTTTAGTAATACTGTTTCTCGATTTCTTGGTGATTTAGTAGCTTTTTTGAGTTTTTTATGTATCATTGTAGATAAGCTTACGCATTTGCTCTCCTCACCGTGACAGGTGATTACAAGCTTAGGGCGAGGTTGAATTCGTCTTAGAAATTGGGAGATCTGGCTTCTTGACGAATGTCCACTGAATCCTTCTAATGTGAAGACGTTTAATCCCAATTTTACTAATTGAGTCCTTCCTTTTGCGTCAACATATTGAAATTCTTTAAAACCACGTTGGATTCTATTGCCTAATGTCCCTGATACTTGATAAGAGACGAAAATTAAAGAACTATCATGATCTTGTGCGATCCCTCTTAAGTATTGAACGGAAGGCCCTCCTATTAACATACCACTTGTTGCCATTATAATGCAAGGTCCACCTTTGATAATATCCATTCTTTCCTCTTGGGAGGTCACTGTCGTGAAAAATTCGCTCAAGAAGGGATTCTTTCCCTGGTGTAATATTTTCTCCCTCAAGTCACTACTGAGAAAGTCTGGATTGGCAGTATGTATGGCTGTTGCTTCACTAATTAGACCGTCGATGAAAACGGGAACTTTATCTATAATTCCTTTTGAAATTAATTCTTCTAACACGATAATCAATTCTTGTGCTCTTCCTACTGCTAATACAGGGATTAAAATCTTTCCTCCTCTTTTAATCGTCGTAGTTAAAATCTGTCTGAGCTCTTTTTCTGATTCTTGCCGGCTAGGGATCCTATCTTGTGATCCACCATATGTAGATTCAATTAATAAGCTTTCAACTCTAGGAAACTTGACCGCTGCTTTTTCTAGTAAACGCGTTTTTTGATATTTGAAATCTCCTGTATAAACAAAATTATATCCGCCTTTACCAAAATGCAAATGGATTATTGAAGATCCTAATATATGTCCACTATTATGTAGAGTTAATTTTATATCCGGAGCAATATCAGTGACTTTACCCCATGCTAAAGGAATTGTATGAAGAACAGTAGTTTTTACATCTCTTTTTGAGTATGGAGGATACATGCCTTCTTTTTCAGAAATTTGTACAAAATCTAATTGAAGCATTGTAGACAAATTTCGCGTAGGTAAAGTAGTGTAAACAGGACCTCTATAACCATACTTGAACAGAAACGGTACTAATCCGCAATGATCCAAATGTGCATGTGAGATTATAACTGCGTCAAGATCCCTTACGGAAAATTCCGGAACATCAAAAAAAGGAAATTTATCTCTTGGATTCCCTACATTAAGACCACAATCGAGTAAAATATTACTATCTCTTGTTTGCATTAAAATACATGACCTTCCTACTTCTCGAAAACCCCCTAGAGATGTCATTCTAATATCTAAATCGTTAAAGAGAGCGGGTCTGTGTATTCTCTTTCCGATTCTTAACAAGATATCTTTTTGAGTTTTTCGCTCCTGTGAAAGCATTTGTCTTATTAATGAAATGGTTCTTGAGTCTAGTGGTGGTGTCCTAATGGTTTTTGGTTGCCAGAATGTATTAGTTCTTATTTCTTGTAAATTAATTCCCTTTTTTCCAATGACCAATCCAGGCTTCCCGCTTGAAATTATTACTTCCCCTCGGGTATGATCAAACTCAATACTTGAAATCTCCGCCTCTTCGCCCACCAGATTTCGAATATATGCCTCTGTTTCCACGGGATCCTTCCTTTTATCCACATTCCAGCGGAAAACAACTCTTTTCCGCATCGTTTTAGCTAATTCCTTTAATACGTTACTGCCTTCAATAAAATCCAGATTAGAATTCTCAGAATATACCGCAATTTCTGGACCTTCAAATTCTATACCTTGAACTTTTATATCTGGCGGTAGATGCGATATTATCTCTTGTTTTATCTTCTCCAATTCAGTTTCAAACGACATGACTATTCAAATTTAATATATATTTTAGAATAATTTTGATTATGTATCAAATTACCCGTATTTATTGGTATTTCATTTTTAGATTAATTTCATGTGAAAATATCTTGATTATTAATTAATACTATTATGGAGCAAATAGAATTTCAATCTCTTATTTAAGACCTAAGAGATGCATTTTTTAGAATGAATATTTCTAAATTTCTAATTTAAATATATTGTTCTCAAATAAAAATCTTTTGATTATACCGATGAATAAAGTGTGACATTCGAATTGATGCCATGAAATATTTTAGTTCTTTATTATTTTCAATAATTTTTTTTACAAAAGAAAATTAACAAATTCATGTCAGTCTTGCTGCCTATTTTTTACCAATTAGACCTAATAATTGGATTTTCGGCTCCAATTTTGGTTTACGTGTTATATCGAGCAAAAAAAATACCCAAGTTCTCGTGGTATATCTTTTGGATAGGGGTAGCAATAGGTCTTACATGGGAAATACCAATGTTTGTTGGTAGCTATGACACTACTTTCTTCGTAACTCTTACAACCATCCGTCCTTACCCTGGTCACTATTTAATCTTCATGGTGTCTCATACCTTATGGGATGGTGGACTTTTTCTAATAGGATATTGGTTGGTTCAGTTAATTTGTAAATCTCCACAGTTTGATGAGTTCAATATTAAAGAGTTGGTTATCCTTGTTATATATGGGCAGATTCAAGAGATTATCGTTGAAGTAGGTGCCGTTTCTAATAATGCCTGGACTTTTATTGAATATGTATGGAATCCCGCATTATTTTACTTTAACGGATATCCCATAACTTTATATCCTCAAATATGCTGGCTATACGGAATTCTATTGTTTTATTACATAGTACTGAAATTGAAGCCTAAATTTGCTGAAAAATAAAAAAAGTTTTTCTTGAAGAGATTATTAGGGTGATTATGACCAAACTGAAAATTGGTGCTATAGCATCGGGCAGTGGTTCTAACTTCGAAGCTATTGTCCAGTCAACAGAAACGGGAATTTTAAAAGATAAAGCGTCAGTCGAAGTGTTAATTTGCAATAAACCGGGAAAGTATTGCTTGGAGCGGGCAAAGAATCACGATATTCCCGCAGTCTTAATTGAATCTGATAAGCACGACGGTACAAGGGAGGAGTTCGACCAGAAATTGATTGATGTTCTCGAAGAATATGGGTGCAAGCTCATTGTTCTTGTCGGATACATGCGTTTTGTAAGTAAAATGTTTATAGAACATTTCAAAGGAAATGTGATTAACATCCACCCTGCCCTACTACCATCATTCAAGGGGATGCACGCACACGAGGATGCCCTTGCCTATGGTGTTAAAGTTTCGGGGGTTACGGTGCATTTTGTCGATCCAGAAGAAGATCACGGCCCGATTATAATACAGAAAGCCGTTCCAGTTTACGATACTGATACGAAAGAAACCTTGGGTCCAAGAATATTAGAATGGGAGCACAAAGCCTTTCCAAAAGCAATTGAACTTTTCTGCGAAAATAGGTTGCATGTTGAAGGTAGAATAGTTCGAATAGATGGTGAAGTTAATTTATAACAACTTCTTAATATTTACAAGGGAAATGATTTTTATGAGAGCTCTGACCCAGCTGAGAATTTATTCTTATAAATATCGATGAAGAAGATCTTGAGTTTTGACGAAATCATTTCCCTCCTTTAAATTTCACAAAACTTTAATCAAATAACACATGACTTATCAATATAACTCTAACACTAAATGAACTATTGCCAAGAGAGATGCCACGTCGAAAAGAGATTTCCGAAATATTAAATTTAATGGAAAAAACTGAAAATATTAGGAACATTGGATTTGTTGGGCATATTGATCATGGGAAAACAACGCTTTCTGACTCTCTTTTAAGCGAAGCTGGTTTTTTATCCCCAGATTTAGCGGGTGAAGCGAGGGCTTTAGATTATCTAGACGAGGAGCAGAGACGTGGTATAACGATGAAGTCAACAAATATATCGCTCTATTACGAGAAATCCCTCGAAGGCTACGAACCATTTTTGATTAATTTAGTGGATACTCCTGGGCATTTAGATTTCAGTGGAAAAGTGACTCGCGCATTACGATTAATCGATGGAGTCGTGGTTGTCGTTGACGCAGTTGAAGAGATCATTGCACAATCTGAAACAGTCATACGACAGGCGTTGCAAGAAGGTGTTAGACCTGTCCTCTACATTAATAAAGTAGATCGTCTAATCAGAGAATTAAAACTAACTGACGATCAAATAAGGAAGAAATACACTAGAATAATCAACGATTTTAACAATCTTATTGAAAGATACGCTGATACTCCATTCAAAGAGGAATGGAAGGTATCACCTGCTAAGGGAGACGTGGCATTTGGTAGTGCGCTCCATAAATGGGGTTTTACGTCAAGTATCTTAGAAAAAAATAGCTTAAAGTTTAAGGATATTAGAGAAAGATATCATAAAGAGACTTATACCAAAGAGAGTTATGCAGATTTGGCCGTTTACTTTCCAATTCATGAAGCGATATTGGAAATGGTTGTTGATCACTTACCAAATCCAAAAGAAGCTCAGAGATATAGAATAGGAAAGATTTGGACCGGAGATATAAACTCTGAAGTAGGTCAAGCAATGATTAATTGTGATCCTAATGGTCCTTTAATCATATGTTTAAGCAAAGTACAAGTTGAGAAGCAGCGCCTTGTAGCAACTGGAAGAATTTTTTCTGGAAAATGTAGTAAAAAAGATGAAATATTCCTACTAAACGAAAACAAGTACGAGAATATTCAAAAAATAGCTCTATTCATGGGACAGAGAAGAGAGAATGTTGATGAACTACCTGTAGGAAATATCGTCGCTATAGAGGGTCTTAAGGAGATTAAAAGTGGAGATACAATGATACATAGCGAGTTCGCAGGAAAGATGATCCCTTTTGAAAGCGTGCGGTATGTTGCTAATCCTGTTGTAACCGTATCGATCGAACCAGAGTATTTAAGAGATTTAGATAAGATGAAAGAACTCGTAGATAACTTGTTAATTGAAGATCCTAATTTAAGATTTGAAATCAAGGAAGAAAATGGCGAATTTCTATTATCCGGAACTGGACCATTACATCTTGAAGTGTCCGCTAATGAAATAGAAAAACGAGGAACAAAGGTATCTATTTCAAATCCTCGGGCGGTTTTCAAGGAATCCTGTAGGGGTAGGTCTTCACTCATTATGGTGAAAAGTCAAAATAATGAGAGCGTGTTAAAAGTGAAAATTGAACGACTTGATAAAGCTACCTCAAAATTCTTTCAATCACACGATCATGGTCTTATAAAACCTCTCTCAAAATTAAAGGAAGTATTAAAAAAAGAAACCACTTTATCACAAAAAGAAATCGAACACTTTTGGAAATGCGATGAGGATCAAAACATTTTAATTTATCAAGGACAAATGGAGCTGAGTAATTTACAAAAGGATATGATTTTAAAGATTATTGAGAATATTCACTTAAATGGTCCTTTGTGCGGGGAGACATTAACGGAAATCAAGATAACGATTGATAACCTAAGTATTAAAAATCTTGACGAAGAATCTATTTTTACTGAATTGTCTTCGATGTTTTACGAGGCCATTAAGAAAGGGTTGAATGAAAGTGAAGTAATTTTATTAGAACCCATATATCACACGTTTATCCAATTGCCTCCCAATCATGTAAAAACCACTATCTCTTTGTTATCTAAGTATTCTGCGAAGATAAATAGTATTGATCAAGAAGATGAATATCAAACCGTTATTGAGATCTTAATCCCTGTAAGAAAATCGATGAAATTTGCAGAAGATATAAGGTCAGCGACATCAGGGAAGGCATTCTGGCAAAACGAATTTTACGCTTATCTAGAAGTTCCCGCACACGAATCAACCACAATTATTAACGAATTACGATTTATTAAAGGGTTATCTTGGTAAGAAAACTTCTATTTTTTAGTGATTAAAAAAATGAAGGATAAAGAATTTCAATAATTAGGAGAAATTATATTATAAAGCAAAATTTTATCGTTCAAATTCAAGAAATATTAAAATTATATAAAAATAAAAAGAAGTTCTTATATATCTGATACGGGAACTATGAAATTTTTACAGATCATGAGGTACCACTCTTAATGAAACCGATTACTAATGATGAAAGTGATAAAGTCTCACGGGATTTAATCGATAAAATGCCACTCGAAACAGAAGCAGATATATCGATGCTAATAAATACGAGTGAAGATTTCATATTCATTTTAGATAATGAAGGAAATATAATCAACATTAATAACACGGTTTTAAAAGCGCTGAAATATTCTGAAAAAGAATTGTTGGGGATGAATGTGTTAGATCTTCACCCTCCCGAACAACGCAACGAAGCCATATCTATAGTAAGAGAATTGATAAAGGGTAAGAGAAAATCTTTAACAACTCCTTTCGTGACTAAAGATAACGAGCATTTGTATATTGAAGCAATTCTCACAAGGGGAAGGTGGAAAAATCAAGAGGTTTTTATAGGAATCGCTCGCGATATCACTGAACGCAAGCGAATTGAGAGATTACTAAAGGAAAGCGATGACAAATTAATCTCTCTCCTTGAATATAGTAGTGATCTTTTTGCGATAGTTAATGAGAAATTTGAATACGAATATATTAACGAGGAAGTATATCAAGAAGTATTAGGATATTCTAAAGAAGAACTTATGGGTAAAGCTAGAATGGACATAATCCATCCTGATGATCTAAACACTGCCATTGAGGGGGCAAAAATTGGTTTTAACACGGGAGAGTATAAGAGTTTAATAAGAATAAAGACGAAGCAAGGAAAGTGGCTTTGGATAGAATCAAAAGGGAAAGCTTTCATTGATAAAGAAGGGAATACAAAAGCCTTCTTAATTGGTAGAAATGTTACAGACCAAATATTAGCAGAACAAAGATTGCGAGAATCTGAAAAAGAATATCAGACGCTAATATCTCACATGTCTGATGTATTAGTAGAAATCGATTATAAAGGAATTATTTTATATATTAGCCCACAGAGCTTTGAAATATTTGGTTATAATCCAGAAGAACTTATTAGAAAAAATTTTGCGCAATTTGTTCATCCAAAAGACCTACCAATCATTAGAGGAAAAATTCAGAAATCCCTAAACTCTGAGGAAGCTGTTGCTTTTGAATATAGAGGACTTCATAAAGACGGTCATTATGTTACAATTTCAGTAAAGGGTAACAAAGTTATTTCAGATGATAATATTAGATATGTCGGTGTTTTAAGAGATATTACGGACCAATTAGAAGCCGAACGAAAATTAAAAGAATTTGAAGCGGATACAAAGAGATTAGAAAAAATCTCGCAGGTTACACCTGAAATTCGTTTTTGGAAGTTAATACAGCCAAAAAAAGGAGTTTCAGTAGTTGAAAAAACGAGAAGGATGCTAGCAACGGTTATTGATAACATTCCAACATCTATTTACTGGAAGGATGTAGACTTGAAATTTCTAGGATGCAATGAGAACTATGCAGATCTAACCGAACAAGCATCTTCTAATAGTATTATTGGAAAAACTTGTAAAGATATTCCACTATTGGCATCACGAGCAAGTATAATCAACAAGCAAGAAAAAAAAGTGATACAAAATGGCGTACCAGAGTATAATATGATTGAATTATGGAAGTTGGGAAAAAAAAGGAGAGCATGGTTTAATGTTAATCGAATCCCTCTTTTTGACGATGAATTAAATGTAATTGGAATACTCGTAACTGCAAATGACATTTCAGATAAAAAAATTGCTGAACAAAAATTAACAGAGTCAGAGGAAAAATATAGGTTAATAACTGAAAGCGCGAACGATTTAATAGCGGTCATCAACGACAAATTTGAATATGAATTTATTAACGAGGATGCCTACTTGAGAGGTTTAGGGTATTCTAACGAGGACTTACTTGGGAAAGTGAATCTTGATTTAGTCCACCCTGACGATGCTGAAGAAGGTTTTCAACTATTAAAAGATGGCTTCACTAAGGGTGAAGGTAATGCCGAGATAAGAATTAAAAACAAAAAAGGGTTATATAGATGGGTAGAAATCAAGGGAAAGACATTCCATACTACAAGTAATGAAAAAAAAGGTCTCTTAATTTCAAGAGACATTACTGAGCGAAAAATTATTCAGCAAGAATTAGAGACGTCCGAGAGAAAAATCTCTACCTTGTTAGATAAAATTCCAGATGTCATCATTACAGTTGATCAAGAAAAAAGGATTCAATTTGTCAATCACATGCCAATGAGCATTCCGAAAGAAGAAATCCTCGGGCAAGATATATATGAGTTCTTAGAACACGAAAATCAAGATGCACTGAAAGAATCATTTAAGCAGGCATTTTCAACTGGTACACCCCAAACAATCGATCTTCTTAGTTTTACAGATTTGTGGTATAAAGCACGCTTTATCCCCATTACCAAATTAAATGAGGTAATTTCAGTAATCTTAATTGCCACGAATATAACTGATACAAAGATTGCATCAGAAAAATTGAAAAAAACGGAAGATAGATTGACCTCAATTTTAGATAATAGTGGAGATCTTTTTTCTATAGTGGATGATAAGTTTAAATTTGAATACATAAATGAAGAGGCCTACATTACCACATTGGGCTATACTAGCGAGGATCTTATGGGAAAACAACGATTAGACATACTCCATCCTGAGGATCTTGAACAAGCAATGAAGGCAGGATTATTTCAAAAATTAGAACAAGGTCAGGTAGTCGAATATGAACTAAGAACCAAAGCTAAAAACGGGGAATGGTATAATATCGATTCAAGAGGACAAAAATTCATCGATGAAGATGGTAAGACAAAATACTTCTTGATTGGAAGGGATATTACATTCCGGAAGCAAGCAGAACAAAAAATAAAAGAATCCGAAGAAAAATATCGACACTTGTTTGAAAATTCACCAAACGCCATAGTTTTAGTCTCATTAAAAGGTGTTATAATGGATTGCAATTCTGCTACAACTAAATTATTTGGTTACGAGAAGGAAGATTTGATCGATAAACATTTTCTCGATATTGCAGCTTATCCTGCAGAATTAAAACCTCAATTTATAAACAGTTTTAAAAACATTTTTCAGCGAAATTATAAGGAACCTGTCAAATTTCAAGCGTTTAAGAAAGATGGGAGCATGGTATGGGTAGCCTCTTATCTTGCACTTAATAATTTAGGATCAGAAACATTTGTCCAGGCTATATTTCAAGATATCACCCAACAGAAAAAAAGTGAACAGATAATTCAAAAAGAAATTGACAGGCTTAAAGAAATTGATCAGATCAGGAACGATCTGGTGAGAAGGATATCTCACGAATTAAAAACACCATTGATTTCTATTTATAGTACTTCACAACATCTATTAGAAAATTATAGCGAAAAAGTCGATAGTAGAATCCTTCGTCTAATTAACACTATATATAAAGGAGGTAAACGTTTAAAATTATTAGCTGAGAATCTTGTGAACAGTTTGAGGTTAGAATCAAGGGAATTAATACTAAACATGCAAATCGAAAATTTAGTAGAGATCTTATCTGATTGTATTGAGACATTCATGATATTTGCACAAGAGAGGAAGATATTTTTTAAAAAAGACCTCCCTAAAAATTTAATGCTTGAGGTAGATAAGATTTGGCTAAGTCAAGCGATTTCAAATTTGATATCTAATGCTATAAAAAACACTCCCGAAAGGGGAGGTATTTTGATTAAGCTATCTGAAGAACGCACTCATGTTGATATATCTATAGAAGATACAGGCGTTGGATTGACTAAAAAGGAAATAGAAAAACTATTCGAAAAGTTTGGAAAAATTGAGAGATTTAACGAAGATTTGGACATAGATATCGAAGGAAGTGGTCTTGGACTATACATTACAAGAGAGATTGTTCAATTACATGGTGGAGATATACTCGTTTATTCAAAAGGAAGACATCAAGGTAGTATTTTTACAATTAGGCTATATAAAGATCATAATGATAGTTAAAGGTATTCAAATAGCTTTGTGAAGCTCGTAATATCAAAAGGTTTCAGAAAATAACCATTTGCTCCCGTTTCTTTTACCTTTTCACTAACTTCTCCTTCAGGTACAGCAGTAATGTAAAAAAGAGGTATTTTTTTCAACTCTTCCTGTGCTCGAATCCTTTGACATACTTCATATCCTGTAATATCTGGTAGAAAGATATCTAGTAAAATAAGTTTAGGAATGTTTTTCATCAAAACTTTCAAGGCGTCATTCCCTCTTGTAACAACTTTACAGGATTGCTCCTTATTTTCAAAATAATCCTTTAACAGATTAATTGTTGAATCGTCATCATCAACAATTAAAATATCAAATTTTATAGTTTCGACTTCAAATTGTTCCGTAACTTCACTTATTTTCTCCTCTAGCTTTATGCTTTCGTCAAAGATATTCTTTATTTTAGTTAAAATATCCCAGCTTAGCTCTTCTTTATATTCTTCAATTAATAACTGGGAATATCCCTTAATAGAAGTCAAGCTCTCCTTGAATCCATGAGTAATTTTATCGATTTTATCTAAAAATTGTAATTTTGGTTTTGTATTGATATAAAAATCAACGCTTTCTCTAATTAGTTTCGAAATGGTCGAGATCTTATTTTCATTTGCAAATTCTTGCCATTGCTTTTTTGTTTCATCTTTAACATTAAAGCCAATGTATCGCTTACCATCATCTAGCTTTTTTTTATCATCTACTATTATGATCACATCGGGAGTTTTTAATAGATAATAAATTATTCTTTTAAATATTTTAATATTTCTGTTGAAAAATTTAAAAAAATGTTTTTAAAAAGGAAAAAAATATTTTCTTGTATAAAAAAAAGTAATTTATTTAAGAGAAAGAATGCGCCCGGCGGGAATTGAACCCGCGCCCTCAGGTTGGGAACCTGAGATTCTACCATTTTACTTGATAATGAACCATATCAATCTATACTACGAGCGCTTTTAACTATTTTAAAATTAGTACAATTATAATATCTTTCAAACGATATCTATAAATAGCTCTTTAATATTTATATCGTTTATCATTTTTTTGATGTTATTGATGGTCATGTTGATTTTATAGTGAATCTCTCCAATATTAAGTCTTTTTTCAAACAAAATTTGTAAGAGTAGATTTGCGCATATCCGTTCAATGATTATCGTGAAATCGTGTTCAATGTTTTCATCTATTCCCACATCAATCTTGATTTGCTCTAAAATGACATTTTCGTTCAAGATCTCAAGACCTTTTTCCGCCATTGACATGATACTTGCGGAAATTGCCCCAATCTCCTTACTATTTTCATCATTGAATTGATTATTTGTATTACTTGAAGCAACGACAATTCCATCTTCGGTAACTATACTTGAATTAATTATTCCGGTATTAGAAAGATTATCAATTATCTCTACTAATTTATCCCTTAATGGCGACATCGTTTATTTCTCTTACAAAACTAAAATCTATAGATTATATTATTAGTCTAATAATTCCTAGTTAAACTTTTTCATGTTATAAAACCATGTTTTGCTTCATTCATATACCGAATCCCTTGCAGAGGATGTCATCTTATAACTATTCTTTTTTCATAAGATTCATTCATTTCGATATTAATATTATTATGTTTTATATATTACAACTTCATCCGCCTGTACCACCAAGTCCACTGCCCGCATAAATACCAGGAATACCTAATCCTAGATAAATGAGTATGATCGTTGTCAATATTATCACTGTTCCAATTGCTATAATGTAAATCATTTTTTTTTTTGAAATTCTCGTATCTGAAATTTTCAATTACACCTTTGTAATTCTTAGGTATAATAATAATATGAGCAAAAAAAATATAAATATTATAATTATATTAGATACTATTAACCAATTCTTTTTAAAATAATATTATAAGTGTAAAAAGTTGGAAAAACCTCTGAAGATATTTATTACGGGCTATTTTAATAGCGGTAAATCAACTTTAATACAGACTATGGACGAATCAGCTATAAACATAGAAAAAAATCTAAGTGTTGCACAAGACAGCGAAAAAACTTGCACTACTACTGGATTTGATTTAGGACGAATTGTGTGGATACATAATGAAACGAACGACATGATATTGAGTGAAGTTGAGTTTCAAGAGAAAAGAGATGATTTTTCGGAGTGGCTCGCGAAAAACATCGAATTGAAAGGTTGTCCAGGTAAAGCCCATTTTTCTATTGTACGGGAAATTCTATCTCATGGAAGTTCTGGAGTAATATTTCTAATTGATGGCTGTGATAAGGATAATATTAATAACGCTCTTACAGTATTGGAAGAAACTAAAGAAGCCCTGGGAGCTTCAATCCCATTAATTATAATTGCGAATAAATCCGATAGAGAAGATTTTATAGGTGCCGAAAAAGTCTCAGAACTAATTGGAGAAAAAGCATTTGAAGGATCGGGAAAGACTAAAGAAGGAATTGACGACACAATTATTAACTTATCAAAACTTATATTAAAAAGTATTAATTAGATATTTATTTTCGTGTTAAGGCAACAACAAATTCCAATTTTCACTATTCTTTAATTTAAAAATAGATTAAAGATTATCTAGAAGGGAATTTTTATTTTAATATAGAACTCTTCTTATAAAATATTATCAGTAAAAATATATGTAAGTTTTTATATGATAACTAAATAAGTGCTAACAATTACTAAGATAAGTATTGTTTTAATAACACATTACGATTAAACCAAAATGGCTAAACCTAACACTGAAAAAGGGGATATTTTTGATGAATATCTAAGTGGAAAAAAAAAGAGAAAAGATTATAAACAACTTATTTTAGATTCAGAAAAAAAATATGCCCCCATCTATGATTCTATTCCATTAGCTATTGTCTTAGTAGATATGACAGGAACCATCATATACAGCAATTCTCAAGTTGAAAACTTGTATGAATATAAAAAATCCGAATATATTGGGAAATTATTTACTAACTTCGTTTTATTCAATGATGACGACAAAAAAACGGTATACAAGAGCTTAAAAAAACTGCTTAATGGAGAAATACCTGGATCAGAAGAAGTCCAGTTGTATACTAAAAGTGGTAATATAATCTGGATTGAGTTGCATGCGTCAATTGTTAAACTCCAAGGAACAACATTATTCCAAGTTATTTCACGCAATATAAATGATAGAAAGAAAGCTGAACAAGACTTAATAGAATCTGAA
>Ga0180438_10004813_pt1 | contig 19210 bp, 15 predicted proteins | sample SS_ome_12_FD_132455 | JGI IMG/M metagenome (GOLD analysis project Ga0180438, IMG submission 132455) | Hypersaline lake sediment archaeal communities from the Salton Sea, California, USA - SS_3_D_2 metaG | ecosystem: Environmental > Aquatic > Non-marine Saline and Alkaline > Hypersaline >...
GCCGCAGCGGGACCCCGCGCCGCAGGTGCGGGATCCGCGGGTGGAGAGAGAGCGGAAGCGGGCGCGGGAGGCTGTGGAGGCGGAGCGCTGGCGGCGGCTGAGCTACTTCGGCTACCTGAAGGCCATCGTGGGGGAGGACCAGGTCTTCGGGGTGCTGCTGGGCCTGATGGCGGTGCAGGTGGTGGTGGCCGCGATGGGGGTGGTCAGGGTGGCCGCTGAGGGCGGTTGGTGGCACGTCCCGGGCATGTTTCTTCTGGGGTACCTGGTCATGTTGGGCGGGATTCTGACGCTGCAGCGGTGGGCCCACACAGTGGTGGTGTGGTTGGCCGGGGTGAGCCTCATTGGGGCCGCCCTGGGGTTGCTGTGGATGTTCTTGGCACCGCTCCGCGTGCACTCAGGGATGGCGCTGACCGGGATCTGGTTCTCGTGGGTCTTCAGAGTGGCCAGCGCGGTGTTCGTGCTGGTTGTGCTGTGCGAGCGGACCGCGTATTTCGAGGGGCTGGAGGCTCGGGTGCAGCCGAAGCGGCGGCGGCTGGCGGATCTTGTGAAGCGGGAGTACTGGGAGAAGGCTGGGAAGCGACAGGAACCGCCGGCGCCGATGGTCCGGCGACGCGCGGATACGCAGTCGCACCCGAGCACGTATGCGGGACCACACGGTGGCCCACGATCCAGTGGCGCACCAGAGAGCAGCATACCACGCAGCGGCGGACCGACGGAGGAAGCGGTTGAGGGAGCCAAGCCGACCGAGGCGGAGGGGTTGAGGCCGCTCGGCGGAGCGCCGACGGCCGCGCCGCAGCGGCCGAGGATGCCGCGGCCGGGTGAGAGCAAGGATCCGTATCACGTGGAGCCCCTGCCGCCTGCGCCGGGCCAGAGGGAAGGGGTGGACTGGCAAGGCATGCGCGCGGTGCTGAGCTGGCACAACATCAGCGATCTGGCGAGGAGGGACCGGCTGTTCGGAGTGCTGCTGGGGGTGCTGGCGCTTCAGGTGGTGGTGATGGCGGTGAACATGAACGTGTGGGCGACCTTCGGCGCGGTGGCGCTGTTCTGGGGTGTGCTCACGCGGCAGCAGTGGGGGTACTGGATGGCGTTTGGGTTGGCCGTCCTTCAGACGCTCGTGCACGTGGCTCTATTCGCGGCAGCGTTTGGTACGGGGTCGGCGCTTGGGCTTTGGTATTACGCGCTGATCGTGGGGATCAATGTATTCGTGATCGTGGCCCTGGTGAGGCGGGCCGGCCAGTTCGGATAGAAGACGGGCGGGAGCAGAGCTCCCGCCCGTCTCGGGCGTGAGCCGTGGGCGGCGCGTCAGAAGGACTTGTTGAAGCTGAGGCCGAGGCCGATGTCGTCGAAGCCGTCGAGCGCGCCGAAGTGAGCGCGCAGCTCATTGCTGAGGGCAAGGCGAGCGCCGAAGTTGACCTCGTTGCTGTCGTGTTCGATGCTGAGCAGGAGCCGGCGCGAGATGACGGCGGAAATCGCGCCGAATACACCGTCGAACTGACCACCACCGACGCCGATGTGGACATGGGCGGCGTCGAGAGGCCGCATCCTGTGACCGTAGCGGCCCAAGAGACCCTTGGTGAGGACGACGTAGACGGTGGTGTCATTCTCGTCGGTGAAGTCGATGACTCCGGCTGCGACCGCCGGCTGCTCTCTGGTTTCGGCGCGGAAGAGGTACTTGCCGTTGACGAAGGTCTCGTTCTCACCTTCGTCGGGGCGGAAACGGGTGAAGCCCAGCTCGAGGCCTTCGGTCAAGCCTAGGTTGCCGGTGTAGACGCTCGAGTCCGACCCTTCTTCGAAGTTGAGGGAGAACGCGGCGAGGTTGTACTCGTCCTCATCGAGGGCCTCCGCGGTGGGGACGCGGACGAGCCCCGTGTAGCCATAGAACGAGGGGGCGGCAAGGGCCGGAACGACCCAGATAAGGACGGCCGCGATGGCGACCGCGCACGCGACGCATCGGCGATTCTTCACTTTGGTGCCTCCTTCGGCAGCCCGGTTATGTGTGATCGGGTGCTGCGTGTTTCGGCTCCCAGGGGGGCGGGAGCGTGCGACGGGGCACGGGCGGGGCTAGTCTTCCTCTTCGCGCTTGGCGCGCTGGAGGACGGACTGGGCCCTCTCTTTGGCGGTCGCGCCCGCTTTGGCGGCGCTGTCCTTCGCCTTGAGGGCGCTTTCCTTGAGCTTGGCGGCCCCTTCCTTGACCTTCTGGCGGGTCTCGGTGCCGCGCCACGGGGCGAGAAGGAGCGCGCCGACCGCGCCGACGACCGACCCGACTAGTCCGGCGAGGAGGAGTTTGCCGTGCCCCTGGCCAGTCGTTTTCTTCCCAGTGGGAGTGGGTTCTCTGCTTTCTTCGGACATGGTACGCCTCCGAGTTCGGTGTGCCGCGATCAATCGGATACGGGGAGAATAGGGGCCGGCCTGCCCGCGCGCAAGGGGTCGCTGTCAAGCATCCGCAACATCGGGGGCCGCTTGAACGCTTTTTGGCACAGGGAGTGCGAGCGGTTGCGCGTGTGGCCGCGTACGGCGGCGAGCAGGATAAGCGCCGACCGGGGAGGAAGACGCGGGGCGGAGGAACCCTGGGAGATAGAGACGGGGTGAGTAGGTTGACATCGTCGGGGCCGCCGATGTGGGAATGCAAGTGGTGTGGCGAGCGAACCCAGGTGGGATCGGCCGTGTGTCCCCTATGTGGGCGGCCCATCTCGGTTGGGGACGCAGAGCCGCTCCGGGGAGAGGCCGAAGCGACCGGGGCGGAGGGCGCCGAGCAACGGCCCGGGCTGCTGACGTCTGTCGTGGGACGCGCGGTGAGCGACCCTCCCATGACGGTGGTGTGGGTGATCCTCCTTGCGGCGGCAGGGCTGGCTGTCGCGAACGGCCATCTGTTCGTCGGAGCTGCTTTGTGTATGACCGCGCTCGGGCTGGGGATGTTCCACTGGTGGGCCTACGTGCTGGCGCTGTTCGCAGCCGGGATAGGGCTGGCGTCTTCTCTGATGAGCCTGCAGCTGGGCGTCGGAGTGGCGGTGTTCCAGGGTAAGGAAGCGACGTTCGACCCATTGCTGTGGGCGGTGGACGTTGGGGCGAAGGTGTTTGTGTTAATCGTGCTGGCGCTGCGGAGGTCCGAGTACTTCTAGTGGGTGGGGCGAATGAGCGGCCACTAGGACGGTCCTTCCCCTGGGATGGTAATGGTGGGGACCAAGTGTGGGGGCCGCGTGTGAGTGATGCCCGGTGGCATGTGATGCCGGATGCTCAACATCGCGCTCGCGTGAGTGGCCGGCGACATTCTTCGTCGGCCTACGGCGAACTCAGGTGACACACGGGCGCCGTCACTTGCTGATCCGCAACCGTCTGTTGGGGTCGAGGCCGACGCTTTGTGAGTTGAGGTGGTGTTGGTTGGCGAGCTGATGCTGGAGGCGGCGCAGGTGCGGGCCCTGGGGAGAGAGCTCGACGGGCTCCGAGGTCTGGAGGACGTGCTCGACGGCGGCGCGGGCATCTTGGAGGGCGCGCTCTTCGTCGGAGAGGCGGCTGAGGTGGAAGACCTCGCGAAGGGCGCCGAGTACCTGGTGGTAGGTGTTGGAGCGGACGACGTGGACGGGAATGCCCGCGGCGACGGCGTCCTGGAACTTGCCGGTGTGGCGGCGGTAGTGTGCCTTGAGGGTAACGACGGTATCGGCCTGCTCCAGGTTCTTGACGATCTGGGCGCGCAGGCCGAGGTCGTGGAGGGCGCGCTCGAGCTTGTTTCGGCTGACGCCGTAGGGGAAGATGCGGAGCTCGCGGTAGCCGGGGCGGCCCGGCTCGGACGCTGCCTCCGGACCGTGGATCGGGAAAGCCCCCTCCTCGTAGGGCTCGACATATTGGGTGGCCATGATCTCAACTTCGCCATCGGGCTTGAGGTGACGGATCTCCGGCGCGGTGACGAGGCCGCGGAGGTAGCGGTCGACGACGTCGGCAACGTCGTGGTGGATGGCGAGCTTGTTGATCTCCATGATCTCGATGACGACGTCGAAGGTGGGAGGCGCCTTGCGTTCGAGCACGGTCTTCTGGGTCCCGCGGCGCTTGGCTTCCTCGTCGCTGAGGGTGACGGCATGGATGCCGCCGACGAGGTCGCAGAGGGTGGGGTTGAGGAGGAGGTTGTCGAGCGTGTTGCCGTGGGCGGTGCCGATGAGCTGTACGCCGCGCTCGGCGATGGTACGGGCGGCGAGGGCCTCGGCCTCAGTGCCGATCTCGTCGATGACGATGACCTCGGGCATGTGGTTCTCGACGGCCTCGATCATGACGGCGTGCTGGAGGTCGGGGCGGCGGACTTGCATGCGGCGGGCGCGACCGATGCCGGGGTGGGGGATGTCACCATCGCCGGCGATCTCGTTGGAGGTGTCGACGATGACGACGCGCTTGCTGAGCTCGTCGGCGAGGACGCGGGCGACCTCCCGGAGCTTCGTGGTCTTTCCGATGCCGGGGCGGCCGAGGAGAAGGATGCTCTTGCCGGTTTCGACAACGTCGCGGATGATGTCGATGGTGCCGTAGACACAGCGGCCAATGCGGCAAGTAAGGCCGACGATGCGGCCTTGGCGGTTGCGAATGGCGGAGATGCGGTGGAGGGTGCGCTCGATGCCGGCGCGGTTGTCGTCCGTGAAGGCGCCGACGCGTGCGACGACGTATTCGATGTCCTCGGGGGCGACGGGCTGGGGAGAGAGGCTGACCACCTCGGCCGGGAAGCGGGCCTCGGGCTCGCGGCCGAGGTCGAGCACGACCTCGAGGATCTCTTCGCGGCGGTTGATGTCGCGAAGCCGGAAGACGGTGCGGGTGGGAAGTGCCTGGAAAAGGAGGTCTAGGTCGTCGGTGATCTTGAGCTCGGGCATGGTCTATACTCGGACAGAGAGGGCGCCGGCAGCGGGCCTTTCGGCCCCGCTCAGGGTAAACAAGCCCCTGCCCTACATATCTATATATTCCCCGATCAGGTCGGAATATCCTCCGGCCGAGGGAGCGCTGAGGGCACAAGGGCAGCGGCCGGAGCTGCGTCGGGGCGGCTATAGTGACTGGAGCGTGTCGGTGATGGCTGGCAGCGCGCGCTCAAGCTGGTCGGCGGTGACGTCGCGATGAGTGACGAGGCGGAGGCGGTGGGCGGCAGAGGCGAGCGCGCGGACGCCGCGCTGGGCGAGCCCGGCGGCGAGGTCGGCGGCCGGGAGGCCGAGCGGCTCGGTATCGAGGTAGATGATGTTGGTCTGGACGAGGTCGAGGTCGATGATGTCGGGCCGCACCTCGTGAATCGTCTCGGCGAGACGGCGGGCGTTGGCGTGGTCGTCGGCCAGGCGATCGATCATGGTTTCGAGGGCGACGATGCCGGCGGCGGCCATGTGGCCGATCTGGCGGACGCCGCCGCCGACGCGCTGGCGCATGGTGACGGCGCGGGCGATGAAGTCGGCGCTCCCGCAGAGGAGAGAGCCGTAGGGAGCGCAGAGGCCCTTGCTGAGGTCTATCATAACCGAGTCGCAGCCAGCGGCGAGGTCGCGGGCGGGGGCGCCGAGGGCGACGGCGGCGTTGAAGATGCGCGCGCCGTCGAGGTGAACTGGGATGTCATGCTGTTTCGCCAACTCCCAGAGCTGCTTCATGTAGGCGGCGTCGAGGCACGTTCCGCCGGCAAGGTTGTGGGTGTTCTCGACGACGATGAGTGCGGTGCCGGGGTGGAGGCGGTCGCCGGGCCGGATCGAGGCGGCGAGTTCGTCGAGGTCCATGCGGCCGGCGGTGCCGGGCAGGGTACGGACGATGGCCCCCGCGAGGGCCGAGCATCCCGCGGTTTCGTAGTGGAGGAAGTGGGAATCGGACTCGGCGATGACTTCGTCGCCGGGCCGGAGATGGGTGAGGAAGGCGACGAGGTTGCCCATGGTGCCGGAGGCGCAGAAGAGGGCGGCCTCGTGACCGGTGAGCTGGGCGGCGAGCTTCTCCAGGCGCGCGGTGGTGGGGCATCCGTCGCGTGCGTAGTCGGCGACGACCGCGTCGGCAAGGGCGCGGCGCATCTCGGGAGTTGGCTGGGTGATGGTGTCGCTGCGAAGGTCGGCGATGATGGTGTCGGGCACTCGCGGTCTCCTTGTGAACGGATGCGGATTCTGTTCGGGACTGCTAGTAGGAATTAGAGAGGCGGCCGTGCGGTCCCTGCCGGAGCCGGATTCGGGATGGCGCGAGTTTCGGGTTGGGCGTGGTATAATGCGAGGCGCATGGAATCGGCAAGAACAGCAGGGAGGGAGCACTTGTGAATGTGATCCAGAAAGGCTACGCCGAAGTCACGCTCCTGGAGGAGAAAGAGGTCGTGCAGGGCGAGGTGACCCTGTATGCAGAGGGGTGGGTTGCGATTGCTCCGGTGTCCTCAGACGAGGGGAAGGAGACGCGGTGGTTTCCAATCCAACGCGTGGCGGAGCTGGTGTGGCGGAAGAGCCTCGCGACCCAGCGGAGGGAGTAGCCTGGGGCAGAAGGAAGTGTGTGGAGGCGAGGATGTTCAAGGTACGGGTTTCGGCGCATGGTCGGCTGGCGAAGAACTCGCGCATCGGCCGGGACAGCATCGAGGTGGCGCTGCCGGAGGGGGGACGGGTAAGGGATTTGCTGCTGGAGGTGGGATTGTTCGACGAGGAAGTGAGGCGTGTGATCGTCAACGGGCAGCGGGCGCGGTTGGATCGGGCGCTGCAGCGGGACGACGTCGTCGAAGTCGGCTAGCAGTCGAGCAGGAGGCGATGCGGCGGAGGGCGCCGCCTTTTTTCGCGTCTGCCAGCCGGCGAGTGTCGCGGTAGCTGACCAGAGGCGGAGGGTGAGCGCCAGGAAGTCGGGTGAGCGCGGGCAAGAACGGAAACTCCGGACTTGCTGTTTGGGAGTTCCTTTCCGAACGGAGGGCAGCGGAGCCGATGGGAAGCAGGCGAGGGGCAATTGCGCTGACGTGGGCCGTGCTGCTGGCGGGAAATCTGAGCGTGGGCGGCCAGTCACAAGGAGCGGGCGCGCCGAGATTAGAGTCGGTGATCGCGGAGGCTGTGCAGAGCAGCGCGGAGCTGGCGGCGCTGCGGGAGCGGATCGCGGAGGCCGAGGCACTGGTGCGGCCGGTCGGGGCGCTGCCGGCTCCCATGGCATCGGTGGCCGTTTCGAATGTGCCGGTGTGGGGTGTGGAGCTGGATCGGACGCCGATGAGCGGGGTGGAGGTGGGGCTCTCACAGGGGGTGCCGGCAGTGGCAAAGAGACGCTTGAGGCGGCAGGTGCAGCGAGAGGAAATCGCGGCACTGCGAGCGAGATACGAGGATCGCCGCACCGACCTCGTCCGGGCGGTGAAGCAGGCCTACATCGAGGTGCAGTATCTGGACGCCGCGCTGGCGATCGCCGAAGAGAGCACGCGACTCGCGGAGGACTTTCTGGCGACCGCGGAGGCCCGGTACGCGACGGGAAAGGGGATTCAGCAGGATGTGTTCCGGGCGCAGGTCCGGCTGTCGCGAATGGTCTCGATGGCGGCGGATCTGCGCCAGCACAGGGCGAGGGCGGCGACGCGCTTGAACACGCTGCTGTACCGCCCCGTGGACGAACGGGTGCCGCCGCTGCCAGCGGTGAGGAAGAGCGCGGTGTCGCCGGCGGCGGAGGCGCTGGGAGCGCGGGCGGAGGATGGGAATGCGCGGCTGAAGGAGGCGCGCATTCGCGTCGGTCAAGGAGGAATGCGGGAGGAGTTGGCCGCGGTGGGCGTGCGACCCGACCTGCGGCTTGGGCTGAGCTATCGCTTCAGGCGGAGCGTTCCGATGGATCCGGCGCGGGGAGAAGATTTCTGGTCCGCGTCGGTGGGGGTGAGCCTGCCGTGGATCTACCGGCGGGATACCGTGGATCAAGAAGTGAAGGCCGCGGAGGCGCGGCGGTCGGCCGCGGAGCTCGAGGCGGCGGCTATCCGGAATGCGGTGATGGGGAGGATCGAAGAACTGGTCGTGGAGCTGGTCCGGGAGGACGAGCAGATCGCGCTTCTGGAGACAGGGCTGCTGCCCCAGGCGGAGGGCGCGCTGGTTTCGTCGCGGGCGGCCTATGCGACGGGACAAGTGGAGATTCTCACGCTGCTGGACAATCAGATGAACCTGTATAGCCTGGAGCTTCAGCGCCTGCGATTGATTGCCGACCACGAGCGCGATGTGAGCGAGTTGGAGTATCTCGTGGGCGGGCCGCTGGGGACCGACGCGGAGGTGACAGGTGTGCCGGACTAGGAGAGAGGTCGGCGGCCGGGCATGGGTCTGGGCGCTGATCGCTGTGTTCGTGGTGGCCGGAGTCGGGCTCGGCGCATACCGGGTGATCGGCGGCAGGGCCGCGCGGTCGGGGGAGGTGGCCGAGCAGTGGACGTGTCCGATGCACCCGTCGGTGATCCGGTCGGCGCCGGGGCAGTGCCCGATCTGCGGGATGGACCTCGTTCCGCTGGAGGCAGAAGGGCCGGCCGGGGGCGGGATCGAGGGGCACGGCGTGGTGGAGATCTCATCGGAGAAGCAGCAGCTGATCGGCGTGGTGACCACTACGGTGGAGCGGCGATCGCTGGAGCGAGTAGTGCGGACAGTGGGGAGGGTGACGGTGGATGAGACGCGGCTCGCGGATGTGAACGCGAAGGTGGAGGGGTGGATCGAAAAGCTGTATGTGGAGGAGACGGGAAAGCTGGTGCAGCGGGGGGAGCGGTTGCTGGCGATCTACAGCCCGGAGCTGGTGAGCACTCAGGAGGAGTACCTGCTGGCTCTGCGGTCGCGGGAGCGGACGGCGGAGAGCCCGTTCGAGGAGGTGCGCAGGAGCGGGGAGTCGCTGCTGGAGGCGGCGCGGGAGCGGCTGCGGCTGTGGGACATCTCGGAGGCGGAGATCGAGCGGCTTGAGGAGACGGGGAAGGCGAAGAAGGCGCTGACGCTCCACGCGCCGGCGACGGGCTATGTGCTGGAGAAGCACGCGGTGGAGGGGATGCGGGTGACGCCGGGGATGATGCTGTACCGGCTGGCGGATCTGTCTCGGGTGTGGGTAGAGGCGGACGTCTACGAGTACGAGGCGCCGCTGGTGGAGGTGGGACAGGAGGCGAGGCTCACGATACCGTCGCGGCCTGGGCCGGGGTGCCCGGGCCGGGTGGCATACGTGTATCCGACGGTGGAGGTGAGGACGCGGACGCTGAAGGCGCGGCTGGAGTGCGAGAACCGGGGGATGTTGCTGAAGCCAGACATGTATGTCGACGTGGAGATTCTCGCGCCCGCCGAAGATGCGTTGGCGATTCCGCAGGAGGCTGTGCTGGACTCGGGGACGAGGAAGATCGTCTTCGTGGCGGAGGCTGAGGGCAGGTTCGTGCCGCGGGAGGTCACCGTGGGGGCGCGCGCGCAGGGATACTACGAAGTGGTGGGCGGGGTGGCGGAGGGCGAGCGGGTTGTGAGCAGCCCGAACTTCCTCATCGACTCCGAGAGCCGGTTCCAGGCGGCGATTGAGGCGAGCAGGGAGGGCGGTGGGGAGCATGAGCATTGATCGGAAGAGAGGGGGCGGTGACGGCTCAAGCTGAGGCGGCGCGCGCCACGTGTAGAGAGGTTCGTCTGTGGTCGAGCGGCTGATTGCGTATTGTGCGCGGAATCAGTTCCTGGTAGTGCTCCTGGCACTCTTCGCGATCGCCTGGGGGGTGTGGGCGATCGTGAGTATTCCGCTGGACGCGATTCCCGATTTGTCGGACGTGCAGGTGATCGTGCTCACTGAGTGGCCTGGGCGGAGCCCGGACCTGGTGGAAGACCAGATCACGTATCCGATTGTGAGCAGTCTGCTGGGCGCGCCTCGGGTGAAGGTGGTGAGGGGGCAGTCGTTCTTCGGGCTCTCGTTCGTGTACGTGATCTTCGAAGATGGCACGGACATGTACTGGGCGCGCAGTCGGGTGCTGGAGTACATGAGCGAGGTGCAGGGGTCTTTGCCGGATGGGGTGACGCCCACGCTGGGGCCGGACGCGACCGGCGTTGGGTGGGTGTACCAGTACGCGCTGGCGGAGAAGCCGAAGTGCCCGGTCGACGGCGAGACGACGAGCCGGGAGTCGAAGTTCGAGCGCGTCTACCAGGGCACGGCCTACTACTTCGACTCGGGGGAGTGCGCGGCGGCGTTCGACGCGGCGCCGGAGAAGTACGCGGATCGTCCTCACCGCGTGGAGTCGCGGCTCAACCTGGCGGAGCTGCGGAGCTTTCAGGACTGGCACCTGAAGTACTGGCTGGAGAGCGTGCCCGGGGTGGCGGAGGTGGCCAGCGTCGGGGGCTTCGAGAAGCAGTATCAGGTGACCGTCGATCCCAACAAGCTCGTCGCCTACGGGGTGCCACTGAAGCGCGTGATCGCGGCCATCCGAGCCGGCAACAACGATGTGGGTGGGCGGACCATCGAGTTCTCGGGCCGGGAGTTCTTCGTGCGGGGCCGGGGATACGTGCAGACGCTCGAGGATCTGGAGGCGATTTCACTCGGCGCCGATGAGAGGGGAACCCCGGTTCTCCTTCGGGACGTGGCGGTGGTCCAGGAGGGGCCCGATCTACGCCGGGGGATTGCGGAGATGGACGGTGAGGGGGAAGTTGTCGGCGGGATCGTGGTGATGCGGTACGGGGAGAACGCGCTCGACGTCATCAACCGCGTGAAGCAGAAGATGGCGGAGGTGCAGCCCGCGCTGCCCGAGGGGATCGAGTTCGTGACGGTCTACGATCGGTCGGAGCTGATCGATCGATCGATCGACACGCTGCGGGAGAAGCTGATCGAGGAAATCGTCATCGTCAGCCTGGTGTGCATCATCTTTCTGTTCCACTTTCGAAGCGCACTGGTCGCGATCGTGATGCTGCCGACGGCGGTGGTGCTGTCGTTCGTGCCCATGTACTACCTGCGTGTGACCTCGAACATCATGTCGTTGGGCGGGATCGCCATCGCCATCGGCGCAATGGTGGACGCGGCGATCGTGATGATCGAGAACGCGCACAAGCAACTAGAGCGCGGGGAGGGCAGAGGCCGATTCGAAGCGATCGTGGCGGCGGCACAGCAGATGGGAAAGCCGCTCTTCTTCTCGCTGCTCGTGATCACGGTCTCGTTCCTGCCGGTGTTCACGCTGGAGGCGCAGGAAGGACGGCTCTTCAAGCCGCTGGCATTCACGAAGACCTTCTCGATGTTCTTCGCGGCGTTCGTGTCGGTGACGCTGGTGCCGATCCTGATGGTGTGGTTGATTCGGGGCCGGATCCGGCGGGAGGCAGAGAATCCGATAAGCCGGTTTCTCATCCGGGTCTATCACCCGGTGGTGACGTTCGTCTTGGATCATCGCGCGGCAACGGTGGTGGTGGCCGCAGTCGTGCTGATCGCGACGGTGGCGGCGTTCGGGTATCCTGGGTATCTGGCGCTTGGACGGGAGTTCATGCCGGAGCTGAACGAGGGGGACATCCTGTACATGCCCGTGACGGTGCCCGGCATCTCGACGACGGAGGCAGGCAAGCTGCTGCAGCTTCAGGACAAGATCTTCCGGACGTTCCCGGAGGTGGAGCGGGTGTTCGGGAAGATCGGGAGGTCGGAGACGGCGACGGACCCGGCACCGCTGAGCATGGTGGAAACGACGATCATGGTGAAGCCGGAGTCGGAGTGGCGGCCGGGGATGACGTGGGAGAAGCTGCTGCGCGAGATGCAACATGCGATCTACCTGCCTGGAGTGACGAAGGGTGGGCTGCAGTGGCCGATCAAGACGCGGATCGACATGCTGACGACGGGGATCCGGTCGCCGGTGGGGATCAAGATCTTCGGGCCAGATCTCGGAGCGATAGAGCGCATCGGGGAGCGCGTGGAGACCGTGCTGCGGGCGGTCCCCGGGACATCGGACGTCTATGCCGAGCGAGTGACGGGCGGGTCGTTCGTGGATATCGTCCCGCGGCGGAGGGACGCGGCGCGGTATGGGCTGGGCGTGGAAGACGTGCTCGACCTGGTGCGGACGGCGATCGGGGGCATGAACGTCGACCAGACGGTGGAGGGGCGCGAGCGGTACACGATCAACGTGCGGTATCCGCGGGAGCTGCGGGACGATCTGGACGAGCTGATGCGCGTGCTGGTGGCGACGCCGTCGGGGGCCCAGGTCCCGCTGGCGCAGCTTGCGGACATCCGAGTGACGACCGGTGCGCCGGTGATCCGAGACGAGAACGGGTCGCTGACCGGGTGGGTGTTCGTGTACGTGACGGGGCGGGACATCGGCAGCTATGTCGTCGACGCGCAGGAGGCGGTGAAAGCACAGGTGGCGTTGCCCTCCGGCTACTACCTGAAGTGGACGGGCGAGCATGAAGCGATGCAGCGAATCGCGAAACGGCTGCGGTTGGTGCTGCCGCTGACGCTGGCGATCATTATGGTGCTGCTGTTCGTGAACTTCGGATCGGCGGCGGAGGCCGGGATCGTGCTGCTGTCCGTGCCGTTCGCAGCGGTGGGCAGCTTCTGGCTGCTGTATCTGCTGGGTTACAATCTGAGCACGGCAGTGTGGGTAGGGGTGATCGCGCTGGCCGGGGTGGCGGCAGAGACAGGGGTGGTCATGATTGTCTACCTGGATGAGGCCTACGACAGCGCGAAGCGCGCGGGCAAGCTGAAGACGATGGTCGACCTGGAAGAGGCGGTGATGGAGGGGGCGGTGCAGCGGGTGCGGCCGAAGATGATGACGGTGCTTTCGACGATGCTGGGGCTGATGCCGATCATGTGGAGCGTGGGCACTGGGGCAGATGTGATGAAGCGGATCGCGGCACCGATGATCGGGGGCATGGTGTCGTCTACGATATTGACGCTGGCGGTGATCCCTGCGATCTACATGATGTGGCGGGGGAGGGAGGTTGGGCGGAGCGGCTAACGGCCGAGAAAGGCTCTGCCCGGCGGGCGAGATCGCTTCTGGGGGGACTAGTGGCCGTTCCCGTTCGACTTCGCCCTGCTTCGCTAAGGCTTCGAAGGGCTCCGCTCAGGGCAGGCCGTCTTCCCCAGACGCCCTCGCCGCCTTCTGGTGTTCCTGACGGGGACGCCGGGCCGGGCGCGTCTGGCGGGAGGGAGGACCAAGACAAGAAAGGGAAGGGAGGGGCAGGAGACACGGTACTGCCCTGCGCACTGCGGTGTTTCGGGAGCAAGCTCCCGAGATACCTAGCAACCCAATGCTAAGTCGGCAACCGCGAGTCAAGGACACCCTTGATTCGACGCCATATTCGAAACAAAGGGTAATCCTCGAGATCTACATTCCGATGCTTCGGACGTTCATAGCTCTCAGGGGGTATTCTTCTGATTTCCGGCCGAAGGAGTTCCTCGAGGAACTCCCTCAGCAAAGGCTCAAGCGCCCGGCCAACGTTCGTGCGCAAGGCCTCACGGTAGAGCCACTTCTCGTACGGGAACGGAAGTCCCTCCAGCAAACAGCAGAGGCGAAGCACCTGTGTGAAGCAGTCGGCAAGGGTGAGAACGACGGCCGCGCGATCCCTGCGGCGCAGCGGGTTCCCGGCAGCACTCGCCCCCATCCAAGCGGCTAGATAGTGGGTCCGAACCCTGTCTCTCCACACAGAGTCAGGATAGGAAGAAGCACTTTTCTGGATCTCATGATACCGTCCGGTTGGGTCATGCAGGATCAGACTGTCCCGATGAATCCACATCGTAACATCCTCATACCGGGATATGAGGCATTCGACCTCGTCGAATGTGTGAACCTTGTAGTGCCCCTTCAAACCGGGAACCAGAATCAGCGGGAACTCCCGATACTGGAACGCGTCTGGATTCATCACCGCGATCAGACCGCACTGTGCGGCATGTCGATGGCTATCGTACAACGCCTTGTACGACTCGGAGGGAACGAGAGCGAGGATATCTGTGTCGCTGAACTCATCACCTGTCCCTCGCGCCGATGAGCCTGTGACCACCACGGCGGCGCGGTGCCAATACGCTCGCCACAGCTCTGAACTCATGAAGTGCTGTAAGATAACATTCGCTCTGACGTTGGTTTTCACACGGCCTCCTGTAGCATTAGATTCTCACCCGACAAGAGACGTCCAAGGTAGTCCGCCCAGGCGTTCGGAGCCAGGCATGTATGGCTAGTCGCAGCCAACAGGCCATTGCGGTGAGTTCAGGAAAGACGCCAGGGGTGCTCCTTGTGCAGAGGAGGAAGACAGGCGGCGCGCTGTGTGAGGACTGGGCCAACGCGGAGCTACTCCGCGCCGGCGAGGAGGGAGTCTTCGAGGCGGGAGGACTGGTGTTGGAGGCGGCTGAGGTCGCGGCGGACGCGGCGGCGGGGGTAGATGCCGAGGTGGGCGCTGGCGCGGGTGATGCGGGCTTCGGCTTCGATGGCGCCCTGGGCGAGATCGAAGCGGGAGATGGCCTCGGATTCGTAGTTGAGGGTGTCCCACCCCACTCGGGCTGGCGCATGAGGGCGCGGTGGTCGGCGAGGGTGCCGGCGCCGAAGTCGAAGACAAGGGGAGGGTGCATCAGCAAGAGATCAGGGCGGGAGGGCGTCATCATGCCAGATCTATCCGAGGGCAGGGGGGCAGGAGGAAAGCCCCCCTCGGCTTCGCTCGGGACGGGCCTGCCCGACCCGAGGGAGGTGGGGGCGAGTGGTGGCGGTCATTGGGCCTCCTCGACCTCGGCTATTCTGCGGCGGGCGTGGATGGTGCCAATGATGAGAGCCGGGAAGCCGATGGCGAGGCCGAGGATGGTGGGCCAGGGGCTGACCGTCTGCTGATCGCCGAGGGCGACTGCCCACATCTGGCGGCAGAGGATGGCGAAGCCGATTCCGACCCCGGTACCAGTCCAGGCCGCGCCCTCGCGGATCGGCGCGACCACGTGCTCCTGGTGGTGCGGGGAAAGACGCAGCATGCGGTCTTTGCCGGGGAAGTTGCAGTACTTGGGGCTGAGCAGCAGAGCGAGGGAGATGACTGCCACGACCACGGCAATGAGCGCGATGGGGCCGAATACCGTAAAGACGTTCTTCCCCGCCCATCCATCGGGAGTGCCGTGAAGGCCGAAGTGAACGGGCATGCGCTGGGGGAAGCGGCTCCAGAGGGTGATGCCCTCGACGAGAACCCAGAGGACGACGAAGGCGGCGAGGGCGAGGAGGAACCAGGCGCGGAGGCGGCCGCGGGCGTCGGCCGCGGCGGCTTCGCCGGAGGATAGAGTGGGAGAGTCGCGGTCGGTCTCGCTCATAGCTCGATCCTGTCGATGATGTCCTTTAAGACGTTGGCCGAACGACGGAGGGCTTCCTGCTCGGCGTGGGTTAGGTCGGCGGTGATGATGCGATGGATGCCGGTCTGGTTGACGACGGCGGGGAGGCTGAGGCAGACACCCTCGAGGTCGTAGTGCCCGTCGGCACGAAGGGAAACGGTAAGGACGCTGTTCTCGTCGCGGAGGATGGCACCGGTAATGCGTTCGAGGGCCATGCTGACGCCGTAGTAGGTGGCCCCCTTCGACTCGATAACGTGGTAGGCCGAGTCGCGGACTTCGTCGAAGATGCCCGCGCGCTCTTCGTCACTGCACTGCCGCTTGCAGGTAAGCCGGCAGAACTGCCGCATGGGAACTCCGGCGATATGCGTCATGCTCCAGCAGGCGACCTCGCTGTCGCCATGCTCGCCGATGACGTAGGCGTGGACGTTGCGGGGATCGACGCGGCAGTGGCTGGAGAGGAGATAGCGGAAGCGCGCGCTGTCGAGGACGGTTCCCGAACCGATGATGCGATTCTGCGGCCACCCCGATATCTCCTGGGCTACGTAGGTAAGGACATCTACGGGGTTCGTGACCATAATGATGACTGTATCGCTCGTGCGGGCGGTGATCTCAGCCACGATCTGCTTGCAGATCTTGACGTTGCGCTGCACGAGGTCGAGGCGGGATTCGCCTGGGTTCTGCTTGGCGCCGGCGGTGATGACGATGAGGGCGGCGTCGGCGCACTCGTCGTAGTCGCCGGCGCGAATGTCAACGGGAGGCGCGAAGAAGAGGCCGTGGTTGAGGTCCATGGCCTCGCCTTGGGCGCGCTCCTTGTCGATGTCGATGAGGACGATCTCGCGGGCAAGCCCCGATTGCATGAGGGTGTAGCCGAAGGTGGAGCCGACGGCTCCGGCGCCGATGATGACGACTTTGCGAGGGTTGGGCATCTCGCGCCTCTCCTGAACTGCCGGGTTGAGTCAGAGGTAAGGTTCAACAGGCTGGACCACGGCCGCCGCGCCGTTGGAGGACAACGGGGCCCTCCTGCCCTGCGATTATGAGCCCAGCCACGCAGGGAGGTCAATGGTTGAGGGTCCCTTTCTTGCACAGTATGTGTTCCAGTGCGACCGGTGAAGGGAAAGGCACAGCGGCCGGCACGCTTGACTCGTCGGTGGCGGTTCACAGATGTTGAGGTCGTGCTATAATCAGCCGGTCGCTAGCACGGGACGGTGATCTTCGCGGGAGGAGAGGGCGCAGGTTGAGGTCCGTGGCGCGTCGGAGGAGGAAAGCAGCCGCAGCACCTTTCAGGTCGTCTATGCCGCCACGCGTTTCGCAGCGCGCGGCGCGGCTGTGCGCTCTGGGCGTCTCTGCTGCGATCTTCACGGTCTACCTTCTCACGATCACGCCGACTGTCGGCGACCAGGACAGCGGCGAGCTGGTGGCGGCGGCGCACGTGTTGGGGATCCCCCACCCAACGGGATACCCGCTCTGGACGGTGCTCGCCCGGGGGTTCGATGTGCTCCCGGTCGGTCACACCAGCGCCTATCGCGTTGCGCTGTTCTCCGCCGTCGCAACCGCCGGCGCGGCGGCGCTTGTCTGCTGGGTGACGATCGCGCTCACGGGGACGCTGCTCGCGGGAGTAGTCTCAGGCATTTCCTTCGGGCTATGGTTTCCCACTTGGAGCCAGGCCGTGCGCCCCGAGGTCTATGCGTTGGGAGGACTGCTGTTCGCGCTCTTCTTGGCGGCGCTCTGGCGTTGGGACCGCGAGCGGTCGGCCCGGCATCTTGGTTGGGTCGCGCTCGCGAGCGGTTTCGCCGCTATGCACCACCGTACGCTTCTTCTTGCGCTCGGCCCCTGCCTGGCGATGGCGTTCTGGGGCACGCGACCCCGCCGCGCGAGGATATGGGCTTCTGCAATCATGCTGTTTCTTGCGCCCTTCGCATGCTACCTGTATCTTCCGATGCGCGCGGCGGCCGACCCGCCGCTGAACTGGGGCCGGCCCGACACCCTGGATCGCTTCCTGCGCCACGCCTTGGGCCGCCAATACGGCCACTTCCTCTTTGCGAACTCCTTCGAGGCTGCAACAGGGCGTGCCGTGGGGCTGGTGAGCGAGGTCTTGGCAGGGAGCGGATGGCAGTCTGTGATGGTTGCCCTTGTCGGTGTGCCGCTGATCATCTGGGGCTTCGCATCGTGGTATCGCCGCCGGGCTGCAGTCGTCGCCTCGCTGGCCGCCGGAAGCGTATTGCTGTGCGTATGGGTGCTTGGGTGGGGGGCGACCGGCGACCCGCACGCGTGGCTCGTTCCTGTGGGGGCGGTAATGGCGTTGTTGGGAGGGATCGGCTTGGCGGGGGCGGGCTCGCTCTTCTCCAAGTGGAGAACCGCGCGCTACCTGCCTGCGGGGCTGGGGGCGATGGTCTGCCTCCTCCTGCTGTCTGCCAACTGGTCGCGTTCCGATCAGAGCGACGTCTGGCGCTACCGCGATCGCTGGGCGGCGGTGCTTTCGCAGATGGACGAGAACGCCGTCTTCATCGCCGAGTTCGATGTCCCCATGTTCGCGACATACTACCTCCAGCATGTGGAGGGGAGACGAAAAGACATCACGCTGCTCAGGCCGCAGGACCTTTGGCATCCCTGGTACGTTGATCTGATCCCGGATCTCGAACTGAGACACACCGCTGAGGAGCTATGGCGGACGGTCAACTCCGAAGTCCGCATTGGCATGAGCAACACGCCCGAGTTCTGGCAAGGTACAGCGCTGCTTGCGCACTCTCTCGCGCAGCACTATCGCGGCCGACGCACAGTCTATGCGCTGCACGGGTGGGTCATGTCGCCGATTCAGCCACCACCCTACTTCGTGAGCCTGAGCGAGGACCTGGTGAGGATGGATTTCGGGCTTCCGGACCTCCTGCACCGTGCGGAGGAGGTGGCACAGCCCATCGCGGAGTTCCCTGGTGCCATCAAATTGATGTCTTTCGAGATCGGCAGGTCGGAGGCGAACGCAGGAGAGATGGTACAGTTCTGCGCGCGCTGGCGGACAGAGTCGCCGCTGTCGGGCGAGCTGTTCGGCATTAGACTGGTGCCGATAGGGCTGGGAAACCCGGATGGAGACGGCGCGTCCAAAGGCTACTGGGGCCGGCTATCTGCGAAGGGCCAATTCGTGCAGGGGTTCCCGGTCATCTACGGTCTGCGCGGCCTAGCTGCTTCGCCGCCTGGCACAGTCTACGAGCAGAAGGGAAGGATCATCATCCCGAGCAATGCGCCGTCTGGTCAGTACGCGCTGCAGATTGGGTTTGCTCCGAGCTATCCGCCGCAATACCAAGAATGGTTCGAGCTGGGTGAGGAGGCTGTGTTGCGGGTGTGTGCTCGGCCGCTTCCGACGAACGGGGCGTGAGGAGCGGCGCGCGTTGGGAGCGGTTGAGCCGGAATGGGCAGGCGTGGGAGACAGCGCTGGGGCAGGAGACGCGGTTCTGCCCTGCGATTCTGACGCTTGGCTGGCCGCACGTCAAGGGACGGTGCGCAGAAGATTGTGCGCAGAAGATTGTGCGCAGCAGTGCACTCGATCAGCCGTTCGTTCGACGGGTGAGCCGGGGGAGGAACCGAGGGACGCGGCGGCAGTATTGCTCGTACTGCTCGCCGAAGCGTTCTCTCAGCTCGCGCTCCTCTAGGAGCACGACGCCATAGATGATCGGGATGGAGGCGGCCGCAATGCCGTACGCGGACAAGTAGTTCGTGAAGAGGGCGACGGCCGCGAGCCCGAGTTCGACCTGAACGTAGCGTGGGTGGCGGACATGCGCGTAGATGCCGTCGGTGATGAGCTTGCCGGGGTACCTGCGCCGCGACAGCTGCGGCAGGCCGAAGAGGACGGCCGGCGTGAGGTGACGGGTGCGCAGCACCCCGATGGCCATTGAAGTTGCGAAAAGGACGATGGCGAGCGCGGTGAGCGGGCCGCTTACGCCGAAACGGACATGCAGCAGCGGCTCGCGGAAACGGAAGATCAGGAGCATCAGCAGGCCGACCATGCCGAACAGGATGAGGTAGGCCTTTGCCGGGCCGAGGGCGCGCCACCAGCGAGTGAAGGGGTGCA
>Ga0180438_10004814_pt1 | contig 19207 bp, 15 predicted proteins | sample SS_ome_12_FD_132455 | JGI IMG/M metagenome (GOLD analysis project Ga0180438, IMG submission 132455) | Hypersaline lake sediment archaeal communities from the Salton Sea, California, USA - SS_3_D_2 metaG | ecosystem: Environmental > Aquatic > Non-marine Saline and Alkaline > Hypersaline >...
AAATTGCGTAGGAACAGGCTCTAATTGAAATACTAAATAGAAAAAAATTTCCCTAAATTGGGAATTCATATTTAAATTGTGTAGCGCTCATTGATTATTTTTCCGCTTGTTGGATAAATATCGAAGAGCCGGATATATTTTGCTGAATTTAATCACTTGCATAGTTACGCAATATAAATGGATTTTGCATATAGAAATAAAGAAGTTAAATTTGTACTCCACACAAGGGAAGAATTTTTTCCACTCTCTATTAGATTTATCATTCGACTAATTTATCAGTGCTGATGTAATTCGGTTTTTGTTCGCCGGTTCAATTTTTGTGGCGGCGATTACATTAATCGCCGGGATTAGCGCAGCCTTTGCAAGCGATATTGTCATTGGCAACAGGGGGCTTATTCTTGAGCCTATTGCGCAGTTTGTTTGTCCCTATTTGACAGGGTTGTCCTGGAAAAATTTATTTTCACCTGTAAAATTGCCGATTACCTGTAGGAGATCCAGGATTACATATCTGATTAATTTTTCAGACTGATCATTAGATTAGAAAATAGAATTTACGGTATTGTGAATTTCGCTTATTAAAATTGTTAGGTCGATAAAGGGGCTGTCCGAAATTAAAAAGACAGCCCCTTTGTAATTTCCATATATAATATGACCAACATGGATCGCACCGGTATCAATCACTCGTATGCAGTAAAGAAATGAACCGAGAACAGGGGTATATGCAATTCTGGAACCAATTCACTTGGTCGACAAAAGCCATCCTGGTCGTTCTGGCAGGTATGATCCTCCTTTTAGGGTTACTAACACTGATCCGGATTGGGGATTTTTCCTTCGATTGGCCGTTTAATTCCAGTGCAGAAAAAGACCTGGTCGTTCCCACTCCTCAACAAGGAGCTCCCGCGGTCTCTGCTATGGTTGACACGGATATCCTGGGAAACCCGGGGTATGGTAATGAAGTTCTGGGTCAATTGCAGATGAACCAGAAAGCGCAGGTAACAGGGATAAGCTCCGACCAGCAGTGGGTATTGATAAACATCATTCAACCAAAAAGCGGTCAGGGCTGGATTTCCGCGGCCGCAGTGGAAGCGGAGAATCTGGCTAATGTGCCCGTGATTGCAATTGGATCCGATCAACCAGAAAGTGTCGTGATTGCGCAGGATGCGCCGTTTCTAACCGCAAACGCGGATGTGGATATCCTAAGTGGTCCTGGTCAAGCATATGGTACGGTTGGCGTATTGCTGGCTGGACAGCGCTCCGAAGTGTTAGGCTACAGCAGTGATAACAGATATTGGGTGATTAAGGTTCCTTATGTTGAAGGCGGGAGAGGCTGGGTTGATGCTGACTATGTAATACCTCAAAACACATTTTATTCACCAGCAATTGACCAGGCGCCGCCGCCCGTTGGAACTGATTTGAACGGCGGAATTGAACCCACCATTAAGGCAGTCGCAAATGTTAATATTCGCAGCGGTCCGGATTTAGAGACTGGCGTAATAGGTTTATTAAGAAGTGGAGATACAGCCAAAGTATTGGGTGTTAGTCCAGATCGTCTGTGGTGGGCGATTGAAGTTCCGTTTGCTGAAATGGGTGAAGCCTGGGTGTCCACAGATTATGTTGTGGCTGAGAATATTTTTGATGCACCAGTCATTGAACCGGTCCCTCTTGGCGCTGGAATGATCATTCCAACCCCGGAGGCTGAAGTGGCAGTGTTAATTGCCAACACGCGTGTAAACATTCGCAGCGGACCCAGTACGGATTTCGAAGTCCTGGGAAGACTGGAAGAAGGCCAGTCAGCAAAGATATTGGGAATTACGGCTGACGGCGGATGGTGGGGTATCAGTGTCCCAAGTGCGGAAAATGGTATTGGATGGATATCCTCCGCTTTTGTGCAGGCTATCAATGCGGAAGGTGTCGAGGTTTTTAATTAGGGGTTATAAAAACACTCGAAAGAATTAACGTTTTCACTCAACAAGAAATTATTTAATTTTCAGCCCTGCAATCCTCTCAGGTTCGCTTATATGATTTCCATTCTCCGGATCGACCACCACACACGCCCCGCGCATATCAATACGGGTTACAACTGCCCCCCGTGCGAACGGGTTATTCATCAGCTGCGGAGCGTCCAAAATGCCGGATGTAACTGCCTTCGAGAGCGAACGTGGATCCGTAAAGGGGTTGAAACCCGGTTCTGAAAATGAACGGATCGCCTCCAGTGTAATATTTGCCTCAGATATCAATTCAGCTTTACGTTCCTGAACCGCAGGGTCAAAAGTCATATCCGGCTGGCCATCTAGCGCGTTTTCAATAGAGCGTTGAGCGATTTTACAGGCTTCGATAATATCTTCGGCTGTGGCGGCATGGTGAGCTTCGGTGTGTCCTACTACGTGCAGGATGTGGGGTCTCAGGGTCATCTGCAAGTACACGGTTGCTGCCAGGTGGCCGCGTGCCGCGCTTATATCCAGAGGATAACTGAGCAAACCCGTGCGCGTTTGGCTGAAAATCCTGAATCCGGAGTCCTGCAAAGGTGTAATCATTTCCAGGATTGCTAGCATTTTTGCCAGATCCATTGCGTCGGAAATTTCAGCCGGACTATTGAACATGAATTGGGCGATATAGTCATGTACGCCAAAAGCCTTGGCATTGTAAGCCGAAAGATAGGCGGAAACCACGTAAACCACGTCGGGCGCATCCCTCATTCCCCAATGGTGCGGTTCGTTCAACTCCACCGGGATATTTGATTCTCCATACCACTGCATGAGGTTTTGATGTTCGCGTATTGAACCTTCCAGGTCCCACGGACCCCGTCCATCCATCTGGTTAAACCAGAACAAAGGTACTGCGCACCAGGCTATGTTAATGGTGTCGACATACATTTCCGCCAAACGTATAAAATCATCCGTTCCTGAATAGGTGCGCAGCAGGGGGAAGTTTCCGCGGCGGCTGGCCTCAAATAATCGTTCGTAATCCTTCCGGTCCCGAACGGGAACGCCGCCGGCGCCTGTCCGGCGGGGGTTCTGTTTTTCAGGTTTAAAGAAATTTTCCTGGGCATCCTGGTCTATGCCGAGTGAAATCACATCCAGGGTTTCCGCTTCAGCTAACTGTTGGATGCCTTGAAGGGTTGATTCTATAGTTGGTAACCCAAAATGATGGCGGATAATCGGAAAAGGATGCTTCCATGCAACGCGTTCGACTGCAGATTGGGGATATTTAATTTCATTTTGATCTCTGCTACTCTCGGATTTTAAATAAGATAACACTGTGTCGGCGTTTTCCCCGCCTTCAAAAACCCGTTCAAAAAAACCCAGGGCGCGGGCGCGATCAGCAACCGGCGGAGTACCTCCGAAAACAAAACGGACTCCGGCTGAACGCATTTCATCTGCGCTTTCAGCAAAATCAGCCAGTAATCGTTCGCCTGTTTCAGGCGTTAACCGGTAAGAAACCGCGACCATGTCTGCCCCTTCTTGTTGGGCGGTTTTCAGCATCTTTTCAATTGGTACAGCTGGACCTAAAAAAACCGTCTTCCAACCGGCTGTTTCTGCCAGGCGCAGGAATTTATTTACGCCGGCAACATGCACACATTCTCCCAACGCCCCAGCTACAACAACTTGCTTTCTGATTTCCGAGCCATCGTTCATATTTGCTCCTTTTTATTTAACCACAAAGAGCCGCCTTTCCAGACGACTCTTTGCTGCGCTGCGGTTACCTGTAACCTAAGATACTAGTAATCCTAGATCAAACCAAATAGGAGGGTCACCGCAGCGCTTGGTAAATTACTACTTCCATCGTTCATGGGCAACACCTCCTTTATGGTGGGATAGCGACTCAAATTGGGACCATTTTTTTGAGTGGAAACTATACCAAGTATTACATATTTCATGATGGATGTCAATATCGACTGAATTTATCCTTTTTCTATTAATCATGGTGGTCAGCTGGCGATAAATTTTCCGATCCGGGAAGAATACCATCCAGTTTCTGCGGTTCATGGATCAATATTGGCAGATGCTGGGGGCAAACCTGCCAGTTTTTTCCCTGGTACGTAAAATGAATCAACGGTACCTGGCTGGCGTCACGTGAACAGTAAAAACATTTTGTGTCATTCATAAAAATAAACTTCCTATTATTAACAATGAGATTTTTCTTTCTGGTTATCGTTTCTTATTACCGCTGTGACCGGTATACGCTGGAGCGGTTATGGCGAAAATCGTACAAATTCTTTTATCGATTATTCTGCTTCTTAAACGCGGTTCGATCTCTTCCACTTCATCTGAAGTTGTGATCACAGTGGGCAATTGGGCGTTGAAACGATAGTTAAACAATTGGTATAACTTCTCTTTTACCCAGGGGGTTGTCGCTTGTGTACCGAGGTCATCCAGCACCAGGAATGGAGCGCGACGAACTTCCTCGAACATCCTGTCCAGAGTCGTTTGACTCGTTGGGGCGAATGTAGCCCGTAAATGATCTAATAAATCAGGGACAACAATAAAGAGCGGCTGCTGTCCAGATTCAGCCCTGAAATGCGCTATGGCGGCTGCCAGATGGGTCTTACCGCAGCCGTAAGGACCGATAAACACCAGCCAGCCTTTTGGTTCTTCCGCATATTGTCGCGCTGTCTGAACGGCTTTTTGAAGATTCATCAAATCTGCTTTCGTTAATCCCTCATCTTTGCGGGTTTCGAATCTGGCAAAGGTTTGGCCGTGCATTAAATCCAGGGATGAAAGCTCATGGTGGCGAATGTCAGTGGCAGGTCGGCGGTAATCGGGCGCATTGATTCGCACGATTGTGGTCAATTCCGGGTCTTCCAAGCGAGAACGGATGCGGCCTTCGATCGATTCGAGCGGCAAATTGGATGTTACAACCAGAGGAAGTTGATTAATATAGCGGTAATTGATGATCTGGAAGAGTTTTTCCTGTGCCCAGGGGGTCGCATTTTGAGTTCCAAAGTCATCCAGTATCAGGAGCGGAGCGGTTCTGATTCTTTCAAATCGATCTTCAAAGCTGACCTCTGGATCGTTGTAGGTGAAGCGCAGTGAATCAAGCAGATCGGGGACTGTTATGAACAAAGCCGGCACACCATTCTCAACCGCAGTATTAGAAACGGCTGCCGCAAGATGTGTTTTACCGCAGCCGTAAGATCCCAGCAAGACCATCCAACCATCGATCGATTCAGCGAAATGTTTGGCCTGGTTGTAGGCGCGTTCAATTGAATCTGCTTGATAACCCCATAGTCCAATCCGCCCGCGCGGCTGGAAATTATCGAAGGTTAAATTCCGTAATTCATTCAGATTACTGAGGGAGAATAATCGCTGTCGAATTTGTTCGCTGACCTGATCCTGACGGCAAGTGCAGACGCTCACCTTACCAAATTCTGGATGGTCGAGTGGTAATTCCAGCCTGAGATAACCTAACCCATTGCAGATAGGGCAATCTACATCTCCAGGGAGATCCCTGAGAAGTGCAGGGACCTCAGTGCTCAATAAATTCTGAGTAGTCTCCTTCGATGTATTTTCTTCCACTTTTTTCAGGGTCTTCTTGATCTCTTCGGTCATGTTTACCTTCTTGTTGCCAGCGTTTCAGTATCGCATCGATATATTTCCAATTTCGAACATTGTTTTCCGCTGCGATCTGGATGGCCTCTGCAATCCAATTTTCTGGAAAATCATCTTGAGCGTTTCCAATTGCATCAGCGATAAGGGGAGTGAGCGGTCCAATGTTTTCCTCGTAGAGCCGAAAGATGTTTGGTGATTCAATTAAGGGTTCAAATTGTTCATCATTATCTCGTGGAAAGCGCCATTCTCCCTTTTTGATTGCATCTACAACCGCGCGGCTTTTTGGTGAATTGATAAAATACAGCGTTTCGCGGTTGTCTTCTATCTCTAATGCTGCCTTTAAAAGTGTTCCCCTTTGTACAGACCTAATTAACGATTCTTCAAGATATTGGATTGCACCCGCGAGCGTCTTTCCCATACCAGCCATAAACCGTTGATCTTTGAGAATCTGGCTCCACTGTAGAAATCGCACGGAAGACTCCATATGGCTGTAACGCCAAAAAAAATACAAGGTTACCTTTAATTCACCTAAATGGTCGATATCAGACAGGATATCCTGAAAAAAAACCTCAGGGATGGAAGTTTGGTGGACCTGTTTTTCAGAAAAACCTGCAAATCTGGACATATCTGGCATTCAAAACAGGATCATTCGTACCCTGTTTGAGAACTGGCGGCATAGCCTGGGGCAGCGTTTTCAAACTTGGCGATTGAGTCGAGAAACACTAATTCGACCATTCCGGTGGGTCCATTACGGTGCTTTGAAACTTTTATCTGGGCGATATTTTTCTTAATCGTATCCTGGTCGTAAAGTTCGGGTCTATGGATAAACATCACAATATCTGAATCCTGCTCGAGACTACCGCTCTCTCTCAAATCAGATAGAACCGGCTCTTTGTCCGTTCGTTGTTCGATAGCGCGTGAAAGTTGTGCAGCGGCTAATACAGGTACATGCAGTTCTCGTGCCAGCATCTTCAGGTTTCGAGAAATATAGGAGACTTCCTGAACCCGGTTCTCTGATCTCAAACCGCTGCTCATTAATTGGATATAATCGACAATAACCAGGTCAAGCTGGAATTCCATATGCAGACGCCGGCATTTTGTGCGCAGCTGAAGCGGCGTCAGGGAGGGTGTGTCATCAAGAAATATGATCGAATCACCGAGCACTTCTATCGCATGGGTGAATATCGGCCATTCCTCTTCTTCTAGTTTCCCAGTCCGCAGCCGCTGCGAATCAATCCCGGTTTCCTGGGAGATTAAACGCTGGACCAATTGTTCGTTCGACATTTCCAGTGAAAAAACTGCCACGTGTTTTTTGTGTTTTTGAGCTGCGTTCTTGGCGGCTGTCAATAAAAAGGCTGTTTTTCCGGAGCCAGGTCTGCCAGCGATGATCAGTAAATCAGAAGGTTGTAATCCACCTAACAGCCGGTCGAGGTCGATAAAACCGGTCGGCACACCATACATCTCCTCATCCCGGCTTGAAAGCAAATCGATGCGGTCGTAATAGTCACTGAGTACCTGTTGGATGGTTTGCAGGTCGCGCGTCATTCGCCTTTCGCTGACTCCAAAGACGGCTTTCTCGGCTTCATCCATAACCGCGTCGATTCCTGTTTCTTCCCGGTAAGCCAGCTTAGCGATTTCGTTCGCCGCGGACAGCATACGGCGCCTGATGGAGGTTTGTTCGACTATCCGCCCGTAGGCTTCCGCATGCAGAGAAGTCGGGACATTGTTGATGAGGGCGGTTATATATGCCGCTCCACCCACCTCAACTAAGTGCCCGATTTGATCAAGCTCTTCAATTACCGTAAGCGTATCGATAGGAATCCGGCGTTCGTGCAAACGGGTAAAAGCCTCCCAAATCCAACGATGACGGTGGATATAAAAGTCATCTGCCACCAGGAATTGTGTAACATCGAAATATACTTCAGGATTGATGAGTACAGATCCAATTACAGCCTCTTCTGCTTCACGGCTGTGAGGAACAACCTGAACGGCTGGAGCGGATGTCACTTCAGGGGGAGGGAGATCGACCATTGGGGGATTTGTGGGTGAATTTTGGATTACACAGGGTTTATTTTTAGTTACTGTTAGGCATTATAACGTAAAAAATGCGGGGAATCCCGCATTTTTAATTTTTCAAGAGAAAGTGATATTAAATAGTCGGCTTGGGGTTACCGTCATCGTCATCATCACCCGCTTCACTATCCCCACTTTCCGTATCTATATCGTTTGTATCCAAACCTTCTAAAAAATCTTCGAATACTGATAAGCGTTCTTCTGATTCTGGTTCTTCGGGTAGCGTGTCGATACCCGGTTCCTGATCCTGAATATCATCCTCTGGGACAATACTGGCTGCGTTCATGACCGACTGGGCGACAAAAATTGGTACGTGGGTTCGAACGGCAACAGCCAGCGCGTCAGACGGTCGCGAATCGATATTGATCGTATGTCCATTTGATTCCGCCACAATATTTCCATAGAATGTGTCGTCTCTCAGGGAGATTACTTCTACTCTGATTACGCGCGCATTCAATTGGTTAAACATGTTTCTGATCAGGTCGTGTGTGAGCGGACGGGCGACCTCTACTTCTTGAAGGGCGATTGTAATCGATTCGGCTTCATATACACCGATCCAAATCGGCAGATAGCGCTCTTCATCCTGTTCACGTAAAATAACTATTCTTTGCTGCGACATTAAGCTCACGCGGATGCTGTCAATCACAACTTCTACCATATCTTCCATAAAATATCATCCTCTAACCAAGACGGAAATTTACGTCTTGTGGAATAAAGTTTATTCTATCATGTGCACTGAAGAGATGCAAATATCGATATTTTTTTGCGAAGATATTCAGAAAATTGAAATAATTGCCTAATGTTAAAGAAATCATTGATAATTATTTGCAAATATATAAAAAACCGTTATAATCAAAACAAGGAGAATGGGACAAGTGGAACCTGTATCTGGTTCCATCGATCTTATATTGATTTTATGGAACCAGGAGCCAGGATATTGTGGATCGAAGGGAAACGGGCTGTTAGCCCTTACTTTATTCCTGGTTTAAGAAAGAAGGGCTTTGATATAGAAACAGTATCCACGGGGGGAGAGGCGCTTTCGAGGCTGCCAGATAAAGGTTTGAACCTGGTTGTTGTAAATGCCGCTTCAATGCGCACCTCGGGAACCCGTATCTGTCATTCAATCCATAACCATTCCGGTGGTATACCAATCGTGCTGATAACCGACCGGGACATGTCCTCAATGAAGGAAACTGATGCTGAGGTAATCCTGAAGCTGCCATTTACCACTAGAAAATTAATAAACCGTATTAATCCTTATTTGCCAGGTGATGAAAAAAACTCCATACGCGCTGGCCCCATATGTCTTTACCTGGACAAAAAACGGGTCAACTGTGCAGGACGAGAAGCCAGTTTGACGCCGCGCCTGGTTCAATTACTTCGATTATTTATGCAGAACCCAAACCAGGTATTAGATAGAAAAGAATTATTTCGGGAATTATGGGAAACGGAATATACAGAGGATACCCGCACACTTGATGTGCATATCAGCTGGCTGCGTAAAGCCATTGAAGAGAATCCGCGCAAGCCTAAATATTTATTAACCGTGCGTGGTGAAGGTTACAGCCTGGAAGTGTGAACCTTATTGGCTGAAGGTCTGTAAAGTTTCCAGATAATGCGTTGGCAGGCCGATATCAAACCTTCGGCCATCCATGATCAAGCCATAAAATCCATCTTCCTGTCTTAACCTGTCCAAAGCGGATGTGAGCTGAAATTCGCCTCTCTCACGAATATTATTCTTTATATTCTCATCCAGGTATTCGAATAATTTTGGTTTGATCACATACATCCCAAAAACCGTCAAGTATTCTTTTTCCGGTAATCCTGGAACGCGTAGGTTAACTCTGGCATATTCGATGTTTGGTTTTTCTGAGAATTCAGTCACATTCAAGACCCGGTCTCGATCAATCCATACGCCAGCCGCGGTACCAAAATTGGCAATTTCATCTTCAGAAGTTATCCGCAGTCCGAGAATGTTGACCCCGTAGTGCTGGTAAGCGTCCAGGAGTTGTTTCGCGCAGGATTGCTCACCAAACGAGCGGTAAAGATGGTCTCCAAGCATGAGCAGGAACGGTTCATCTCCAATTGCTTCCCGGGCGCAGTAGACGGCGTGCCCGAATCCCTCTTGCGCAGATTGGGTGATGAATGAGACCCGCCGACCCAGCTCAAGTATCCTGCGCGCATAATCTTGAAATTGCGGCGCAAGTTTATTAAAGTTTTCGATAGAGATCTGGTTCCGGAAGAGGGATTGGAATCCTTCCAGATCCTCCTCCTGCACGACGATAATCACTTCCTCCAAACCTGCTTCGAGTGCTTCTTCAACGATCAGGAGGATAGCTGGTTTGGCAATGCCGTCGTGATCGATGATCGGAAACAGTTCTTTTTTTGTGGCTTTTGTGGCTGGGAAAAGCCGTGTTCCGAAACCTGCAGCCGGAATGAGGGCTTTGCGCACTTTTGGACCTGGTTGGAGGGATAACTTCATTCCTGGTAGTCCAAGATCGCGAGCCAGTATCTCGATTACGGCTTGCTGGTCGGCTTCACTGCGTGCGATAAACTGGGCGGTCCCATCACCTTGTGATCCAACACCTTTACCGCCCCATATATGCGGTTTCAACGGTTCATATTCCAGCACCTTGTGAAGTACAGGCGCTTCAAGTTCTTCAGGACAGGCGGGCGCGGCATAGCGATCAAAAAAAACTTGCGCTTCATTCATTAAGGATCCCAATTTAGCTTCATCAGAGGCTGCCAGTGCATCCATGGCTTGGTCAATGATGCGTTTGTTAATCGGTCCAAGTAGTTCCTGAACGCCTCTTTCGATTTCATTTTCTGCGAAAGGATAACAGCGGTTCAAGCGGTTGAGTATTTCCATCGTATTCTTTTCTGCCTGCAAATCAACCACGACGAAGAATAATTTCTTATCTACTTGCAGTTCAGTGGTGTCTAACCGGTCACCGTCAAAAACCATCAGGACAGGGCGATTGCCAAAGGCGCAGCCCTGATCCATCCGACCACATCTGGATGGTGTAGTAATTTCTCCCTGGTAAGCAAGTTCCATCTCGCCGCGTATCGTGAGTTTAAGGTCGTAAATCCGGTTAAAAGCACGCGCTGCCAGAACACTTATTGCTGCGGATGATGAGAGTCCTTTTTTGATCGGAAGGTCTGTTTTATAGTTGTTGATTACCAAACCCCGCACATGATAATGGGTCAGTACCTGGTAAGCGACGCCCGCGATATAGCTCCAGAACCCGCCCGCTTGAGCTTCTTCAAGCAAAGTCTGCGGCTGCATTGGGATTTCGTATGGACCTATGCTTTCACCTTCTTCGGTTGTTGAGGATAATAACAAGGAGGTTGGGTGAGGTTCAACTTCAGCGTAAATCCCCTGGTCTGTGCCGCTGATCAGCGTAAAACCTTTTTCAATATTGGCGTTTAATCTCCGGTACCCGCCAGCCCAATCGGAGTGTTCACCCAGAAGACAAATTCTGCCTGGAACAAAAAGTTTCATAATATTTCCACAATGGTTTGAAGTTGGTTTCCTTTTACGTCCACGAGACGAACACACTGTTTCTTGCCTAACGTAATGGATGAAAGGTTGATGTTGGAATTAATCGGACGCTTCTTGCGTGGACGAAGGGCTTGTCCAACGCTGTTAAATAATTTGTTTTTCCAGTCTGGATCCACCTCCCAATAATCTACATCTGTAATATTCTGAGATACTAAGTTCAATGTGTTTCCGGAGAAATTTATCGTGTAATCCGGTTCAAACTCGCGCAGCGGGAGATTGATATTGGTTTCTTTCAGAATGCTAAAAGGTTTCGATCCTATGTTTGTGAGCCTTTTCCGAGTAGTATGGATTGCCCGCCATGTAGAGTCAGCCGCGAGATAACTTCTGCCCAATTTCTCAGCAACAGCTGCAGCTGTTCCTGAGCCGCAGAAGAAATCGGCGATCAAGTCGCCCGGGTTAGAGGATGCCAGGATAATACGCTCAAGAAGCGCTTCAGGCTTTTGGGTTGGATAACCCGTCCGTTCACTATGCATTCGGGCGACGACGGGATAGTACCACCAATCCTCCGGAACTTTTCCACGTTTCAGGTCCGGCACTTTCCCAAATCCAGCTTTTGGGGAGGAGTTAAATGTCTTTATCGTCTTGGGATCGTAAGGTTGGCGCACTGCGTTGGCGTTGAATGTGTATTTCTTACCCTTTGTATAAGCCAGGATCGTATCGTGTTTGCGGTTAAAGGCGCTTTTAATTGGCGAGGGTCCGTGATAGATCCAAATGATTTCATTCAGCAAACGTTCAGGACTGAATATCTCATCCAATAGGATGCGAGCGTATGAATTCACGTGCCAGTCCAGATGCAGATAAAGGGTGCCGTCAGGCGCCAGCAATCGATACATCATTTCCAGGCGCGGGTACAACATATCCAGGTATGAAGCCAGGTCTGGCCAATCGTCTTGATAACCCTTTTCCAGCTGCCAATCCTGCGGACGGCGCGAGTCCTCGCCTTGACCCACCCGTGCGGAATATTGGCGGTTTGTGAAAAAGGGAGGGTCAGCATAAATCAGGTCAATTTGTCCTTCATACTTATCCATAAGGGCTCTCATAACCTTCAAGTTATCCCCTAAGATCACCTTGTTAACCGGATCGTGCGCTGATACCGGAGGCGGATAACCATTCCCATTGGGATAAGCAACGCAAAAAAGTTCAATCTCACCTGCGGTTGCTTCTGGCACTTTTTTAGTGTCCCAATGGAGTTTCGGCATTTCTGGTATCAATTACGCTAATATCTGAAAAAATTCGCTGCTTGTTCGGTTTGTTCAGGCTTTCTTGTTAAATTTTCGTTCCAAAATCTCAACCAGGTTTGGCTGACCAACTACCTGCAGTTCATAACGTACCCGTTGAGATGGTTTATTGATCTTTATTATTCGATTTAAATCAATTGGGGTAGCGGAAATTACGAGATCGGCGTCCGTATTATTTATCGTTTCTTCCAGTTCGCTGATTTGGCGGTCACCGTAACCCATAGCAGGAAGGACATCACCGGTCGTGGGATATTTATGATAAGTCTCTAAAATCGAACCGACGGCAAATGGACGCGGGTCGATAATTTCCGCGGCTCCAAATCTGCGTGCAGCCACCCATCCTGCTCCATAGGCCATTTCCCCGTGTGTCAAGGTCGGACCATCTTCAATTACAAGTACCCTTTTCCCTTTTATTTCAGAAGGATCCTCCACATAAAGCGGTGATGCGCATTCAATGATCACTGCTTCCGGATTCACTGCCCGTACATTTTCCCGGACTGTGACAATGTCTTCCAGTTTTGCAGTATCGATTTTGTTTATCACGACAACATCTGCAGTTCTCGTATTTGTCTCACCGGGGAAGTATGCCAATTCATGTCCAGGGCGGTGTGGGTCTACAACAACGATTTCAAGGTCTGGTACGTAAAACGGGTAATCATTGTTGCCCCCATCCCATAAAATAATATCCGCTTCTGCTTCCGCTTCTCGAAGTATCCTTTCATAATCAACGCCTGCATACACAATTACTCCGTTATCCAGATGTGGTTCGTATTCCTCCCGTTCTTCTATCGTGCATTCAAATTTATCCAGGTCGCTGTAATCCGCATATCTCTGGACCGCTTGTTTAACCAAGTCTCCATAAGGCATTGGATGTCGGATTACAACAACTTGAAATCCCATACCGATCAATATCTGTGAGACCTGGCGTGTTGTCTGGCTTTTTCCGGAACCGGTCCTCACAGCACATATGGAAACGACCGGTTTTCTGGATTTAATTTGTGTATTCTTGGAGCCAAATAATCTGAAATCTGCTCCAGCAGCCAGAACTTGAGAGGCTTTATGCATTACAAATGTATGGGGGACATCGCTGTATGCAAAGATAACTTGATCGATGTTTTTCTCGATGATCAGTTCTTCCAAATCACTTTCTGGATAGATCGGAACGCCAGATGGATAAAATGAACCGGATAGTTCCTGGGGGTATGTCCTACCTTCGATATCTGGGATTTGAGCGGCTGTGAATGCGGCGACCTGGTAGTCCGGATTGTCACGGAAGAAAACGTTGAAATTGTGAAAATCGCGACCGGCAGCGCCCATTATTAACGTGCGGATTGGTGCCATGAATTTAAAAGTCTCCTTTTGTAATTGTTTTTTGATGTTGATAAATTAATTCTTACTAACTCAAGTGACAATATTTTTACATAACCTCTGGAGGAATGATACCCAGGATATTCAGTAAATTGGCGATTACCTGGCGGGTCGATTCGACTAAGCGCAGCCGGTATGCTCGTTTTACCTTATCTGCTTTCAGCACAGGACATTGGTTGTAGAAGTCGCTGAAGGATCTAGCGATATCGTAAACCAGGTTTGTTAGATGCAGGGGTTTTAAATCTTCCGCGGCGCGTTCAATTTCTGACGGCACACGCGATATCAGGTCGATGAGCTGAATCTCGGCAGTCTGTAGTGCATAGTCAGGTTTCAGAGAGGCGGGAACAATTCCTCCGGCACGTCTGAGAATGCTGTTTGCTCTGACGTGCGCATATTGGATGTAGGGAGCCGCCTGGCCATCAAAATCCAGCGCGCTGTCCCAATCAAAGGTCACGATTTTGACATTATCACGCGCCAGCATAGTGTATTTCAATGCACCTAATGCAACCGCTTGTGAGACACTCGTCTTATCAGCATCATCTAGAGCCGGGTTTTTCTCCGTTACAATCTGGAATGCTCTTTGCGTTGCTTCTTGAATCAGATCGTCCAGAAGGACAACAGTCCCATCACGGGAAGACATGGTCACATTTCCTGGCAGATTCACGATTTCGTATGCCAGGTGATAACAATCCTTTGCCCATGGGTATCCCATAATTTCAAGCGTTTTGTAGATTTGCTGCAAATAAAAGGATTGGCGTACATCAATAACATATATGGATTGGTCGAGATCATATTCCTCAAACTTTTGTATCGCCAGCGGCAGGTCTTTAGTTGCATATAGCGAAGTTCCATCTGAACGTAAAGCGACAAGTACGCGGTATTTTTCCTTTTCCAGACCTAGAATCTCATCTAACCGGATAATTACAGGACCATCCGGTCTTTCATCTTCGGCAATCCCTTCTGCAATGAGCTCGGCAACCATTTCTTTGCCAGGTTCCTCGACTTCACTCTCGTAGTATATGCGGTCAAAATGTACACCCAGGAGGTCATAAATTTGTTGAAAACCTTCGAGTGACCAATCCCGGGTTTTTTCCCACAATGCAACCACATCTGGATCCCGTTCATCCCATGCTGTAAAAAGCTGTCGTACTTCGCTTTCAAATTCCGGGTTTTCATCCAACCGTCGGTCAGCTTCAGCGTAGATATCGCCCATCCAGCGCGTTTTATTGCTTGTGGGACTTTCACCGGTGTGAAATTTCTGATAATTCCACAACCATTTAATCACGTGCAAACCGATATCACCGATATAGTTGGCGCGAATGACTTCAAAACCAGCACATTCCAGGATATTACAGATCACAGATCCGAGAATAACATTCCGCAGGTGTCCGACATGGAAAGCTTTGTGGGTGTTCGGCTGCGAGAATTCAACCATAACCCGTTTATCTTTTGAGGCGCCGCAGCCAAATTTTTTACCTTCTTGTAATACAGTGTCAACCACCCGGCGGCTGTATTCAGCCGTTGAGAAGAAAACATTCAGGTAACCGTTCAGTGCTTCAATTTTCGAAAACCCGCTGGGTGCGCCTAAGTTTTCAGCGATACCAGCTGCTATCTCTTGAGCGCGCTGTGGTACTGGCATTTTCGTTCCAGATTTGACAGCCTTTGAGCGTGCTTCTTGTGCGGCCAGTTGAAAGAAGGATGTGGAGATGCCCCATTGACCATCAAATGGAATCGGTTTCCAATTGATCTCTTCAGGTTTTGGAAGATTATTATCAGAACAATATTCAATGATTTTATTTTCAAGGGTTTTTTGTTCACTTTGGAACATCAATAATTCCCCAAAATTGATTGATTAAACGTGTAGAAGAATAGAAAATGATATGTGCTTGAAAACCGACCAAAATTCAATCAGAAAGCTGATACTCATTCCAAATTATTGGTTATTTTGCCGGAAAAGAAATTATAACATGCTGTCATAGGGCTGGAGTTGTTGGTATGACTGAATCGCCTTTACTGCTGAGAGGATTCCAGGTGGTTAAGTTAATAACGAAAGCTGCCCCATTCCGGAGGCAGCCTTTGATGCTCAAGTCAAGAGTAGAACAACTTACTACTTGGTCTCGCTCTCAATTGCATTGAGACGTTTCATCAAACGGCTCTTTCGCCTGGCAGCATTGTTCTTATGGATAACACCCTTCTGGGCGGCTTTATCCAGCGCGATGATGGCTTCCTGGGTGGATTGGCGAGCTAATTCGACATCACCAGCATTGAATGACGTAAGTGCTTTCTTTACATATGTACGTGCCCGGCCGCGGTAGACCCTGTTTCGCAGTCGCCGCTTTTCATTCTGCCGGTTTCGTTTTATTTGTGATCTAATGTTTGCCAAAATTATCCTCCGTAGCCTATATTGCTAATAATTGCGACTAGGTATTTTACTAGAGTGCAACCGTTTTGTCCAGCTTAATTGACAGCAGCAAACAAAACTAGTATGATGGAAGCGCTCAGGTTGGTTGGGCGATCGCAGTTCTCTTTGGAAGAACTGAGGAAAGTCCGCACTCTACAGAGTACGATGCCGGGTAACGCCCGGGGTGGGGTAACCCACCGGATAGGACCACAGAAACAAACCGCCAATATGGTAAGGGTGAAAAGGTGGTGTAAGAGACCACCGGCGCAGGCAGAAATGTCTGCGGCCAGGCAACCCCCATCGGGAGCAAGGCCAAGCAGGGACAACAATCCTGGTGTAATATCCAGGATGGGAGGCTGCTCGTCTCCTTGGTGAACGCGCTGTGTTTGCCAGAGTTCCGGGTGGGCCGCTCGAGTCGTTTGGAAACACACGACCCAGATAGATGATCGTCCAGGGGATGGTTCGCCATTCACCAGACAGAATGCGGCTTATAGACCAACCTGAGTATTTCTACCAAGTCCTCCCTTAGTTGAATTATCGGTCGTGTGGGCAGCTGGATGCCGTTTAGATGAAGAGGTTAATCAACTATCCTGGTGAATATATCCAATCGATTGAATTGAAGGACGGGACTCCTGCAACAATTCGACCTATCCGGCCGGATGATGCTCCTTTACTTCAATCAGCTTTTGATCGTCTGTCGCCGCAGACGATATATTTTCGTTTTTTAAAGGCATTTAAAGCGTTGTCTGATGAACAGGCAAGGCACTTCGCGAACGTGGATTATAAAGACCGCATGGCTTTTGTGGGGACGGTTAAAGAAGATGGCGCTGAAAGCCTAATCGCAGTAGCCCGGTATGATATGCGCGTGGATAGAGAACCTGGTGCGGCGGAGAGCGCAATCGTCGTTCGGGATGATTTTCAAAACCGTGGAATGGGCACTGCCATTATGCTGCATTTAATCAAATATGCACGTGACCATGGTGTGGACGTATTTATTGCCACCACTCATACGACAAATATCAGGATTATGGGTTTTATCAAACGAAGCGAGCTGCCATACAGCCGGACTCTTTTAGAGCCTGGAGTGTGGGAAATCAGGGTTGAATTGGGAGAAAATACCGGTTGAACTAAGATCGATTAATCAGGTTTGAAGATTTTCAGGGATAATCCTCGTCAAGTTTGTATATGCGATAAAAATCATCCTGATAGATTGGAAACAGGTGGTCACATGTTGGGGCAGAATTGTCGGCGGGGATTACAACCCTGGTTGCATCCCCATTCTGTAATACTTTATACACAGCCGCGCAATCTTTTTTCTTATAGAAACGATCGACATTCCGGATGCGATCGTACCATTCCAGAACGTCAGTGTCCCGATATGGGATGGACTTAAATTCTATATAAACCGGGGATCCGGTCGCAAGTCTAAAATCCTGCATCTTTTTCGGGATAAAATAGACATCATCCGGAGTACGCGTCGCTGCAACATATGCCATCATCTCATTTTCAACAGCCGACAATTTACGATTGTAATCAAGATAGAAGCGAATCGCGCCAATCAGGACGATGAAAGCAACCAGAAGGACGCTTAAAAATTCGATCAACTTTTTATGTTTTTCGAAGGTCGTTGGAAAACGGTTTGAAATATAAATGAGGGTTTTCGCCACAATGATCGCTGTGGACAGCGGAACCAGGAAAGTTGACAACCGCCAGGGAAAGATCAGCGCTAATGAACTGCTGCCGCTGATGATCTGAAACATCGTTAATAAGGCTGCGATAGAAAACGGGATCAATAAAATGAAGTACATGCTTGATTTTTTGATGAGGTGAATAGCCAACAAAATAATAGCGATCTTCACAAGAGCTGTGGCATCCAACCACCATTCATATTTTGTATGGTGGGGAATCCGGAAATTAACCAGAATTTCCTGGGCGTGCCTGGAGGTCTCTGCAGGAGTGCCCGCGAAATTGACATAGGAAAAGGTTAGTATCGGCAGCACCAGGATAAAAGCATAAATACCCAAGAGAAGCGTTTTACGGAGTGACCCTTCCTCTTTATATGTGAGTACCATGAAGCTGAGCACCAGCGAAGCCGCGCTCAATAAGTATGTTGGATGTATAGTGGTTGCTAGTACCGCGCAAAAAACTGCCCAGCCCGGTCTTCCTTTCAGGAATAGATAGATCGAAAGCAGCAGAAAGACGCCAAATGAACTGGGTTGGAAGACAGAACCCAACAGGCGTTGGTCGGCTAACCCATCTTCCAGGATGTATTTCCAGTTATCTCCGATTGTTTGTGACAAGAGAAAGCGAAACGCGGCTGAATGGATTACTAATAAAATGGCAACGAAAAGAAGGTAAATTGTTTTGTGCCGTTTGATATCAACAACAGATGAGACTATTCCTATAATGCTGAATAGGTAAATCCCCATTAAGCCCGCATAATAAAAATAGAATATGGTACTTCTTTGAAAGAGCTGCATTGTGGCTGCGACCAAAAACCGAAAAACGGGCGTTGTTTCAGTCGTTGAAGCAAGCCAATCGTTTTTTAAATAACCATAGCCAGCATCTGCAAACCCGTGTAGGAAGTACTGGTTCTGGTTTGATGTATACAGCGGACTTTGCGTATACGCTATTCCAAACAGAACGGTAAGCAGTAATACAAAAAATATTGAGCGAAGTATTCCATGTTTAGACACTTCTGAAGAAGATGAAGAAACCAAATCCATAATTCTGCATATAAAAAGTTTTAAGGAATTAATGAAAGTAAAGTTATCTAAATACTTGTCAGGTTCAAAATCTTTTTTAGGAGGTTTTGGTAGATGGGATCTCAGGTAAAAATCGTGGGTTGGATTTATATCATTTTGGGCGTTACGAGTTTCCTGTCGGCGCTGTGTGCTTCAGCGGTTATTTTCGGTGGGGGATTGATTTATGGTAATGAAACAGCGATTACTACCACGGGTATCACTGCATTGGTGATCTTGGCATTTTCTTTTATGTTTTCGATTCCGGGATTGTT
>Ga0180438_10004816_pt1 | contig 19197 bp, 19 predicted proteins | sample SS_ome_12_FD_132455 | JGI IMG/M metagenome (GOLD analysis project Ga0180438, IMG submission 132455) | Hypersaline lake sediment archaeal communities from the Salton Sea, California, USA - SS_3_D_2 metaG | ecosystem: Environmental > Aquatic > Non-marine Saline and Alkaline > Hypersaline >...
CATGTCTATCTTGTCAGCTCGGGAGCCCTTGACCTGGGACTGTTCTGGTTGGATGAGCAGGGCAGGGTCGTCATACCGCGCTGTCGGGATGATCCGCTGTCTTTCAAGGTCTTCGCACCGGGTTACGATTCGGCGATGTTCGAGGATATACGGTTGCAGCCAGAAAAAGAAACGATTCTTGAGTTACCTGTTGCGTCACCGATTCGCCTGCGCGTTCTGGATGCCGCGACGGACCGGCCGGTCGCCGACGCACACGTCCTCTACGAGAGAAGTTTTCCCGTCGGCGGACGCGGACCGGGGAATGTATTACCCTTCATGCCGGTCGGCTCTGGGGTTAAAGACGAGTGGCAACTGATGCCGAAGGAACAGGGGGTGTGCGCCAAGTCGGACGGCAACGGTTTTGCGGGCGTCACAATGCTGCGGCCGAAACGCATGTATTGGTTTCGAATCAGCGCGCCCGGTTACGGTTCCAAGCGCGTCGGGCCTCTCGAAATGGGGGGCGGTCCCGTGGATGTGAAATTAGGACCGCCTATTGAAGTCGTGGGCGAGATACGTGCCCCTCAAGATACTCTGGCGAAGACGACGGCCTGGTGGATCGAGACCCGTTCATTCACTTGGGCGCATCACTCGTTGTTTTCAAAAGGTCAGGGACGATCGTCCGGCACGCGAAGCCACGCCGTGCATATCGTGCGCGACGGCGACCACGCCAGCTTTCACATCACCGGGTTGTTGCCCGGTCCTTTTACACTCAACGTTGATTTCGGGACGGGAACACCTGTTGTCTTCACGCGTAACCTGACCGAAGCCATAGAAGGTTTGGTGATCACTCCGAAAGGAGTAACTGAACGGCGGAAGGATGAAGCGCGATGATCAGCGTACACGGCGCGTGGCGGTCGAGGCGGCGGTGTGCTATGCTATCAGTTTTGGCGAAAGGCTCTTTGGGAAGGGGAACGAGCGATGCGAAACGCACTTTGGGGGTCTTTAGCTCTGGCGGTCATTCTCGCGTGCCTGACCGGCTGCGCGCCTTATCGCGACGTGACGATCGGTCATCTGGAGGACGATGACTTCTTCGCGGAGGAGCCGCCGCGGACGCCCCGGGACGATTCCTGGGACGAGTGGGACAGAGAGACTCCCACCAAGATACGAACGACCTTCAACAGCTATCTCCGAAGCCGATGGCTGGATTTCTGGGACATGTTCGAGGTAGGGGTCAGCGGCGGTCGCGGATTCAGGCTGGACGCGCAGTACCTGATCGGTTCCTGGGGTTACGGCATCGCCGACGTGCAGCGTTGGCGCATCGGACAGCGGGTGTGTATCCTTAACGAAGAGACCACCCAATTCTCGACACTCCCGTTCCCGGCCAGCCTCATTCTGTTTCCGGCCGGCATGAGCGTCGAGCAGCCCCTCGGCACGATCATCACCCTCGGCGGCGTGAGCTACGAAAGCGAACACTACATCTGGCCCGACCCCGCCTTCAACGGGTTACCGAGCGACAAGGTTCGCGTGCGCATGGCCTGCGTCGAACGCGACCGCGCCCGCCGCCGCTTCATCGTCACGGCCGAGAGCACGGCCGTCGGCGTGGAGTTACACGCGCTCCTTGGCGCGCGCGCCCGGGTGATGCCGCTCCAGATTCTCGATTTCGTCGCGGGGCTGGTTTTCGCCGACCTTCTGGGCGACGACGTAAAACCGTACGACCCGGATGAGTAGGCGAAACCTCCGGTGAAAGGCGGTCTAGGCGTTGCCGCAAACCTCGCGGATATGGTGGGCGAGTCGGGCTTCGTGCCCGCGCTCCGCGTCGGCGAGGGTGCGGAAAACATCGCGAACCGCGGGAACCGGTGTGCGCTCCGCCAGGAGATCGTAGAAGGCGACCGCGGCTTTTTCCATCGCAAGCATCTCTTCCAGCCTCTCGCACACGGTCTCCCCGCGCAGCTCCGGGTGCTTTCCACCGTTGCTCCGGCTCTCGGAAGCGGACATTCCGTCCAGCTGGCGCAGGTGGTCGTCTTCCTCCGCGATCAAATCCTGGATGAGTCGCCGGGTCGAGTCGTCCCGGCACTTCTCCAGTGCCTGCCTCTGGAGCCCCCGCATCCGTTCCTCGAAACGCCGGGCATCCGCGAGGGCGATGCGCTCGATTGCGCCCCGCACGTTCATTGGCCGCCCCTCAACCAGATACCGCTCAGGGTCCAAATGCCCATGACGATGAAGAATGTTCCGGCCGCGCCTTTTACCACCCACGCGGGCAGGCGTCCGATCGCTCCGCCGATGAGTACGGCCAGAAGCGTGCTGAGCAGAAGCGCTGCACTGGCGCCAAGGAACACGGAAAACGGGGCGCGTGTTGCGGCGGTTCGCGCAAAGATCATCAACTGCGTTTTGTCGGCCAACTCGGCCGCGAAGACGAAAAGGAGGGTCGTGACGATTATTTTCCAGTCCATGGGGACTCCCAAGGATAAGCAACCGTAAACGCGTATTCTTTCCCTGCCGAGCGTACCCCTCGGCGCCGCGGCTGTCAACACCGCTTGCCAAGGCACGCCAGGATTGTTATCTTCAGCTTTTGCCCCCGCATTTCTCGCCGGGTTTGCCGGCGCGCGGTTCGCATCGAGCCGTTCGTCGAGCGGCACGTGGGAGGCCGCCGGAGGGAAGCGACCATGCGGCTCGCATTGCTCAAGAACGGGATGGTTCAGTCCACGTTCCCCGTCTCGGACTCCGATCTCGTCATGGGGCGGGACGAGGCGTGCGACATCGTTCTCGACGATCGCCGCGCGAGCAAGGAGCATGCGCGCATAAGCCGGCTGAACGACCGGATCGTCGTGACCGACCTGGGAAGCAGCAACGGGACGCGCGTCAACGAGCGTCCGGTCCTGGCGCAACGTCTTCGTCCCGGAGACATGCTGCGCGTCGGCCGATCGCTTTTTCTGTGCCTGGCCGACAAAACGGACGTGCCTTTCGAGGAAGGCAGCCCGGTCGGATGGTTGGCCGGTAACCTGCCCGCCCAGGGCAAGGTGGGGATTCCCATCGGGCCGAATCCCGTTCTGATCGGCGGCTCGCGCGAGGCGACGTTGCGCATCCTTGCCAAGGACGTTCGGGACTTCCAGATGCACGTCGTCGGAATTCCCGGCGGCATTCAGGCCGCCAATATCAGCGGCGAGAAACCCCGTTGCGCGCTCCTGCGTCACGGCGAATCCTTCCGCGTCGGCTCGATTCGCCTCGCGTTTCACTCCGCGGCAGCCACGCCCGGGGACGACGCCGCGCGGAAGCCGTCTTCCAGCGAAATCGAGGACAGCCGTTTCGTGGACGCCGCCGAGAAAACTGAGGACGACCATTCCGCATCGCACGATTCGGGAACCGCCGTCTCGGTAGTCGCGCAGCAGGAACAACTCGGCAAAGCGCTGGAGGAGGAAGCCGCATACGCCGAAGCCGCCACGGCCTCGCGTCGTTACAGGGCCGCGCCGACGACCTTCCGCGCCGGCGCTTTCCAACTGACCGCCGTTGCCGGGCCTTGTTCGGGACAGGTCTTCGCCCTCACGGGCAAACGGATGACGATCGGACGAGGCAGAAAATGCGACGTTTACCTGGACGATGAAAGCGTATCCCGTGAACACGCCACCGTCGAGCGGGTCGAGGGCGACATGGTTATCGAGGACCTGCGCAGTTCGAACGGCGTGTTCGTGAACGAACGCCGCATCCGCCGGCACCCCCTGAAGACCGGCGACAAGGTGCGAATCGGGATGAGCGAGTTTCTTGTACATTTGTGACATCGCGGCAAGATGTATTGGCCGCCCCGGGGAGGAAGAAGATGCCGCCAAAATTGCTTGTGGATCTGGACCGACTCGATCTGAATCGGGTCGAAGACGACATCGAAGGCATTCGCCAATACAATCAACAGCGGTTCGAGATGGAACTGCTGAGCGGCATCGTCGCGTTCAGCCGCGAGGAACAACACGTTGTTGCCTACAAGGATTTGACCGATTCGGAGTTCTGGGTTCGCGGCCACGTGCCGGGCCGTCCGCTTATGCCCGGCGTGCTGATGTGCGAGTGCGCGGCCCAGGCGTGCAGCTATTACAACGGCCGCACCGCCGAAACACAGGGCTTCATGGGATTCGCGGGAATAGACGGCGTCCGGTTTCGCGGACAGGTCGTGCCGGGAGACCGGCTGATCATGGTTGCCAAGTTGGTCAAAGCGAAGTCGCGCATATCCACTTTCGAGTGTCAAGGCTTCGTGAACGGCAAGATGGTCTTCGAGGGAACTATTCGCGGGATCGCTCTCTGAAACGAGCCGTTCCGTGTCGCGAGGGCCCGGTGAGCGAAAGAGTCTTCACGGTTTTCGAAGGCCCCGACCAGGGGATGACCTTCATGCTCGGGGACCGGCCGGTCGAGATCGGCCGCGACCCGGAGCGCGACGTGGTTCTGAAGGACGACCGCGCCTCGCGCGCGCATACGAAACTCGTGCTCGACGGCGGCGGGGTGCGCGTCTTCGACTTGGACAGCTCCAACGGCACGTTCGTGAACGGCCGGCCGGTGACGGAGTGCGAAGTGAACCCGGGCGACGTCATCGGAATCGGCAACACCCGGATCGTATACGGAGCCGAAGCCCCGCCGCCGCCCGCCGAAGTCCAGGAGCGATTGAGACGAACGGACTTGTCGGGCGAGAAGACGGAGATACTCGTCGGCGGCGAACCGGTACTGACGGTTCGGCCGGTCGAGGCCCATTTCACGGGCGTGATGGAGGCCGTCGCGGCGTTCCGGCGTCCGATGGCCGAATCCCTCGGCATCCTTCTGTCTCTCGAAACCGACGCTCCCTCGGACCTGGTTTCCGTGGATGTCCGACACGCCCACCGCGCGATCTCCGGCCTCGTCGGACTCTTCCTCACCGTTTACGGCGAGACGAAGCCCACGAGCGTCTCGGAGGACGATTCGACGCTGGTCCTCCGTCTGCTTCGCGACCGCGCGGCGGCCCGCGTCGTCGTGGCGTTTCTCTGGATGGGATCGCTCTTCCCGCGCGAGGCGGTCGCCGGGCTTGACGCCGAGAACGCTCTCAAAACCGCCCAAGTCGTGGCCGGCGCGCACGGCGGCTCGTTCGACCTGTTCCCCGCCGATTCCCCGGAGACGCTCGCCCGGTTGTTTTTTCCCGTCGGCGACACGCGCGAGACCCGGCCGACGATCGTTCGCTGACCGGCCCGAAGGACGAAAGGAGCGCGTTCGCCGACATGGACCGCGAAGGACACAACGCGCGTGGGGTGCCCGTGGAGGACTTGCTGGAAGCCGCGGCCGTGAAGGGGCTCGGGCCGGTTCTCATTCGCCGCCTGATCGCTCGTCTGGGAACCTGGGAGAACGTCAAACGCGCCGACGACGCCGCGCTGGCGGAGGCGGGAGTCCGGCGGGACATCGCGCGCGCCATTCGGAAGGGCGATCAGCGCTACGACCCTGCCGAGCTAATGGCGCGGTGCCGCGCTCTGGGCATTCGCGTTATTCCCTACACGTCGGAGGAATATCCGAGCGCGCTCAAGCCCCACGAGGGCGCTCCCCTCGTCTTGTTCGCACAGGGCGACCTGGCCGAGCGGGACGCCGTGGCCGTGGCCGTCGTCGGCACGCGCCGGGCCTCCTTGTACGGGCGCATGCACGCCGAACGGTTGTCGTTCGAACTGGCCCACGCCGGCTTTACGATCGTGAGCGGCCTCGCGCACGGCATTGACGCCGCGGCGCATCGGGGCGCACTCAAGGCCGGGGGACGCACCCTGGCCGTGCTGGGCAACGGTCTCGCCTCCGTTTATCCTTCCGACCATGGCGACCTCGCCGAAGAGATCGCCGAAAACGGGGCGCTCCTCAGCGAACTGGCGCCCGACGTCGGGCCAAATGCGGCCAACTTCCCCCCGCGCAACCGGATCATCGCCGGCCTCTCGCTGGGGGTGCTGGTCGTCGAGGCCCCCGCGCGCAGTGGAGCGGTCCTGACCGCGCGGCTCGCCGGCGAAATGGGCAAGGAGGTCTTCGCCGTGCCGGGTGACGTGGGACGGCCTCAGGCGCGCGGCGTGCATCAACTCATCCGTGACGGCGCCAAGCTGGTCGAATCGGCCGACGACGTCATCGAGGAACTGGGCGTGCTGACCCGCCCCGTGCGCGTCGCCGAAGACAGGCCCCCTCTCGCCGACCCGCGCGCGTTGACCCTGAACAGCCGCGAACGAGCCGTTTACGATCTGCTCGCTTCGACGCCGAAGGACATTGACGCAATTACGCGCGAGTCGGGTCTGTCGGCGGCCAACGTCGCCAGTACGCTGATGGTGCTCGAGCTGAAACGCCTGGCCGTTCAGGCTCCCGGAAAACGCTACGCGCGCGCGTTCGCTCCGGCCCCCGAGGGCGGCGACCGGTGACGAATCGTTCCCCGTCGCGCTTGCGAGGCGGGCGGCATCGGCCTATGATGGATGCGTCCCGATACGGGAAGGAGGTTCTACAATGAAACGCTTGGTATTCTTGGCGGCCATAACGGCCCTCCTGGCCTCGGCCGTCTGCGGCTGCAAGGAGTCGGTCAAGCGTGACCCCGGCATTCTCCAACTGCGACTCGCAAGCGAGGATCCGCGACCGGGCTGGACCGAAGTCAAGGTGCAGGATATCACCAACCCGGTCTATGTCAGTCCGGAGATCGTCGCGACGGCGGCGGACGTCAAGAAGGCCTCCGTTGAAAAGATCGCCACCCACAGCGGCAAGCCCCTGACCTATCGCGGCAAGGAAGTGACAAAGGGCGTGGTCATCGAATTCACTGACGACGCCGCGAAGCGGATCGAGATCCTGACGACGGAACACGTTGACGAGCGCCTGGCGATCCTCGTCGCCAACGTCGTGGTTTCCGCTCCGCTCATCACCCAGCCGATCAAGAAGCGGATGCTTTTCTTCGGCGAGCTCAGCGAAGAAGACTGCGAGGCGCTCGTCGGGCTTCTGAACTGAGAAGATCTGCCTTAGAGTGAGAGGGGAAAGGCGTCGGGGTAGTGGGTAATGACGGGGGCGGCGCCCTCGGCCGCGACCACGGCGACCACGTCGAAGCGAAGAGGGCGGTCGCGCAGGTTGTGGCGGGTGGCGAAGCGCATGGCCTGGCGCGAAATCCTGCGCCGCTTCGCGCGGCTCACGGCCTCCTCCGGGTCTCCCCACTGCCGGGACGCGCGCGTTTTGACCTCGACAAAGACGACCTCGTCGCCGTCACGCATGACAAGGTCTATCTCCCCCACGGAGGAACGGCAGTTCCGCCGAATCGTCTTGTAGCCCTTCTTCTTCAGAAAGCGGGCGGCCACGCGCTCGCCGGCCGCGCCGATTTCCCCCGTATCGAAGGCCGTCACGGCGGGCTACTCCGCGCTGGCTTCTTCGGCCGCTTCGGGCTCGGGCGAAAGCGTTTCGACAGTCGCGCCGGCCTTCTCGTGAACGACACGGCCCTTGACGCGGGTGGCCTTGCCGACGCGATTGCGAAGGTAGTAGAGTTTCGCGCGGCGCACTTCGCCGCGCCGGCGTACCCGCACGTCCACCACGTTCGGGCTGTGTAGCGGGAAGACGCGCTCGACGCCCTCGCCCTGCACGATCCGGCGCACGGTGAATGCCTCGCGGGCGCCCGCGCCGCGGCGCGCGATCACCGTGCCGATGAACGACTGGATGCGCTCCTTGTCGCCCTCGATCACCTTGGTCTTGACTTCTACAGTGTCGCCGACCCTGAACTGGGGCCGTTTCGTCTTGAGCTGCGTCTTCTCGATTTCGCGAATGATCGGATGCGTCATGGGGTTCTCCTTCGTTACCTCTCGTTTTCGCGCTCCGGATGCTTGTCCATCGCGCGTTTCGCGACCAGCAGGTCCGGCCGCCGCTCGGCGGTCCGCAGGCGCGCCTGGTCGAGTCGCCACTGTTCGATCTTCTCATGATCGCCGGAGAGCAGCACTTCCGGCGCCTTCATACCGCGAAACTCGCGCGGGCGCGTGTACTGGGGGTAACCCAGCAGGCCGCGCGCGAAGCAGTCGCGTTCGCTCGACTCCTCGTCGCCGAGCACGCCCGGCACCAGCCGCGTGACGGCATCGGCGATGACCATGGCGCACAGCTCGCCGCCGGTCAGGACGTAATCGCCGATCGAAATCTCGTCGGCGCCCAGACCCAGCGGGATGCGTTCGTCATATCCTTCGTAATGGCCGCAGATAATCAGCAGCCGTTCCTCTTGCGACAAGGCCAGCGCCGTCTCGTGGTTCAGCAGACGGCCCTGGGGGGTGGTCAGGATCCGATGGCATCGGCCTCCCGCCTCGCGCTCGACGCTTTCGACGGCGTCGAACAGCGGCCCGCACGTCATGACCATGCCGGGCCCGCCGCCGAACGGCCGGTCGTCCACATTCCGCCGCGTTCCCTCGCCAAAGGGCCGCAGGTCGTGGACGCGAAACTCGACCAAGCCCTTGGTCCGGGCGATGCCAAGGATGCTCGCGTCGAGCACCGGTCCGAACATCGCCGGAAACAGGGTGAGGATGTCGACCCGCACGGTCGTCCTCCCGTCGAAAAGACCGGCGCCGCGGCCGTCAGGCCTTAGCCGCCCCGGCCTTCTTCAGAAGGCTGGCGACGGTGTCGGAGGGCTGAGCGCCCACGCCGAGCCAGTACTGGACGCGCTCGCCGTTGACCACTACCTGCTTGGCCGCGTCTTTGGCGACGGGGTCATAAACGCCCAGAACTTCCAGCACCCGGCCATCGCGCTTGGTGCGCGAGTCGGTCGCAACGATGCGGTAGCACGGCAGGTGCCGGCGGCCGGTCTTCTTCAGTCGGATTCTTACAGCCACGTGTTCTCCCTATTGGAAATGCGCGCGATTCGGGCCCTTTCCGCGGCCGGCTTCAGCGCCGTTTCGGGGGCCTCTTGTGTTTCATGCGACGTTTCTTGCGGCGGAACGGGTTGCCGAAACTCAGCTTGCCGCCGATGCCGGGAATTCCGCCCCGGCGCATCGCGCCGCTCTCGGCGAACTGCTTCATCGTCTTCTTCATCTGGCGGAACTGTTTCAGGAGCTGGTTGACCTCCTGCGGATTCGTTCCGCTGCCGGCCGCGATCCGCCGACGCCGCGAACTCTGGATCATGTCCGGGTCGTTCCGCTCCGCCGGCGTCATCGAGCGAATGATCGCTTCAGTCCGCGGAATTTCCGCTTCGGCCGAGCCGAAGTCCACGCCGCCCATGCCGGGCACCAGCTTGAAGATTTCCTGAAGATTACCCAGCCGCTTCACGTGCTGCAACTGGTCCAGAAAATCCTCCAGCGTCAGCGTGCGCTTGCGGATTTTCTCCTCGATCTTCCGCGCGCGATCGGCGTCCACCTCGGTCTGCACCTTCTCGACGAAACTGACCACGTCGCCCATGCCGAGGATGCGCGAGGCCATGCGGTCCGGGTGGAACTCCTCGATCGCGTCCAGCTTTTCGCCGACGCCGATGAACTTGATCGCCTTTCCGGTCGCCTCCTTGATGCTCAGGGCCGCGCCGCCGCGCGCGTCGCCGTCGAGTTTCGTCAGAACGATGCCGTTCAGGTCCAGGCTGGCGTCAAACTCTCCCGCGCTGTTGACCGCGTCCTGGCCGGTCATCGCATCGCAGACCAGCAGAATCTCGTTCGGCTTCACGCTGTCGCGGATATCCTTCAATTCGTTCATCAAGTCGGCGTCCACGTGCAGCCGCCCGGCCGTATCGAGGATGACCATATCGCGGTTTTGCTCGCGGGCCGCCTCCACGGAGCGCTTGCAGATGCGCGGCGGGCGGCCGCCGTCCTCCGAATAGACCGGGATATCGAGCTGTTCGCCGAGCGTCTTCAACTGTTCCACCGCCGCGGGCCGCTGCACGTCGGCGGCCACCAGCATCGGGGCGTGGCCGCGTTGCTCCAGGTAGCGCGCCAGTTTCGCCGCCGTCGTCGTCTTGCCGGACCCCTGCAGGCCGATCAGCATGACCACCGTCGGCCCATGTTCCGAGAACGCGATCCGGTGGTCCACGGGGCCCATCAGCCGGACCAGTTCATCGTGGACAATCTTGACGAATTGCTGTCCCGGCGACACGCTGCGCAGGACTTCCTGGCCCAAGGCCTTCTCCATGCAGCGTTCGCTGAAGACCTTGACCACCTTGTAGCCGACGTCGGCCTCCAGCAGGGCCATGCGCACTTCGCGCACTGCGTCGCGCGCGTTGCTCTCGGTCACCACGCCCAAGCCTCGAATCTTCTTGAATACCGTTTCGAGGCTCTGGCTTAGGGATTCGAACATGGCAGAGGTCTTCCGTCCGGGGACAAGTCCAAAGTACCGTATTATACCGCCGTTCGGGGATTTATCAAGTTAAACGGGTGCGTAATGACCCGGCCCGGCTGGTGTGGCAAGCTGCCCCTTGGGCTGCGACGTCTTGGCGAAGTGGGGCCGGTTGTGCGAAACACGTTGGCTGCATCCGCGATCCATCAATCGCTGCCATTGCGAAAAAGGCAAGAGGACGGCGGCATTGCAAGAAGGGCCATGGCGAGCGAGGGCGGGAGCAGGCGCCGATAGCTGGAAGAATGCCGCTCCGCCCGAGCGCGGGCTGTCCCTTTCCGTAACTCTGGCGCGTCCTTCCTTTTTCGCGACGGCGAAGCGGTTGAATCGGCCGGGCGGAAATGACAAAATACGTTCTGTGCGTTTGTGAACGGTGCAAACCGATGATTCCATAACCCGATTTGGAGGAAGGACCGAAATGGCCAGGAGTACTCGACTGCCCGACGCGCGGCAAAGCAAACCCCGGGGCATGACGTTCGGCGTATGCGCGACGTGCGACCCGCGCATTGACCGCCCGTCGCGGACACGCGCGCGGAACATCGTCGGCATGGTCGCCGACGAGATCGCCGACAAGGTCAAAATGCCTGACGGGTCATCCGTCAAAGTCGTATGGAGCCCGGTGCTGATTGACTCCGAACCCCAGGCCGACGTCGTTGCGCAGCAGTTCCGCAAGGCCGGTGTGGATGCGATCGTCTGCGCGCCCGACACGTGGGCGTTTCCGCAATTGAGTCTCATCAGCCTGCTGCAGCAATTCCCGAAGAACACGCCGATCAACCTCACGTGCGGCAACAGCGGTCCGAAGCCGGGCGTGGTCTTCACGCACGCCGCCGGCGGCGCGATCAGCCAGTACGGCCGGCTCGTTCACATCAACGTCGGCACGTGGCCGGACACGGGGCAGCGCCCGAAGATGACGCCCGCGACGGCCGAGGCGCTGGTGGACTGGTGCTACGGCGCAGTGACGGCCTCGGCGCTGCGCGGCCGGCGCGTGGTGATCTGGGGGCACGATTCCATGGGCATGGAGACCGCCCTCGCGCACGTGATCCCCACGCGCAATACCTTCGGCGTTGAAATTACGCGTCTCGACATGAAACTGCTCTCCGACATGCTGGCCAAGAAGGCTTACAAGGTCACGGAACTTCGCACGCTTCGAAAGTGGATTGACAAGCACGTCGGCAAGCGGCTGGAAGTTCGCACGAAGGCCGACAGCGAGCGCTTCGACAAGAGCTTGGCCATGTACCTCATCACGCGCGACGTGATGGACGACCTCAACGCCGTCGGCGGTGGATTCATGAGCCAGCTCGAGTGGGGCTCGGACAAGCGCGGAATCCCGCTACCCGTGGCCGATGTGATGGAGTCGCTGTTCAACTCCACGTTCGACCACAAGGGCCGCAAGCCCGTCTGCCCCTACGCCACCGAGGCCGACGTGCAGGGCCTGCTGACCATGCTCTTCTTCACCTATCTGACCGCGGGCAATCCGCCGCTCTTCATGGACTTCCGCAAGGTGTGGGAGCCGTGGGAGATCGTTGCGCTGGCGAAGAAGCTGAAGATTCCCACCAACGGCGACACGGTTTGGGAACAGCGCGGATTCGTGGACGGCGACAATTCCGGCAGCTCGTCGTTCGACTGGGGGGCGAAGCCCGGCGCCTCAATCAAGGAAATCATGTCGAACGTCACCATGCCGCAGGCCGACCCGGGCTACTTCCCCGGCCTCGGCAATTCCGTCACCTTCATGTCGCCCGCGGGCATCGAGGGCATCGCGGGACGCCTGGCCTACTCGGCCATCTCGGGCCTGTTCTCGCTCATTTGGGACGAGGCGTCCAGCATCGAGATGCCGAAAAAGCTCGCCCAGGCCGTCTGCAACACCTCGACGGCGACGTGGCCGCACACGTTCGTCGTGCCGAAGTACGCCACCATGGGCGAGTACAAGCAGTTCGCGCCGGCCAACCACTTCCACATGACGTGGGGACTGAAGCCCGCGCGCCTGCAATACTGGATGGACCTGACGAACGTCCTGTCGGTCACGCCGTGGAACGCCCGTCCGGGCTTCGTGGAAGGCGTAGATCGGCCGACGCCCTTGCTCCACCTGATCAACGGCGGGGAGAACCAGGCGAAACTCATGCTCGCCGGAAAGTAACGCCGCCGATTCGGAAGTGTCGAATGAAGAGCGCGCCGGAAGGCGCGCTCTTCATTTCAGGTTAGCTGGCAGGGGCGTCGGGGCGTCTTTCGTCGCCGGCATGCGCGTGCTTGTCGGACATGAAGAACAGCACCACCCCAAAAAGGGCCAACTGGCAGGCCGAGGTGACGAGAAACGGCTTCCTCAGTCCGGCGACCATCCCGATATAACCGCCCAGGAAAGGCCCGAAGGCAAAGCCGAGCGTGCTCATGGACGTCGCCCAACCGAACGCCTTGCCGATGGCATCGGACGGCGTGGCTCGCGAAATAGCGGCATTTGCCGCCGGCAACATGCCTGCAACGGTCAGTCCGAAGCATATCCGCAAGACAACAAGCTGTGACACGGTGACCGCGTAAGCGTGTCCAAACGAGGCGGCCGCCGCGCCCAGACAGCACGCCAAAAGGAAGCGTTTGTGGCCGAAGCGATCGCCCAGCAGGCCGAGAACCGCCGACGATATTGCGCCGGAAAGCGCGGCCACGGCGACGATGCCGCCCGTGACCGTGTTCAGCGTTTTAAGATTCGTGTGAATGTTCTTCACGATTAACGGAAACGCCGGATTCGCAATGGAATTGCTCACCCGAACAGCCAGCATGACCATGACGGCCGCCAGAAACCCTGGCAGCAGCAGTAGTTGCCTAAGAGAGCGCGCCGACTTGGATTTGTCCGGCGGGCGAAAGTCCTCGCGCGTTCCGAGGAGCGCCACAAGACTGCCTACAGCCAACACGACTGCGCCACACAGGAACGCCTTGCGGTAACCGAAGGCATCGGAGACAAGGCCGCCCAGAAACGGCCCGCCAGCCGCACCGATGAATACAGCCGAGTTCATCATGCCCAAGGCGAAGCCGCTGCGGCGCGCCGGCGCAACACTCGCCACCAGCGCAACGCTCGCGACCATTGTTCCGGTCAGCCCGCCCTGCAACAGGCGGCAGACGAGTAATTGCCAAGGCGTCTGGACGATCGCCATGAGACTCAGGACAAGCACACCGCCGACCATCGAACGGACGACCATAATCTTTCGCCCGTAGCGATCGGCCACGTTTCCCCAGATTGGCGAAGCAATGGAAAGGGTGACGCCCGCAGCGCCCAGACACAGGCCCGCCCAGAACGCCTGCGCCTTTTCGTCAATGACCCCAAGTTCCCCAATGTAGAACGGCAGGAACGGCATCGCGAAGGAGAATCCGGTAATCGAGCAGACTTGCGCGATGAAGGCCGAGACGAATGTCTTCTTCCATGCCGTCATGGGGCCGCGGTCCCGAAAGACAAAGACAGCCGCGCCGCCGTGGCGCCGCGTGCTGTCCACAAATGAGCGCAAGATGATTCACCGATTCTACCGTTCCGTTCGATTTGCCGCAAATGGCGGGGGCTTCACTCGCGTCAGTCCATGCACCCCCTTGCTTCGCAAGAGGGTGGCACCCGGCGTGGAGAACTCCGCGTCTTGCAGTGGGTGCCACCCTCAACCGAAGGTTGGGGGTGTTCGTGCTGCAAGAGCCCCACTCCATGGCTAAACCGCGGTCGTTTTCCTATAATCCGGTTCCCATGAACACGGACGAGACAAGCGTGCCGGTCTTGGTCATCCGCACGGGCGCGCTCGGCGACGCGGCGAACGCCGTTCGCGCGGTCGCCGGGCTGCGGGCGGCGTTGCCGTCGGTTCATGTGACCTGGGCCGCCGAGGGCGCGGCAATCGAGTTGGTCGAGGCCGCTCGCGTCGCCGATGAGGTGATTCCCTACCCCCGGGAGGAATTGAGCCGCCTCTTCAAGCGCCCGTGGCTCTGGCCGAAAGGCGTCTCGGTGCTGCTCCGGTTTCGCCGCGAGCTTCACAAGCGCAAGTACGACAGCGCGCTGGACCTTCAGGGGAACTTGAAGGGCGCGCTGATCGGATTGCTCTCGGGCGCGGCCGACCGGCTCGGGTTCGCCCGCGGCCACTGCCGGGAAATGAACTGGCTGTTCAACAATGTCCTGATCATGCCCGCGGGGAGGCGCATTCGGCGTGCGGAGAAATTCGCGGCCCTCGCGCAGGCGGTCGCGCCGGAGATGACGTTGGGACGGGTTAGGATTCCACGCGATGAAACGGCGGCTTCCCGGGTGAACGAGTTCCTGAGACCCGATTCCACCGGCCCGCTGGTCGTGGTGCATCCGGGAAGCAGTGCGTTCGCCGCGTTCAAGCGCTGGCCGGTCGAGCGCTATGGCGCGGTCTGTGCGCGCCTGCGGGAGAGCAGGGGGGCGCGGTGCGTCGTGACCTGGGGACCCGGGGAGCGGGACATCGCCGAAGCGGCGGTTACGGCTTCACGCGGATCGGCTCGGCCGGCGCCCGAGTTGCCCGTTCGCGGTTTGATCGAGTTGCTTCGCCGCGCCGACCTTGTTATCGCGGGGGATACGGGGCCTCTGCACATCGCGGCGCTGCTGGAGCGTCCGCTCGTGGCGATATTCGGCGCGAAAGACCCCGCCCTGTACGCGCCTTACGGCGCGCCGTGTGAGATCGTCCGCGCCGACGTGGAATGCAGCCCTTGCACGAAACGCAAGTGCGCCGACCTGCGATGCGTTCTGGAAATCGCGCCTGAAGGCGTGGCCGAAGCGGCCGAGAGAATGCTGGGGGCAAAGCGGGAAGAATAGGCGCGTATTCCGAGTGGGGTCAATTCAAGGCCCGCACCCCCTTGCTTCGCAAGAGGGTGGCACCCAGCCGTCGCAAGTGCGTGCCATTTGTGCCGCGTCCTCCGCATCGCGCGGATTTCCCACCCGCCCCCCGCACATGGGTGCCATCCTCAAGGCCCGTGGAACGGGCCTTGGGAATGCTGTCCGCGAAGCAGGAAGGTTGAAGGCGTTCTTGCTGGGCCACCAAGTCACAAAGACACGAAGAGAATCCTATGAGCGATCCGTTCTTCTCCGTGCTTCGTGTCTTGGTGTCTTCGTGGCTGGATCATTAATCCGTAATAACCACTACTCTTCCCGGTCGCCGAGGGGCAGGATCATGGCAATCTCGTCACAGTTCGGGAACTTGGGGCACTGCGCGCAATCGGTCCAGATCTTCTGCGGGAACCGGTCCTTGGGCACCTCCTCGAAGCCGAACCGGGCGAAGAAATCGGGCTGATACGTTAGTACGAACAATGTTTCCACGCCGAGTTGACGGGCCTCGTCCAGGCAGGCGCGCACCAGAGCCGCGCCGATGCCGCGCCGCCAATGCGTTTCCTGAACCGCTACGGAACGAATCTCGGCCAGATCGCTCCAGAGGTGAAGCGCGCCGCAGCCGACAATGCGGCCCGCTTCTTCGCAGACGAAGAAGTCGCGCAGACTCTCGGCAACCTGCCGCAACGTGCGGGCGAGGAGGAATCCCCGCCCGGCATAGTGCTGAATCAGCGCGGCAATGCCGGGACTGTCCTTGAGCGTCGGTTTACGGACCGGGACCGACGGCGTCTTCGGCGCGTTCATGCGCTATCCCTCTTGCTTCGCCAACAGACTTTCGGGGAATTCGATGTTCGTGTACACATTCTGCACATCGTCGTGGTCGTCGAGTTCGTTGACCAATTCCATCAGCTTGGCGCCGGTGTCCTCGTCAACGGCTACGCTGTTAGTGGGCACGCGGACGAGGGAGGCGTCTTCCATCGCGATTTCCTTGGCGGTCAGGGCGCTTCGCACGGCTTCGAGATCGGCGGGAGCGGTCGTGATCTCGTAGTATTCGCCCGATTGCGTCATGTCCTCGGCGCCGGCGTCCAGGACGATCTCCATCAACGTATCTTCGCCGACGGCCGATTTCGCGACCACCACCACGCCTTTCGGCTCGAAGGCCCACGCGCAGTTTCCCAACTGCGCGTTGCGGCGCTCCAGGATTTTCCGTATTTCGGGCGCGGTGCGGTTCCGCTTGTCGGTGAGGATTTCGATCAGAAAGAAGGTGCCGTTCGGGCCGACGGCTTCGTACATGGCGCCTTCGAGCTGGCCGCCGGCCAGTTCGCCTGTGCCCCGCTTGATAGCGCGCTCGATATTGTCCTTGGGCATGGAGACGGCGCGGGCGCGTTCGATCGCGTACTTCAGATCGAGGTTGGCGTCGGGGTTTCCACCGCCCTGCCGCGCGGCCACGATGATGGCGCGCGCCATCTTGCTGAAGAGTCTGCCTCTCTTTTCGTCCACGGCGCCTTTGCGGCGCGCGATATTCGCCGAGTGCGAGTGACCGGCCATTTTCGTTCTCCTCCTTGTCTCCGTTTCGGTTTCGCGAACCTTCCGAACGTCACGGCTGTTCGGGAAGGTCGGATGGAGGCTTGAGCGGTCGCACCAATGGGCGGGCGGGCGCGTCGGGGTCGGCGAGGATTTTTTCGACTTCTTCGACGTTCTTAATCACGCGCGCGCGTTCGGGAAACCGGTCTGACGCAGGCTCGGAATTCTCGATGGCCTTTCGCCAGTTCGCGAGCGCGTCCTGAAGGCGGCCCTCGACGAAGTAGATGTCGCCCATGTGCTGGTTGATGGTGGGGTCGTCCGGCATCTCCTTCAGCGCTTTCTCGATCAACGCGCCGGCTTCGCGCAGCCGCACGAGGTTGTCGTCCTGGAGCGCAAGCTTGTAATAGGCCCAACCGAGGCTGTCGAGATAGGCGGCATTCTCGGGTTCGGCTTCGAGTGCGGTCTTGACCAGGGCGACGGCCTCGTCGAGGTTCTGTCCCCAGAGTGCGAAGAGATACCCCAGGTGATTGCTCGTATCCGGATCCTTGGGCTCTTCGGTAAGGTTCTCGCGCAATTGGGCGACGGCCCCCTCGCGGTCGCCGTTCCGTTCCAGAAAATCGGCCAGAACCATGCGGATACGGCGCAGGTCGTCGGCGGGAAGAAGGCCGGCGGCGTAGTTGCGGAGATGGGCGAGGGCTTCGTCTTTCTTTCCGGACTTCCAGAACATGTCGGCCAGCGCGGCATGAACGCGCCAGTTCGCTCCCGGCCTGGCGGCGAGAACCTCGAGGAGTTCGCGCGCTTTATCGAATTGCTTCAGTTCGACGTGCAGCGACGCGGCGCGCAATTGAAGCTCGGATACCAGCCGGTCCGAGAATCCCTCGGCGGCGTCGGCGAGGACGCGTTCGAGGAGAGCGAGGGAGCGTTCCCGTTCCGGCCCGGTATCGGCCTCGACGGCCAGTCCGAGCGCGACGTGGGACACGGTCAGGCGCACGTCCAGCGGCAAGTCGTCGGCTTCCAGTAGACGGTTGAGTTCGGCGGCCGCCTCGGCCCGGCGGTCCGCCTTCAGATGGAGTTGGGAGAGGACCACTCGCACGCGGGCGTCTTCGGGATTGCGGGCGAGAAAATCGCCGGCGACCGTCGTTGCCTTCTCGTCGGATTGGTCCTTGTCCAGCAGGGCGATCAGGACGCGGCATAGTTGTCCGTTTTCCGGATTCGCTTCGAGAAGTCCGGAGAGAAACGCGATGCCCCGCTCCCGCATGGCGTCGAGGCCGTACAGTTCGGCGAGTTCCTCGATCAACTGGCTGGGCGCGATCGCGGTCAGGTCTTCGACCTGGTTCAGGTAGTTTTCGGCGAGGTCGGCGGCGCGTTGGAAGTCCCGCAACCTGACGAGGGTCGCAACGATGTGAATGAGAATCTTGGGATCGATCTCGCCGGAGCGGACGAGGGGTTCGGCGACTTTCACGGCGTCGTCGAATTTCCCCAAACGGATATGGCAGGCCGCGAGAAGTTGCACCAGGTGTGGGTTCTCCGGGTCGGCGGCGCGCGCGCGTTCGAGCGTGGCGGCGGCCGCATTCCAATGTTCGATGGACCGGCGGGGGTCGGCATTCTCCAGGCTCTGGGCGTCGAGAATGTGCAGCATGGCCGCGCCGTACGCGGCAAGAGACCGGACGCGGGGTTCGGGAAGAGGGTCGGGGCCGCCGGGGGGAGCGGCGCGTGCGCATCCCGCGAACACGACGGAAACGAACACGGCGGCGCACGCCGGCGGGGCGAACGCCCGGAGGTTTCTTCTTTTCGGGATAGGGGCCATTTTGCTCCAGCACGCTCTGATCGGCATCGGGCACTCAGCCCGAATATTTCACAGGCCGAACGCGGCCTGTTCGCAATTCGCATCCGCCGCAACCGTTGCGGCGGATGCTTCGGCGAGGCGCTGCCGCGCCTGGCTCAGGGAATGACTTTGTTCAAGGGATACTCAACAATTCCGGTCGCGCCCGATTTTCTGAGCGCGGGGATCAAATCCCGCACGATGCGCTCGTCCATGACGGTCTCCACGGCATATCCCACCCCGTTAGCGAGCGGCGAGACGGTGGGGCCTTTCAAGGAGGGCAGGACCGAGAGGACCGCTTCGAGGTTTTCCTTGTCCACGTTCAGTTTCAGCCCGACCTTGACGCGAGCCGCCATGGCCCCGTTGAAGAGCAGCGCCATAGCTTCCATCTTGCCGCGTTTCCAGTCGTCGGCCCACGATTCATGGCAAGCGACCAACTGCGTACGCGAGACGATGACGGTTTCCACGATGCGCATCCGGTTCGCGCGAAGGCTCGACCCCGTCTCGGTGCCGTCCACGACGGCGTCCACGATGTCGGGCGCCTTGGACTCCGTCGCGCCGTGGGAGAACTCGACGTCGGCCTGGATCTCGTGTTCGGCCAGGAATTTGCGCACGACGTTCACGAGTTCGGTGGATATCCGCTTGCCTTGCAGGTCCTTGACGGTTTGGATGTCGGAGTCCTCCGGAACGGCGACGACCCAGCGGAAGGGCGAGAGCGACTGCTTGCTGTAGGTCATCTCGGCGACGACGCGCACGTCGCTTTCGTTTTCGGCGACCCAGTCGTTGCCGGTAATGCCGCAGTCCA
>Ga0180438_10004819_pt1 | contig 19189 bp, 13 predicted proteins | sample SS_ome_12_FD_132455 | JGI IMG/M metagenome (GOLD analysis project Ga0180438, IMG submission 132455) | Hypersaline lake sediment archaeal communities from the Salton Sea, California, USA - SS_3_D_2 metaG | ecosystem: Environmental > Aquatic > Non-marine Saline and Alkaline > Hypersaline >...
CGACGCCTGGACGGAGACGTACGACAATCCTGAACTCTACGACTGGTTTCTGCGACACAGGCGGCGAAATGCCTCATAGCCTCGCCAAGTTGGGCGAGGGTCTCCAGCCAAGTTGGGCGCAGGTCTCCAGACCAAGCCCCCTCTGGCCTCGGTCACCCCAGTTGGGCGCGGGTCTCCAGACCAAGCCCCCTCTGGCCTCGGTCAGAGACCGGCCAGCAGAGAGACCTTCGGCCAACAGAGGCCAACGAAAGGAGGACGAGCCTATGATCCACACACTCACCGTCGTCTCCCACACCCACTGGGACCGGGAATGGTACCAGCCCTTCCAGGAATTCCGCATCCGCCTGGTTCAGCTCACCGACCGCCTGCTGGACCTGCTCGATCGAGACCCGGACTATCGTTACTTCACTTTCGACGGCCAGACCATCATGTTGGAAGATTATCTGGCCGTCCGCCCGGAGCAGGAGGAGACGCTGCGGCGCTACATCGGACAGGGCCGGCTGCTCATCGGTCCGTGGCACGTGCTGCCCGACGAGTTTCTCGTCAGTCCGGAGGCGACGATTCGCAACCTGATGTTGGGCGGCAAGGTGGCCCGGCGCTTCGGCCCCAGGATGCCCGCCGGCTACATCCCCGATTCGTTCGGCCACGTCAGCCAGTTGCCGCAGATCCTGCGCGGTTTTGGGCTGGACGCCGCCGTCCTGTGGCGCGGCGTCGGCCAAGCGCCCAACGAGTTCCGCTGGGCCGCGCCGGACGGTAGCGAGGTGCTGGTGATTCACCTGCGCGAGGGTTACGGCAACGCCGCCCATCTGCCGGACGACGAGGAGAGCTTTGTCGCCCGGCTGCAGGCGATCGCCGCCGCCTTGGCTCCCCACGCGGCGACGCCGCACTTGCTGGCCATGAACGGCACCGATCACCTGGAACCGATGCCGGACCTTCCCCGCCTCATCGCCGTCGCCGACGCCCGCTTGCCGGACCTGCACGTCCACCACGGCACACTGCCCCAGTTTATTGCTGCCGTGCGGGCCGCCGAACCCTCGCTCGAACTGCGCCACGGCGAGCTGCGTTCGCCGGAGCGAGCCCACCTCCTGCCCAACGTCTTTTCGGCGCGCATCTGGATCAAGCAGCGCAACGCCCGCTGCGAGACCCTCCTGGAAAAGTGGGCCGAGCCCTTCTCCGCCTTCGCCGCCCTGCACGGCCTGCAGACGCCGGTGCGCGGCCTGCCGGCGCTCACCTGGCAGGCATGGCGTTACCTCATCCAGAACCACGCGCACGACTCGATCTGCGGCTGCAGCGTAGACGCGGTGCACAAAGAGATGGACGTCCGTTTCGACCGGGTGGAACAGATCGGCGAGGAGGTCACCCGGCAGAGCCTGGTCGCGATTGCCGGAGCAGCGGACACGACGGCGCTGGCCGGATCGCCCGTGGTCGTCTTTAACCCGCTCGACGGCCCCCGCACCGACGTGGTGACGGCCCAGGTTTCCATGCCGCCCGACACACAGGCTTTCGAGGCGGTGAGCGAGCAAGGCGAGGCCGTCCCGTGCCAGGTGATAGGGCGAGAACTGGCCGGCGCAGAGGCCGTGGACCTGGATCGCGCCGTATTGCTGAGCATCGTGGCTGCGGCCAGGGAAGGGATCGTGCTTGGAGAAGGCATACAGGCGGTGGGGACGTCCGTCACTGGGGACACAGCTTCTATTCACCTGACGCTCGCTTCTGCTCCCGCGGCGATGGAGGCTGTAGAGCGAGGCAAGGCCGAGGTCCAGGCGGTGTTGGCCAACGAAGGCATCCGCCGTTTCCAGCTACGGCTGCACCGCCAGGTGAAACTGGACGTCTGCCTTGTCGCCCATGACGTGCCCGCTCACGGCTACCGGGCCTTTGGCATTCGCCCAGCAACCCCGTCAGCGGGTCCCGTCCTGCCCACCGGCGACGTTCATCGCATCGAGAACGCGTTCTACGTCGTCGAGGTCGATCCGGCAGTTGGCACCCTGACCGTGACGGACAAGCAGAGCGGGGCTGTCTTCCCTGGGCTGCACTGCTTTGTGGATGGCGGCGATCGGGGCGACGAGTACAACTATTGCCCGCCGGAGCGCGACCGGCTGGTAGCGGCCCCGAACACCCCGCCGACGGTGCGTCTGGTGGAGGGTGGTCCGGCGCGCTGGACGTTAGAGGTCTCACAGGTCTACCGCGTGCCAGCGAGCCTGGGTGCCGACCGCGCCGAGCGGAGCGACGTCCTGATCGACCTGCCCATCGCGACCTGCGTCAGCCTCTCGCCCGGCGTGCGGCGGGTAGAGTGTGTGACAACCGTCGACAATCACGCCCGCGACCACCGCCTGCGCGTCCACTTTTCGACGCCGGTCCAGACCGGGGTCTCTCACGCCGAGGGGCACTTTGACGTGCTGGCCCGCCCGCTGGCGCTGCCGCCGCAGGCCGGGGACTGGCCCGAGCAGCCGGCCCCGACGCAGCACCAGCGGACCTTTGTAGACGTGAACGACGGCCGGGTGGGGTTGCTCCTCGCCAACCGGGGCCTGCCAGAGGTCGAGGTGATTCCCGGCGACGAGGGCGTGACGGCCGCGCTGACGCTGCTGCGCTGCGTCGGCTGGCTGTCGCGGGACGACACGCACTGCCGCCGGGGTCACGCCGGGCCGGGCCTGCCCACACCGGGTGCGCAGTGCCTCGGCCGGCAGACTTTTGAGTATGCCCTGGTCCCCCACGCAGGTAGCTGGGAGAACGTTTACCGCCAAGCCCACGCCTTCAATGCCCCGCTGCGCGCCACCGCCGTGCCCGCCAGCGACGGGCCACTCCCCGCGAGCCTGAGCTTCCTGCAGATCATCCCGTCTGACTTTGTGATCACCGCGGTCAAGAGAGCAGAGGACGGCGACAGGTTGATCGTGCGCGGGTACAACATCACCGGCACGGCCCAGGAGGTCACCATAACACTGGATCGTCCCGTGCGCCGGGCGACGCGCGCCAACCTGAACGAGGACCCGCAGGAGAAATTGGTCGCTGACGACGGCGCGGTGCGGTTCGTCGCCCGTGCCAAAGAGATCGTGACGCTGCAACTCGAAGCCTAAACCGGCCTTCGAGAGACCTCAAGGCACCTCTCCTTGCCCGCTCGTCACACGCCTATCGCCCCCACACGATCTCTCCCCTCACCAGAGTCAACTGGGGCCGGCCCTGCCGATCCAAGACGACGACGTCGGCGTCGCACCCTGGGGCAATGCGTCCCTTGTTGCGTGCAAGTCCCAACACACTGGCAGGGTTGAGAGATACCATCCTCAGAGCATCGGCCAGAGCACAGCCAGTAAAGTCCTGGACGTTGATCATCGCTCGATGCATCGTCAGGACACTGCCAGCGATGGTGCCGTCGGATAAAGTGGCTTTCCCATCCTTGATGGTGACCCGCTGCCCAAACAGTTGATAGACGCCATCCCCCAGACCGGTTCCAGACATGGCATCGGTGACCAGGACGAGACGATCAGGCCCCAGCACGCGAAAGAGCATTTGCACGGCTGCCGGATGAACGTGGATTCCGTCGCAAATCAGCATCACCATGGCCTTGTCCGACGTCAGCGCGGCTCCTACCACGCCTGGCCGCCGGTGATGCAACCCGCTCATCGCATTGAAAATGTGGGTTACCAGGGAGAAATCCCCGCTCAGTGCAGATGCCGCCTCCTCGTAGGACGCATCCGTGTGGCCCAGGCTGGATAGAACGCCCGCTTCAGCCAACTGTCGGGCCACCATCCGCGAGCCGGGAAGGTTAGGCGCCAGAGTCACCAACCGGATGTATCCCTTGGCAGCCCTCAAATAGTTCTCTACCTCATCGACGTCCGGCGCACGCAACACCTCGGGCGGGAACGCCCCCGGCTTCCTGGGGTCGAGGAAAGGCCCTTCGAGATGAATTCCCAGCGGTTGAGCGCCCCCTTGTTGAGCGGCGATAGCGTCGGCAGTGGCTTCCAGGGCTCGCATCAAGGTGGGGGGATCGCTGATTTCAAGAGAGATGAGATAAGAGGTCGTGCCCCAGCGAGGGAGCATGTCCGAAATAGCAGCCAAATCCTCAGCGATACGCCCCACTTGGCTCAGCGCGTGCCCGCCGCATCCGTAGAAGTGGAGGTCGATGAAACCAGGGATGACGCTCCCTCCGTTGGCATCAATTCGCTCCACCTGTTCTGGTAATGCCACTGCATCGGCAGACCCCACGGTCTGGATGATGCCACCCTCGATCGTGATGGCGCCGCCTGGAATGACCTCAGTTGGGGTGTAAACCGTGCCATTGACCATACATTTCATGGCTTACTGCTCTCCAGTGACATCCCGCTTTGGGCCCTGCACCGTCGCTAAAGGGCCTTCTGGAAGCGCTCGAACTCGCGAAAGACCTCCTGATTATGCTCCGGGGGAATCTCTTCAATGTTGGCTGACACAAAGATGGACAACGGCACATTGCGGGCCATCAGCTTCTCGGCCACCTGTGCGACCAGGGCCATCGAGATAGCCGTGACAGACAACGTCGAACCCGCCGCAACGCGTTCGGGCCGGCCTTCCAGAGCGATCAGCGCATCCACGGGCGGAACACAGTTGTCGATCGCGACGTCTGCCACGTCTGCCAGCTTTTTGCCGGACGAGTGTTTAGGCTCCTGGATACGATAGTTGGCCATCGACGTCACGGCGACGACAGAAGCTCCCACCTCTTTGGCTGCCATCGCCACCTCGATGGCGGCGGCGTTCAACCCACCGTGCGAGAACACGAGCACGGTATCTTTTCCCGTCAGGTTGTAGGACTGCAACGCATTTTGAATATATCCTTCTATACGTTCCAGCCAGAGCAGCTCTCGCGCGCCGCCTGGGCCAACGACGCTAAACCACATCAGACGGGGATCCAGCATGGGCACGAAACCTACAAACGATCCATAACGCGGAAAGATATCCAGACACGGGAGCACCGAATGACCGGAGCCAAACAAATAGACCGCGCGCCGGTTGGCGATCGACTCGGCCATCAAACCCGCCGCCTTGTCGATGTTGTCCCCTTGGGTGGTTCGGATAGTCTGGATGAGTCTTTCAGCTTCCGAGAGATACTTGTCTGCTAGCATTGAAACCTCCTTGGTATGCAATGGTGTAGAGTGCGTGACAGCGCACTTGTTCACTTCAGAAGCCCTTTCGTCATGCAACAATAACCAGGTCTGCGAGTCCGGGATCTGTTTCGGCCTCGCCCCGAACTCGTTCGGGGCTCCGATACGCCCGTCCTGACGCTTCCTGGCGCTGGCAGATTCAACTGTCGTGACATGATAAAGGGGTCTCACTTCAGAATGAGAGATGTGGCTTCGAACGTGTAACTATCCCCGGTGAACTCGGGCAACCCACCCACCGCACGCTTCGCCGGCATGAACGCCTGGGCGTATACAAAACCTGATTCCAGGCCCCGAACCCGAGCCATGCTCCGGTAGTAAGACGAGTACGGAATGCCCAAACTGGCATCCCGCGATCCGCCATGCCTCCCCACAGAACGGCGAAAAAGCTCGTAGCAAGCCAGAGCATCCAGCCAGAGGTCATATACCTGACGGATATCAAAGTAGATGGATGGTCTGAATCCGTCGAGGTCTTCACAATTCTCGCCAAAGTAAAGCTCACGCACACGATGCGCCGGGTGGCCGCACTCGACACTCTCGTCAGCGGCAAGCCTGGCAGCACGCACGACATTGTAATGCGTCGCCACGTGCCGCGGATGCCAGCTCCCACGCCAATGGGTAATGACCAGATCCGGCTTCAACTCCCTGATCGCCGCGCAGAGCGACAGAGCCACCTCGTCTGAAATTGGCACCTGACCAGCCGGGTAACCCATCCACCGTGCCTGGCTCCCCAGAATGTGGGCCGCCTCCTGCAGCTCCCTCTCTAGCTGGCGAGCGTAAGTCTCTGGCTTCTTACTCGGATCGCCGCGCTCGCCTAGCGTCATGTGCACCAACGTCGCGCAATGTCCGTGAGAAGTAAGCTTGGCGAGCAGTCCCCCGGACATCACCTCAGCGTCAAAGGCATGCGCCCCGATGGCCATCGCGTGCATGTGCAGGCTCCTTCCACGGTCAACGTCTGCTCACGTGTGCCGGGGAGGCGGCAGCGAGATCTTGCCCAGGATGGCATGGTGGCGGGCACCTGTGGCATGAGGTACGTTCGCTGGGTTGCCCAAGAGTGTTTCGTCCGCCAGTACAGCCCAGGTTATGGCTTCTCGGGCATCGCCTGACAGGCCGAAATCCTCGTGTGTCTTGACCACCACCGGTGCCAGCCTGTCGGCCAGAAGCGAGACCAGAGTGGGATTGTGAACGCCACCGCCGCCGAGCACCGCCTCGTCGAGCTTGCCGTCTGGGTAGGCGAACTTTTCATAGGCATAGGCGATCGTCTCGGCCGTGTAGAGAGTTAACGTATGAACCACGTCCTGTGTGGTCATGCCCAGATGCCTGGTGCGATCGAGAACCTCGGCAAAGAAGGCATCCCCAAAGGTATCCCGTCCAGTCGTCTTGGGCGGCCTGGTAGCCAGGTAAGGATGGGACATCAGCCAGGACAACAGGTCCTCATTGACCTTACCCTGGGCGGCGATGCTGCCGTCCACATCGTATTGCATCTCATCCCGGGTAAAATGCCGCACCGCAGCGTCGATGAGCATATTGCCCGGGCCAGTATCGAAGGATTGGATGTCGTCCATCGTCGCACCGGCGTGGAGCACGGTGACATTGGCGATGCCGCCGATGTTCTGTACCGCCCTTGAAATCACGGGGTCGTGGAAAAGTACGAAATCCACGTAGGCACTCAACGGAGCCCCATGCCCTCCCGCCGCCATATCTGGGGGGCGCAGATCGGCCACCGTCGCGATGCCGGTTCGCTCGGCAATGATGGCTGCCTCAGCGATCTCGACCTGCCCCCCGTGTCCGTTGTTGTCCGGGCTGGGGGGGTCATGGTAGAGTGTCGTGCACTGAGCGCCGATGACCTTGACTTGAGAGGCATCTACGTCAGCTTTTTTCATCACCCTCAGCGCAGCATCGGCGAACACCTGGCCAAGCACAACCCGCGTGCGGCAGAATTCCTCTGCGGTGAAGAGATGGGGAGGATACAACTTTATGATCCTGCCTCGCTCTTCAGAGGTGAAGGGGATGGTCTCGTGAGCAAGCAAGGCAACCTCCCGCTCCAATCTGCAGCCCGATGTCTTTATCAGAGCAGCGCTGATCCCATCGCACGAAGTGCCCGACATCAACCCAACCGCCAGACGCTCTTCAGAGGGAGCGTAAAATTCAACCATGACCTCATTCCTCCTCACTATCACTGCCTTAACCGCGGATCCAAGACGTCCCTCAACCCGTCTCCGAGCAGGTTGAAGCCAAGTACTGCCAACGCGATGCAGACGGAGGGAGATACCACCGTCCAGGGCGCAAACTCCATGTTCGACCGCGCCTCGTTGACCATGCTGCCCCACGAAGGAGTGGGAGGCTGCACTCCCAACCCCAGAAAGCTCAGCGATGCGTCGGTGAGTACGCCTGCAGCAAGAGCCAGGGTAACCTGCACGACGATGGGAGCCATCACGTTGGGCAGAATATGCCGCAAGATGATCCGGACGGGTTGCGCTCCCACAGCTCGAATGGCCGCCACGTACTCCTCTTCCTTGACCGACAGTGTCGGCCCGCGAGCCGTCCTGGCAAAGACCGGTATCGATCGAATGCTGATGGCCAGGATGACATTCTCCTCGCTCGGCCCCAGCATAGCCACGATGACCAGGGCGAGGATAAGGCCGGGAAACGAAAACATGATATCCACCAGGCGCATGGTAAGACCATCTATCCAGCCACCCAGGTAACCGGACATGACACCCATCATAGTCCCCAGGACAGACGCGCCAAACACCGCCAGCAGGGTAATCTTCAGAGAGCTTCTCGCCCCTACGAACAATCGGCTCATAATGTCCCGGCCATAGTCATCGGTACCAAGAAGGAACTGGCGATTGGGAGGCTGCAACAACGCCTCCATGTTCATCTCGAGTGGATCGTGCGGGCTGATGAGCGGGGACAACAGGGCGACTGCGATGTAGAGGACCACCAGACCCAGTCCTCCCAGGCCGTTCCAGTTCTTCAATAACCTTTGCCAGGTAGCCATGACACAATACTCTCTTCCACCACTCCACCTACGTGTACCTGATGCGGGGATCCACAAAAGCGTACGCCAGGTCAGAGATCAGATTCATCAACACATAGCACAAAGCGATAAAGAGAATCGAGCTCTGAACCATGGCATAGTCACGCTGATAGATGGCATAGAGTGCCAAGCGGCCCACGCCGGGCAGCGCATAGATCTGCTCGATGATGACGGTTCCACCCAACAGTCTTCCAAAGCGGATACCTACCAGGGTGATCACGGGGATCAGAGCATTCTTCAAGCAATGTCTCACGATCACCGCATCCTCCTTGAGCCCTTTGCTGCGGGCAGTACGCACATAGTCCTGACGCAGCACTTCCAGCATGGAAGAGCGGGTCATGCGTGCCACGCCGGCTGCCATAGACATGCCTAACGCGACCGCAGGAAAGAACATCTGCCGCAGATTCTGCACGGGATCCTCAGAAAAGGGGACAAAGCCCGATGCGGGAAACCAATGAAACACGACGGACAGGATCAAGATGGTCAGAATAGCAACGACGAAATTGGGCAGCGCCATTCCTGCCAGCGAAAAGAGCCTGGCCAAGACATCAACAAGACCGTTGGGCTTGAGGGCAGACGCAATGCCAAGCGAAATGCCAACTGGCAGAGCGATAGCTAGCGTCACGACTGCCAGTTCAACCGTCAGCGGGAAACGCTCCAGAACCTCTGACATCACCGGCCGGCCGGTACGAATCGACAGACCCATATCCCCATGCAGAACTGAGTTGAACCAGACGACATATTGCTGCAAGATCGGCTTGTCCAATCCATAGTAAGCGCGTAAGGCAGCTTCCTGTTCTTCGGCCAGGATGGAGCTGGTGCCGAGAATCAGATCGATCGTGTCCCCCGGGATGAGGCGAACGCTCACAAAGACGAGAAAGGACAGCGCCCACAAGGTAACAAGAAGCCACAACAAGCGGCGTATGAGGTATCTGGACATGCGTGTTGGCCCTCTGACGAGACAGAGACAACCGGGTTGTCCCAGGGACAACCCGGTTGTCATCCAGGTATTATTTATCCAACCACATTTCCCGCGCGTACACGATGGACGTATCGGACATCACCGTGACGCCCTTGACAGACGCCTGGTGGACACGGAACTGGTTCGCCACGGACAGCCAGACCATCGGAGCGTCTTGCACCAACTCACGCTGGAGTTCGTCGTAGTAGGTCTTGCGCGTTGCATAATCGACGGTCGTCCGCCCCTTCTCCAACAGGTCGTCCACCTTGTCGTTCTTGAACTTGAAGACGTTGGTGCCACCCTCGCTGTGGAAAGTGCGGTAGAGCATATAGTCCGGGGAGGGACTGCCCGAGTTCCCGCCACAGAAGCTGTCAAAGTTGCTATTCTTCCAGTTGTCGATGTACAGGCCGCGCTCAACCTGCTCGATCTCGACCTCAACGCCGATGTCCTTCAGCTGATCTTGCAGCACCTGCGCTCTGGCTCTGGCCTCGTCACCAAGCACCATGACCGAGAACCCGAATCCATCCGCATACCCGGCCTCAGCCAGGAGCGCCTTCGCCTGATCCAGGTCTCGCGTGTAGTTGGGGTACTCGCTCAGTGGCAGCGCCCACTGTTCCAGCGACGGCGGCAGCGGGCCTGTGATCTCACCCTCGCCCAGTAGTATAGCATCGATGGTCGCCTGGCGATCTACGGCGTAGCTGAGCGCCCGCCGGACGCGTGGATCGGTGAAGGGTTCTCGCTCGCAGTTGAAGGCCAGAAAGGTATATGTGAGACGCGGCGCAGTGGTGACCGCAAGCGTCTTGCTGGCCCGGGCCAACTGCGCGTTCTTGGCGTCCAGGTCAGCCACGTCGATCTCACCCGTGCGCAGTCCGGCCAGGATGGTCGCCTGATCGGGGATGACGCGCCACTCGATGGCGTCTAGATAGGGCAGCCCTTCGAGGTAGAAATCTGGGTTGCGCTCGAGCCGCATGTAGCTGTCGGGCACCCACTCGCCCAGCTTGAAGGCGCCCGTGCCCACGACATCCCTGGCCAGATCGCCCTCCGTGGCGACTCTCTTGGAGACGATGGACGCGTTGGGATGGGCAATGTTGATCAGAAACGCAGGGTTGGGCCCGGTCAGGGTAATGACCACCGTGTACTCGTCTGGCGTCTCGATCTTGTCAATGACATCCAGGAAAGACTTGGCGGGCGAGCCTGTCTCGGGATCCAAGACACGGTCGTAACTGAACTTGACGTCCTCGGAGGTCAACTCATCCCCGTTGTGGAATTTGACGCCCTGGCGCAGGTGGAATGTGTAGACCGTATCGTTTTCGATCTCCCACGACTCACACAGTTCCGGCTGTACCGACAGGTCCGTACCAAGCCTGGTCATCGTGCTGTAGACCAACTCATAGAGGCGCAGAGACCGGTGCAGAGGGTTCGTATGCGGATCGAGCCCTAGAACTTCGTCCACCATGGCCCAGATCAGGGTGCCGCCCCGCTCAGGGGCCGGAGTGGGTTCAGGCGTTGCGGTGACGACTTTTTCAACAACCTTGGTCTCGACCTCCTTCACAATCTTGGTCTCGACCTCCTTGACAATCTTGGTCTCAACCTTGGTGATCGTCTCCGGTGTCGGCGTTGGGCCACAACCGGCCAAGAGGCTGACCAAGGTAACCAATGCCACCAGTAACACGACATGCTTTCTCATGATTCCCTCCTTTATGTAGAGTCTCACTTTGCCACTCGACCAAAGATCGGGACGGCCACTCCCTCGACTAACTCTTGTTGCCAGCACTCCTTTACACCTCAAACGAGCCTAGACAATGAACCTCAGCAACTTTTCTAGATTCTCCACTGGCATCACGCGCAACCCACCTGTTCATGTTCGCGCGCCTTCCACAGTTCCCCTTCGGGAACTGTGGAACCGTAGCCCACACTCTCAACGGCTGGGTTATCCAACTCCTCACTCGCCAGCCAGCACCCTCCTTGGGTTGTCCACCACAAGCCGCTTCTGATCGTCTTCCGTGAGCCCCTGCTGGCGGGCTTCCGGCAAGAACCGGCCCAGCAAGTAACTGTAACCCCACGAAGCAAAGGTCTCTGGATTCCTATCATGCTCGGAACCCATGTCCTGGGAGACGACGATCTGGCCGGCGTAGCCGCGCTGCACCAGCCCGAGCAGGGTCTGGAGCCGGCTTTGCTCGGAGATGAAATACTGCTCCTTCTCGAACTCGTAGCGGTTGTATCCCGCGGTTTCCGCCCGCGTGTAGTCGAATCGCTCCTTGCCGATGGTGTCGAACCCAACGCTCGCGCCGCGTCGAAGGATGCGCTCGTGATAGGCGAGGTTGCTGTTCAGGTCCGAATGGCCGATCACCACCCGCCGCATGTCCACGCCCTCCTCCAGAAAGATCTGCGCCTGCTCCGGCCCCATCGTGCCGAGGGTGGCATGGGTGGTGATGGGAAAGCCGGTACGCAGGTGAGCCCGCGCTGCCCCGCGGAGCACCCGCTCCTCAGGTCCGGTGATCTGCTGCTTGCTGGTCATCACCTTGATGATGCCGGGGCAATACTGAGAGCCGTCGATGCCCTCCGTGAGGTTTTTTACCATAACGTCTGCGATCTGATCGGGCGTCAGTTGATATGCCCAAAAGCCGCCCATTCTGCCGTGGAAGTGGTGGTAATACTTTTCCTTTGAGCAGCCGGTTGCAAAGACGACATTGACGCCACTTTCGCGTGATAGCCGCGCCAGATCCTCCAACTGCGGGAGGGACCGGGTCGGTGAGCAATCCACCACCGTCCGCAGACCGTACACGTCGCGCGCGTGCTGCAGTTCGCGAATCACGTCTTCCATCGTGAAACGCAAAGAAAAGGGAGGCTTGCCCGGCGGCGAGGGGATTTGCGGCCGCGGGACGAGATGTTCGTGCATCATCGTGATGCCCAGAGCCTCCGGCTCGACCGGGCCGAGAATCGTCTGAATGGCTGTCATGGCATTCTCCTTAAAGAGAGTACAGTTTCAGCTTGCGACCTGACCAAAGTATTGGCACAGCAACTCCCCACAGGACTCTGGTATTGCTGTCCACTCCCTGCTGCCCCACATGAGCCTACAGGGTGAATCTCAGGAACTTGCTTGGGTTCTCGACCAGCATCATGCGAATGGCGTCTTCAGAGACCCCTGCCTCACGTAGACGGGGGACGAAACTTTCGAGCAGATAGGCATAACCCCACTCACCGTGCGTATTGGGATTCAGGCACGCTTCCCTGGCAGACATATCTTGCGACAGCATGATCTGATCGGCGTACCCGCGGTCGATCAGTTCGACCAGACAGGCCAGGCGATCGTCATCCTTGCGATAGTGGCGCTCCGCCAGGTACTCGACACGAAGGTCAGGCCCTGCCTCCCACCGACCACGATTCTCCTGGATCACGTAATCATAGCGTTCTTTGCCAATTGTGTCGTACTGGACATAGGCACCACGCTTCATGATGGCCTCGTGGGTGTCCAGGTCTGACCGCAGATCCTGGTGCCCGATGACCACCCGCGACAGGTCAACGCCCTCGTCTTCGAGGATGTCGAGCTGTGCCAGGCCCATGGTGCCCAACGTGGCGTGTGTGGATATCGGTGCTCCCGTGCACAGATGCGCGCGAGCCGCAGCGCGGAACACCTTCTCCTCCCGAGGGTTGACCCGATTTCGGAAGGTGCCTATTTCACCGATGATTCCGGCCTTGATGCCGCTGTCACCTGCTCCCTCGGTCAGCTCTTTGACAAAGAAATCCTTGAAGTCGTCCACACCCCAGTCGAGCACAAAGGGAGGATAGAGAGGTTCCTTGTAAAAGCCGGTAGATACGACGATGTTAAGACCTGTCGCCTCACTGAGCTGGCGCAGTGTGCCTGGGTCGGGTTGATGATGGCTGGCCGTCACGTCGACCAGCGTCTTACCTCCGGACTCGGCAAAACGGGACGTTGTCTCGATGAGAAAGGCCAGCCCGTCCTGCTGACGTTTTCCGTCCTTCCCAGCAACCCACGGCCAGAAATGCTTGGGAGGCATCCGGAGATGCTCGTGTGTCATGGTGATCCCAAGCTCGTCGGGCGAAATATCGCCTCGCACGGTTTGTATTTTGCCAGTTTGCACGTTTTACCTCTCCTTTTCTCTGCTGTCCATGTCTGTGAATCAGTGGGTGGAGAATTCCTCTGCCACCAACTCGACGGAAAAGATATAGTTGTCTCCCCGATAGACCGACTCCACGTACTCGAACAGGCGCGTGTCCTGATCGAGAGTCCTGCGCCGGATCAGCAACACCGGCTCACCGCACTGAATGCCAAGGATCTGGGCCTCACGCGATGAGCGACACAGACCCGCCTCCAGCTCCTCCTGTGCTCGGGTCGGGATCACGCCACATCGTTCGATCAGCAGCTCATACAACGAGTGGGATAGATCCTCCTCCAGGATGGCCTCGCAACCGTCAAAGGACAGATGGCAGCACTCGATCGCCATCGGCTCGCCATCGGTCAGGCGCAGACGCTCGATCAGCGCGACTGGCTGCGCGACCTCGATCTGCAGGGCGTCCGCCACCTTGGGCCGGGCAGGCACCATCTCCAGACGCAAAACCCGCGCACTCGCCTGCTTGCCACGGGCACGCATGTCCATGGTATAGCTCGTTAGTTGGGACAGTCGTTTGCGAATCTTGGGCCTGGCCACAAAGGTGCCGCGTCCCTGTTCACGGCGCAGCAGGCCATCGTTGACCAACTCGGCGAGCGCCTGCCGCACCGTCATGCGGCTGATGCCGTAGGTGTCGCACAGTTCCCGCTCAGAGGGAATGACATCGCCCGGCTTCCATTCGCCGTGTTCGATGCGGGTGCGGAGATCTTGCATCAATTGATAATACAGCGGCAACACATGGTTACGTTCGATCATGATCCTGGACTAGTCATCATAATGTATAGACCAGTTAATTATAACACACAAGATTTCATTTGTCAACATTTCTCCTGCTTTTCGCTCGCCGCTCGCTGAGGGCCGATAATTATAGGTCTTTCCGTTTAAAATGCAGACTTGATTCCGACTGCGTTGCACCTGGACTACGTCATTTGTCGTAGCCTCTCGGTCATTTGACGGATAAGAACGGTTGTGAGAGTAGTCTTTTTGTCCGAGTCGAAATGAGTCTTCGGGCCGATGTGCGCGGGGGTCAGGTATGGTATCATGGCCTCAAACGATACAGGAACCAGATAGGGGGAGAGATGGTGATAAAGAGTCATGCGTTAACATTGATCGTCGCCGCGCCGGGACGGTTTCGGGACAGTCTGCGGGCCTTATTGATAGCCCTACCCCAGATAGGGTGCGTACGTCAGGCAAACGACACGCCATCGGCGCTGAAGGCAATCACGGAACACCGGCCGGCCCTGGCATTCCTGGACGGTAGCTTGTCTGGCGATCAGGCGTGGGCCGTATTGAGACAGATCAAGATCGAATGGCCTCAGACGCGGTGCATCGCCCTGGCCAACAATGGTCGGCAGCAACGGGAGGCCCAGGCTGCAGGTGCCGACGCTGTGCTAATCAAAGGCTTTCCGGCAGCAAAGCTCTTTGAGACCGTAGACAGACTGCTGCCTGAAGAAGCATGTTACGAAGGAGGTGTTGTTCGATGAACAACCACAAAAGAACACCTGACAGGTGTGGACGAAGGGCTGATTATCGTGTCACTGTGCCAACGGGGCTCTTGGCTTTGCTCGTTATCTTGGCCCCACTGCTAACCGCGGCAGCGCCTGCGCCGCCACATGATCCGTGGTGGGCCGACTACTTTGCCAATACGACCTTGAGCGGTTCGCCCGCCCTGAGCCGCCACGACCAGGACATCAACTTTTACTGGGGCAACGGATCTCCCGGCAAAAGGGTTCCCGCCGACAACTTTTCCGCCCGCTGGACGCGGAACGCGTGGTTCGATGACGGCACCTACCGCTTTACCGCCCGCTCCGACGATGGGCTGCGCGTGTGGGTCGGCGAGACCTTGGTCATAGATGCCTGGTACGATCAGCAGGCCAACCCGATCATTCGCGATCTGCACATCAGCCACGGCGTCTATCCGATGCGGGTGGAATACTATGAACACAGCGGCGGCGCACTGATCCAGGTCAGTTGGCAGCGACTCCAGGGAGAGCAGAGCTGGCTAGGCGAGTACTATGCCAACAAGAACCTGGCCGGCAAGCCGGCCCTGATCCGCACCGATGCGGCCATCAACTTTGCCTGGGAGTGGGACTCCCCGCATCCAGACATTCCCCAAGACCGCTTCTCCGTTCGCTGGACCCGAATCCTGGGCTTTCCGGCGGGGACCTATCGCTTCCATGCCGCCGCGGACGACGGCATCCGCATCTGGGTGGACGACAGGATCGTGGTCGATGCCTGGTACACGCAATCGCTGCCCAACGACCATTGGGGAGATCTCGTCCTGGATGAGCAGCCACACCAGGTCAAAGTCGAGTACTTTGAGGACGGCGGCGGCGCGCGCATCCACGTATGGTGGGAACATCTCGGTGGGTTCACTGCCTGGAAGGGCGAGTACTATGACAACCGCAACATGTACTGGCCACCGGTGATGATACGCGACGACGCCGAGATCAACTTTGACTGGGGGACCGCACCGCCGGTGGAGTGGATGCCCGACGACAACTTTTCCGTTGTCTGGAGCCGGGAGACGACATTTGACCCAGGCTACTATCGCATCGCCGTCCAATCTGACGATGGCGTCCGCGTCTGGTTGGACGGCAGACTGATGATAGACAAGTGGCACGACATGAACTACGAACTGAACTATGTGGATGGCACCTACCTGAACGGGACGCACCGCTTCAAGGTAGAGTACTTTGAGCAGAACGGCAACGCACGCATCCACTTCTGGGTCAGCCCCACGCCGTGGAAAGCCGAGTACTTTGCCAACCCCGACCTGACCGGCGAACCGGCGTCCGTCCAATTGCACGAGAAGCTAGACTTTGACTGGGGTTATGGTGCGCCAGCCCCGGGCCTGCCTGCTGACAATTTCTCGATTCGCTGGACGACGAGTCAACAGTTTCGGGCTGGTCAGTATGCCTTTGACGTCATCTCGGACGATGGGGTGCGCCTGTACGTCGATGGCACTTTGGTGCTCGACAACTGGCAACCAGCGTACGCTGCCAGGTCGGTGACGCGCTACCTGACGGCCGGTGAGCACGAGATCGTCCTGGAGTACTTTGAGCGGACGGGCGTGGCCCTGGCAAAGCTGAATTGGACCTATCGATCCACGGGGGCCGTACCAAAGTAAGCACAAGTAACCTCCTTACCTCTCAACAACAAGCGGTAGCTTTTCCTGAGAACCGTCGGGCGCTTCCTCGCCCGGTCTCGCAACAGGTCACCGGCTTCAGACGCCGCAATATCTGAGGCCGGTGACTTGCTTTCCTGTTTGGCCAGAGCCTATGCCGCATTCCTCGGAAACTCGGTCCTTGGCTTTAATCTAAACTCAAGGTATAATTGACGCCAGACAAGTTGATCTCCCAGGATCAAAAATCAGGTCGAGGAACGGTACTGCCCAATGTCTCACACCTTTCGTGATCTCCTGTCTCAAGATGAGGACCGTCCTGGCACGCTCTATTTTGGCGGAGTGCGCATGGCCCTGTTGGACGTCGAGGCTGGCTTCTGGGCACTGCGCCGCCGGATGGAAGCGCTTGTCGGTCGGCGCCTGACCGACGCCGTATTGCAGCAGGCCGGCGCCAATGGTGGCGCTTCCTTCGCTCGCACCTTTGCCCCGGACGTGCCAGCGGACATGGCACCGCAGGCCCTGCGCGACTGCGTGGCCGCCTATCAGGCCGCCGGCTTTGGTCAATTTGACATCGAGGTCCTGGAATGGCCGATCGGTCGCGTCGTCATCCGAGGGACAGACACGTTCGAGGCGTGGATGATGCGCCAACACGGGCAGAAAACCGAGGAGCCTATCTGCTCCTACACGGCGGGTGTCCTGGTCGGCTTTGTCAATGCGCTCATCGACCGGCGAGACGTCGTCTGCGTCGAACGCGCGTGCCAGACTCAAGGTGCCGAATCCTGCCTGTTCGAGCTTCTGCCCATCGAGGCCGCCGGCACCTCCCCCGTCATTGCCTTTGACCCCGATCCGTTCCTCAGCCACCAATTGAACCTGCTAGAGATCCTTTTCGATCACATGCCCATGGGCATTGCCATATTCGACCGAGATCTTGTGCTCCGCCGCTGCAACCCCACCTGGGCCGGGTTCATCGAGCGCTACACTCCCTCGACGTTCGGTCAAGTGGTGCCGGGCGCGCACTTCTTCGACCTGGCCCCCGGCGTCGAGGACTCTATCACCCCAATTATCAAGCAGGTACTGGTTGGTGAGACGGTGCGTATGGACGCCTTCCGCTCAGAGAGTGGTGGCATTGTTTCCTACTGGGACGTGGCCTTTATCCCTCTGATGCAGGCTGGGGAAGTGGTAGGCATCGTAGACGTGATGACCGACGCAACGGAACGGATGCTGGTCTACCAGGAGCTGGAACAGCGGGTGGCCGACCGGACGCGGGAGCTATCTGCCCTGTACGACGTGACAGCGGCCGCCAGCGAGTCCCTGGAACTCAATAGCGTCCTGGAGCGCTCCCTGGATCAGGTATTGGCGGTGATGGGCTGCGAGACAGGTGCCATTCATCTGCTGGACGAAACGAACAGAGTGCTTGGCCTGGCCGCATCGCGGGGCATCCCAGCGGACCTTTCGACCAAGATGGCTGATCCAGTACCCGTGGAGGGCGGGCTGGCCGGCTGGACGATCGAGCGTGGCGAACCGCTGGTCGTGCCCCACATCGCCACCGCCCCACGACCGCTCATCGCCATCCCGGCCACAGATACCCAGGCCTACGTGGGTGCCCCGATGCGGGCCGGTGGGCGGGTGTTGGGCGTGCTCGGTGTCGTCGGCACGGCGGGACAACAATTCAGTGTGGAGGAAGTATCGCTTCTGGCATCCATCGCCGACGGGGTTGGCGTAGCGGTGGAGAATGCGCGACTGTACGACGCGGAGCGAGTGCGGCGCCGCCAGGCCGATACCCTGTTGGAGGTCGCGTCGGCGGTCGCTTCGACACTGGAACTGGACGAGGTTCTGGCCCGCATCCTCGATCAGCTACGCCGGGTCGTAGACTATGACAGCGCCTCGGTTCAATTGTTGCGGGAGGGCAAGTTACAGGTTATCGCCGTACACGGTTTTGACGACCCAGAGCAGGTGATGGGCATCACCTTCTCCTCGAGTGAGAGAGTGCCCAACTGGATAGTTGTGGACGAGGGGCATCCCGTCAACCTGGTTGACGCCCCGGCCCTCTACCCGGAATTCCGTCAGCCTACTTACCGCCGCATCTGCAGCTGGCTCGGCGTGCCGCTGCGTGTCCATGACCAGATCACCGGCATGATCACAGTGGATCGCGAGCAACCTGGGGGATACACGCCGGAGGAAGTGCGGCTGGCATCGGCCTTTGCCGACCTGGCGGCCCTGGCATTGGAGAATGCCCGGCTGTATCAGCAGGCCGAGCAACTGGCGGTCGTGAGGGAAAGGGAACGAATGGCCCGGGATCTCCACGATGCCGTGACCCAGTCACTGTATAGTCTCACCCTCTTTACTGAAGCCGCCCGGCGACTCGCAGGGACAGGGGAGCAAGCGCGCCTGGAAGAATATCTGGCCCGGCTGGGTGAGACTGCCCAACAAGCCCTCAAGGACCTGCGGATGATGGTTTATCAACTACGACCAGCGGCACTGAAGGACGAGGGCCTCATAGGGGCGCTGCAGCAGCGGCTGAACGCCGTCGAAGGGCGAGCGAGTGTGGATGCTCGCTTGGCTGTGGAAGGAACGGTCGAGTTGTCGGCATCCCTGGAAGAGGGACTCTACCACATCGCCCAGGAGGCTCTGAACAACGCCCTGAAGCACGCGGCAGCGACCTCAGTGACGGTGTTGCTACGGGCTGAAGGCGGCCGTGTGGAGCTGGTGGTGATGGACAACGGTCGAGGCTTCGATCCTGATACGGTGAGCGACAAGGGTGGCATGGGGCTCGTCAACATGCAACAGCGAGCGGAACGGCTGGGAGGTTCA